>Ga0315899_10001285_pt1 | contig 28806 bp, 33 predicted proteins | sample LakEriMetagenome_2_FD_203518 | JGI IMG/M metagenome (GOLD analysis project Ga0315899, IMG submission 203518) | Freshwater fungal communities from buoy surface, Lake Erie, Ohio, United States - Buoy 4 MA112 | ecosystem: Environmental > Aquatic > Freshwater > Lake | place: USA: Lake Erie, Ohio... | reverse complement strand
CCACCAGCACCCCAAGGCCGGCAACCGCCCCGGCGAGTGCGGCGACGAGCTGGCTCACGATGCGTGCTCCCGTCCGAGTCCGTGCTCGAGCAACAGGTCGCGCGTCGCGTGCCGCAGCGGGTAGCCGGAACCGTCGCCGGCGACCACTTCATTCGTGACGACCATCGCGCCGTCAGCATCGACGACCTCACGCACCGACAGCACACGGCGGGCCCCGTCGCGAATGCCGAGATGGACGACAAAGTGGATCGCCCCAGCGAGCATCAGGTTGACGGTCTCAATCGGGAGACCCGTGTCGGCCATTGACACATAGGCCGCGAGCTTTGCGAGCGCAGTCCTCGACGAGTCGGCGTGCATCGTGCACATCGAGCCGTCGTTTCCTTGGCTCATGGCGAGGAGCATCGGAAATGCCTCCGCTCCTCGGACCTCGCCGACGATCACCCGGTCGGGATCCATCCGCAGGGCCATTCGAGCGAGATCGGAGAGTGTCACCTCGCCTTTGCCCTCGATGTTCGGCGGTCGCGCCTGCAGTGCATCGTGGTCCGGATGTCGATCGGCGAACCGGTCAATGGCCAGTTCGTACGAGTCCTCGATCGTCACGATCCGCTCAGTGCGCGGTACCTCGTTGATCAACGCTCGCAGCAACGTTGTCTTCCCCGTCCCCGTGCCGCCCGCGATCACGAGATTCCGGCGCGCTCGAACCGCCGACGCGAGCAAGCTGGACGTCCTTCGGTCGAGCATGCCAAGTGCAACGAGCTCGTCGAGGGACGACAGTTCGTAACGGTGACGCCGGACGACGAGGCTTGGACGGCGGGACACCTCCATCACTGCGAATAGCCGGGAGCCGTCGGGCAATTGCACGTTCACGTCTGGGGATCCTGCGTCGAACCTGCGCTCCGACGATGAGAGCCGCGTCGCCGCACGACGGACGAGGTCGATCAGTTCGGCATCCGAGTCGACGATCGGCGCACGTTCCTCACGCCGACCGTCACGGAGGCGCACCCACACGGGGTCGCACCCGCGCACGTGCACATCGCCTACGTCAGGATCGTCTAGGAGTGCCTGCAGCCGGCCCAATCCGATGACTGCGGCAATCGCATCGTCGACGAGCGCTGCTTCAAGCGATGGGTCAAGATCTGGTGAACCGTCGCGGCGACGTCGCTGATTGATCGTCGCAACCTCGGCGACCGCAGCGAGCCGCGCGATCTCCTGCTCTTCTGACGGGCTGAGGCCGCTTCCATCGAGTTCCTGACGGACGAGCACCTCCTCACTGAGGACGTCGGCGATGCGCGCCCTCACCGCCGCGGCCTCGGCGATCGCGCCTGCCCGACGCCGCGTCACGGAACCCCGACGATCGCCACACGGAGCGATCCCGCTCCTGCCAGTTGCAGCGCGAGACGCGCCGTTGCTGCAAACGTGACGATTGCGCCGTCACTGCCATCATCGCGGTGCTGCACCGCCCACACGACGACGGGCTCGTCGACCAGCACCGGTGGACGCGCCTCGAGCATCGTGGGATCGGGAGCGACAGCGAGCAAGACGTGGTCACCAGGCGCAAGATCGGGCGGGTACCAGCCCGCCTCCACCAGCGCCGGAACCAGCACGTCATCGGGCCCAAGCACCGGCTGTGATGTCACCATGACGCGCGGGATCGGGTCGCCACTTGCGATCGGCGCCCTCACACTTCCACCGAGCAGACCACTGGCATCCTCCTTCAGCACGAACGCTCCAGCGATTGAGCGCGGCACCGCCACCGCCACGAGATCTCCTGCCTCGATGGGGCGGCCCACGACAAGTGCCTGCGATGAACCCACCACCATCACTGCCTCGGCACCCGACTGCTGCAGCCACAGCGACCCAAGGACGCCGGCGGCGACGAGCGACGCACCGAGGACGAGCTCAGACCGCCGGCGTGCCTGCCGAGGTGCCGAAGCCTCGTTGTCGTCGTCACTGATCCCCGATGCGGGCGCCAACCGTCCGCCCACCACCGGACGAACCCGTCCTCGAACCATCACCATGCCCCCTGACCTCCCGCGTTGCGGAACAGATCCGATGTGGAGATCACGACGAGTCCACTGGAAGCCAGCGCTGGCAAGCCAACCGCCACGCCGCATCCGCAGTGCACGTCTGCCACCGCTCACCGGCCGCCCACCGACGCCCCGTAGCCTTGATTCGTCATGACCGGCACCGCCACGCCCCCCGACACCCGCCCCTCGGCCAACGAGCCCTGCTGGTGCGGCAGTGGGCGCAAGTACAAGCGCTGCCACCGCCCGCTTGAGGGCCGCGTGCTGCCCGGCGTCGTCAGCCCCATGCGCAGCGTGCCCGACCACATCGCCACGCCGCCCTACGCCGCCACCGGCAACGTGAGCCGCATGCCCGAGTCGGCGGTAAAGACGCCCGACGTCATCGCGCGCATGCGCATCGCCGGTGCAACGGCCGCCGAGGTGCTGCGGCTCGCGGGCCAGTTCGTGCGCCCCGGCATCACCACCGACGCCATCGATGAGTACGTCCACAACCTGTGCCTCGATCGCGGCGCATACCCCAGCCCGCTCAACTACTCGGGCTATCCGAAGAGCGTCTGCACGTCCGTCAACGAGGTCATCTGCCACGGCATCCCCGACTCGCGCGTGCTGGAGGAGGGCGACATCGTCAACCTCGACGTCACCTGCTACATCGGCGGCGTGCACGGCGACACCAACGCCACGTTCGCGGTCGGCGAGATCGACGACGAGAGCCGGCACCTCATTGACGTCACCGAGGAGTGCACGTGGCTGGGCATCGAGGCCGTGCAGCCGGGGAAGCCGCTGAGCGAGATCGGCCGCGCCATCGAGGCGCGCGCCAAGCGCGACCACCTTGGCGTGGTGCGGGCCTTCATCGGCCACGGCATCGGCGAGCAGTTCCACACCGACATCCAGGTGCTGCACTACTACGACCCGCGCAGCACCACCATCATGCGGCCCGGCATGACCTTCACCATCGAGCCGATGATCACCCTCGGTACCTGGCAACACCGCATGTGGGACGACGACTGGACCGCGGTCACCGCCGACGGCAAGCGCACTGCACAGTTCGAGCACACCGTGCTCGTCACCGACGACGGGGTGGAGGTGCTCACCGGCGGCCCCAACGCGGCGTCGCCATGCGCCCCATGGGCGCGGGGCGGCGCCACGGCATGATCGACGCCGTCGACGCGGGCCGCTACCTGCGCTTCGACCGCGACGAGTGGGCCGCACTGCGCGCCCAGACGCCCCTGACGCTGCAAGAGTCCGACCTCGCCGAGCTACGCGGCATCAATGACCACATCGACCTTGACGAGGTCGTCGCCGTCTACCTGCCACTCACCCGACTGCTCAACCTGTACGTCAGCGCAACGCAGACCCTCCACCGCGTGTCGGCCACGTTCCTCGGCACCATCGCACCGAAGGTGCCGTACGTCATCGGCGTCGCGGGCAGTGTTGCCGTCGGCAAGAGCACCTCGGCGCGCATCCTCCAGGCGCTGCTCGGCCACTGGCCGGAGCACCCGCGCGTCGAGCTCGTCACCACCGACGGGTTCCTGCACTCCAATACGGTGCTCGCCGAGCGCGGCATCATGGACCGCAAGGGCTTCCCCGAGAGTTACGACACCAGGCGCCTAGTGCAGTTCCTCCGCGATCTAAAGAGTGGCGCGGCCGAAGTGTCGGCGCCCGTCTACAGCCACGTCGTCTACGACATCGTGCCGGGCGAGGAGCAGAAGGTGCGCCAGCCGGACATCCTCATCCTCGAGGGGCTCAACGTGCTGCAGGTGCCGGTCGGCGCGGGAGAGTACGTCAGTGACTACTTCGACTTCTCTATCTACCTTGACGCCGACGAGCGTGACATCGAGGACTGGTTCGTCCAGCGCTTCTTTGCGCTGCGCGCAACCGTGTTCCAGGATCCGGAAAGCTTCTTCCGCCACTTCGCCGACATGTCCGATCAGGCCGCCGAGCAGATGGCGCGCGACGTCTGGCGCTCCATCAACGGCCGCAACCTGCGCGAGAACATCGCCCCCACGCGCTCACGGGCGTCGCTCGTGATCCACAAAGGCGCCGACCACCGCATGCACGAGGTGCACCTGCGCCGGCTCTAGCGGTGCAGCGCGTTGAGATAGTTGTAGACGGTGATGCGCGAGACACCCATGGCGTCGGCGACATCCTCCACCGCGCGACGCAGGATGAATGCGCCGCGCTCGTCGAGCATGCGGATTGCGGCCTGCTTGTCGCGCCGCGAAAGGTCGGGAAGCCGAGCGCCCAGCTCTCGCTCGACGCCATCGATGAGCCGTTCAAGCGCGCCGTGCAGCGCGGGTAGCCGCACGGCGGCAATCACCTCGCCGTCCCATTCGATCGGCACATCCGACGCCGTGTGCGTCCCGGGCACCACGAGAGACGCGCCAGTGGCATCCAGAAGCGGCTGCAGCATCGCGGCGATGCGGTCGTGTGCCGCTCCGCTCATTTAGCGTCCTCTGCGCGCGCTACGTCAACGCTGACGTAGGTCGCGCCGTTGCCGTACGCAGCGCGCAGCAGGTCGGCTACCACCGCCGGCACCACCAACTCGGGTGCCGTGAATGACGTGGCGAACGGGCCGAAGTCGACAGTCAGACCGTGCGACTCGACGGCCGCGACAGCGGCGGTGACGTGCGGTCCGGGCGCACCCTCGACGAACGGCTCGACCGTGAACTCGACGATCAGCATGCGGGCCTCCCTACTTGGCGCGCCATCCTACGCAGGGACCCCGTTGCGCCGCCCGACGCGCTTGAGGCGGCGGCATAGTGTCGGCGGTATGAGCGACCAGACCGCACCCGCCTTCGAGCGCCACGGTGCGAGCGACGAGCTGCGGGCGCACGCCTCCGACATCCTCGGCTTTGCACGCGACATCCGGCGCGACCTCCACCGCTGGCCAGAGCTCGGCAACGACCTGCCGGTCACTCGCAACCGCGTACTGCAGTCGCTAGAGGGCCTCGGCCTTGACGTGACGTTGCACTCCACTACCAGCGGCGTCGCGGCGCTGCTGACGGGCGCCAAACCCGGCCCCACCGTCATGCTGCGCGGCGACATGGACGCTCTCGAGATGCCCGAAGACACCGGACTGGACTATTCCTCGAAGGTCGACGGTGCCATGCACGCGTGCGGCCACGACACCCACGTCGCGATGCTCGCCGGCGCGGCGCGCATGCTGTCCGAGCGGCGCGGCGACCTCGCTGGCCGTGTGCTGTTCATGTTCCAGCCCGGCGAGGAAGGCCACGGCGGCGCGAAGCTCATGCTCGACGAGGGGCTGCTCGACGTGTCGCCGCTGGCAGACGGCACGCCGTCGCCGGTCACGGCCGCCTACGCGCTGCACATCACTTCGGCCATGCCACGTGGCTTCGTCGGCAGCCGCGGCGGCCCGGTCATGGCGTCCAGCGACGAGCTGCGCATCGTCGTCACCGGCAAAGGGGGCCACGCCTCCGAGCCGTTCCGTGCGATCGACCCCATCCCCGTCGCATGCGAGATCGTCCAAGCACTGCAGACCGCCGTCACGCGGCGCTTCGACATCTTTGACCCGACGGTCGTGACTGTTGCCAAGCTCACCGCCGGCACCGCGTACAACGTCATCCCCGAGACGGCAACCATCGAGGGCACCATCCGTGCCATCAGCGCGCAGACGCGCAGCGCGGTGCACGACACCATCCGGCGCGTGGCCGAGGGCGTCGCCTCCGCGCACGGAACCAGCGTGACCGTGGAGGTCGACCTCGGCTACCCCGTCACGGTTAACGACGGTCCGTCTGCCGACTTCGCGCTCGACGTGGCCTCTGCGGTCGTCGACCCGCGCGCCGTCGTGCGCCTTCCCCACCCGGTGATGGGCGCGGAGGATTTCAGCTACGTGCTCGAGCAGCGACCCGGTGCGATGCTCTTCCTCGGTGGCACCGAACCCGGCCGCGACCCACGCACCGCTGCGCCGAACCATTCCAACCGCGTGGTGTTCGACGAGGAGGCCATGGTTGACGGAATGGCCATGTACTCGGCGCTCGCCCTGCGCACGCTGGGCACGCGCCTGAGCTGACGTGGCCCGCGGCTGGCAAGAGCCAGGCGGCGCACGGCCGCTTGAGGGAATCGTCGTCCTCGACTTCACGCGCGTGCTCTCCGGACCACACGCCACCCGCATCCTCGCCGACCTTGGCGCCGACGTCGTCAAGGTCGAGCCGCCGTCCGGCGACCTGACGCGCTTCACCGCACCGCGCGTGAACTCAACCTCCACCTACTTCGCCCAGCAGAATGCGGGCAAGCGCAACATCTCCATCGACGTCACCCGCCCCGAGGGGGCCAACGTCGTGCGCCGCATCGCGCTGCGGTGTGACGCGCTGGTCGAGAACTTTCGGCACGGCGTCATGGAGCGGCTCGGCCTTGACTGGGCCTCGCTCTCCACCGACAACTCGCGGCTCGTGTACGCATCCATCACCGGCTACGGCTCAGACGGTCCGTGGACTGGCCGGCGCGCGTTCGCCCCCACGGTCGGTGCCGAGGCCGGAATTACTCGCAGCCAGGGCGACGCGCGGGGCGGGTCGTATGCCAACGACCCGCACAGCCATGCCGACGTCTACACCGGTGTGCATGCGGCCCTCGCCGTAGTTGCCGCGCTCTACCAGCGCGAACGCACGGGTGCGGGTCAGCACCTCGACGTGTCCATGGCAGAGGTGATGCTCTACGACAACGAGCACGCGCACGACCAGTTGTGGCGTGCGCCGGTGCCGCCCGGCACCATCCGATCGTTCCGGCCCGGCGACTACCCAGTGCTCACTGCGGCCGATGGGTCACAGTTCGTCATCTCGGGCCATCCCGCCGAGCGCGGCACCTTCGAGCTGTACCTCGCCGCCGTCGGGCGTCGCGACCTCGCCAACGACCCGAGGTTTGCCGATCCCGTTGACCGGCTCGCCCACCTTGCCGAGCTCGTCGACGTGCTGTCGGCGTGGGCCGTCACCATGCCGGATGCCAACGCAGCCGAGGAGGTGCTGGCGACGCACGGCCTCGCCTCAGGCGTACTGCGCAGCGCGCGCGATCTCGCCGACACCGACTGGTCAACTGCGCGCCGTGCCACCGTGCACATCGACGACCGCGGCACGGGCACCATCGAGTTGCCGAACAGCCCGTGGCACTTCTCGCGGTCGGACACCTCGCTGCGCGGGCCGATTCGCTACCGCGGCGAAGACAACCGCGAGGTGCTCATGCGCCTTGCTGGGCTCTCCGACGACGATGTCGAGCAACTCGAGCACGACGGCGTGCTGTCATCGCGCGTGCCCACGACCGATTCCTGACCGCTCGCCTCGTCAGCGTCCGGAGTGCCCGAACCCGCCGCCGCGGTCCTCACCGGTCAGCGCGTCCACCACATTCCACGACACGAGTTCAACGCGTTGCACCAGCAACTGCGCAATGCGGTCACCGCGTCGAATTTGGTAGTCGTCCACCGGATCCAGATTGATCACCACCGCTTGCAGCTCGCCGCGGTAGCCAGAGTCGATGACGCCTGGGGTATTCGCCAGTGCCACACCGTGGCGTAGCGCAAGCCCGCTGCGCGGGACCATGAGTCCCACCCATCCGTCGGGGATCGCCACCGCGATGCCTGTGGGCACCAACGTGCGCCCACCGCGCGCCGGCACCAGCGCGTCGGCACGCGCGCGCAGGTCGAGTCCTGCGTCGCCCGCCCGCGCATATGAGGGCAACGGGAGATCGGGGTCGAGCTGCACGATGTCGATGCGCAGGTCACCGTCCGCCACGCAACAGACCCTAGGTCGCCGCACGGTGCCGTAGATTGCCCTCCGTGCTCGTGTGGATGGACCTCGAGATGACGGGCCTCGATCCCGACCGTGACGTCATCGTCGAAATCGCCACCATCGTCACCGACGACGAGTTGCAGGTTGTCGCGGAGGGCCCCGACCTCATCGTGCACCAACCCGACGACGTCCTCGCCCGTATGTCAGGCGTCGTCCGCGAGATGCACGAGAAGTCCGGGCTCCTGCCCGCCATCCGCGCGTCCGCCACGACGCTGGAGGAGGCGGGGCTCGCCACCCTCGAGTTCATCCGCGCGCATGTGCCCAACGCCCGCAGCGTGCCGCTGTGTGGCAACTCCATCGGCACCGACCGCCGTTTCCTCGCCCGCCACCTCCCAGAGATTGAGAACTACCTGCATTACCGCAGCGTCGACGTCTCGACCATCAAAGAGCTCGTGCGCCGCTGGTACCCGTCGCTCGACCGCCCTCGAAAGACCGGCACGCACCGGGCACTCGACGACGTGCGCGCCAGCATCGAGGAGTTGCGCTTCTACCGCGGCACGGTGTTCGCCTCAGCGAACGGGGATGCGACGACCGCGCCAGTCGACGCTGCCACCGAAGGCGCGCAGCACGGTTGACCGCGCCACCACGGCGGTGAAGAACGCGAGGTGCAGCGGGTAGAGCGCCGCACCGACCGGTCCGTACCGTCCCGCCCGCCGCGACAACACCAGCACCTGCACCGCACTCGGCAGCCATAACCATGGCGACACGAAGAGTCCTCCGCCCAGCGACGCACACCACGCCACCGCCAGCACCGTGACGAGCGGATCGGTGCGACCCAACCCTGCACCGATGATGCGCGTGAAGCCGCGTACCACTCCCGCCGCGCCATCCGGATACATGCGGTAGCGGGCAGCACCTGGCGCCGCCACGTACGACACCACGTCGCCGAACACCCTGCCGAGCGCGAGATCCTCCATAAGTGCGCCGCGCACCAAGGGATGGCCGTGACCGCCGAGCTCGAGGTAGTGCGCCCGAGCGCACGCGAGCACCGGGCCAAATGCCAGCGGCTGACGGCGGCCGAACGGACGCGCCGCCATGATCGCGAGCAGGCTGAACAACAACGATGCGTGCTCGCCAGGGCGCTTGACGGCGTGCCACGGCTGCACGCTCGTCAACCGGTGCGGGGCGCGGCGCACCATCGCGGCGAGCGCATCGAGGGCTCCGGGCGACAGGCGAACGTCGGCGTCCACCATCACCACCGTGTCGTGGCGCGCTACGTCGACACCGCGGTGGCAGGCCCATGGCTTGCCCATCCAACCCTCGGGCCGTGATCCCGACTGCAGCACCGTCGCGCCTGCGTCGCGGGCGATCGCTGCCGTCGCATCCTGTGATTCGTCGTCGACCACGATCACCTCGTCGTCGGTGCGTGCATGCAGCGATGCAACGCACGCGGCCACGTTGCCCTCCTCGTTGCGGGCAGGGATCACGACGCTCACCGGTCCGCGCCCCACATCCGGCGCGGCGGTGAACCGCGGCAACCTCTGTGCGAGCCACCAGCCGATGGCGTGACCGACGAGCCAAATCAGCGCACCGGTGCGACCATCCATCACCCCGTCATCGTAGGTTTGGCAACTGCACCGACCCGTGGGTCAGCGCAACGTGACGGGTGGCGGCGAATGCCATGGTGTGATTTCGATCGCCGACGCCATTGAGCCGCCGTCCACCACGTGGCGCAGTACCGTGCGCTCGCCGTCTTCAAGCCGCGCGATGCGCACCTCTTGGCCAGGCGCAATCGCCGCATGGTGTTCGACGGTGGCGTGCAGCGGAAGCGCGGGGCCGCCGGCGACGGCGAGCTCCTCGACCACGGCCTCCCAATAGACGGCGTTGTTCATGTGGCCCACGGCGTCAATGTCAGTAGTACGCACCTGCATCGTTGGCAGCGTGTTCCAGTCGACAGGCGGGAGACCCTTGCCGACGCGCAGCGTTGCGCGGATGCGTCGACCGCCACTCGACTCCTCGACCAGCGGGATGAAGTCTTCTGGGAGGGGCAACAGGCGCATCGTGGCGAGGTCGACGTGCACCCACAGCGCAGCTGCCTCAATACGACGCCCACCCGCCGACACGATGGACGTCCGGCGCTCGGCCCAGTGCGACCCGTAGCCGCCGCACCATGTCCGCAGCACGATGTCCTCCATATAGCGGGGCAGCCCCCACGCCCACATCTCGGTGCGCCGCACGACCCAGCCATGCGCATCGGAGAGGCCACCTTCGACGGCATCGTCATTGGCGACGTCCTGCAGGTAGCGCGCCACCGCATCAAGGCGCAGTCGCGCACCCGCATCTACGTCGCCGAGCCGCACTCGACGTGATGTCTCGTACATTCGTCCCCGCTCGGGTTCGGGGACTGGCCCGTCGGTCACGGCGCTTGACGCTAGCGACCGCACCCAGCGGGCAGTGCTCGGTAGCCTCGCCGCATGCGGCACGTACTGTTCGTCGGCTGCTCGCTCCTTGTCGGCGTCGTTGTGGGGTGCGGCAACTCGACGGGCGCGGGCGACCCGTCCATCGCGACCAACGCCGTGGTGTCAGGTCAGCCTCTCGAGGTCGTCACGCTGCTCGACCTCGACGGTGCCGTGCGCTCGACAGCAGAGTTCATCGGCCAGCCGCTCGTCGTCAACTTCTGGTACGCGTCGTGCGAACCATGCAAACGGGAGATGCCGATCCTGGCCGAGTTCTTTGACGAACGAGGCGACGAGGTGGGGGTACTCGGCATCAACATGGGGGACCCCCGGACCGTCGCGGCGAATTTCGCGGCGAACTACCGAGTCGGGTTCTCCGTGCTGCTTGATGATGAGGGCGTCCTGTCCTCGGCAATGAAGATTGGGCTCGCGCCAACCACGCTGTTCGTGTCGTCCGACGGCTCAGTGGTCAATCAGGTCGCAGGCGAGTTGACGCGCAGCGAGCTCGACGAGGCGGTCGCGATGATTGCGGGCCCGTGATGCAGGGCGACTTTGCCTATTCGTTCATGGTCGGCGTGCTCGCCGCAGTCAACCCTTGCGGCTTCGTGTTGTTGCCCACCTGGCTGCTCTACTTCCTCGGCATTGAGGGCGACGTGCGAAGGGCCCCGGTGTCGCGTGCGCTCGCGGTGAGCGCGGCCATGTCGGCGGGTCTCGTCGGCGTGTTCCTTGTCGTCGGCCTCATCACTCGCCTGTTCACGCAGTCGATTGCCGCCAACTCGCAGTGGCTCGGGTTCGCGGTGGGCATCGTCCTGGTCGTCGCGGGGGCCGCCATGCTCTCCGGTTGGAAGCCATATCTCGCGGTGCCAGGCCTCTCACCCCGCCGTGACCGTTCACTGGTGGGCGTCGCACTCTTCGGCGCCGCCTACGCCGTGGCATCCATCGGTTGCACGATTGGGCTGCTCACCAGTGCCGTGATGGGCGGGGTGACGCGGCACGGCTTTCTCCCTGGCGTCATCGGCGTCGTGCTCTACGGGCTGGGTATGGCCCTGCTCGTCACCGCACTAACCGTGGCGCTGGCGCTTGCGCGACAGGGGATGGTGCGGGTGCTGCGAGCGTGGATGCGCCACGCCAACCGACTCGCGGGCGTCGCGCTTGTGGCGTCAGGCCTTTACCTCTGTTGGTACTGGTACGGCAGCATCGACCCATCCACCGCCACGAGCGGAGGTGCCGTCTCGTCGTGGCAGTCGTCCCTTGCTGAATTCCTGCAGACACAGGGTGCGTGGCGCCTCGCTCTCGCCTTCGCCGTCGTCATCGGCGCTCCTGTCGCGTGGTCGCTCGTGCGCAAGCGAGTGACGACCGCCGCGCCCGACGCCTGATCCGCCGTCGTCAGGGGGCGAGTCGGACGATCGACCAACCGCTGTCCACGCGTTCGTAGCGGAAGCGGTCGTGCAGTCGGTTCGGCCGTCCCTGCCAGAATTCGAACGATTCTGGGTGCACGATCCATCCACCCCACCACTCGGGTCGTGGCACGTCGCGACCTGTGAACCGCGCCGCGGCCTCCGTTGCCAATCGCTCGAGTTCATCGCGCGACGCAATCGTCGTCGACTGCGGGGACGCCCAGGCGCCCTCCTGTGAACCTCTCGGACGCGAGGCAAAGTACGCGTCGCTCTCGGCATCGAGGAGCGGCGTCGCCGAACCGCGGATTCGGACTTGCCGGTGCAGATCGAGCCACGCAAACACCAGCGACACCTTCCCCCGTTCCGCCAGCTGCGCACCCTTCGTGCTGTTGCGATTGCTGTAGAACGTCACGCCACGCTCGTCGAATCCTCGCGCGAGCACGACACGCGAGTCCGGTCCGCCGTCCGCGTCTACCGTTGACAACGTCATCGCGTTCGGCTCGGTCACCCCTGCGCTCTCGGCCTCGTCGTACCACCGACGCCACTGACCAACGGGGTCAGCATCAAGATCAGACCGTCGGAGACCTGCAGTCTCATACTGGACGCGCCGGTCACGCAGCGACACGCGGGCTACTTCGGCCGGATCACCGTCGTGCCGCGCATGTAGCGGTGCAGCACCTCGGGCACAGCAACGCTGCCATCCGGCTGGCGGAAATTCTCAACAATGGCTGCCCACACGCGCGGCACGGCGAGCGCAGACGCGTTGAGGGTGTGGGCGTGCTCCGTGCCCTTCTGTCCTGCGCGACGGAACCGAATGTCGGCTCGCCGGGCCTGGTAGTCCCCGAACCAGCTCACCGAACTGACCTCCAGCCACGCGTCGCATCCGGGTGCGTACACCTCGACGTCAAAGCTGCGGTGGTGGCTCTGTCCCATGTCGCCCGTACAGACTTCAATCGTCCGGTGCGGCAGGCCAAGTCCGTCGATCGCGCGTACCACGCGATCCCGCAGCTCCTCCAGCATCCCAACCGCCTGCTCGGGCGTCGTGACCGCGAGGATCTCCACTTTGTCGAACTCGTGGGCGCGCAGCATCCCGCGGGTGTCGCGCCCGGCCGATCCGGCCTCGCGCCGGTAGCACGAAGTGTGCGCCATGTATCGCGCGGGCAGTGTGTCGGCGTCGAGGATCTCACCTGCATGGATGGACGTCAGCGACGACTCCGCGGTGGGGATGCACCACAGCCCATCCTTCTCGATCGCGTAGGCATCCTCGGCAAACTTCGGCAGTTGCCCTGTCGCGGTCAGGGTGGCGGTCGTGACGAGCGACGGGGGACGGATTTCCTCGAACGCGTCGGCATTGGAATCGAGCGCGTACTGGCAGAGTGCCCGCGCAAGCGTGGCACCGGCACCACGCTGCATGGTGAACATCGCGCCACTGATCTTCACCGCCCGCTCGTTGTCGAGGATGCCGAGCGCTGTCGCGGCATCCCAGTGTGGGACACGCTGGTGGTCGGCAAACGTCGTCGGCAGGCGGTGTGGGCCGGAGAGGACCGGATTGTCGACATCACTCGTACCGACCACCGCATCCTCATGTGGAACGTTGGGCAGGAAGAGCAACACCTCGCGCAGGGCCGCGCTCACCTCGTCGTGCTCCGACTCGAGCACTCGTTCCAGTTCTCCGAGTCTGCGACTCTCTGCCATCGCCCCGTCAGCGGCCGCGCCGTCGCCAGACCTGCGCAGTACCGCCACCTGCTTGCTCAGATCGTTGATGCGGGCCCGCGCCTCGTCGCGCTCCTTGACGATGTCGCGCAGACGAAGATCCAGTGTCGCGCAGCGGTCCAGCTCGTCAAGCAGGGCGGGCTTGCGTCGACGCTCCATCAGCGAACGGACCCGCTCGGGATCGGTGCGGAGGGTGCGAACGTCGATCACCGACCGATGAGGCTAGCGGTGCACGCCTACGCTGGTCTCGTGGCCGACGACCCGCTCGACCTCGTCGTCTCATCTCTCCACATCAGGTACGGCGCCACCATTGCGGTGCACGACGCGACATTCCGGGCGCGTCGCGGCGAGGTCACGGCCGTGGTCGGCCCAAACGGTGCAGGAAAAACCTCCACGATCGAAGCTTGTGAAGGGTTCCGTCCGATTGACGCCGGGACGATCTCCGTCCTCGGGCTCGATCCATCACGAGACCGTGCACGGCTTGCGCGTCGCACCGGCGTGATGCTCCAGCAGGGCGGCATCTACCCGACCGCCCGCGTCGGTGAGACGGTCCGGCTGTTCTGCACATTGCACGGCTCCGTCGTAGATCCCGACGCGCTCCTCGATCGTCTCGGTCTCGCTCCGCTCGCGGCACGCCCGTGGCGCCAGCTGAGCGGAGGCGAACAGCAACGCCTCTCACTCGCGCTCGCTCTCGCCGCAAACCCGGAGGTTGCGTTCCTCGACGAGCCGACCAACGCGCTCGACCTCGATGCGCGAGCCGTCGTGCGGAACGTCGTCCGGGAACTCGCGGGGTCAGGTGCGATCGTCGTCGTTGCGACGCACGAGCTCGCGGAGGCCGAACGCTTCGCCGACTCCGTCGTGGTGTTTGATCAGGGGCGCACCATCGGGCAGTTCGCGATCGACGAGGTTCGACGCGGCAATGGAGTGCGTGTCAGGTTTGATCGGCCGGTCGATCAGACTCGACTCTCCGGCATGATCGGCGACGTGGCGGACGAAGGTGAAGGCTGGTGGCGCGCCACCGCCCACTCCGAGGTTGGCCCGGTGGTCGCCGCGCTCCAGCCTCTCGCCGCCGACGGCACCGCGATCATCCTTGACGTGAAACCAGCCGACAGCGGCCTCGAGGCTCATGTGCAGCGCATGCTGGGGCGCAGCTGACCGTGCTCGCCGCGTACGCCCGCTTCGAGCTACGGCTCCTGCTCCGCAATCCTGAGCAGTTGCTGCTGGTGCTCGCAATTCCCATGGGAATGCTGCTGTTCTTCGCCACGGTGGACGTGCTCCCAGAGCCATCGTCACTCGAGTACCTCACGCCGGGCATCCTCGCCCTCGCCATCCTCTCCAGCACGATGACCGGGCTTGGCATTGCGACGGGGTTCCAGCGCTCATCGCTGGCGCTCAAACGGATCGGGGCCACGCCTCTTGGGTCACGTCGGCTCGTGCTCGGCAAGTCGATCGCCACTGGGACCGTGGTCGCACTGCAGGTCAGCGTCCTCGGTGGAGTGGGATTCGCTCTCGGCTGGCGCCCAGAGCTGCGCGGGATTCCCGCTGCAATCGCCGCTGCTGCCCTCGGCGGACTTGCATGCGCTGGCATCGGCCTCAGCCTTGCCGGTCGGCTCCGTGCCGAGATCACGCTCGCCGCACTGAACGCGCTCTACTTGGTCCTTCTCCTCGCGAGCGGATTTATCCTCGACACCGTGCACCTTCCTGCAGCGGTTTCCACCATTGTCACGCTCAGTCCTGCAACGGCGATGACGGAGGCGCTTCGTGACTCGCTGTCGGGTGCTTCGGTACACGTCCGTGACTGGATCGTGCTCGCTGTCTGGGCCGCTGCTGCTCCGCTTGTCGCAGCACGCACCTTCCGGTGGGACGCCGAATAACACTCCTCGCGGGTTGATTAGCGCTTCGGCTCCGACGCGGGCTCGGAGCGCCCGAACTCCGCTTGTACGTCCTCGAAGGTCAACGTTTCGTCCGCGACTCGCTGGAGCGACTGCTCGGCGCCAAACCTCCGCGAGAAGTTTCGGATGAACAGCGCCACCACGATTGTCCAGAGGAAGATGCTGCCACCTGTCTTCATGATCGCCCCTGCGACCTGCTGATCGACCGTTGCAGAGATTCCCCAGACGCGAACCGGAATGTCGTAATGCTTGTAGACGACACCCTCCGCAAACGTCAGCCATGCCGCAGGAACTGTGGGCACCACCGACATCAAGAACAGGTAGATCATCTTCGGGGCGGGTCCGATCTGCCACGAACGGTCTGGACCAACCATCGGCACCCACATGGCGAGGCCCGTTGTCACGACGAGCACATGCAACGTGTAGTGCAGAAGACCGTTTGAGACGCTCTGGTTCACCAGCGCGGGGATGTGGGTGATCATCACGACGCCGTTGAAGGCGAGGCCGGCAACCACGGGGCGGCAGAAGAAGCGTGCCGCGGTCCGTGCACGCCCCGTTCCGACCACCGCATTGAAGAGCCAAGCTGGCGTGGCCAGCCACACGAGCGGCGGCACGAAGTACGAGAGCGCCATGTGCTGGAACATGTGCACCGAGTAGAGGTATTCCTCCGCGATGTCGTGCATCGGCCAGTCGCTCGCGAACCACAGCAGGCACATCGCACCGACGAAAGCCAGCACCTGGCGGCGGGTAATCAGCGGCCCGTCGACAGTCGACCGCGGACCGATCACCCGGATCGCGTAGACGTACGCGCCGGCGAGGAACGCCACCAACAGCCACACCTCAGGGTGTGCCTGGAATCGCCACGGGCTGAGGTCGAGCGTCGCCGCCTCAGCTAGCACGACGAACCGTCAGGCGATGAAGAACTTGAAGGTGGACAGCGCGGCTGCGTACACGAAGATCGCGAGGAAGAGTCCGGCGTAGAACATCACGCTGAACACCCTCTTGTCGAACTTCAAGTGCATGAAGTAGCTGACGACCATCACGAACTTCACCACCATCATGATCATCAGCGCCGGCATGAACAACGGCCCGAAGTCCACGTAATACGTCGATACTTCCAACGCCGTGATCGCCGCGAGAATCAGGGCGATCCTCACATAACCGGCGTTCGACATGCCGTGCTCTTCGTGTGCGTGCGGTTCGGTCATGGTGGTCATACCGGAATCAGGTAGATGAGGGTGAAGATGACGATCCACACGATGTCGACGAAGTGCCAGTACAGGCCAATCATCTCCACCGTCTCCGACTTACTGCCGGGGATCCGGTCGCGCCTGACCATCGCCACGAGGGCCAGGATCATGATGATGCCCACCGTCACGTGGACCCCGTGGAATCCGGTCAGCACGTAAAAGCTTGACGCGAAGAGGCTGGTCGAGAACCCGAGACCCTCGTTGTAGAAGGCGGTGAACTCGTACACCTGACCACCGACGAACGTGGCTCCCAGCACCGCAGTGACCGTCAGCCACAGCACCGTCGACCGGTCGTCGCGCTTCGCTGCTGCCGAGACCGCGAGCACCATCGTCAACGAGCTCATGAGCAGTACAAAACTGCTCACCGACGTGAATGGGATGTCGAAGATCTGCATCGGAGTCGGGCCTTCGCCGACCCGACCGCGATAGAGCATGTACGTCGAGATCAGGCCACCAAAGAGCAGGCATTCGGATCCGAGGAACAACCACATCCCCAGCTTGATGTTCGAGATGCCGGTCGACCCGTGCTGGGCGCCGTGCTCCTGCACTACCTCAGCCATGGCGCACCACCTCAGTCGACGCAGCGGACGGCGGATCGACGTCTTCGTCGCGTGCCGTAGAAGGCTCAATCGCCCATCCAAAGCAACCCAATACGACGATCACACCTCCAACGAGAGCGACCGGGATCGAATAGATCAGACCGAACGCGATGACCGGCAGTCCCAGTGCGAGAACGATCGGCCAGTACGAGGGCGACGGCATGTGGATGTGCGCGTCCTTGTTGCGCTCCATCTCGGCCAGCACTTCCTCGGCCTCCTTGACCTTGCGGATCTCGCCAGTCTGGTGGTCCTCCGCGTACTTGCGGTGGAAGAACTCGTCAAGGTGCCCGACGGTCGGGATGCTGTCGAAGTTGTGTTCCTTCGGCGGATTCGACGTCATCCACTCAAGGCTGCGCGCATCCCACGGGTCGAGCGGAGCCTGCTTGCCCCTGCGGGCTGTGACCAGGACGTTGATGAAGAAGAAGAGCACGCCGATCGAGAGGATGATGGATCCGATCGACGCAACCAGGTTCCAGAACGCGATGTTGAAGAACCCCTCACCCGCGCGCGCCTCCGTCCAGACATACATACGGCGCGGCTGACCCTGTAGGCCGAGAATGTGCATCGGTCCGAACGTCAGGTTCATGCCGATCGCCATCAGCCAGAAGTTCCAGTTGCCGAGCCGCTCGCTCAGGAGCTTCCCGAACATCTTCGGCCACCAGTAGTACATGCCCGAGAAGATGCCGAAAATGGCGCCACCGAACAACACGTAATGGAAGTGCGCGACGATGTAGTACGTGTCCGTCTGCTGCGTGTCGGAGGGCGCGACGGCGTGGGTGACGCCCGAGAGACCGCCGACAGTGAACAGCACGATCAACGCAATCGCGAACTTCATTGCAACGGTGAACTGGAGCTTTCCGCCCCAGAGCGTCATGGTCCAGTTGACGACCTTGACGCCCGTGGGCACCGCAATGGCCATCGTCGCCACGGAGAAGACCGCGACAGACACCGGTCCGAGGCCCGACGCGAACATGTGGTGGGCCCACACGCCCCAGCCGACGAAGCCGATCGCTGCTCCCGAGAAAACGACGAACGGGTAGCCGAACAGCGGCTTGCGAGAGAACACCGGCAGGACTTCGGAGATGATGCCGAAGCTCGGGAGGATGAGGATGTACACCTCAGGGTGCCCGAAGATCCAGAAGAGGTGCTGCCACAGCAGCGGATCGGCGCCCGCCGCCACGTCGAAGAACGTCGCACCGAAGTTGCGCTGGAACATCAACAGGAACAGCGCGACGGTGATGACCGGCATGGCGAAGAGGAGCAGGAACTGCACGACCGTGGACATCCACGTGAAGATCGGCATCCGCATCAGGCTCATGCCCGGCGCCCGCATGTTGAGCACCGTGACGATCAGGTTCACCGCGCCCGTCAGCGAGGCGATGCCGGTGATCTGCAGGCCAAGCGCCCAGAAGTCGACGCCGTGCGACGGCGAGAACACCGGGCCTGAGTTTGGCGCATACATGAACCAGCCGCCGTCCGCCGCGCCACCGAGAAACCACGCGAGGTTCAGGAAGATGCCGCCAAAGAGGAACGCCCAGAAACCAAAGGCGTTGATCCTCGGGAACGCCACGTCGCGCGCGCCGATCTGCAGCGGAATGAAGTAGTTCGCAAATGCGCTCACCATCGGGATGACAAAGAGGAACACCATCGTTGTGGCGTGCATCGTGAACATCTGGTTGTAGAGATCGGCGTTCAGCACGCGGCCTTCGGGCAGCGCGAGTTGCAGGCGGATCAGCACTGCCTCGAGGCCGCCTACCACGAAGAAGAACAGCGCCGACGCGCCGTACATGAGGCCGAGCTTCTTGTGGTCGACGGTGAAGAGCCACGACCGCCAACCGTGCTGCGTCGACACTGGGCGCTTGAGTGCACCCAGAGACGCCGACGGGATGGCCGGCACCGTGGCGGGTGCCGAGGGGCGTTCGATGATGGCCATGTCTGTGCTCCGTCCTTACTTCAACGTCACGAGGTAGGCGACCAGCTTTTCGATGTCCGACTCCGTCAGCGCGAGGTATGGCATGCCGCGGTACTTGCCGCCCGTCTCTGCGAGAAGCGCAGGGTTGGCGTACATCGGTTTCATCTCCGGCGCATTGCGGAGCCAGCCGCGCAGGTCGGTCTGGTTCAAGCAGTCCTCCGAGACCCCAGCGAGGTACTTCGACCCAAAGTCTGCGGGTGACGCCTCCCACACGTCCCTGCGGCATGCGGGTGTGAGGAGGTCGAACATTGCTCCGGCGAAGGTGTTGCGCGACATCAGCTTGCTGAGATTTGGCGCGGCGCCCGACACGATGTTCTCATCCGGTGCGGCGATCGCCGGCGATCCATCGGCGCGCTCGAGCCCGTTGACCTGGTGGCAGCGCACACACTGGTTGAGGAAGACCGCCTCGCCTTCCTTCGCGAGGCCGTCGGCGGGCGACTCATACGGCGCCAGCTGCTGCGCCACCCAGGCGGCGAAGTCTTCCTTGCTGAGCGCCACCGCCTCCATGCGCATGTTCGCGTGCGAAAGGCCGCAGAACTCGGTGCACTGCCCCGCATAGATACCGGGCTCGTCGGCCTCGATCCGATTGAGGTGCACGCGACCCGGCACCGCATCGCGCTTGCCGTTGAGACGGGGGATCCAGTACGAGTGGATCACGTCGCGGCTGGTCTGGCGGAGCATCACCTTCGTGCCCACCGGAATGACCAACTGGCCAGAGGTGATGATCGGCTGCGTGATGCCGTACTCCTCCTGAACCGGATAGTCGTACTCCCACCACCACTGCTGGCCGGTCACGTTGATGACCATTTCCGTGTCGTCCGTCTTGGCGAGGTCGAACACGGTGCGCACCGTGAAGACGCCGATCACCGCAAGGATCAGCGCAGGGATGATCGTGAGGGTGATCTCCAACACCGGCTTGCCGTGCGTCTGCTTGGGGATCGCCTGCCCGCGGTCTCGGTAGCGGAACATCGCCCAGCCCACTGCGGCCACGACGATCAGACCGATGATGCCCGCAACGGCGAATACCGGGCGCTGGAGGTCGTCAATCATCTGGGCGTTCGGACCAGCCGGATCCCACGTGTTTTGTGGCGCGTTGCTGGCGCAGCCCGCGAGCCCGGCCAGCGCGAGGGCGGGAAGAGCGATGCGGCGCATGGACGCGAGCCTATTGATGGCGATCGAACGCGGACGGGCGGAGGTCATGGAACGATCACCTCGATCGACTGTCCCTCGACGCCGGCAACCTCGAGCACGTAGGCACCGGGTTCGAGGGATGGCTTGGGGATGGTCAGCGTGAGCAGCTGCTCCGCACCACTCGGAATGAGCTGCGTGCACTGCTCGACTTCCTCGACGACACCTTCAGCGACCGGCACCGTGCCCAGCCGCGCAACAAGACGGAAGTCGCCCTCGGTCTTGTTGCGGAAGATGATCGACGATGGGTTCATCCGGGGAATGGTGATGCGGTCGGACTCTGCGGGGTTGCCCTGCACCCTGGCGACGAGCGTGCCGTCGACAAACTCCACCGTCGCGATGACCGCGCTCCGCGAGGAGACTGCGAGCAACGGGTGCTTGTCGCCGTACTTGTCCTTCTCAGGACCGCACTTGCGGTGGGTGTAATGGCCCTCGGCCTTCGCCTCCTCGAGCTGCGGACGAAGTCCGCTCGTCGCAGCCGCGACGCCACCAGCGACCATACCGAGCGCGCCGACCGTGCAGAGCGCGGACACGACCGACCGCTTCAAGCCCGGACGCACCGCAAACAGGATGCCGGCGAGCAACACGAGGGACGCGACGACCATGAACAGGATCGCCCCTGCGCTCTTGTCGATCGCCAGCATGATCTGCGAGAACGAGAGGATGACGACCGCCGACCCGACCGTTGCGAGCACCGGAAACTCGAGCGGCTGCATGATGCGCCCGCGCAGATCGGCGTTGTAGGCAGGATCTGCGGAGGCGCGATCGCTCCACGACTGGATGACCCATTCGACAAACGCGGCTGCAACGACGACGCCACCAAGGATCAGAACCACTGGTCGGGTGATCGTGCCGACGAGCACCAGCGCGGTACCGACCGCGGCGAGGAATGGCCACATGCCGGGCGAGGGGACGAACGACGCCGCGGGCGACGCCTGGTCGGGCTCACCATCGCGCGACCAGAGGGCGAGCCATGCGGCGAGCGCCACAGCCGGCACGAAGCCGAACAACGTGGTGGCGCCGATCGACGACGGGTCCACCAAGACCATGAACACGGCAAACGAGACGGCTCCCAGCGCCGACAATCCGATGAACAACTTGGAACCGGTGGTGAACATGGCCCTACTTCTGCACGTAGACGACGAACCACAGCGCGATGAACACCGTGGCGAGGAAGTACCAGTACAGCGCGTGCGCCGTGAAGACGTCGCGGTCTCCGAGGCGGCCCGCCGTAGCGCGGAACATGGCGACGAGCGAGAACGTCACGCCGCTGATGATGAGGGCGAGCACCGTGGCGGTGACCGCATAGAACATCGTCTGGTAGGCGCCGTCCATCAGCACGAGGCCCATCTGCACCCAGATCGCTACCTGCGCGTTCACTGCGGCGAACCCGAGGAATGCGGTCAGTGCAAGCGCCATCGTGGCGTGCCGCGCATCGTCGCGCTTCGCGGAGTACGCAGCCCACTGCGCGATCACGCAGATGACCACCATCGTGATCGCCATCGTGTTCGTCGCTACCTCAGGCACCGGAATGTCAGCTGGCAGCCAGTCGCGGATCATCTTCCCCGACGACGACTCGCGCAACGGTGCGGCATCACGGAAGCGGAACCACGTACCGAGCATTCCGAATACGAGCATCGACCCAGCGACCGCAACTGCGACCGTCGCTGACATGACGACGTTGCGCGGCGCCGCGGGAGCCGCGTCCGGGTAGCGGACCTCGAGCGCGCCGCTCATGCTGCATCCCCCTTGCTCCGCACGACGGCGGCGACTGCGACCAGCGCGGCGAGCGCCACGAGGACGTGCCCCGCTGCCGATGCGCCATTGAGCAGCGCGACCGCTCCCGACGAGTCGTAGTCAACCGAATCCCATGACGGCTGGTCCATGAACCCGGCGACGTACATCGGGAGCGACGACAGCACCGTGCCGAGGAAGCCGATACCCGTCACGAGCACCGCTCGGCGGACCGCGATGCGTCGTCCACCCTGCAGACCGACGACGCCACCCCACGCCACGAGCGCAAGTCCGTACGCGACATAGAGACCCGTTCCTTCGTCGAGGACGGTGCCGCGCACGCCGACCGCCTCAATCGTCGACAACGCGTGTCCGACCATCCCGGTCAGCACCATTCCGACGCCGAGAAATGCCGGCGCGAATCCCGCACCCAACTGACGCAGCCCGGCACGCGCGGCAAGCAACGAGGCCGCGAGCACAATCAGCACGCCAAGGATCGGCAGCAGGTTGTAGAGCGCCCAGGGCACGAGATTGCGGATGGTCTCGCCCGCCGTCCCCTCCGAGTCGAGCTGCACAACCGTCTGTGTGACCGATCCGACCACTGCAGCGGCAACCAGCGCCGTGCCCACCTGCAGCGCGATGCCCAACACGCGCGGCGAGTTGGCCGTGCGGGGGAGGATGCCGGCGAGGATGCCGACCGCAAGCGCTGCGACGACGTACGACTGCGGCGCGCCCAGACCCCAGCCGAGGTATCCGACGACGCCCTCGGCACCGCCGAAGACGAACTGGCCGTACCGGAAGTCGATCGCGACATAGACCACGGTGCCAAGCAGCACCGGCAGCGACAGCAGCATCGCGAAAGACGACACAAAGGCGCCCCACGCGGCAGGCTGCACGTCGGTGAGCGCAAGGTCTGGGCGCCGCGAGGCAAAGACCGTGGTGAAGACGGAGAGGGCGACGGCGAGCAGGCCGACAATGATCGAGCCCATTCCGAGGAGGTGGAGGTCGAGCATTGACGCCACCTCGGCTCCGGGACGTCCGTCAACCGCCGCCGCCCACGCAACCATGACGATGCCCGCGAGCCACAACCAGGCGCCGAACATTGCGGTCCGCGCGAGCGCGACTGTTCGCGACCCGACGAGCCGCGGCACGACGAGCACCGCTGTACCGAGGAGGAGCGGCGCAGCGAAGCCGTACAAGGCCGTGCTGCGCAGCAGTGAGGCGAACTGTCCGACCGCTTCGTCCTCGAACACGCGTCGAGTGGAATCGATGCGCTCAAGGGAGTACAGGGCCGCGACGACGGCGTAGACGAGCAGCCAGATGCCAGCCGGCACGCCGACCACTGCGGCGATCGTCCGCGACTCGGTCGACACCAACGGCGCTGCGACCGTTGCGCGGCGCGGGGCGGCGGACGCCGCGGGGGGCTGAACTGCGGTCATGGCGCCCCCGACACTAACAACGGACGGCCGGAGCGCCCGACCTTGCCCGCTTGCGCACTCAGCCGACCAGCACGTCCACCATCAGCGCGGCGAACAACGCCGTCACGTAGGTGATGGAGAACGAAAAGACGGACATGGCTCGCTCGGGCGTGGGCCGACGCGCGATGCTCGCCGTCGCGACGAGGAACGCTGCGCCGAATGACACTGCTGTAACGCCGTAGATCCAGCCGAGCCCTGTCGACACGTACGGCAGCCACAGCGTCAGCGCCACCACCACGACGGTGTACGCGACCATCGACCGCACCGTGCGCTGCAGCGGAGCGACCGCGGGCAGCATCGGCACGTTCGCGGCTCGGTAATCGTCGGCGTGACGGATGGCCAGCGCCCAGAAGTGCGGCGGGGTCCAGAAGAAGATGACCGCGAAAAGAATCCACGGCGCCGCGGCGAGTTCATTAGTCACCGCTGCCCAGCCCACCAGTGCCGGCACCGCACCTGCGGCGCCGCCGATGACGATGTTCTGCTTGCTCGTCCGCTTGAGCCACAACGAGTAGACGACGACGTAGAACGCAGTCGCCGAGAGCGCAAGAAGCGCCGACAGAAGATTGGCGCCAGCCCACAGCACGGCAAACGCCGCCACCTCGAGCAGGAGGGCAAAGACCATCGCCCGCCGCGGACCGAGCGCACCCGTCACGAGTGGCCGGTGCTGGGTGCGCACCATCAACCGGTCGATGTCGCGGTCGATCACCATGTTGATGGCGTTCGCGCCACCAGCCGCGAGCGCGCCGCCTGTCACCGTCACCGCGACGAGCGCCCAGCCGGGCCAGCCGCCCGCGGCGAGGACCATCGTCGGCACCGTCGTCACCAGGAGCAGCTCGATGATGCGCGGCTTCGTCAGCGCGACATACGCGCGCCACCCTGTTGCCGCGCCACGCATTCCGCCGTGGCCGAGCACCAACGACCCCACGCGCGACGGGACGATGGGCTTCGCGGTGCGCGTCACCCCGTCAGACTACGAGCGCGCGCGACCGGCCTTCCATCCAGTCGCGACGCGATGGCGGCTGCACAACGGCACAATGGGCGCGTGGCCGACGTCGCAACCGCTCCCGTCGACGAGACCACGACGGTCGACGACCGACCGTGGCTCGTGATCGTCTGGAATGACCCGATCAACCTCATGTCGTACGTCACCTTCGTCCTGCAGAAGTTGTTCGGGTACTCGCTCGAGAAGGCCACTGCGCTGATGCTCGACATTCACCACAAGGGCCGGGCCGTCGTCTCGCAGGGAACGCGCGAGCGCGCGGAGCTCGACGTCTATCGCCTGCACGAGCACGGACTGTGGGCAACGATGACGAAGGACGGTGGCGACGCGTGAGCGGCCTGTCCGGTCCGGTGCGGCGCGAAGGCGACGGGTTCGTACTTGAGGTTGACGCCGAGGATCGCGCGGCGCTCGTGGGGCTGGTCGGCCAGCTGCGTGACGAGATCGCGGCCGATGGACGGAGCGAGCACCTCCGCCGCCTCTTCCCGGCCGCGTACCACGACCATGCGGAGCATGAAGCCGAGTACCAACGCCTCGTCCACGACGATCTCGCATCGACCCGGCTCGCGTCACTGGTCGCCGTCGGCGAAGTGCTCGGGCGCGATCCCGAGTCCGATGAGCTCGCGCTTGGCGAGGACGAACTCGATGTGCTCATGCGAGCGCTGAACGACCTCCGGCTGGTCATCGGCACGCTGCTCGACGTCTCCGAGGACACGGATGCCGAGGACACCCGCCCCGACGACCCGGAATTCGGGCACTTCCAGTTGTACGGCTACCTCGGATGGCTGCTCGAGGGCGTGATTCGGGCACGGATGGGCGGCTGACCCCGTTCGTCTCGTGCCCATGCCGAACGGGCGGAGCCTGCTGGTAGATTTCGCGTGCTCTTCCAACGGGCGAGCGAATGCTTGCCCCCATCGTCTAGTGGCCTAGGACACCACCCTTTCAAGGTGGCGGCACGGGTTCGAATCCCGTTGGGGGTGCGGAAATGGTCAGTCCTGTTCGTCAGGTACTGGTCCCGTGGTGAAGTTTGGAGTTCACGCCGGCCTGTCAAGCCGGAGGTCGCGGGTTCAAATCCCGTCGGGACCGCTGGGTGGTGCATGCACCACCTTGGTCGGGTAGCTCAGTTGGCAGAGCACGCGCCTGAAAAGCGCGGGGTCACCGGATCGACGCCGGTCCCGACCACCAGTTCGTGCAGTGTGCAGTCCGGTGGGTGCGGATACACCCGCGGGCCATTGCGCCGTGGTCAGCGAGTCTTCACGCGGACGAGCGTCTCCTGTGAGATCGTCGCGACGTGCTCACCCGACGAGGTGAACACGTAGCCGAGCGCAAGGCCCCGCGATCCGGCGTACGTCATCGCAGACATCTCGTGCCAGTGCCACTCGCCGGCACGCACCGGACGGTGGAACCACACCGCATGGTCGAGGCTCGCGTTGATCAGTTGGCTCGCCTCGGCCGCGACCCCTAGTTCAGGGATGGAGTGGATCACGCTCTCCGTCGGCAGGTCGTCGGACATGTAGGCAAGCGCGCAACGGTTCAACACGTCGTCGTCGAACTGGTCGACGGTCTGCATCCACGCGCCAATGCGTCCGATACCGCCGCGACGACCCTGTTCGAGCAGCGACTGGTCGACGGTGCGACGCCGGATGAACGGCGTCCACGACCCATCCTCGAGGCTGTCCGGACCGGGCAGGCCGTCGGTGCAGGCCGGAAGCGCGGCGCGAAGTGACGGCTCGGCGAGGTGAAACGACAACTCAAGCGTGAGGATCGCCTCGTCGCGCTGGCTCGCCACGACCCGTCTGGTCGTAAAGCTGCGGCCATCGCGGGTGCGGTCGACGGCGTAGTCAACGGGCAGCGAGGGATCGCCGCGCCGGATGAACGACGCGCGCAGTGAATGGCACGACCGGTCGGTCTCCACCGTCGCCGACGCCGCGCGCAGCGCCTGCGCAACGATGTGCCCGCCGTAAAGCCCGCCCCAGGGATACGGCCATCCGATGCCCACGAAGCGGTCGTCGCCGCGCGCGTCAAGGTCGAAGAGGTCTTGCAGCCGCACGCGCAGGCTGCCCGATCAGCGCACGACGAGGATCATCAGCACCTCGCCGGTCATGTGACTCTCAACTTCGAACTCACCCGCGGTCGAGGCCTCGAACTCGAACACGGTTGGCTCGCCAGCCTCGACCTCGTAGCCGCCGAGGTCGTAACCGTGCAGGTGCACCTCGTCGTCATCCTCCTCGTTCACCACGGTGATGCGCACGAGGGAGCCGAGCGCGACCGTTTCGATGCGGTCGGGACCGGAGTCAACGCCGACCTCCACCGAGATCTCGACCGCACCATCCGACACGGTCGTGGCGGTGCCGCCAGCGGGCGCGGTCTCCGTTGTCTCGGTCTTATCCGCCGCCAACTGATCACTCGTCACGCCGCCACCCGAGCAGGCGCTGAGCGCCAAAGACGCAAGCGCAACGACGAAGGCGCGCCAGGCGTTCACGTGCCGAAACCATACCCAAGGTCGGGAGCCGTCAGCATGGCGATGAACTGCACACCTGACTCGTTCGCCATCGCCCCACACGTGCCGCCGCGGTCGACGATCGCGGTTGCGAGTAGTGGCGTCGCGCCGAACTCGCGGACCGCATGCACGGCCTCCATGATCGACGTGCCGCGGGTCACCGTGTCCTCCACCACCGCCACCACGTCACCGGGTCGAAGCGCGCCGGCGATGCGGCCGGTGATGCCGTGGGTCTTCGCCTCCTTGCGGACGCTGAAGGAACGCAGCGGCCGGCCACGCACGGCGGCCACCGCCGCGATGCCAAACGCCACGGGGTCGGCGCCCATCGTCAACCCGCCAATCGCCGTCACCTCGGGCGGGAGCAGCGCAAGTGCAACGTCCGCCACCGCGAGGATCCCGTCGGGGTCGCACGCGGTCTGCTTCGTGTCGAGGAACCATGTGCTCGTCCGGCCGGACTTCAGCGTGAACGTGCCGGTGCGAACCGAGTGTGCGAGGACGTGCCGACGGAGCGCCTCGCGGGTGGCATCGAGCGGAGGGAGCTCCGTGCTCATCCGATGTCGTCTAGCGCATCGACGGCACGACGGGCGTGGCGTAGGGCGACCGCTTGGTCGAAGCAGGAGTCAAGTTCGGCTCGGCCAAGTGGCAGACCCGCTTCCGACTGCAGCACCTCGCGCAGATGCCGGTCCTCGGCAATCGCGCGCGACGAAGCTGCCTGCACCGCGCGGTACGCCTCGTCCCGCGACTGACCAGCGGCAACCAACGCCAGCAGCACCGATTGCGAGTGCACGAGGCCAAGACTCGAGTCGATGTTTGTGGCCATTCGCACTGCATCCACCTCAAGTGACGCAACGAGCCGGGTCATCCGAACCGCCGCGTAGTGCACGAGCAACGACGAGTCGGGCAGCACCACGCGCTCAACCGACGAGTGCGAGATGTCACGCTCGTGCCACAGCGCGACGTTCTCCATACCGGCCTGCACGTTGGCCCGAAGCAGACGAGACAGTCCCGTGAGGGTCTCGGCCGAGATCGGGTTGCGCTTGTGCGGCATCGCCGAGCTGCCCTTCTGGCCAGGTTTGAAGCCCTCTCTCACCTCGCCCACCTCGCTGCGCTGCAGGTGGCGCAGCTCGGTTGCGATTGCACCGATCGTGGTGCCCAAGCTGGCGCACGCCCAGAGGTACTCGGCGTGGCGGTCGCGGGCAACCACCTGCGTCGACGGAACGGCTCGCAACCCGAGTCGCGCAGCAACGAGCTGCTCAACGCGTGGGTCGACATTCGAGTACGTGCCGACCGCACCGGACAACTTGCACACCGCTACCGACGTGCGCGCCGCGCGCAGGCGCACCCGATCGCGGTCGACCTGCAGCGCCCACAGTGCGACCTTCGCACCGAACGTCGTCAGCTCGGCGTGCATGCCATGCGTTCGTCCCATCATCGGAGTGTCGGCATGCTGGCGCGCAAGCGCGACGAGCTCGGACACCAAGGCGTCCGCGGCTAGGAGAATGAGGTCGGCGGCGTCACGCAGCATCGAGCACCACGCCGTGTCAACGACGTCGGAACTGGTGAGACCGTGGTGCAGCCACGCTCCGTCAGGCATGCCGATGGACGCCTGCACGACATCGACGAAGGCGGCGACGTCGTGGTCTGTGGTGCGCTCGCGTTCGGTGACCGCGGCGACGAACGCCGCATCCACCTTCGGTGCCCGCGTGCGGCATGCAGCCGCAGCAGCAGCCGGCACCGCCCCGACCTCTGCCTGGGCCTCAATGGCGCACAGCTCGATCTCGAGGTAGCGCGCAAAACGCGCCTCGTCCGTGAAGATGCTCGCCATCTCGGGCAGCGAGTAGCGCGCAATCATCCGCGCACCACGCAGTCAG
>Ga0315899_10001284_pt1 | contig 28824 bp, 18 predicted proteins | sample LakEriMetagenome_2_FD_203518 | JGI IMG/M metagenome (GOLD analysis project Ga0315899, IMG submission 203518) | Freshwater fungal communities from buoy surface, Lake Erie, Ohio, United States - Buoy 4 MA112 | ecosystem: Environmental > Aquatic > Freshwater > Lake | place: USA: Lake Erie, Ohio... | reverse complement strand
GTTGGATCACCTCCTTTCTAAGGATTTGATTGAACTACCAAAACCAGACCCATCCGTCGCTTACTTCCAGCTCTCCAACCAATGCATACACCCCCGCCTTGGGCCGCAACCCAAGGCGGGGTTTTTTTACGTCCTCATCCCCGCGACCTCCGGTCACAGGCCGCATCGTTCGGCTTCCCTTGCCGGTCCCCGACTCTCGTCCCAGGCGAGCTTGCGGCCGACTGCCCGCCCGCCGTTCTTCACATCCCGGTGGTCGAGACGCCGCCACCCAGTCGCACTCTCGCCATTGTGGTCCCTCCGGATCTGCGGAGCGGTGTGTTGCATTGTCGGGTTGGCGATCAGCCGCCGCGACCCACTGATCCCTCGAGGGCCCGCTCTTCCGCGGCAATCTCCGCCCGCCGGCTGGCCGACATCGCCCCCTGCGGCGGCCCTGCGAAGTGCTTCCGCTTCCAGACCCACCAATACCCCGCCAGCAGCAAGACCGTCGCCGGAATGACCCACCGGCCAATCTCGTTCGGTGGTTGCACCCCAATGCCAATCAACCCCACCCCCGCCACCAGACAGACCAGCCCCAACGGACGATACAACGGGCCAATGTTCCAGGGCCCCATCACCTGCCAACGGCCGCCATAGGCCCGCAGCCCCGCCAAAGTCGGCATCAGATACGACACATACACAAACACCACCGCCACCGCGGTAATCGCCAGATAGGGGATGACCGCCGTGATCGCCACCGAGACCAGCGCGGCCACCCAGATCGCCACCGCAGGTGTCCGGAACCGCCGCGAGACGCGCCGCAACCAGGGGGACCGCGGTAACCCCCCATCCCGCGCGAAGGCAAACACCATCCGCGAGGTGCTGGTGAGGGCCGCAAGACCGCACAGGTACTGGGACAGACAAATTCCCCCCAGCAGGCCGAACCGCAGCCAGCCGGGCAGCCGCTGTTCCAGGATCCAGAAAAAGGCATTCGAGCCCTGCTGCACCGCCGCATCCATGTCGGGAATCGCCAGGATCACCGCGATCAGCATCACCCACCCCATCAACCCCGACACCAGGACCGATTGCACGATTCCGCGGGGGACCGCCGTGGCGGCTCCCACCGTCTCCTCGGCGGCATGGGCCGAGGCGTCGAAGCCGGTGATGGTATAGGCGGGCAGCAGCAGCCCCAGGGCGAACGCCCAGCCCAGGCTCTCGGTCCGCGGCCAGACCGCCGCCGCCGCCGGTTGCCCGGTCACATTGACCAGCGTGATGAGCCGCGACCACTCGAATTCGCCCGCAGTGGCGAGCAGGGCGAGGGTCAACAACACCGAAACCACCAGGATGAGATACCCGCTGAAGTCAGTCAGCCGGGTGGTCAGTTCGATTCCGCGATGATTGAACAGGGCGTGGGAGGCGGTCATCACCGCCACGGCCAGCAATTGCCAGGCGAGCCAGGTCCCCCCCTCACCCGAATCCAGCAACCAGGCCCGCACCGGTGCGTCTCCGACCAGAAACCCCAGCAGTTCGCCAACCCGGCTGTCATCGAGACCCAGCAGAGGGGCGAACGCCGCCAGGGCGAATTGCACCGTCGCCACGTTGATCGCGGCAATCACCAGAATCAGCCCGATCAGATTGATCCAGGCGGTGGCCCAGCCCCAGCCGCGTCCACCGAGCAGCGAACTCCAGTGGTACAACCCGCCCGCTGTGGGAAACGCCGAGGCCACCTGCGCCATCGTGGCGGCAAACGCCAGCGCGATGAGGCTCATCAGGGGCCAGCCGAGCCCCACACTGGCACCGCCGACACTGCACAGGCCAACCGGGAACGAAGTAATCCCCCCGGCCAGGATGCAAATGATCGACAGCGAGATGGCGTAATTCGAAAACCCGCTCATCCGCCGCTGGAGTTCCTGGGCATAACCCAGCCGGTGCAGCAGCTCGCGGTCCTGGTCCAGCGACGCGGGTTGGGGATCCGGGGAGGTGGCCACGAGACGGTCCTGGAAGAGTAAGACGAGCGGGTTCCCGGTATGAGGCGGCTGCAGTGTCGCGGTTCCCCGACCTCCCGGCAATCAAGGAGCCGGGGGGCGGTCACAAGGGCTGCCGTTCCCCAGGCTCGAAAGCTCAATACGGGGGCAGATCCGCCAACCAGGCTTCCGCTGTTGGACTCAGCCGGTAGAGGCGCGATTTGCGGGCGGGGTTGGCCAACTCGAGAAAGCCTTCCGCCACCCAGCGTCGACACAGCGGGCCGGTGGTGCGGACGGTCAGTCCCAGGACGAGGGCGATCTGCAAGGTCGACACTTCCGCGTGGTCCCGAAACAGGCTGAGGACACGTCGCTGGCGGGGATCCAGTCGACGCCAATGCGAAGCGAGATCGGGAGTTCCCCGCTCTTGAGCCCCCCGGCATGGTCCGTGGACCCGTCGCAGGGCCTCGACCATTCCCCCGCAGAAGTATTCCAGAAATCCGGTCACCGGCGCGGCTGACCGACCTTCGTAGTCGTTATGCGATGGGGCGACCTGCAGTGCGGAGTAGTAGTCGTGCAATCGCTCCGCGTAGTCCTCCTCCAGGGAGTACAGGCCATGGAGTCCATAGCCCCCCCGATGCAGGATCAGGGTGGTCAGCAGGCGTGCGGTCCGTCCATTTCCGTCGTACCAGGGGTGGATGGTGACCAGTTGGTAGTGGGCAAGAGCTGCCACGACGGGGATCGGCCAATGGCGCCGCCCGATTTCCCCGTTCGTCCAGGCGGCGAGCTCGGTCATCAAAGGAGCGACGTCGCTGGCTTCGGGGGGCAGATAGACGATGCGGCCGGTTCGGCCATCCCGGATCACGTTCTGTCCATCCCGGTAGCGTGAGGCGACCCGGCGTCCCCGCCACGCCAGACCATGCAAAGTCCGGATGACACGCGTCGTCAGGGATTGAGAGCTGGCAGCGAGTTCCTCGACCCATGTCAGGGCTGCGTAGTAGTTGCGGACCTCTGTCACATCGCGCTCCCGCCCGGGAAAGCGCTGCCCGGCGACCGCCTGCGTGACCTCCCGCTCTGTCAGTTCGTTCCCCTCAATCTGGGTTGAGAAATGACTTGTGCGAAGGCGGGCCGTCTGGCGAAGTCCGGCCAGAACTCCCACATCGACGGGCTGTCGTTCGAGTTCGTTCCGGAGCAACTCGAGTTCGACCAGAGCTCGATGCAACGGCAGAGAGATTTCAAACACAGGCTGAAACATACCACGGGGTGTACAAGAGATCATTTTGTGATGTCGAATAAATGTCAGATAAACGTCAGATAACCGGTTCGGAACTTTTTCAGACCAACGGGACCGTCCGATGGGGGCGCTGGCCGGGGTCGTGAAGGCATGACCTGTACGGATTGTAAGATTACCGGCCGGAAGGAATTGACAGACCGGGGGGTCACGATGCGATAATTAGATCAACAGCGACCATTGTGTCCCTCCCCCCACCCCCGTCGGGTCCCGCCATGCTCACCATTCTTGGTCCCCGTCCCCGCGCTGCAGCGTCCCGCTTCTGTGATGGGGTCTCCCGGCGGTCATTCCTCAAAATTGGCGGATTGGCGATGGGGGGCATGGCCCTCCCCGAGGTGCTGAAGGCCGAGCAGGCGGCTGGCAAGAAGGGGGGCCACAAGGGGGTCATCATGATCTTCTTGCCGGGTGGGCCTCCTCACCAGGACATGTGGGATGTGAAGATGGATGCCCCCTCCGAGATCCGGGGGGAATTCTCGGCCATTCCCACGAGTGTGCCCGGCATCGACATCTGCGAAATGTTCCCGCAGATTGCGGCCAACATGCAGAAGTTCGTTCCCATCCGGTCGATCGTCGGAGCGGGGGGCGACCATTACGCCTACCAGTGTCTGACGGGCTGGAACAAGCGCGACCGGCAGCCGGGGGGTGGCTTCCCCTCGATGGGCTCGGTGCTGTCGAAGGTGTATGGGCCGGTCGATCCGGCCATGCCCCCGTTCGTCGGGCTGTCTCCCCGCATGGGGCACATGCCCTGGGCCGACAATGGCGTGCCCGGCTTCCTGGGAATTGCCCACGCGCCGTTCACTCCCAATGCCGAAGGGAAGGATGATCTGGTTCTGAACGGGATTACCCTCGACCGGCTGGGAGACCGGCGGGCGGTGCTGACCGCCCTGGACCGGTTCCGCAAAGACTGCGACTCGTCGGGCCAACTGGCCGGGACCGACGCCTTCACCCAGCAGGCGTTTGGCGTGCTCACCTCCAGCAAGCTGGCCGAGGCGTTGAATCTCGACCTGGAAGACCAGAAGCTGCGTGACCGTTACGGGCGCGGGGTCAACCAGTTGCGGGATGATGGCGGCCCCCGGTTGATCGACAATTTCCTGGTGGCGCGCCGGCTGATCTCAGCCGGGGCCCGCTGCGTGACCCTGGCGTTCAGCCGTTGGGACTGGCACGGCGCCAACTTCCAGCAGGGTCGCGAAGACATGCCGCTGCTCGATCAGGGATTGGTGGCCCTGGTGCAGGATCTCGAAGAGCGGGGCATGCTCGACGACATCAGTGTGGTCTGCTGGGGTGAGTTCGGCCGGACTCCAAAGGTCAATAAAGACGCCGGGCGCGACCACTGGCCGCAGGTCTCGTGTGCCCTGCTGGCGGGGGGTGGCATCCGGGCGGGACAGGTCATCGGTGCGACCAACCGGCTGGGAGAGTTCGCGACCGACCGACCGGTCCATTTCCAGGAAGTGTTCGCCACGCTGTATCACAACCTGGGGATCAACGTCGATCACCTGACCCTGCGCGATCTGCAGGGGCGGCCGCAATTCCTGATCGACCAGAACAAGTACAAAGCGCTCCCCGAACTGCTCTGATCAGCAGCGCGTGCGGAACCCGGTCCCGGCACTTCCGGAACCGGGCTTGCTGCCCGTCGTGCGGTCCCGTGCCGATTGCCGGGTCGCCCACAGCAGCCGACGTTGGGTGACGCCCGTGGTGTGCCGCCCGGTCCCGAAACCGTGTCTGCCGCAGCAGTCTGCTTGAGCTCAGGATGGTGCCGTAGCGGATGGTTGGTTAAGCCGTTCCCACTGCGAGAACGTGGCGGCTTGGCCGACCCGTGCCCCCTGCGGGGCCCGCAGGTTCCAGACGGTGGCCTGGCGGATCAGGAATCTCTCTCCGGTCGTGGCGATCCGGATCCCCTGGTAATCGTCGACAAACCCCTGCTGACGGGTTCTTTCCAGCAAGCGGGCGCGTTCGTCGCGGTGCATGGGTTCGGCCGTCAGACGCGATGGAGTCTGCCGCAGTTGATCGATCGTGATGTGCCACAGGTGCAGCGCGGTCCGGTTGCCGTAGTTGAGGATCGGGTCCTCCTCGATCCCGTGCGAGACCACCACAAACGGGGCTTCAAACAGCGCCTGGGCCTGTTCTTCGGCAGATCCCTGTCGCGGCAGCAGTTCCTGCCCCACCCAATGCCGATACGAATCGAGCAGGATCTGGGTGTGCGCGACCCACCCGTGCAGCGTCCACGGATGGGGGGGGATCTCGAGAGCCGGGGGGGAGGTCATGGGGACATGCTTCCAGAGGATGGGACCGCGGCCGACGATTGTGCGCTTTCTGCCCAGGTTGGGCAATTGGCCGTTGAGAGTTCGGGGGGCGTGTGGATCATGCCGTCGGGCCGGTTGCCCGGTCACGGGGGATGCCTTAGCATCCAGCGGTGATTGGCTGCTGTTTTCCCGACGCTGTCCTCTTCCGTCCGAGACGCGAGTGCTGCCATGTTCTCTCTCTTCTCTGAACCGGTGCGGATGTGTCAGGGAGTGAGCCGCCGCGAATGGCTGCGGGTGGGGGGGCTGGGGCTGGGGGGAATCACCCTGCCGCAATTGCTGGCGGGGCGCAGCCTGGCCGGGCCGGCGTTCGGGCAGTCGACGATCGAACGGCCGGCGATGTTTGGCCGGGCGAAGAATGTGCTGGTGGTCTGGCTGCAGGGAGGCCCGCCGCAGCATGAGACGTGGGATCCCAAACCCGATGCGCCGGCGGAGATTCGGGGGGCGTTCGGGCCGATCCAGACCAACATTCCGGGAATCCAGATTGGCGAACTGTTGCCGCGGCTCGCCACGCGGGCCGACAAGCTGGCGATTGTCCGGTCGCTGTGCACCCACAACGACCTGCACGACGCCAGTGCCTATTGGGTGCTGACGGGATACCCCTACCGGGGGCGGCAGTCGCGCGAGATCAGCCCGACCGACTGGCCCTGGCTGGGATCGGTCATCAAGCAGCTCAAGCCGAGTGAAGAACTTCCCGCCTACAGCGCGGTCTGGCTTCCCGACTGGATGCGGTTGAACGACAACGTCACGCCGGCCGGTCAGACGGCGGGGTTCCTCGGGCACCGGTGGGAGCCCGAGCGGCTCGTCTGCGATCCCTCGACCCGGGGCTTCCAGGTCCAGGGGCTGACCGCCCCGGGGGAAGTGCCCCCCTTGCGGCTGTCGGCCCGGCAGAGTCTTTTGTCGCAGGTGGAGACGCACTTCGAACTGCTCGACCGGGGAGGCCGGGCCCGCGACTTCGACCGCCAGACCCAGCAGGCCTTCGACGTGCTGGCTTCGGGGCGGGCCAGGCAAGCCTTCGACCTCGAACGGGAGCCCGAGTCGATCCGCCGGGCCTATGGTTCGACCCAATGGGGACAGTCGCTGCTGTTGGGACGCCGGCTCATCGAGGCGGGGGCCCGCCTCGTGCATGTCAACTGGTGCCGCGAGCCGGGCGACGAGGCGGTCAACAACCCGATGTGGGACACACACGCCCAGAACGCCGACCGGCTGCAGGATGTGCTCTGCCCGCTGTTTGATGTCACTTTTTCGACACTGCTCGATGATCTGGACGAGCGGGGTCTGCTCGCCGAGACGCTGGTGCTGGCCATTGGCGAATTCGGCCGGACTCCCAGGATCAACGGCCAGGGAGGACGGGACCACTGGGGGCATGTCTTCAGTTTCGCCCTGGCGGGGGCGGGCATTGCCGGGGGGCAGGTGTTTGGCTCCAGCGATCGCCAGGGGGGTTACCCCAGGGAGGGGCGCATCGAGCCGCAGGAGCTGACGGCGACCATTCTGCATCTGTTGGGCATTGGCCACGAAGCGGCGTTTGTCGACGCGGTGCAGCGGCCGCATGCGGCCACACTTGGGACGCCGATTGCGGCGCTGTTGGGCTCGGCCCCGGCGACTCCTGAGCGGGTCGCGGCGACGGGGAACCTCGCCCTGGTTCCCGCCTTCACGCAGGAAGCGTTGTTCAACACCGGTTTCGAAGACGATCTCCCCTTTCTGCCGTTGGGGCCCGCCGGGCGCGAGCGCGGTTGGCGCGCCTTTCCCCGGTCAGGGGAGGGGCCCGAGGGGGTCGATCTGCGAGTTGCCCGGCTGCAGGGACCAGCGCTGGTGCGGACCGGGGTGGGGGCGGCCGGCCTGGGGTTCGGGTTCGAGGCGGCCGGGACCGGGGGACCGATTCCGCAGGGGACCCGCCTGCTGCTGACCCAGGAACTGCGCAACCCCCGGCAAGGACTGTATGAGGTGGTGCTGCAGGTGGCCGCGGGGGGTGTCGCGGCCGATTTCCGCGAACTGCTGGCCCTGCATTTCAGCGCGCATGTCGTGCTGTTTGGCTACAAAGAGCTGACCAAGGACCTGCGGCAGGGGATGCGGGAGTTTGCCCGGGTGCCTGTGGATCTCGAGTTTGATGACGAGTTGGGAGTGTACCGCGAGGTGCGGCTGTCGGCCCGGCTGCGCAGCCAGGACGACAGTGCGAACGAAATCGAGATGGGGGTGGGACTGGTGATCGTCCTGGAGAAGACTTCCCCGGGAGTGCTGGAGTTGCCGGCGGGATCGCGGGCCTGGCTGGCTCTGGATGATGTCGGGATCCGCTTCACTCCCCGTCCGCGAAACGACAACGTGCGGGTCTGAGCGATCCGTGGAACAGGGCTGGAAGAACTGCCCGATAGCCTTTTTTGCAGAAGAGATGGCATGCAGCTGGGATTGATCAATTCGGCGTGGGCCCAGGCGGGGCGTGAGACGGCGTGGGGCATTGCGAAGACCCGCGAACTGGGGTTCGATTCGATCGACATCTTCGCCGATCCGCTCGACATCGACGTCAAGGAACGCCGGCTGATCAAGCGGGAGTGCGACCGGCACGGGCTGCCGATTGTCTCGCTGGCCTGTGTCGCGGTGGGCCTGGTCGATTTCAATCCCAGCGTGCAGCGTTTCAGCGTCGAGCGGGTGAAGGCGTATCTGGACCTCGCTTACGAATACGAGGCCCGCAACGTGCTGCTGGTGCTGGGGGAATACATCTGGAACCAGGAGGTCATTCCACCAGCGGAACAGTGGCAGACGGCGGTCCGCAACTGCCGGATTCTGGCTGACTATGCGGCCGGACTCAACGTACAGATCGCGCTCGAGCTCGAGCCGTTCCCGTTGTCGCTGGTCAACAACGTCGACACGATGGTGCGCTTTCTGGACGATGTGAACCATCCCGCCGTGCAGGCGAACATCGATGTCTCGCACCTCTGCCTGTCGAAAGTGGCTCCCGAGGAGTTGCGGCGTCTGCAGGGCCGGGCGATTCATGTGCACATTTCGGACTGCGACGGCAAACGGCATGGAGATCTGCCCCCCGGCCGCGGGGTGGTTGACTTTGGCCCGTATTTGCGTGAGATCAAGGCCCTGGGGATCGACGGGGCGGTTTCGATCGAGCTCGAGTATTCTCCCCAGCCCGACCAGATCGAGGCCTGGGTGGCCGAGGCCTACCGGGAGACCGACCGCCTGATGGCCGAGGCAGGCTTGCGGAGTGCCGCATCGAAAAAGTAAAGAACAGTTCTTCTCACGCGATTCGCGTCCGGAGAAACAGGGACCGCACAGGACCGGGAAGGATGGCTGCCTCCCGGACGCCTGGGCTGTTCCGGCTGTGGAGGGGAGTGTGGCAGGCGATTGGTTGTCCTGCCTGGGTGAACCAATTCACGGCATTGGGTTGCGTCCCGCGGGGACACTCTGGTCTTCGCCAGTGGTGCCGCTGTTCCAACACCTTTCCAGTTCACCCGATCGGGGCGTGATTGGGAGGGGTCCGGCGGATTCCCGTTCTACCTCTCATTCCGGTTCCCCTTGTCTGTTGATTCCATGACACGAACTTCTGCATCGGTGGTGTTGTCTGCGTGGCTCTGGTGTTGTGCGGCCAGTCCGGTGCTGCTCGCCCAGGAGATTCCCACGGTGTATCGGGGTGGGGACATTCTCACCATGCGGGGACCGAATCCGGAACTGGTCGAGGAACTGGTGGTCCATCGGGGCAAGATCCTGCATGCCGGGAAGAGCGCCGACGGCAAGCCGCACGCCGGGCCGAACCCGAAGATTGTCGATCTGGGGGGCCAGACCCTGGTTCCGGGATTCATCGACACCCACGGGCACATGGTGTATTTCGGCAAGAACCTGATTGATGGCGATCTGCGGGGGGCCAAGTCGGTCGCCGAGATCGTGAGCCGGATGAAAGAACAGGCGAAGAAAATGCCCGCCGGCGCCTGGATCGTGGGGTTTGGCTATCTGGCGAGAGACCTGGCCGAAAAACGGCACCCCAATCTCGACGAGTTGAACGAGGTCTCCAAGGACCGGCCGGTGATGATCGTCGACAGTTCGGGCCACCTGGGTTCCGGAAATGGTGCTGTCTACAAGGCGGCGGGGATCACAGCGGCCACGCAGGATCCCGAAGGAGGATCGTTCTCGCGCAAGCCGGGTGGCACGGAGCTGGCTGGCCCGATGGAAGAGACCGCGCTCAACGCCGTGCGGAGCCGTCGGCCCCCCTTCACCGGAGAATTGGCCGACCGGGTCATCACCGGCGCCGCCGCCGTCTGGGCCAGCTTTGGGCAGACCACCGCCCAGGAGGCTGGACTGGGGCTGGGGAACGACGATCTCGAGATCGTGAAAAACGCCATCGACAAGAATCTGCTGAAGATCGACCTTTATGTCTGCGCCAAGGATTCGGTGACCGACGACACCATCAACGCCGCCTACTCGGTGGCGGCCGAGTTCAATCCGCAGCCCGGTGGAACGTCCCGGAAGCTGCTGGCGGACCGGCCCGATCTCGACAAGCGGTACATCAACCGCGTGCGGCTGGGGGGGATCAAGTTCTGGCTGGACGGCAGCCTCGACACGGCGTGGTTCACCCAGCCCTACACCAATCTCCCCGCCGGGAAGTCGGGCGATTACAAGGGGTTCCAGCAGATTCCCACCGAGGTTCTCGATGAGGCGTTCGACCGGTTCTGGACTTCGAACCTGCAGTTGAACATGCACATGAACGGGGATGCCGCGGCCGATCAGGCCCTGCAGGCGATCGAACGCGCCGTCCAGAAATATGGCATGCGTGATCATCGTCCCGTGTTCATCCATGGGACCTATCTGCGCCCCGACCAGATCCAGAAGATGAAGAAGTACGGGGCGATCCCCAGCTTCCTGACCTCGTCGATCAAGTCCGGTGGTGACGCAGTCGTGCATCTGTGGGGTCCCGAACGGGCGGCCCATGCCCTGGCGTCGAAGACGTTCCTCGACAACGGGATGAAGTTCACCTACTCGCATGACGCCCCCGTCTCTCCCTCGCCGGCCATTCTGCCGCTGGTGGGACTGGCCGTGACCCGCATGTCGGCCAGCGGCCGGGTGGTCGGACCGGACGAGCGGGTCTCGCCCTATCATGCCCTGCAGGCCGTGACCTCAATGGCGGCCTTCCAGATCAAGGAGGAGGCCACAAAGGGGACACTGGAACCGGGCAAGCTGGCCGACCTGGTGATTCTCGAAAAGAACCCCCTCAAGGTTGATCCGGCGCAGATTCCCGACATCGCCGTGGTGGAGACCATCAAGGAAGGCAAGACGATCTACCGGAAGGGGCAGTGATGCGCTGTGGGAGCCGGTTGTTCCCCTGGGCCGTCGTGTGGGGGCTGCTGATCGCGCCGGGAGAGTGTCTCCCGCCCGCGGCAGCCTGTCCCGCCTGCGTGGGAACCGCCGGGCCCGAGCTGTCGTTCGTGCAGCAGGTGGTCAACTGCGACATCGCCGTCTGTGCGCTGCCGACCGAAGATCGCCGGCGGTTTGCCCTTCACTCGTGCTTCAAGGGAGCTGGTCCCCCCGGGGGAGAGATTGTGCTGCCGGTGGCAGAACTTCCCCAGGGCCGGCTCCCGCGGGACAGGCAGGTTCTGCTGGGGCGCGAGGCCCTGACCCAACGCTGGAAGTTTTTGGGAACCGTCGCCGCCGGACACGCGGAGTGGTTGCTGGCCATTGGCAAAATGCAGCGGACGGCAGCGTTGTCGGCCGCCGACTGGACCGAACGATCCCGGTTTTTTCTCGGAACGCTCGCGACTGACGAGCCGCTGATTCGTGACACGCTGGTGCGGGAACTGTCGCGGACCCCCTACGCGGTCATGCGGGCCTGCCGGGCCGATCTGGATGTCGACCGGCTGCTGCAGACGCTGGATCCCGACAAGTTTCCCGAGCGCCGGGCCCTGGTGGCCCTGCTGCTGGGCATTGCCGGGGGGCCCACCGCCGAGACCTGGCTGGCAAAGGTCCGGAGCGAGGCCGCCGGCCGGCGGGAGGATCCAGCGCGGGCCGCCCTGCTGGTGGCGCAGCTGGAACAGGCGGGGGTCGCGGGACTGCCCGGTTTTCTGCGGAGTGAGATTCTCGAGGTCTCGCTGCGCGAGAGCGAGCGCCGGGCGGCCCTGCTCGCCCTGAGTGTGCAGGGGACGGCCGAGGGGGTCATTCCCCGTCCGGCCGTGGTGGCCGTCTATGAACGAATCCTCGAGCAGCGGCCCGAACTCGCCGACATGGTGGCGACCGATCTGGCCGACTGGAACGAGGCCAGCCTGGTCGGACCGCTCCAACGGGTTCTCGATGCCGGAGCGGCGACGGACGGAGCCCGTGAGAGAATCGCCCGCGCCCTGGAGGTCATCCATAGTCGTCGGCAGTCGTCCGAGAACGACAGGCCGCCGGCCAAGTGATTCCGCGCGGGCCATGCCGCAGGGGTTCCTCCCCAACAGACTCCGTGGGCGCCATCTCGCGGAGAGCCCGCCACCACCTGCACACAGCCGGACGGTTGAACTCAATTCCCCTGCTTGCACAGACACGGGGCGATACCGGATAGTCTGCAGGCGTGACACGTCGTGTTGAGCCCTGCCGGGACCTGTTCCCGGCAGGAACTTCCCCGGAGCGGAATGGATCATGACTCTTCCCTGGTTGGTGTTCTGCGGATTCCTGGCTGGCCTGATCCTGCTGGCGATCTATGACATCCTGCAGAAAAAGCATGCCATCCTGCATAACTTTCCCATCCTCGGGCATTTCCGGTATCTGCTGGAAACGGTCGGGCCGGAACTCCGGCAATACATCGTCACTTCGAACAACGAAGAACGTCCCTTCAGCCGTGACCAACGGTCATGGATCTATGCCTCGTCGAAAAAAGAAAACAACTACTTCGGGTTCGGGTCCGACAATGACATGGAGTTGTCGCCCAACTACCTGATCATCAAACACAGCACGTTCCCGCTGGCGTCACCCCATCCCGGAGAACCGGGTTATGATCCCGAGTATCGCTGTCCCTGTGCGAAGACCCTCGGCGGATATCGCCAACGGAAGAAGGCGTTCCGGCCCCCCTCCGTCATCAATGTCTCGGGGATGAGTTATGGGTCGTTGAGTGGGCCCGCGGTGGAGGCTCTGAACCGGGGCAGCCAGATTGCCGGTTGCCTGCAGAGTACGGGCGAAGGGGGCATCTCCCCCTACCACCGCCAGGGGGGCGAGTTGGTGTGGCAGATTGGCACCGGCTATTTCGGCTGCCGGGAACTGGATGGGCGCTTCAGTGAACAGAAGCTGTTGGCGACTCTCGCCGCCAATCCGCAGGTGCGGGCCCTCGAGATCAAGCTGAGCCAGGGGGCCAAACCGGGGGCCGGGGGAATTCTCCCCAAGGCCAAGATCACCCCCGAGATCGCCACCATTCGCGGAATTCCTCTCGACCAGGATTGCATCAGTCCAGCCAGCCACACCGCCTTCCGGGACACCGATGGACTGCTCGATTTCGTCGAGCGGCTCGCCGACCTCACCGGGCTGCCGGTGGGCATCAAGTCGGCGGTGGGGGAATCGGGCTTCTGGCATGATTTGGCGAAGCTGATGCAGAACGGCAGCCGGGGGGTCGACTTCATCACCATCGACGGAGGTGAGGGGGGAACGGGAGCCGGCCCCCTGGTCTTCGGCGACCATGTCTCACTGCCGTTCAAAGTGGGGTTCGCGCGCGTCCAGAAGATTCTGGCCGAGTATGGGGTCGACAAGCAGGTGGTGTTTGTCGGCTCTGGAAAGCTCGGCCTGCCCGAGTCGGCCCTGTTCGCCTTCGCCCTCGGCTGCGACATGGTCAACATCGCCCGCGAATCGCTGCTGTCGATTGGCTGCATCCAGGCGCAGAAATGTCATACGAATCACTGCCCGACCGGCATTGCGACGCAAAACCGCTGGCTGGTCGCGGGACTCGACCCGACGCTCAAGTCGGTCCGGGCGGCGAACTACATCGTCACTCTCCGGAAAGAACTGCTGGCCCTGAGCCGCGCGTGTGGGGTCGAACATCCCGCCCTGGTCTCGGTGGACCACCTCGAGATTCTGGATGACCGGTTTGGATCGAGCTCAATCCGGGACCTGTTCGGCTACCAGAAAGGAGTCGGGCTCCCCTCCCAGGAGGATCAGCATTCCATCCGCGAATGGATGCTGGCGGCCCAGGTGGTTGAGCGGAAGATCGGCTGACGGTTTGCTGGTCCTCACTGCGGACCGGCGGGTGCGATTCAGCTCTGCGTAGCGCTGGCCGCGGCGAGCTGCTGGACCAGGTCAGACGTGACCGCGGCGGGATCGTCGGCACTGCAGATGGCCCCCGACACGGCGATGCGTCGGCCTCCGGCCGCCAGGACGCGGTGGAGATTGCCGGGGCCAATGCCCCCGATGCAAAACCCCGGCAACGCGATTTCAGAGGTGGCCTGCGCGACGTATTCGAGACCCGCCATCTCCTGCCGGGAGAACTGCTTGGTGCTGGTGGGAAAGACCGGACCGATGCCGATGTAGTCGGCGCCCTCCAGCACGGCGGCGCGGGCCTGGTCGAGCGAATGGGTCGAGACCCCCACGAGTTTGTCGGGGCCGACAATCCGCCGGGCCTCGGCCACGGGCAACTCGTCTTGCCCGACGTGGACTCCATCGGCTCCCACGAGGGCGGCGATGTCGGGGCGGTCGTTGATGATCAGCAGGCAGTTGGAGTCGGCCGTCCAGTCGCGCACGCGACGGGCGTGTGCAAGCAGTTGGCGATCGGTCATTGATTTTTCCCGGACCTGCACGACATCGACCCCCGCCGCCAGCGCCGCCCGCAACACCGGTCCCGACCCCTGGGGACAGAGTGCTTCGGTCAGCAGCAGGTAGAGCCGGCGGTTGGCGAGGCGATCGAGGGCGTTCGCCGTCTGCAGTACTGCTTGTTCCAGCGTGTAGCAGGCGTAGCGGGTCTGTCCCGCCGCACGGGAGAATCCGGTCGAGAGTCGCTTACCGTACTCCTCCAGCGTGCGGCATGCCTCCTGCACCCGCTTGAAGTCGGCCCGCACCACGTCGGTGAGCGACTGTCTTCGCAGCTCGCGCTGGGTGTGCAGGGTTGTGCCGATGTCCCCCCGGGTATCGCGGGCGGCGAGGCGGAGCGCGGGAGCCAGCAGTTGCTCGGTCTGGGCAAACTGATGGCGGCACTGTTTGAGTTGTTCCGTGAGGTGGCGGTCATTGAGGGCAAACCGCACATAGTCTTCGATCACACGCAGACCTTCCCGCACCCGATTGGCGGCGGCGTCGAGAATGCGGTAGAGGTCGGACTGTTCGGTCTGCGGAGCAGGCGCGGGTTCCAGACGCACACCGGGATCGAGTGGTTCCGCGGAATCTCCCGTCTGTTCGACCACCTGCTGCAGGACCGTTTCGGTCCCCAGCGTGAGTTCCGCCAGCAGCGGGGTGACCGTCGAGGGGACCTGCGTCAGGGCCAGCAGCAGATGCTCGGTGCCGATTTCCAGATGCCGCCCCAGGTTGCCGACGTGGTCGCGGGCGGCTGCCAGCACCTCGACCAGGGTGGTTGAGTGCGCGGGCGATACCGTGCGGCCAGCGTGTGAGGTCCCGGATGATCCGGACTCTTCCCAACCGGCTGCCAGGGGGAAGTGCCGGGCGAGCCGATCTGGAGAAAATCCCTGGTCGGCCAGGATTGCCGCTCCCCGGGATTCATCGAGCCAGATCGCCCACAGCAGATGATCCGCCTGAATTTCGGGAGCGTGTGCGGCGCGGGCCAACGTGGCGGCCAACTCCATCACACGGCGACTGCCTTCCGTCAGGGGTGCGTTCATGCGGACCGGGGGCGAGCGGGGTTAAGGACACAAGCGGCGGATCAGAAAAAGAGAAGTTCCCAATCATACTGATGCGGGAGAGGGGGAACAGGAGACACCAGTTCGTGTCTGGTCTGTGTTCCTGGCGGGAGTGGGGTGCGAACGACACGTACTGGTCGCTCGATGCACAAGTCCTTCGGATATCGCACGGGTTTTCAGGGGGATTGGATCGAAACACCCACGGCGAACGGGCGATGGGGGTGGCAATACCCGAATCCAACTGTCTCCGACCTCATAACCCGGGTATACTTGATGCAAGCTGTGCGTCGCTTGCCCGAATTGTCCCGTCTGGAGTCTGATCCACGTGTCTGCTGCATTCCTCAAGATTGCGCGGTCGTGGAGTCATGGGGGGCTGATTTTTGCGCTGCTGTGGGTGACCGCCCAACTGCCGGTGCCAGTGCTGCACGCCCATGGCCGCCATCCAGCGGCAGCCCATGAGCTCCCGCTGGGGCAGCATGTCGAGCGGTGCCACGGCAGCCAGTTGGTGGCCGACTTTCTCGACTGGCACATCCACTGGTTTTCCCCGCAGACGGTCCTGAAGGGTCTGGGGGAGACGCCAGGGGATGCCGCGGAGGGGTCTCCCGCCCCCGAAAGATGCCCCACATTGGGCACCCACGAATCGAGTCTGAATGAGTTTATGGCGTGGGCCAATTCGGTGAATGATGCCCCGTCTGAATTGCTGGCGATCGGGAGTCCGATCTGTGCACCGACCTACGCCCCTGGGCGGGACTCTGGTGCCGTGTCTTCGTGGTATGGCAGTTCCCGCATGCGTCTGTGCCAAATGCAGTCGTGGCTCTGTTGAGTTGCGGCTGAGTGCTCTTCTTCTGTCGGGACCGCGCTGACGTTTCGGCGCTTTCTGTGACGTGTGGTCCACTGCAGCCGGATGGCTGGAGCGGTGGGACTGGGGAACTTTGGCATCCGGTACGCCGGGAACTTCGTGAGAGATTTTGGCATGACTTCGACCATCTCGGTTTCCCGCCTGTGGTGGATACCGGCCTTGATCTGTCTGGGGGTGGGGACCTGGCTCGGGCAGCGGTGGCCCAAAACGCCGGCCGCTTCCACGGAGGCCAGCCCACCTGCCGAACCAGTCGCCCAGAGCGAACCGGGGGGGGAGCATGTGGAGCTCTCCGGCACCAGGCTGGCGGCAGCAAGGCTGGAGATCGAGCCGGTGACGCTGCGGGGTCTCCGTCGAACCAGCGTCGTTCCGGGACGGCTGCAATACGACGACCTGCGTCACGTGGAGTTGAAGTCGGCCACCGACGGGACTCTGACGAAGGTTCTGGTCAAGCCGGGCGATCGAGTGGAGCAGGGACAGGTTCTGGCATGGCTGAGCAGCCCGGAGGTGGGGTCTGCCCGCTCGAGTGTGCTGCAGAGACGTGCCGAGCTGGAATTGGCCCGCAAGGCTCTGGAGTTTCGTTCGCAGGTCGCCGACAACGTCGATTTGCTGATCCGGGGTATTGACGGCCGGCAACCAATGAAAAAGCTGGAAGAACTTTTTCGGGAACGGGTGTTGGGAGAGTTCCGGGGATCCCTCCTGGGGGCCTACAGCAAGTTTCTCTTGAGTCAGACGCTGGAAAGCAAAGTGGCATCCGCCGCCGAGACGGGAGCGGTTTCGTCCCGCACACTGACCGAGCGGACCAGTGAACGCGAGGGGGCCGAGGAAAACCTGAAAGCGGTCTGCGAGCAGTCGGCATTTGATACCCAGCAGGAACAGGATCGGGCGAAGGCGGGCTTTGAGGAATGCCAGCGGCGTTATGACCTCGCACGGCACCATCTGCAGACCCTGTTGGGTTACGCCGATGTGGAAGAGAGTCTCCGGGACGATGCTCCCGACCTCTCGCAGGTCGAGATGCGCGCCCCTTTTCCGGGAACGATTGAAGAGAGTGTCTACGGCGTCTCGGAACGTCTGAAACAGGGGGACCGGCAGTTCGTACTCGCCGACACCAGCCGGCTGTGGGTTTCGGCCGACCTGCGTGAAACCGACTGGAAGGCGTTGGGAATTCATCCCGATACACCGTTGACGGTCGAGTCCCCGGCTTTGCCAGGGGAAAAATTCACCGCCAGGGTCTACTACGTCGGACGTGAAGTCTCGCCGGTTTCGAATGCTGTTCCCCTGGTGGCGAGCCTCGAGAATGGTGATGGACGCCTGCGTCCCGGTCTGTTCGTGCGGGTGGCGATTCCTCTGGAGGATGAGACGGAAATGCTGGCCGTTCCGGAGCGGGCCGTCATGGAACACGAGCGGCGGAAGTTCGTCTTCGTGGACGAGGGGGCCGGCCGTTTCCGGCGGGCGGATGTGAAGACGGGACGTGAGACCGACGGCTGGGTCGAGATCCGTTCCGGATTGAAGGCGGGGGACCGGGTGGTGACCCAGGGCGCATTCCTGCTGAAATCGGAATTGCTGCTGGAACGGGAGGAATAAGTCCATGTTGACCCGCCTGATTGAATTCTCCCTGCACAATCGGTTTCTGATCCTCGCGATCACAGCGGTGATTTCGCTTCTGGGATTGGCGGCGGCGATCAACCTGCCGATTGATGCGGTTCCCGACATGACCAACACCCAGGTGCAGGTCGTCACCGAGGCGGGGCCGTTGTCGCCGGTGGAGGTCGAGAGGTACATCACCTATCCGGTCGAGGCCACCATGAGCGGCCTCCCCAAGATCGAGGAATTGCGCAGCGTTTCGAAGTTTGGCATCTCGGTGGTGACGATCGTCTTCCAGGAGGGGACCGATCTGTACCGTGCCCGGCAACTGGTGACCGAACGGCTGCCGGTGGCGAGTGCCGAGATTCCGCCCGGCTATGGAACCCCCCGTCTCGGCCCGCTGACGACCGCCCTGGGGGAAATTCTCCAGTTCGAGGTGCGCGGCGATGAGCGGTACACCCCGATGCAACTCCGGACCATCCTCGACTGGGAAGTCGCCCCCAAACTGCGCGAGGTGCGCGGCGTCACCGAGATCAACACCCATGGGGGTTATTACAAGACGTTTGAGGTCCGTCCCGATCCCGACCGTCTGACCAGCTACGGCATCACGCTGGCCGATCTGTTCGAGCAGCTCGAGGAGAACAACCTGATTGCCGGCGGGGGCTATGTCGTGCACTACGACGAGCAGCGGTTCATCCGCGGACAGGCTCTGCTCACCGACAGGGAGGGAATTCTCGAGATCGTGCTGCGTCGCGAAGACGACGGCACACCCATTCTCGTGCGGGATGTGGCCAGCGTGGAGATGGCTCCGATGACCCGCCAGGGCGCGGTGACCCGCGATGGTCGGGGAGAGGCGGTCACGGGCCTCGTGATGATGCTGATCGGCGAGAACTCGCGGGTCGTTGTCGAGGCGGTCAAGGAACGGATCGAAAAGATGCAGAAGGCTCTGCCCGACGGAGTCTGGATTGATGTCACCTACGATCGCTCCGCCCTGATTGGCCGCACCCTCAACACGGTCATGAAGAACCTGTTCGAGGGAGGGGCGCTGGTGATCATCGTGCTGCTGGTGATGCTCGGCAGCCTGCGGGCAGGGTTGATCACCGCGCTGGCCATTCCGCTGTCGATGCTGTTCGCCGCCAATCTCATGCATCTGACAGGAATCACCGCCAGCCTCATGAGCCTGGGAGCGATCGATTTCGGTCTGATTGTCGACAGCTCGGTCATCATGGTGGAGAACTGCATCAGGCATCTTTCCCACGATCGCAGCCGCAAGAACCGGTTGCAGATCATCCGCGATGCCGCGATCGAGGTCCGCAAGCCGACGATGTTTGGCGAACTGATCATCGCGGTGGTGTATGTCCCTATCCTCGCACTGCAGGGGATGGAGGGGAAGATGTTCCGTCCGATGGCCCTGACCGTGTTGTTCGCACTGCTGGGGTCGCTGGTGCTGTCGATGACCTTTATGCCTGCGATGGCTTCGCTGGCGCTGCCGCGCGAGGTCGATGAGAAAGATGTCTGGCTGGTGCGGTTCATCCGCCGGTTTTATGAGCCGCTGGTCAAACAGACGATTGCTCACCCCGCCTTCACCATTGCCGTGGCACTGGGAATCTTCCTGGTGAGCCTGCCCGTGGGGCGCTACCTGGGGGCGGAATTCATGCCCCGCCTGGAGGAGGGAGATCTGCTGATTGAAGCGGTCCGGCTGCCCACGGCGTCGCTCGAAGGGTCCATCGACATGTCGACCCGCATCGAGAAGGTGGTGGGGGCGTTTCCCCAGGTGCAGACCGTCTTTTGCAAGACGGGCCGGCCCGAGATTGCGAATGATGTGATGGGGGTGCATCAGACCGATGTCTGGGTGTTGCTGAAGCCTCACTCAGAGTGGCCCGAACACATCTCCCGCGATGACCTGATCGCGCAGATGTCCGGGCAACTGAACGAGAATGTGCCGGGGGTGGCGTTTGGCTTCACCCAGCCGATCGAGATGCGGGTCGACGAACTCGTCGCCGGGGTCAAGGCCGATGTGGCGGTGCAGTTGTATGGCGATGATCTGGCGGTGCTGGGGATGAAGGCCAAGGCGATCGAGCGGGTACTGAAGACCATTCCCGGGGCGGTGGATGTGAAGGCCGACTACCAGGCGAATCTTTCGACCCTGCGCATCGAGCCCCGGCGGGACGCTCTGGCCCGGTATGGAATCGACGCGACCAAGGTGATGGATGTCGTCTCGGCCCTCGGCGGACGCGAGACCGGGGTGATCTTCGAAGGACGGGCCCGGTTTCCGATCATTGTGCGAATTCCCGAAGAGTGGCGGCGCGACATCAGCCGGTTGCAGCAGCTGCCGGTGGCCGCCTCCCGGGGCGATCCCGTTCCCCTGGGGGAACTGGCCGACCTCATTCTCGAAGAGACCCCCCCCGCCGTCGATCACGAGCAGATCCGCCGGCGGACCTTCATTTCGGCCAATGTCCGCGGGCGCGACGTGGCCAGCTTCGTCGGGGAAGCCCAGCAGAAAATCGCCGAACAGGTGACGCTGCCCGCGGGTTATGAGCTGCGGTTTGGAGGAGATTTTGAAAATCTCCAGTCGGCCGCACTGCGCCTGGCCATCATCACGCCAATTGTGTTGATGATCATCTTTCTGCTGCTGCATTCGACCTTTCACTCGGCCCAGCTCGCCCTGTTGATCTTCCTGGCGGTCCCCATGGCGGCGTCGGGGGGAGTCTACGCGCTCTGTCTGCGGGGAATGCCCTTCAGTATCTCGGCGGGGGTCGGTTTCATCGCGCTGTTTGGGGTCGCCGTGTTGAATGGGTTGGTCTGGGTGAGTGCGGCGGAACACCTCCGGCGTTCCGGCATGCCCGCCGAACAGGCAACCCACGAAGCGGCCGAAGGACGCTTGCGCCCCGTGTTGATGACCGCGATGGTCGCCGCTCTGGGGTTTCTGCCGATGGCCCTCTCCACAAGCGACGGAGCCGAAATGCAGCGCCCTCTGGCCACGGTGGTGATTGGCGGGCTGGTGACCTCGACCCTGCTCACCCTGCTGGTCCTGCCCGCGATCTATCCGTGGTTCTCCCGCGGTCTGCCGATGGGACATTCCGACGGCGATCACGCGGCGTCACCCTCCCATGGCGTTTGACCGCGAAGGCGGAATCCGCTGGCGTTCTCCATCCGCCCCGGGAGTCAGCCGGTCTGGCGGGGGTGGGGCAGGGCCGGGTGGAGGAGGCGCAGTGAGGATTACAACGGCAGGACTTGTCCGAGTTGCCGCTCGCGGGCGAGTTCCAACAGCCGCGCCCCCAGAGCGACATCTTCAATCGCCAGCCCCACCGACTTGAACAGCGTGATCTGCTCGGCAGTCGCCCGCCCGGGCGCGCGGCCCGAGAGCACATCGGCCAGTTCGTGCATGTTTTCCCAGGCAACGGCTCCCGCCCCCAGGGCCTCGACGAAATCTCCCGCCTCGAGGCGGCATTGTGCCAGGCTGTCGCAGACGATGGTGTCGGACCGCTGGATGGTGGTGACGTCGACTTCCGCCTTCGTCAGGTGATTCGAGCCGATGACATTCAGGTGGGTTCCCGCGGTCAACACATCACCGTCAAACAGCGGGGTCTGAGCGGTGGTTGCGCAGATCACAATGTCCTTCTCTGCGGCGACGTTCTGGGGAGAACGCTGGCAGACAATCCGGGTTCGGCACAATTCTCCCATCTCCTCCGCGAAGAGCTGGGCCCGATCGGGACGCCGCGAATAGACCTCCACATGCTCGATCCGCCTCACCTGGCAGATCGCCTGCAGTTGGGTGCGGGCCTGTGCCCCGGCACCAAACAGACCCACCACGCGGCTGTCGGGTCGGGCGAGGATGGAGGTGGCCACGCCCGAGGCGGCCCCCGTCCGCAATTGACCGAGGTAATCGGCTTCGATCAGGGCCAGCAACTCGCCGGTTTGCGACGAGTACAGCCCGACCAGGAAACGCATGCCGTGCGGCGTGGTGGTGTAGCACTTCCAGCCGACCAGGCCGAGATAATCGGCCGAGGCCGACATGCTGTGCAGCATGATCCGCTCTCCCCGCACCCGGGCGCGGGGCACATTCTGCGCCCGTCCCGTCGCCAGGTGCTGGAACGCCCCTTCCACGGCGGCGAGGGCGATTTCCATGTCGAGCAGTTCGCGGACGTCCGCTTCCGAGAGATACAGCGCGGCCATGGGGAATCCGGAAATGGCGGAAACAGAGTGCGAGCCTGCCGGGAACGTGCGGCAGGAACAGATTGCCCGCGGACAAGTCGGCACGGCAGGGGGTTCCCGGCCGGCCGCCGCAGGGGAGCCCCGCTGCCAGAGAAGTCTGGCAGCCCGGGGAGCTCAGGAATGCGCCGTCACAAACCCGGCCAGTGTGGCGAAGTCGGTTTTCAACGAGCGATAGAGCTGCTGGTACACGGGATGCAGATCGTCGTACGTCCGTTTCGCCCGCGCCTGGGGACTGTTCTGGTCGATCACCTTGATGGTGGCGTCGCAGGCTTCGGCCACCGTCCGGTACGCGCCGGTCCCCACAGCCGCCAGCAGGGCCACCCCATACGCCGGACCTTCATGCGAATTGGTGATCGCGGTGGGCAGGCCATACACGTCGGCCTGAACCTGCCGCCAGAACGGGCTGCGGGCGCCCCCGCCCGACAGACGGACTTCCTTCACCGGGACTTTCAGCCCGCGGATGATTTCCAGCGAATCGCGCATCGCGAAGGTCGCCCCCTCGATGACCGACCGCGCCAGGTGCGGACGGCCATGCCGCAGCGAGAGACCGATCCACGCCCCGCGGGCGTTCGCGTCGGCATGGGGGGTCCGTTCACCCGTGAGATAGGGAAGAAAGACGAGTCCTTCGCTGCCCACCGGCGCCTGACGGGCCTCTTCGGTGATCAACTCGTAGGGATCGATCTTGTTCTTCTTCGCCCGGGCGATCTCGGCCTGACAGAGTTGATTCCGGTACCACTGCAGGCTGCCCCCCGCCGACAGCACCACCCCCATCATGTGCCATTTGCCCCGCACCGCATGACAGAAGGTGTGCAGCCGCCCCTGGGGATCGTACTGCACCTCGTCGCTGTGGGCGAAGATCACACCGCTGGTCCCCATGGTGGCCGACACGACCCCCTGTCGGACAATGCCATTCCCCACCGCGCTGGCCGCCTGATCGCCCCCGCCCCCCACTACGGGAACTCCTGCCGAGAGCCCCAGCGTGCGGGCGGCACCCATGGTGACCCGCCCACTCACCTCTTCCGACTCGTAAACCTTCGGCAGCCAGCCCGAGTCGATTTCGAGCTTCGACAGCAGTTTCCTGGACCAGACCCGGTTGCAGACGTCGAGCAGCAACGTGCCCGAGGCGTCGCTCACTTCGGTGGCGTATTCGCCGGTCAAGCGCAGGCGAACGTAGTCTTTGGGCAGCAGCACATGCCGCACCCGGTCGTAGTTTTTCGGCTCATGGTTTCGCAGCCACAGGATCTTGGGTGCGGTAAACCCCGTCAGGGCGGGGTTCGCCACCATGTCGATCAGCTTGCGGCGGCCGCCGGCCCGTTTTTCAATCTCGACGCACTCGGCGGCGGTCCGCTGGTCGTTCCAGAGCAGGGCCGGGCGAATCACCTGGTCTTCCGCATCCAGAAAGACGCTGCCGTGCATTTGCCCCGAGAGGCCGATTCCCGAGATGTCGGACGGCTTCAGTTGGGCCTGCTTGACGACCGACTTGATGGTCTTGACGGTCGCCTGCCACCAGTGTTCCGGATCCTGTTCGGACCAACCGGGGCGGGGGGCCAGCAGGGGATACTCGGCTGTGGCGGAGGCCAGAATCTTGCCATCGCGCCGCATGGCGATGGTCTTGGTTCCGCTGGTGCCAATGTCCACACCCAGGTAAACACTCATTCCGGCCGCCTTCAGCAAACGTGTCAAACCGTTCTGTCCTGCGAGACTGTACCCAACCAGTCCCATGGTCGCCAGTACCGCCTGTCGAAACCCCGCAGGGACTGCCTAGAATCTGGTTCAATCTGGCCCTCGTCCCGTTCTCCTGGCAAATCCGATGGATCTTTCCCAACTCTTTTCGCTGTTTGTGGCCTCCCGTGTGCTGCATGTGATGACCGCCGTGGTGCTCGTGGGGGGAGGCTTCTTCCTGCGCTATGTCCTGATGCCCGCCGCCACGTCGGCCCTCTCCGATGCCGACCATGACAAGCTGCGGTCTGCCGTGGTGGGCAACTGGAAAAAGTTTGTGCACGGCGGCATTGGGGTGATGCTGCTTTCCGGCCTCTTCAACTACTTCAAGGTCATCGTGGAGAAATCACACAAGGGGGATGGGTTGTACCACGGTCTGATCGGCACCAAGATCCTGCTGGCGCTGGGAATCTTCTTCATCGCCTCGGCTTTGGTGGGACGCTCGGCGGGGACGGCCAGCATCCGGCAAAATGCCCGCAAGTGGCTGACCGTCAACTTCCTGCTGGCCCTGATCATCATCGCGATTTCGGGTTTCCTCCGCATGCGCGGAGTGCCGGCCCCCAAACCCGCCGCCGCAACGGTGTCCGCGATCACCTCCCCACGCTGATCGCTCCGGCTTATACGCCGGGAGCCGCCGTGGGAGTGCCATCCGGGGGGAGGCCCCCGGCGGCCGATTCTTCCTCAAAATCGTCCTGGGGAGTCTGGGCAAAAGGGGCGAGCAATTCCACCAGGCGTTGCAGGTGGGTTCCCGTAGCGGTGTGGATGACCACCGACTGCTGCTTGCCGACCGACTGGATCTGGCGAACCCCCCAGCCGTGCCCCTTGAGCCGCTTTCGCACCTGCGACGCTCCGAGATTCACCAGCAGCCGTTGACCGTTGATCTGGGGCATCGATGACTCCTCAACCAAAAGGCGGCCTGTCACCCACAGTCTCGCGCCAGACCCGGTCTGCTGACCAGCGTCTCCGATACGCTCGCGGATACTGGCCAGGTTCCGTAAGCGACTTCCTGCGGAGTGCGAATCGCAGGGAGTCTTTTCCGGGGAACTGGTTTCGCACCCAGGCAGACCTGTCATCGTTCCGGTGCGATTCCACACCGGACTGACACCGATCGCATGGCCGATGCCGCGTCCCAGTCGGCTCAGGTGAGAATCTCTTCGACGACCTGTCCATGCACATCGGTCAGCCGGTAATCGCGCCCGCTGTGACGGAACGTCAGCCGCTCGTGATCGAGCCCCATCAGGTGCAGAATCGTGGCATGGAAGTCATGGACGTGGACAGCATCGGAGGCCACGTGGATCCCGTATTCGTCCGATGCCCCGTGGACGTGGCCACTGCGGACCCCCGCCCCGGCCAGCCACGACGAGAAGACCCAGTGATGATGCTCGCGGCCCCGGGCACCGGCGTCGGCATTGAAGGGGGTCCGGCCGAATTCTGTGGTCCAGACCACCAGCGTGTCTTCCAGCATGCCCCGCTGCTTCAGGTCGGTCAGCAGGCCGGCGATCGGCTGATCGACGTTCTTCGCCAGCGGCGCGTGGGTCTGCATGTCGCCGTGGGCGTCCCAGTTGTTGGAGGAACCGACGTCGATCAGTTCGACAAACCGGACGCCGCGCTCGGCCAGGCGGCGCGCCACGAGGCACTGCCAGGCGAAGCCGCGCGTGCTGCCCGGTTCCAGCCCATACAGCCGCAGGGTCGCCTCGGTCTCGCCCGACAGGTCAAACACGTCCGGAAGTTCCGATTGCATCCCGAAGGCGGTCTCGAATGAGCGCATGCGGGCCGCCAGCGGGCCGGCCTGCCCCCGGGCCTCGAGGTGCCGCCGGTTGAGCCGTTCCTGGAGTGCCAATTCCCGCTGCTGCAGCTCACGCGTTGCAACGCGGCGGCGGATGTTCGCCACTGGTTCGGGGCCGGGCAGCACCAATGTTCCCTGGTGCGATCCCGGCAGGAAATCGCTCGCCCAGACCTGTCCCCCGGCATACGGGGTGAAGGGGGCGATCACTACAAACGACGGAAGATTCCGGTTGAGAGTCCCCAGTCCGTAACTCAGCCACGAACCCAGACTGGGGCGGGCAAACGTGAATGAACCGGTATGGATTCCGAGGGTCGCCTCGTAGTGATTGGTGTGGTCCGACCGCAGCGAGCGGATCACACACAGGTCATCGGCCCGCCCCGCGATGTGCGGAAACAGATCGCTGACTTCCAGTCCCGATTCCCCCCGGGGACGGAACTCCCACTGGGGTGGCCGCAGGAACATCGAAAACTCCCCCCGGCGTCCCTGGAATTCCGGAACCGTTACGGTCTTCCCCGCGTCGGCTTTCAGGCGCGGCTTGGGATCGAAACTCTCCACATGCGAGACCCCGCCACTCATGAAGAGAAAGATCACCCGCTTGGCGCGGGGTTCGAAATGGGGAGCGCGGGGGGCGAGTGGATCGAGGGGGGCGGAGCCATTTTCCTCGGCCGACAACTGAGCCACGATGCCGTTCAGCAGCGTCGAGCCGAGCGTCATCGAGCGCAGTGCTGACCGACGGGAGAGACAGGTGGGGGGGCAAGTCATCGCAGACCTTGGCAACCGGGCAGTGCCGGTGTTTGTCGGGGAGGGGGGCTCAATCGAGGTACAGAAACTCATTGCTGCCCAGGAGCAGCCGCAGGCAGGCTCCCAGCGATTTGCTGCTCAACTCGGGCTCGGGCAGCGGCTGGAGTTCACGCCGGTAGTCCGCGAGGAACTCCAGGCTCTCCTGCAACTCTTCGGTTGAGGGGGGACGCCCCAGGGCAGTGGACCAGGCCCGTTCCAGTTGCCGCTCGGGCTGCGGGATGCTGCCGATCAGTCGCTGGGCCCAGCGTTCGCTGGCGGTGTGCAGAAAGGGGTCGTTCAGGAAGTAGAGCGCCTGGGTGGGAACCGTGGTGACCGTCCGTTCGGCCGTCGATGCATTGGGATCGGACCCATCGAAGAGAGCCAGAAACGGATGCCGTTTGAGACGCTGCGTCATCAGGTAGACGCTGCGCCGGTTGTGCTCGTAAACCGCGGCAAACGGACCATGCTGCGAAAAGCCAAACGTCGTCGGATCGGGGAACGGATGGGCCTGCGCCACCCCGGAATCCAACTCTCCCGTCACGGTCAGAATGGCATCCCGCAGTTCCTCGGCCGACAGTCGCCGCCGGGCAAAGCCGCCGGGGCCGGCCGGCTTGTCCGCCGCAGTGTGCGTTCCCTCGTCATCGAGCACCCCCTGCTGCCAGGCGGCACTGTTCAGAATGAGCCGATGCAGCGACTTCAGCGACCACTGCCGCTCAATCAAAAACAGCGCCAGATGATCGAGCAGTTCCGGATCACTCGGCGGCTGCCCCCGCACGCCAAAATCATTGGGAGTCCGCACGAGCCCCTGGCCGAAGTGATTCTGCCAGACCCGGTTGACGATGACCCGGGCAAACAGCGGGGTATTGATCACCCAGTCGGCCAGTTCCAGCCGCCCGCTGCCAGCGACATCGGCAGGCAGCGGCGATGCTCCCCAGACCGTCAGGAATCCGCGGGGAACCTCGTCGCCCGGTGTGGTCGGTTCCCCCCGTTTCTGGATCCGCACCGAGTGCGGTGAACCATCCGACATCGCATACGCCAGCGGGAACGGACCGTCTTGCAGCAGACGCGTCAGTTCCTGCTGATCCTGCTGCGAACGGCGCTCGAGTTCGCCCAGACGGGTTTTCAGCAGGGCGATGCGCTCGCGGCGGGTCTGCGCACCGGACCCATCCGACTCGGTGGCCGGGGCGTCGAAGGGACGCAACGGCCCGGTCTGAAGCACGAAATTGTCGACCGCCAGCGCGGGACGAACGCCCGGCAAATGTCCATAGCTGTCGATGAACGAATAGGTGATCTTCCCGTCCCAGCCTGTCGCCAACAGCCCTTCAAACGGGATGGTTTCGTCCCGCCGGCACAGCTCGCCCCGATAGGTCTTCTGCTGAAGGTCGAGCACCACCCGCACCTGGTACCACGTCTCACCCCGCAGCGCCCCCACCAGGCCCGTCTCGGCACCGCTGCGGCGAAAGAACTGACGCCCGTTGAAGAACAGCTCGAGCGCCGCCGACGATCCCGCACCCTGACCGATGTAAAACCGCCACGAACCATCGCCCCCCGCCGCTTGGGCCCCCAGCCGGAAGTCGAATGCCAGATGCAGCTGTCCTTCCGCATTTGGTGCCGTCGGCGGAAGGGTGACCCCAAACCCGTCATACTCTCCCCGGTTGGGAAGGACGAATCCCTGCTTCCCCGGAGGATAAAGATTCGCGAACGGGCTCTGCCCTTCTGCAGAAAGTTTGACGAGACTGTTGGGACCCGGATTCCAGGGACTCGTCGGAGCACCGCCGGGGGGCTGCTGTTCCAGATCGCCATCGATGCCCGCCAGTGCCCGCAATTCGGCGATCAGCGGGGTGGGGTCTTCCGGCGGTTCGGCCCCCGGCGGCGTTGGAATCTCGGTCGAGACCGGAGGGAATGGATCGGCCCGCACGGCCAGATTGTCGAACTCGAACCCGGGGCGGGGGGTGTCGCCGGTCCCTTCCAGCAGCACCTGGCCGGCGCGTCCACTCCAGTCGGGAAGCAGGGGCAGGGGGCCCGAAGACTGGATGTGGCCCGGATGACCCACCTGCAGCGAGAGTTCCCGAGTGGCCGGATCGAGTCGGCACTGGAGGCTGACCCATTGATCGGCGGGAATCGTGGCGACCAAGACCTCGGCGGGTCCGGTTCGCAACCAGGCCCCGTCAGCACCCAGACTCAGATCGAAAGCCGGTCGCCCCGCCGCATCGGTGACCGCGAAACGATGCCGGCCGGTCTGCCCGGGAGCTGCGGACGCCAGCCGGAAATCGAGATTCACAAACACCGGCGACTGATCGCCCCCCGTCAACCACTCGGGAACCGTCTGGGTCACCTGGTACGCAGCGGCCGCCGCGGGAACACTCGCCCCCACCCGGGCCGCGGCGTAGACATTGCGATAGGGGCTTTGGGCGGCGGTGGTCACCGACACCGGTCCCTGCGACATCCAGGGAGGGACCAACACGCCGTAGCTTCCCCCGGCGGCGGGCGCCTGCAACTCGAAGTCGCCATCCAGATCTCCCAGCCAGCGCAGCGTCGCATTGGGAACCGGTTTCCCCAGCCGGGCCA
>Ga0315899_10001281_pt1 | contig 28864 bp, 19 predicted proteins | sample LakEriMetagenome_2_FD_203518 | JGI IMG/M metagenome (GOLD analysis project Ga0315899, IMG submission 203518) | Freshwater fungal communities from buoy surface, Lake Erie, Ohio, United States - Buoy 4 MA112 | ecosystem: Environmental > Aquatic > Freshwater > Lake | place: USA: Lake Erie, Ohio... | reverse complement strand
ATGGTCAAGATCTTTCCGGATGGTATGGTTGGGATCCGCATGCATCAGCCAATCTTGCGGGTGATACCAAAGCCAAGAACCTGAAAAAGCAGCGAGAAGAGTTTTCGCAACATTGGCGAGTCGACAACAATGAATTGGTCAATAACGGAACCGGTCCCTATGCAACGACAGAAGAGGAGTTTGGTGATATCGAATTGCTCCTTGAGTACAAAACCGTCGCTACGGCGGACAGCGGCGTCTATCTTCGCGGGACCCCTCAAGTGCAGATCTGGGACGTAAATCAAAAGTTCGATCCCAAGAAACCAGATCGCAAACCTCACCTGGGCTCAGGAGGGTTATTCAACAACACTCCGAAAACTCTTGGTCGAGATCCTATGATGGTTGCCGACAAACCTTTTGGTCAGTGGAATGCATTACGCATCCGCCAAATCGGCGCTCGCACTTGGGTTACGCTCAATACTCGGTTAGTTGTCGACGGGGCAGTCATGGAAAACTATTGGGATCGCAAGCTGCCGCTTCCAGCACGTGGGCCAATCATGCTTCAAACACATGGCGGTGAAATTCGGTGGAGGAACATCTTTATCCGTGAGATCGACGCTGCCGAAACGCAACGCGTAGCAAAGCTAGAAAAGCAGTTGCCCAATCCGACCTACTACGACGTTGCTTACGGTCCGCATCCAAAGCAAGTGATGCACTTCTGGAAAGCGGAATCCAGCCAGCCGACTCCATTGCTCTACTTTATTCATGGAGGTGGCTGGATGAATGGTGGTCGCATGAGTGGTTTATCCAACATGCTGTCTACTTTGCTGGACGCAGGCATTTCCGTTGCATCGGTCGAGTACCGATTCATTCCTGAAGCGACCGCCGATGGTGTTATTCCACCTGTGAAGGGACCGCTCTACGATGCCGCTCGCGGTTTGCAATTTATTCGAAGCAAAGCGGCCGAGTGGAACATCGACAAGAACCGAATTGCTGCGAGCGGAGGTTCCGCTGGCGCTTGCACATCGTTGTGGCTCGCGTTTCATGCAGATCTTGCAGACCCGAAAAGTGAAGATCCGATTGCTCGCGAATCGACGCGATTGTTGTGTGCTGCCGTCAACGGGGCTCAAACCACACTGGATCCGAAGCAGATGAAAGAGTGGACACCCAATAGCAAGTATGGTGGTCATGCATTCGGATTTTCCGGCGATAGTGCGAAGAAACTAAGCCAGTTCGACGAATTCTTGTCGAAACGCGACACGATCTTGCCGTGGATTGCAGAGTATTCCCCCTATGCTTTGGTGAGCAGCGACGATCCACCGATTTATCTCTATTACTCAGCACCACCATCCCTAGGCAAAGATCAAAAGGATCCGACGCACACGGCGAACTTTGGCGTGATGCTGCAAGAGCATTGTCAAACCAATGGTGTAGCCTGTGAGCTGTATTACCCCGAGGCGCCAAATGCGAAACACAACTCGAGCCTCGACTTTTTGCTTGAGAAGCTCAAAGACTAAGCACTAGCCTGCTTTTCGAGTCTGCTTTTGCAATGTCTCCGTGAGTTCGTTGACGGACTTACCCTTGACCTGGTAAACGTACTTGAGGACTTCGGCGACGGCGGCATACTCGCTCAAGGGGATTGGCTTGCCAACATCCACTTGTTTGAAGAGCGCTTGTGCTAGCGGCTTTCTTTCGACGATCGGGATGCCGTTCTCAAGTGCGATTTTTCGAATCTTGGCCGCTACTAAATCTGCACCCTTGGCCAATACGATCGGCGCCTTCATCGTTTTGGGATCGTACTGCAACGCGATGGCAAGCTCAGTCGGGTTGGTCACCACAACATCTGCTTTAGGTACATCTACCGAGAGGCGCTGTTGCGCTAATTCACGTTGCACTTTTCTGCGACGCGATTTCGTATGCGGGTCGCCTTGGGTCATTTTCATTTCTTCGCGAAGATCCTCGTCGGTCATACGCAGATCCTGCTCATACTTCCATCGTTGAAAGGCATAATCCACAACCGAGAGAACCACGAGGGCGATGGCGACATTACGACAGAGTTCTATCATCGTCGTCCATACAAATTTGCCAACGACCGATAGCTCAGCGGTTCCCAAAGCGAGGATTGCATCCCAGCGTCCCCATACGCCGCCGATCAAGATTCCTGCGACGAGGCTGATCTTGACCAAACCGAACCCGAGGCGAGTCGTGTTGGAGAGAGACAGCAACCGTTGAAAGCCTTTCAATGGATTGATGTGCGATACATCGAAGTTGAGTTTGTCTGGGAGCCAGAGAGGGCCTACTTGCGCGAAGTGGACGACGAGTGACGTTAGAAGCATGCCGCCCATCAAAGGCAATAACGCGAGGCCCGATTGCGCTACTTGCCGCGTTAGTTGCAGTATTTCAGTTCTTGAGTCGGAATGGAGGTCGACGCGACTCCCGATTCCGTCCTCCACCATTTGCCGCAAAGCATCACCAAGAGCGGGCCCCGTTGCATCTAATAGGATGACGCCGACGAGCAGCAAGACTGCCGATGTCAGGTCGGTGGATTTGGCGACATTCCCTTCTTCGCGAGCCCGGTGCCTACGGTACTCGGTTGCTTCGTGTTTCTTTTCGCCGGATCCCTCAGCCATACTCCATCTTTATCCTTGCCGTGATGACGGGAAAAGCAGTGCAGTGCGTTCAATCCATCCGGCCAATTCGTCCTGAAAGACCCAGCCAATGCTGGTGATCGAAAGCGCCATTACCAGCAGCATGATGGTCACATTGAGGCTAAATCCAATCGCCATAATATTCAACTGCGGTAACGTTCGGCCGATCAATGCGGTAACGAAATTCGCGAGCAACAATGCGATGGCTGGAGGTGCGGAGGCTCGCAATCCGACATTGACACTATGCCCAAGGAGCTCGTGCAAATGCATCAGCCAGTACTCCTCGAGAAGAATGCCCCCAGCAGGATACGTGGTAAAACTATCGACACATGCACCGACAACGATCCGATGACCTCCCAACGTAATGAATAACGCCATCGCTAACCACGATAGCATTTGGCTTACGACGGTGACAGATTCCTCTGTTGTCGGGTCGGCAGCTTGAGCAACATCCATGCTCGCTAACGAACTTATGACTTGCCCTCCAATTTGGAGCGAAGTTACGATGATCATCACGGCTGAGCCAAAGAGTAAGCCTAGCAATAGTTCCTTAATGATCCCGAGCGCCATGTCCATCAAGTGCGAAGGCAAGGGAGTCGTAAACTTCATGACGACTGGGGTGATTACGAACGCGATCATGATTACCAGCAATACCTTGAATCGATTGGGGATCGTCGCTCCTTGAAGAGGAGGCATCATCACCAGCATCGGACCGATGCGACTCAGTACACACAGAAACGTCCACATTAGGCCGTAAAACAATGGGGCGATCGCTTCAAGACTCGTCATGGAACGCCCCTTGCTTCGACCTTACTTGCTCGCCACATGGATAGGAATCTCTAGAAACAAATTTCGAGAGTAATCGATCATTCGATCGGCCAGCCAGGGCATGCACACGACAATGGCAAGTGTCATGGCAACCAGTTTTGGAACAGTACTAACCGTTTGATCTTGAATTTGCGTCAAGGCTTGAAGGAGGCCGATGGCCAATCCGACAATCATACCGATCACAAGCAATGGCGCACCCAAGATGAGGGTCATCATGATCGCGTCACGAATGAGGTCGACAGCTTCGCTGGATGTCATGAATTGGCTTTACAGGTTAAGAATTTTGACATGGAGAAAAAATCGCAAGTATGGAACTCTCCGAAGTTAGCTCGGCAAAGTGCCGAAACTATCGAGCAGGATTTGCACGACAAGCCGCCAACCATCGACGAGCACAAACAGAAGCAACTTGAACGGAGTAGAAATCAATGCTGGAGGCAGCATCATCATCCCCATAGAGACGGTAACAGAGGCGATCACGATATCCAGGATCAAGAAGGGCAAATAGATCTTGAATCCCATCAAGAATGCAATTTTTAGTTCGCTCAACATGTAAGCTGGCAACAGCACTTGAAGCGGGACATCTTCGAAAGACTTTGGCCCAGGGCTGTCTGGCGAATAGCGGCTGTAGAAAAGAAAAACGTCATCGTGATTCTCCGCCATGTCGATTTGCATGGCCATGAATTCTCGTATGGGCGTCGTTCCACGCTCCCACGCCTCCGAGGTACTCATCTTCGAACCAGACTCTGTGTAGGGCTCAACAGCTTCGTTGTAGACACGGTTCCAGACCGGAGCCATGACAAAGAGCGTGATGAAAAGGGAGATCGATGTAATGACTTGGCTGGGAGGGAGCTGTTGCGCGCCTAGGGCTTGTTTGAGCAATCCGAACACAACGATGATTCGAACATAGCACGTAGTCATCAATAGAATCGCAGGCGCTAAGCTCAATACCGTCAGGAGAAGCAATATTTGGAGCGAGCTTGATAATCCGCGAGGGCTTAACCAAGCTTCGGGCCCACCTGCCAATTGGTTTGTAAGTTGCTCCACTGCATTTGTTCCGGCGTTTTCGCTAGCCGTTTGGGAATCCTCTGTGGACGAACGAGCCGCACCATTTTCTCGTATGTTTTGGGTGCGCTGTAGGACAGGATCCGAAACCGACGGAGCAAACGTCGATTGACCAAACGTCGTTTGAGCGAGCAACGTTTTGCAGGAAAAGAAAAGGAAGAAAAGCAGTAGCCCGACCCTGCCAGCGCGTGTGGCAAGCGGATGGCTCAGGTGCTTCGAGAAACTGCGATTTGCTAGCATCGACATTGCCTGGATTGGGATATTTCGTCTTTTTTTCTAGATTTACTCAACTACACGATTTCCACCTTCACCGCTAGGCAGAATCGACATCGATCTGGCGGGCGGGTTGATTCTCGGAAGCAGATCGAATGGGCCCCAAAACACCACGAAAGCCAGGAATCCTTGAGGGCGTTGACGCAAAATTCGGTGCATACTATGCTTACGCGAGAAGTTTTGGGACCGTAGCTCAACGGTTAGAGCAGGGGACTTAAGCGGTTGGCACCTAAAGCGTATTGAGATAGTCAGACGGACCGGCGACGAATGTAGTTTGGTGGTTCAGGCGATCCAAGAGCCAAGGTGCTACCATGTGGGTTGCTCTTTGAGGAGCATACGATCTTCAAAGGGTAGAATCTGTCAAACTCGGGGAAGGCTTCGCGTGGAAATACGCATGCTAATCCCGAGCCAAGCTGCAACTTATCAATGTTCTTTGCAAGTCGACTTGAGAGGGTCGATTTTGCTGGAATGGTATTCCGTTGCGGAAGGTGTAGAGACCAGACGGCAGACACTGGAATCGTTTTTGATCACGAGGCACCTCAGTAAGTTGCTGGATGACACAGACGGGAACACGTGAAGGTATGGTCCAGACCACAAACCCGAAAGGGGCGGCGAAAGCCGTAGTCGGTATGCATAATCCCTTGGTTGCAGGTTCGAATCCTGCCGGTCCTACTTTCGAAAAACGAGTTGTTTTTCGTGGATGTTTTCTTGGTTACTTTCATGCTACCTTCATTTGCACGCGGCGATGAAGATCCCTTTGGTTGTTGAGACTCGAAATTGCTTGAGACAGAATTGACGGATGTCCTTAGCCCTTACTCTCAGCAAATCGCTGGATTGCAACGTGCAGGTCGACAATTCTGGACGCGCGGCTGGTCTCTCGGGACTTCGAGCAACTACAGTGTCGTTGTCGAAAGGAATCCGCTGAAGCTTCTTCTCACCGCGAGTGGCAAAGACAAAGGGCATTTGCAGCCCAATGATTTTGTTCTCGTTGACGGGGAGGGAAAACTAACGACTCCAGGTCAGCCCAAAAGTAGCGCTGAGACACTGCTTCACTGTTTGGCAGCAACTCGACATGGTGCAGGTGCTGTTCTTCATACGCATTCAGTTTGGTCTACGATTCTCTCTCAGCACTATTTCCCGCTAGGTGGCATTCGAATCGAGGGCTTCGAGATGTTGAAGGGCCTCGAGGGAATAACAACGCATGAATCCGTTTGTTGGATCCCAATTTTTGACAACACACAAGATATTGGGGAACTATCGACGCGTGTCTCCAGTTATCTGGATGCAAATCCGGATCAGCCCTGCTGGGGCTATCTTATTCGGCAGCATGGACTCTATACTTGGGGCAAGGATTTAGATTCAGCGGTGCGTCACATGGAGGTTATCGAATTCTTGCTGGAGTGCCTTGGACGGAAGACGAAACTATAGTCCAAAGTGAGATCAATCGACGTGGACAGTCTTTTTAAACGTGCGATCGCACTGAGTAGAATTGTTGACCAGTCGCAATGGGATTATTGCTTACGACTGCTCCGGCATCGAATAGCCAGCGAGTCCACTTCTAACGGAAATGTCGATGAAGATCGCCTTCTTAAATCGATTTTGTTAGAGCAAGGGGCTTTGACGAAGTACCAAGCCGATCAGCTCATGGAGGGGAGGCACCAGCTCACACTAGGCCCTTATGTCATCACGGACTTTATCGGCCAGGGAGGGATGGGCCAGGTGTACAAGGCTGTCCATCAGATTTTGGGGCGGGAATGTGCCGTCAAGGTGCTTCCACTGCAGAAGTCCGCGAAGGATTCGATGGCACTCGAAGGATTTATGCGAGAAATTCAGTTACAGGCCAAACTGGATTCCAAGTACCTCGTGAGAGCTTATGACGCAGGCCAGGATCGCAAGGTGCATTATCTTGTTACGGAATATGTTCCGGGTATGGATTTGAGAAAGCTGGTCAAGTCGCAAGGGGCTCTTTCCCAGGGAAGAGCGGCGCACATCATTATGCAGGCTGCGTTGGGACTCGACTATGCGCATCAGCAGGGTATGGTGCATCGAGATGTGAAACCCGGAAACATACTGGTCACTCCCGAAGGTCATGCGAAAGTCTCTGATGTTGGCCTAGCCGCAATTTTCGTCGACTCGCCGGCTGCAACATTCCGCTATTCCAGTGACAATCGCGGCGAATCGAATTCTTTGAGTTTATTGGATGATCCACGTGCCGGAAAAATTCTCGGTACCGCAGACTATCTTTCGCCGGAGCAGATAAAGACACCATTAGAGGTAGGCCCCGTAAGTGATGTGTATTCCTTAGGGTGCACGCTCTACTACGCGGTATGTGCTAAAGTGCCATTTCCTGGTGGAGATACGGCAACCAAGCTCCGAAGGCATTTAGAAGAAATCCCGATGCATCCTCGGCGCTTCGCAACTGGTCTTCACGATGATTTCGTCGATATTGTCGCGGAGATGCTGGAAAAGGATGTTCACAAACGTATTCAATCGTGCGCCGAGGTTGCCGCTCGCCTCGAACCGTGGGCGAATCAAGAGTGGACTACAACCTCTTATCCAACCATCGCCAAAAGCCCCTGGGCCGCTCCGCCCCCCCCTTCGATGGAATCCGAACAGCATCCGCTCGCCGAAGACAGTTTGCAAGAGACATCCCAACCATCGAACGAAACCGGCGCCTCACAAGCTTCCAGCAAAAAAAATAGCAGCTCATCGCTTCCGTCGGCCCCATCCGTGCTGCACGAAGAATCGATCTCGGGGCAGATACAATTCTCCCAGAGAACGTCTCCCAGCATGACCATTGCACTGACTGCAGCCGTTCTAGTACCACCCGCGCTGGTGATAGGAGCGATATTCGGTTATTTGATTGCCATGCGTACGTAACCCATGGGATCACCGCATTGATATTCCCGAGATCCGAATAATCCTGTTGTAGCGGCTAAACGGAGTAAAGCGATTCAACAATCTCAGAGCATTTTCTGCCTGATTGGCTTTCATGCATTAGATTATACCAATCTCGTTTTTACTTCTTTGGTCAAACCATGTCCAAAAAGCAAATAGCCGTTCATCCGCTAACCCTCATTCCCAACCACAATGTTGGCTTGGAAATCTCTTCCTGGGACGAGCAAAAAGAATCCTATGAGTTAATCGTCGCTTCCGACGAATCCTTGAGCACGGAAATACAAAACAAGTTTGCCATGCTCTCAGAACCCAACTGCTACATCCCCGCCGATTCGCTAGGGGTTTATCGCGAGATTTTAGCGAACAACCTAAACTACTTGGCAAACGAGAATTCGTTGTCCGAGATTGTCCAGCTTTCGATCATTTGCGAGTACAGTCGTCTTCGCTTATCCGAAGCCTTGGATTCACTGAGCTTCGAACAGTGGATATCAGCGGCCTACTCGAATGCTAAGGACTTCGATCAAAATGTGAAAAATGCGTCGAAAGGTAAGATCGAGTCGTTGGGGCGAAAAGTTCTATTTGCTCTTTGGAAAGAAGGTACGTACCTAAATCATTCTTTCAATGTTGGATTCTATTGTTACCTGTTAGCGAAGTGCATGCCGAAGAAACTTGTCGAAGAGTTGGATCCTGTCGAGTGTATGGTGAGTGGGATTCTTCATGATGTCGGGAAATTGACTAACGACATCGGTGATGAAGACACCCCCACCATGATTCCGCCAGTCGGTCCTCTCGAGATCACCCCTATCAAGAAGTACGATCCACATCCTTCGATTGGATTCAAACTTTTGTTGCGATATCCGATCATCACAAAGTTGCCGCTCTTGGCCTGTTACCAGCATCACGAGCGACACAATGGAAAGGGCTATCCTGTGGGACTTTATTCGGAAGAGATTCCTATTGGCTCAAGCATCTGCGCTGCTGCGAATCGATGGGACGGTCTGATGACCGAAAGAAGAGGCAGTAAAGCGATCTCCAGAGTCAGCGCAATTCAAACCATTCAATCGGAAAAGTCACTTTATTGGAATGCGGAAGTTGTCCAATGTTTAGCGAAGCTGATGAGTTAAGATTCGATCAACAACTAAAGCAGTATCCGCTAAAGTTTGTTGTGCCGGGTTTCATCGCCCAAGAGCTCAAGAAGCGGGGTGTCATGCCTTCTCACCAAAGCGAGACACGCCGCGCGGCACGGTTTTACTGTAGCGGGTATGTGATCGTTAAGTGCGAGGAACCGATGAATGTGCTCGGAATCCAACAACCTACGGCCAGGGGTATCGTTAGAAATGTCTCGAAATCAGGGATGTCCTTTCTCTCGGCTTACCAATTCTACCCTTGCCAAAAACTAACGCTCAACCTCCCCATTTCGGAAGCCGTGGTCCAAGTCGTTCGATGCAACCAGGTCGGCAAAGGCTGTTTTGACATAGGTGTACGGGTTATTCGCTACGCAACGCCTTAACCGCTAGACCATCCGAAAACATGCTCTATCGCCATAATCGATTCGACCCCTAGCGAAGAAAGCAAAAATCACGGGGAAGAATCAAATTGCTCCAATGATGTGAGTTGACCTGCCGAGAACCCATTCGTTTGCCGTAATGATTTGTGGCGGCATGATTTTTAGTACGAGTTTCGCCCCCGTTTAACCATCCATTTTTCTACTTCCTTTATGCTGTCGACCAAAAACCAGAATTTTGCCCCTCACCCTAAGAGCGGCACGAAATCAAACGGTGCCGATTCGGCAAACCCAACGTCGAAAGTCATTGGCGTTGTCGAGCAATTGGCGACCACAATGCAAAGTGCCATCAGTGAAATTCGTGATATCAACGAAAATGCAAAGTTGCTTTCATTGAATGCTCGGATCGAAGCGGCCCGTGCCGGATCGAGTGGAGCTGCATTCGGTGTTGTGGCTCAAGAAATGCAAGACCTTTCTAGCAAGACGGCCAGCGTAGCCGATGAAATGGCAAATAAAACGCGGGACTCCATCGACACCCTCATTCAGATCATTGGTGGAAATGTAAAGGGGACTAGATTGGCGGATGTTGCTCTGACAAACATCGATCTCGTAGACAGAAATCTATACGAGCGAACCTGTGATGTTCGATGGTGGGCAACCGACTCGGCGCTTGTTGATGCATTGAGCTCACAGACTTCTGAGTCCGTCGACTTTGCAACGCGACGCATGGGAATCATTCTCAATGCGTACACTGTCTATCTCGATTTAGTGCTGTGCGATACCCAAGGGAAAGTGATCGCCAATGGGCGTCCAAACTCCTATCATTCTTCTGGCCGCAACGAGTCAAAATCGCTTTGGTTCACACGTGCAATGGCAACCCAGAACGGAGACCAGTTTGCTTCTCAACCGCCCCATCGCTCTGCGCTGGTAGACGATCAAAGTACAGCAATTTACTCTGCCGCTGTCAGGCGAGATGGTGAAGCGAGAGGTCAGGCAATCGGAGTCTTGGGCGTCGTCTTTAACTGGGATGCTCTAGCTAATGCGATCTTGAATAACGCATCGTTTGATGCGATTGAATCGTTGAAAATGAAGCGATTGTTGCTAGATGAAGGCGGAAACATTTTGGCTGCGTCCTCTACGACTCCACCCGATTTTCGATTTCCCCTTCAGCGGTTTGAAAAGCTCTACCAGACCAAAAAAGGATACGTCTTGGATCAAGTCGACGGGGTTCCTGTTTGTGTTGCCCATGCAATGTCTCCAGGTTTCGAGACCTATTCGACAGGCTGGCACTCTATCATCATTGAAGAATTGGAGTAGGTTACTAATTCGAAACCGAAACGAAACTATGCATTCACATGAATGTCGTTCAACAATTCGGCACTACGAACTACTGACCGAACCGTTTCTTGTGCAATCTGTTTGAGATAGTAGGATTCAACAGATCCTCGAAGTAGAAATTGCTTTCCTTCAACCTCGACCTCAAGCAATCGAATGCTCGGAAATGGGCTTTCCTGAATAAGCCTTTTGACTTGCCCCAGCACATCATGGAATCCTGCATCAATCATGGATTCAGCCCTTTATCGATATAACGAAATCGTCTTCGCTCCAAGCAACGATAAGCAATGAAAATAAGGCAAGCAAAACGCAAGTCAAGCCTTTTTTCATTAGAATCCACAAAGCGAACGCAAGCCGGTTTGCTAGCGTTTTCCTTATAGTCGAGCACATTGCAACAAATTTTGTACGGAATAGAAACAGTCTACGAAAGGCTATGGTACCAACGGTGGGAAACACCCGAAGAACTAGAGGGATCCACGTTTGCAGTGGGCTGCGAACTTCGTAGGTTAGGCCTATGTCATTTTTGAGATTTGTTACCGTCGACATGTTGTGCATTGCAGCAGAAATCAGCGCTGCACTTCTGCTATTGGCATTTGCCATTCCCGAAAAGAAAAGCACCGCTCAAGCCGATGCCAACAATGAAGAACTTGATCGGCTTTCAGCACAGGCACGACAATTCTGCGTTGATTCTGCGGTGTTTCGTGGCCTTGCTATTCTCCGCGCTCCGGACAGGTCGAGCTTCCATGAAACCGAGGACATGGCGGAGACCTTGCGATTGGTGGGCTACGAGGACAAACTAACCCATACTGCGAACCATGCTTTTACCGAAGCTTTCTTAACAAAATGGCTTCGTTTGCCAATAGAGCATAGGACCGGATCTTCCTTGGCGATGATCGTTGTAGACGACTACTCCGATATGCTGCGGACAAAGGGGGCGATGGAGCTAGAGGCGATACTTCGTAAACTCAGCGAGATGATCAAGTCGGAATTTGGCTCGACTTCGATTATCAGCCGATATCAACCAGATCGGTTCCTAATTCTGAGCTTTGATGGAGACATTGGTAATACGTACACCGACTTGGTAGCACTGCGCAAAAAAGTTAGTGAGATAGAGTTGGATGAAACGACAGGTCATGGCGCATTTGATTGCACAAACAGTATTGTTCATCTGGGAGATGAGAATGTAAACCTGCAACAAGCGATTGAGGATTTGGATGAGGGAATCATTCAAGCAAGTGGTAGTACCGACAAGTGCGTTGCGAAGGTGGCCAATCAAGAATGGAGCGATTCGGCTCTCCTGTCTGCCAACATACGAGCTGACGCCGCAAATCGAAAAACAGATTTGCAGGCGGACCAATCTGGTTCAGCTTCTTCGGCTTCTAGCGAAACCGAAAAACAGAGCCTTGGAAAAACTGGAATAGCCGAAGAACCGATCGAATCAGCCGCTCCAATTGGCAACGTGAACGCAGTCCCTGCGGCTCAAGATAAAGGCGTCGCGGACTCCCCTGCTTCTAAAGAGACGAAACCGCAATCCGATGTCCAGGCCGTTGCGAAGAGTGAAGACATCGAAGCACTGTTTGAGCAAATAAAAAAGAACAAGAAATCGAATGCTGCCACGGCGGAGGTACCAGCCGAACCGAGTTCGCAAAAACCTGCGATTGAAGTACCTTCGGCTAAGGTCTCTGAGATGGACGTTTCGGAAAGCGCGACAGCAGACGATATCGCTGCTCTTTTCGCGACTGTGAAGAGTGCAACTCAGACTTCGACGCCGAAGACAGAGGAAGCGCCGGCGTCCAATCCTGTTTCTAACACTACCGAGGATGAGAATGGAGTAGCATCGGCTGACGACATCGCAGCTCTGTTTGCTTCCGTTCAAAGTACACCAAAGGCTCCACAAGCTACAGCCGATGCAGGACCCTTGCCAGCTCCAACCAGTCCTTCCACTGACCTAGATAAACTCGACGAAGCGGTATCGGCAGATGACATCGCATCACTCTTTGCGATGGCAAAGAGTGATAAACAAGAAGCGGAGCCTCAAGCACAACCGACACCCCCACCAGTTCCGTCCAAGGCTGGAAAATCTCCGAATGTCAACCAGGACGAATCGGTTTCACCAAATGATATCGCGGCTCTGTTCGCTGCTGCCAAAAAGCCAGCTCCGTCGAGTAGCCTACCTATGGAAACTGCATCGAACGTGGCTGAATCGAATGCTCCGCCCTTCCATGCAACTCCCGAAGGCAAGAAGAATATCCAAGCGTTGGTCCAGAACCTAAACGAAAGCGCATCCGCTGATGAAATCGAATCCCTATTTTCAAACCTCAAATAGGTAAATTCGAAAACATAGGTGAATTCGAAAACTTCGTGGTGTCGCCAGCCGATGGTTGCACGCGCGACAAGCTTTCAAACGCAACCCGATAAAGCTCAATCGACAATTGGCTGTGAGAGTGGATCTTCGCCCTCCATTTTTGCAACATAGACTGCACCGCACGCATCTCCGAAAACGTTAACCGCAGTTCGGCACATATCAAGCGGTCGGTCCAAAATCAATAAAATCGGAAGTCCTTTTGCCAGATCGACTCCACCACCGATTTGCTTTGAAACAGAATCAAGAATTATCAAAATGGCAACCAACGATGCAGACGGTACCCCCGCAACACCAACACTCGTGAGCAAAGAAATGAGCACGACCATAAATTGCTGCGAAACATCCAAGGGAAACCCAAACAACTGAACGATAAACAATGCTGCTACGCATTCGTAGAGCGCCGTGCCATTCATATTCACAGTTGCTCCGAGCGGGATCACAAAGCTCGCAATGTCATTGCTTACCCCCGCTCGCTTTTCAGCACATTCCATATTGACTGAAATCGTTGCATTGCTACTGGCTGTCGAGAATGCCGTCAATAACGCTGGTGCAAACGCTTGTAGATTCCGTATCGGATTCACTTTAGCAAATGCAAACATGATGAATGACATGACGCCAAAGGCATGAATCGCTAAAGCACACACGACAGTAAATGCAAAGTACGACAATGCTGTCCCAAACTCACCAATACGATTGTCACCAGATAGCTTGACAAAATTGTCTGACAATGAAGATATCAGCAACATCATCACTCCGATCGGGGCGAACCGCAGTACAAGCTCGGTCATTCCCAAGCTGATTTCGTATATTCCTTGCCAGAACCCTTTTTGGATCGTCAGTAACTCTGGCGCCAATCGATTCGTGAAGAAACCGAACAAAATTGCCCACACAATGATCCCAAGCAAATCAAGATCAACCATCGACTTGAAGATATTCGACGGAATCAACTGTTTGAAAACAGCCAACACACGCGTAAAGAGAGTATCGCCCGCCTTCTCGGCATCAATCGCGGCACTCTTTTTTAGTTTCTCACTTTCCGCATTGAAGCTCGACGAAAAAGACTCGATTCCTTCCATTTGAAGCAAAGGCTTTCCAGTGCTCGAGACACCGGGACGAATTGTATTGACCAAGACAATACCAATGAGAATTGCTACGATCCCCGTCAATGCGTAAAAGACTAGCGTGCGGATTCCCATCCGAGCAAAACCGCTTCTTCCCGCGATGGAAGCGATAGAAAGGATGATCGAACTAAGCACTAGCGGAATCACGATCATCTTCAGCGCCGCGAGAAACATGTCACCAATCGTCTGCGCTAGCTGCCACAACGGATGTTCCACCAAGAGCTTTGCAGCCGGAATGGTCTCCGTAGCCCTCGACTGAATGTAATAGGCAAGCGTCCAGCCACCGAAAACTCCGCAAAACAACCCTAGCAGGATCTGCCAGTGAAGTTTCCATGTCCAGGGCCTCCAGAGGGAGATGGGGCCAACTGCCGCAATGTCTGTCATAGCGTTTCAACTTGGGAAAGTGTTTCAGTGATGGAACGGTGTCGGAATTGTCGCCGCTCGCATTACTTCACCCCTGGTGGACAGTACTCGCGAAGCCACGAAAAAATCTCACGATGCCAATGAAGACTATTCGCCGTTTTATTGACCCAATGTCCTTCGTCTGGAAAGTTGATGAACTTGCTCGGAACACCTTGTCGTTGAAGTGCTTGAAACAGTTCATGTCCCTGTCCGATGGGGCAGCGAAAATCAAGGTCATTATGAATGACCAGCATTGGCGTTTTGTACTTGCCCAAATTGCCCGCCAATCTCTGAGGACTGAACTCTCTGTATTTTTCAGGCAACTCCCACGGCAATCCACCGTGCTCGTATTCGTCGAACCATAGCTCGTCGGTTGTTCCCCACATGCTTTCAAAGTTGTAAACGCTGCAATGTGTTACTAAGCACCGAAACTCTTTTGAAATCTCATTGACGGCAAACCAGTTTTGCATATATCCGCCGAAGCTCGCACCAGCCGAAGCGATTCTAGAGGAATCAACATAGTCCAAGGACTTGATCATATTCAAACCGGCGAGCAAGTCGCGATAACATTTGCCTCCCCAATCACCGCTGATTTCGTCACAGAATTTTTGTCCAAAGCTTGTAGAACCACGCGGATTTGGAAGAACCACAATGTAACCCTGCGCGGCCCAAAGCTGAGGATTCCAACGAAAACTCCAACCATCCTCCCATGCCCCTTGAGGACCACCATGAACCAGATAAACAACAGGCCATTTCTTGGCGGGATCGAACGCAGGTGGTTTGAGAATCCACATCTGCATATTGACGGCCCCTTCGACGGCAACCAGCAAACTCTCAGGCTTAGGACGTTCCCAGGAGTCAAGTAACTTTTTATTGTGTTGCGTGATGGCTGCGAGCTTTGAACTAGTAAGGGTTCCAAAGTACAACTCGGCTGGTTCGTTCATTGTGGCGCGCGCCAAAACGAGCTGCTCTCCTCGCACCGAATGCCCAGTGAGTTGCCCCATGCGGCCTGCTTCGAACGGTACGCTCATCCGGCTCGGTTTGGCACCTTTCGAGACTCTGTAAAGGACACTCGACGCAAACTCGTCCGATGTGAATATCAAGTCGTTGTTATTGACCCAACTAAAGTCGGTTACCGGGCTGTCCAGATCATGTGTGAGGGAAAAAGGTTCACCCCGGAGTGTTCCATCCAGATTACAATCTTGAATCATCAACTCCCATTTGTCTGCTTCGTAGCCCGGCTTGAACTGCATGCGAAACGCGGCCTGCTTTCCGTCAGGGCTAAATTTCAACAGGCTCTCTGCAGCCTTTCCCGTCGTAATCGCTTGCCAGTCTTTGCTTTTGTTGTCGATCGCAACGCGACATAGGTCATGATTCGTAGACCAAGACTCACCGTCTTTCGGAACCGCCGTGAAAACTAGACTCTTGCTATCGGGAGAAAAGGTGAACTCGTCTCCAGCGCTAAATGTCGAACTCGTAGGATATGCATCTCGATCACCCGGCGTCACGTCACGGCAATCGGAACCGTCGACGTTAATCACAAACAGATGGTTTCTCTTGTCTTCAACATAAGAGTCCCAATGACGATAGAACAATCGCTTGAACGTTTTCGCTTTCACCAAACTGCTAGATGCTGCATCCTCTGCTTCTTTGTTCTTTGCATCCGATTCGGCAAACAAGAGTTCACTAAACTCTGGGCGCACCGTTGAAAGAAAAGCAACTGACTTTCCATCCGGAGCCCAGACCGCATTGCTGGCTCCCGTAGAAATCGCTGTTAGCTTCTTTGCTTCGCCACCAAGAACAACGTCGAGAACATATAACTGTTGCGATCCATCTCGATTCGATTCAAACAGAATCTTGCTCCCGTCTGGCGACCATCGCGCATGCGAATCTGCTTTTTGAGAATGGCTTAATTGACGGACTCCGGAACCATCGGTATTCGACAACCATAACTGCGTCGTCTTTTGATTCTTCGCAGCATCCAAAATGCGCGTCACTTGATAAACGACGCGCTTCCCATCGGGGCTAAGCTGAGGGTCCGCAACTCGATCCAATTGGTAAAGACCATCTAATGACATTGGGGCAATCGTCTGCGCTTGCACGGGAGCAGAATTCATGGTTGCGAAAAGTCCAATGGCTAGAACGACACGTAGAAGAATGGCTCGATGCATAAGGTACTTTGATGAATTTATCGAGATTCGAAGGAAATCAAAAATGCCATCATACTTGTTGCCCTCGAGAAGAACAATTCGTTAAGAGTTTCGGCCTTCTAGACATTCAACCCATCGTTCACTCCATCTACGGTCCAGAAACGAAGCGAGAGGACCACCCACGGTCCTCTCGAAGTGAAAACTTTATGCTCTGCTAGAGACTTGCATCCCCTACCCAATGGTTTGTTTCTTGAATGGAGATTTACTTGAAATCACCCGGAGTGCGTTAGCACCCGATTTGCGGCGTGGAACCGGACGCTAAGTCGTTCTGGCTGATTCGTGCTGCAAGCCGCTGGTGAACGCGGGTCAGCGTCAGCGACCCGAGTCGCTAGGTCTTGCTGGCTCCCTAGGGAAGGACTCTGGGCGTGGCCCTCTCCCCTCCGGGCGTTGCGTGCCTTCAGATCGTGGTCCACCTTCAGGTCTTGGCGCGCGATCGGGCCGCGGTCCACCTTCGGGCCGCGGTCCACCTTCGGGTCGGGGTCCACCTTCGGGCCTTGGTCCACCTTCAGGTCGTGGTCCACCTTCGGGTCGTGGTCCACCTTCAGGTCGTGGTCCACCTTCGGGTCGTGGTCCACCTTCGGGTCGGGGTCCACCTTCGAGTCGTGGGCCGCCTTCGGGTCGGGGTCCACCTTCGGGTCGTGGGCCGCCTTCGGGACGGGGGCCGCCTTCGGGTCGGGGTCCACCTTCAGGACGGGGTCCGCCTTCGCGACGGTCCAGCCAATTAGGTCCTTGAATCCGTGGAGGAGAAAAAGGTTGAGGACCTTGAAAGTTTGGCATTTGGCCAAAAGGCATAGGCATTCCTCTTGCGAACGGGCCTTGCCGTTCTGTTCTCATTTGGCCCTCAATCGATTTCAGCGACCTGCTGATGTTTCTTAGCAACTCCAGTTGTTCTTCGCGAAACCGCCTTTCTTCTTCCGAAACGCTATTCTCGCGGTTTGTGCTGTGGCTTTCTGGTTTTCCGAAAGAACCTGGGAATGGATGGCCCTCAGGCACGAACTGGTGTTTTGGGAAGCGAGGTGGACCACGAAAGGAGAATGCTGGCAATGAACCGCCTTGGTTGGGAACTCCTGCGTGCTTGGAATACGGTTTGCTATGGCGATCTGATTTTCTATGTTCTTGGTTCGTCTTTTTGTGTTTCTTGTGTCTTTGCTTCTGTTGAGAGTCTTCTTCGTCATCGTCGTCGTCATCGTCATCGTCGTCATCTTCAGGCATAACTTCTGGAGCCGAGAATTCGATAGCTCCCAACGCTGCCGGGCAATTGATAGCAATGACTGGTGCAGCGCCGAGCCCCGCAACTAGCAAAAAACGTGACCACTTCAAACGCATGATTTCATCTCCAGGAGGGTTGGAATAAACAAACTACTAAGTCAAACAGTTGCTCAGCCAAATTCGCATGACATTGTAAACACGCCATAACACGAAATGTCCCGCTAGATCCTACCAACAAAGTGAAAGAAAAAGTTGCCCCATCTCTCCCGTTCTTCCCAGGGATCAATCTACAGCAAATCCTTATCCTTTCTCCAGGCGCAACAACAGGAACGGGCTCGGTAGGGACTATCATCATTTCGTAGAGATGGCATTTCATATGGACAGCATGGACGACCGAAAACGAAGAAGTGGATTCGTCGTCGGATCAGATTTTGCCTCGAGGAGGTAGGTTGATTCGTCACGGCCTTCAATGTTGGAACACGTCGGAACCCATTGGGTTGATCAGAGGGACCAGGGATGGTACGAGAGACGACTCGAGCTGCAAGAGGTTGGGCCTACGCGATTCTCATCGCGATATGCTTGATTCTCATTTTTTATGTCGGCAGCAATCTAGCGCAAGCGAAGCGATTGCGTCAGTTTCGGGATCCTCGAACAGCAGTGCTGACGGCCGCATCCACGGTTGGAAAAGTGAATTCCAACATCGCAACCGAAGATCTTCCTCTGGATATTGAACCGCTAGACCATATCTTGCAAGGTCCATCCTGGAAAGACTATCGATCGAGCGCAGGCCATTCCATAACATTCATGGAACCGCCAGCAGGAGTCAAGCTTCTAGCACCCATTCGCGGTTCTATCCCAAATGAAGAAGCTACCTACGGCCGAAGCCCAACCCGACTAGCTGAGGATTCCGCACAACAGATTCAAACCAATGCCTCGCTTGTTTCAGCATCTCGAATCGAGGACTCCACCAAAGTTGGAACCGTAACCCCTGAGGTTGAGCCCCCTGCGTTTCAGATGACGAGGCGCACATGGCCTCATTCGATTCAACTGCGCGAGCAACTCACTGATGCGTTTGAGAAAGCGAATAGCGAAAGGAATCAAGCAGTCGTCGAATGGCTCAATGAGGTATCGACCGCGATGGAGTACATCGCGCAGGAAGAGTTAAGATCAGAGAATTCGAGAACTGGTATCGAGACGATTAGGTCGCTCGCACTGGAAGGATCAGTCCTTTCTCAAAAACAGATGAACGAATCCCCTGAGATGGCTTCGATCGTTGCGAGGGTAGCTTACTCCATCGAACGACGCGGGGCGGTCTGGTCCGCTATTCATCAATGTGTTTCCGAGGGCAAGAATGTCAGCTCCTATCGAAAACATCAGATGAGCAACGAATCCCTTCTTGAAAAACTCGACATCCTGGAACGAGAATTGACAAAGACGGGAGACCTCGAAAACTGGAAGAACTTTCTCTTGCTGGACCGGATTAGGACAATAGCCCAGCAAGGATTAGATGGATCAGAGTCCCAAGTTGAAACAGCCAGAACGCTCCTGTCTAGAGTCATGTTGACGAACGTTCGGGAATCTCAGAAACGCATACTTACATCACCAGAGGTCGGGCAACTCGCAGACCTGCTTCATCCTTTGGCGATCGGTCCAGTGGACTATCTACGACTACTCGATGATATCGAAACACTAGAAGCGGATCGTACGCATCGATGCAGCCGAAGCTTGTCCGAAGCCATGCAGTGTCTGCGATTCTCCGAACACCCTGCGCAAGCGGCCATTAGCCAAGCCATCAATTCGCATTATCGAAATGCAAACATACGGATTGCGGTCTCCGAAGATTTCTTAAATCGAATGTTGACTCAGCAAATCGTGACTCAAAAGCCGGTCCGACAAACGATTCTCGGCGCGCAAACACGTGGCGCAAGTCAAATCGCAACACAACTCAAGATCAACTTTGAACCGGATCCGAAGGCTTGGAGAGTGTCGATCAATTTAAATGGTGACATCAACAGCGATACTCGCTCCAGTCGGAATGGTGCAACATTTTACAATTCCTCCAGAGCACACGTCGAAGCAGCACGCGAAGTCAGAATCGAACCCTCCGGTTTCCAAGTGGACGGTACACCTGCTACCGTACGTTCCAGTGATGCACTTCGCAAATTTTCAACAGACTGGGATGAACTGCCATTCGTTGGATCGATTATTCGAAACATCGCCCATCAAGAATTTGTTGAATCAAGACCCATCGCGAAGCGAATCACTCATTCGACGATTGCCAAAGAGACTGACAAAGAGTTCGATGCCCAATTACAGAACAAACTCCAAGCCTCCCAAAGCCAACTCGAACAACGGGTGATCGGGCCACTTATGGGCCTCGATCTGCATCCGATGATCGTAGACATGCAATCCACGGAGTCACGATTGATTGTCCGGTATCGCGTTGCGAGCGAAGATCAAACGTCAGCACACTCTCCTCGACCGCTCGCACCCAGCGATAGTCTTGTTTCGATGCAGATTCATCAATCAGCACTGAACAACGCAGCATGCCAAGTGGTTCGCTCGGACCGAGATTGGACCGCGCAAGAACTTGCAGATCAGATCGCTGATATCCTCAAGCAACCAAAGCAATCGATCGGAGTTGAACAAGCCGACGACATCACTGTTCGATTCCACCCGAACAACCCGATTACGGTCGAGTTTGAGAAAGGGCAATTGTGGTTGACTCTCAGGATCGACTCCCTCGAACAACCTGGTAGAGTTCATTTGAAGAACTTTACGATCCGAACGGCATTCAGCCCCTCGGCAAAGGGACTCGATGCTCGATTGGAACGGGATGGCGTCATCAGTGTGGATGGTTACAAACTGGGACAAAAAGACAAACTCGCTTTGCGAATGATCTTTGCCAAAGTCCTCGCGAATCGCGACTCGATTCCGGTAATTGCAGATTTCCTATTGAAAGACAAACGTGCCGCAGGCCTTGCTGTTTCGCAGCTTGAGATGCGGGATGGCTGGCTCGCCGTTGCTGTAAGCGACGAACAGTCACCGCACATCGCCTCGGTTCCACAATCCAGTGAGCAACGTTAGCACATCACGGCCAGATCTTTGACGGCGATCCAGCCTTTTTGATTGGATAGCTGACTTTCTAGATCGCGAGCAACAGGCGGCTAGGAGCTTCCAAATACGCGATGATATCGTTGAGGAATCGAGCAGCAGTCGCACCATCGACCAGTCGATGGTCATATGCCAAACTCAATGGCATCATCAACCGTGGCTTGATGCTATCGTCGTCCATAACCACTGGAAGCTTTCGGGATCGTCCAACAAGCAGAATTGCCACCTCAGGCACATTCACGATCGGAGTCGAATACGTTCCACCAATCGCACCGAGGTTGCTGATCGTAAAGGTCCCACCGCGAAGATCGCTAACCGCGAAATCGTTGTTACGAACGCGTGTCGCCAAATCAGATAGACCGTACGCGATGTCTGGTATCGACATCTTGTCTGCATTCTTCAGCGTCGGAACAACCAGTCCTCTCTCGCTATCGATCGCAATTCCTAAGTTGACATAATCCTTGTAGATGATCTGCTCGTTCTCCATGTCGATGTTGGCATTCAACGATGGATGATGCTTCAAAGCGGTTGCAACAGCCTTGATCAAAAACGGCATCGTGGTCAGCTTGATACCGCGAGCTGCATAATCATCTTTGCTCGTTTGGCGGAACGCTTCTAGTTCGGTCACGTCGGCATCGTCAAAGTTGACCACGCGAGGAACGTTCTCCCAAGAGCGGTGCATTTGAGCTGCGATCGTCTTTCGTATCTTGGTCATGCGATCCACACGAATCGGACCGTAGTCGTCACTCGATGCCACTCCAGGCAGTGCTGCCTGGCCTTTGCCACTCCCCTTGTCCGTAGGCGAGTGAGACACAGGAGCCGGTGCTGTAACGGCAACCGGAGTTCGAGCGGTTTGATTCGCAGTTCGTACGACGGTCAACACGTCCTCGCGCGTAATCCGCCCGCTTTCACCAGTCCCAGTAACAGAAGCTAGGTCGACACCGACTTCGCGAGCAAATCGACGCACGGCTGGCCCTGCAGGAATTACGTCATCCGCAAAAGGAGTCCCTGCGTCCGCTGCAGGAGCAACACTTTGAGCAACAGGCTGCACCGGAGCCGGCGGTACAACCAAGGGTGCCGACACTAGAACTGGAGCCACACGAATGGGTTCAACTTTTGGTGGCGGTGGTACAACGGCTTGGGCCTCGGGAGCCACGGCAGCGGGCGTGGGTGGCGGAGCAACGGGTGCAGCCGGTTTCGGAGCAGCCACTGGTGCTGCTCCACCTACCGCTTCGATGGTGGCTATCACGCCGCCGATTGGAACCGTTTGACCTTCCTTGACAGCGATACTCAAAATCTTGCCCGCCGCAGGAGAAGGAACGGAGACCGTCGCTTTGTCGGTTTCCATTTCGACCAACGACTGCTCCTTCTTCACGACATCCCCTACCTTGACCAAGATTTCGAGGACGTCGCCCGATTCAATACCTTCGCCCAACGATGGAAGCTTGATTTCTGTTGACATTATGCTGATTATGCTGGCTCTGAAGTGGGTTGCTATTCTTTCCTATGAGGGACATCCCCTCGTAGCAGGACACATAAAAAATCTCGCGTCCTGCAACAATCTGAATCTAAACAATCTGAATCTATACGTGAACTTTGAATGTTACGTGAACAAAGGGTTCGGCTTTTCGGCATCGAATCCCAAGTCCTTGATCGCTTGTGCAACGGTGCTCGTCGAAACGACGCCGGTCTTGCTCAAACGATAAAGTGCGGCGATGGTGATCGAAGCCGCATCGACTTCGAAATGTCGTCGCAATGCCGTTCGCGTTTCACTTCGACCGAGACCATCTGTTCCCAAAACGTAGTAATCTTGGCTCAAGTAGGGCAAGAGCTGTTCACCTACAGCACGAACGTTGTCGCTCGCGGAGATGATAGGGCCGTTGACACCATCCAAAACCGTTTCGATATAGGACTTCTTGGCCGATTGATCGGGATGCAACATATTCCATCGTTCACATGATTGAGCGTCGCGACGCAGTTGCGTGTAACTGGTCACACTCCAGACATCGCTAGAGACGTTGTACTTTTCTGCCAAGATCGTTTGGGCGCTGATCGCATAGCGGAGAATCGCACCACTACCAAAAAGTTGCACTCGAGCCTTCGATCCGGGCGCCTCTTTCGTTGAAAACTTGTAGATACCACGGATGATCCCTTCCTCGACACCCTCAGGCATCGCTGGCATCTCATAGTCTTCGTTGTGAACCGTGATGTAATAGATTCCATCTTCGTTCTCTTGGTACAATCGTCGCATTCCGTCCAAGATGATGACCGCCGTCTCGTAGGCCCATGCTGGATCATAAGCACGTACTGTCGGGAAGGCCATCGCATTAAGGTGGCTGTGTCCATCTTGGTGCTGAAGTCCCTCGCCGTTGAGAGTCGTACGACCTGCGGTACCGCCAATCAAAAACCCTTTGGCTCGCATGTCGGCAGCAGCCCAAATGGAATCACCAACTCGTTGGAAGCCGAACATCGAATAATAGATATAAAACGGAATCATATTGATTCCGTGGGCTGAGTAAGCGGTCCCCGCGGCGTTAAAGCTGCTCATCGAGCCCGCTTCGGTGATTCCTTCTTCGAGAATCTGCCCGTCTCGCGCCTCTTTGTAATACGAGAGTTCCGCTCGATCGATTGGCTCGTAAAGTTGCCCGGCATGTGCATAGATTCCGATCTCGCCAAACATACTTTCCATGCCAAAAGTTCGCGACTCATCAGGAACAATAGGGACGATGTTTTGACCTATCTTTGAATCCTTTACTAGTTTCTTCAACAAACGAACGAAACCATTCGTAGTGCTAATCTGCTTTCCTTCGTACTGGCTTTGCATGAACTTTTTGTAGTCCTCAATCGTTGGGACTTCTAGTTTCGGGTGGGTTGTAGGCCTACTCGGAACTGCCCCTCCCAAAGATGCACGCCGTTCCTTTAGGTACTTGATCTCCGTGCTTGTCACGGGAGGTTTGTAGAATGGAGCATGAGCAACTTCTTCGTCGGAAATGGGAATGCCAAATCGACTACGGAACTCTAACAATTCCGCTTCATTCATTTTCTTTTGGTTGTGAGCGATGTTCTTGCTCTCGCCGGCTTCACCTAGACCATAGCCTTTGATCGTCTTGGCCAAGATTACCGTGGGCTGACCTTTGTGTTCGACAGCTGCTTTGTACGCGGCGTAAACTTTTTCAGGGTCATGTCCACCGCGTTTCATCTTTTCAAGCCGCTCGTCGGAATAGTTTTCTACAAGCTTCAGTAGCTCGGGATACTTTCCGAAGAAGTGTTGCCGAATATAGGCGCCGCCCATACCAACGTATTTTTGGTACTGTCCATCGACGACTTCGGTCATGCGTTGGGCCAACAAACCGGATTCATCTTTCTCGAGGAGAGCGTCCCAATCGCTTCCCCAGACCACCTTGATCACATTCCAACCCGCACCACGGAAGATCGCTTCAAGCTCTTGAATGATCTTGCCGTTTCCTCGCACCGGACCGTCGAGGCGCTGCAGATTGCAATTAACGACAAAGATAAGGTTGTCGAGTTTCTCACGCGAAGCGAGCGTAATTGCACCGAGAGTTTCGGGCTCGTCGCATTCCCCGTCACCCAAGAACGCCCATACTTTTTGTCCCGTCGTATCCTTCAACCCGCGGTCCTTCAAGTACTCGTTAAATCGAGCTTGATAGATCGCCATGATGGGACCAAGTCCCATCGAGACGGTTGGGTACTCCCAAAAGTCTGGCATCAACCAAGGGTGAGGATAGCTGCTCAATCCACCTTCGGGCTGAAGCTCTTGTCGAAAGTTCTCGAGCTTTGCCTCACTCAATCGCCCTTCCAAAAACGCTCGCGAATACATCCCAGGCGATGCGTGCCCTTGGAAGTAAATGATATCTCCGTTGTATCCTGACTCGCCGCGTCCCCGGAAGAAATGATTGAAAGCGACTTCGTAGAGTGTTGCACTACTGGCAAACGTGCTGATGTGTCCACCGACACCACCACCAATCAATCCACCGTGACCATCGGTAGTCTTGTTGGCACGCACCACCATCGCCATCGCATTCCAACGAATGATACTCTTAATTCGGCGTTCGGTTTCTCGATTGCCGGGATAGGCAGGCTGCTTTTTGACTGGAATCGAATTGACGTAGGGTGTCGTGGTCTCGATGGGGATTTCAACCCCTTCTTGGCGAGCACGATTCTCAAGAGCCTTAACTAAGTAACGAACGCGGTCTTCACCTTTACTTTTCAGAACATAATCCAGCGACCCTAGCCATTCTCCTGTTTCCGCTGGGTCTAAATCCATCTCTGCTGGTACTTGACCGGATGCAGCCAACACCGAAGGGTCGACTTCTCCCAAGACTTCTGCGTCCGACATAAATAGGCTTTCTCAATGATCCAAGGTTCTCAAGCGCAAGCAGACTGTACTACTTCGCCAGGATAATTGCAAAGCCCAAGATTGTCGCCAAAATGCGGCCATCAGTAAAGGTCTCTGTACGCACTCCGCCAAATACAAAAAACTTATTCCGAGAGACACAGCCGACAAAAATCAAAGATAGCAGGCCCATTCCATGTGCCGCCGACCTAGAATCCCGTCAAATGTCCGGGAGCGGACGGCAGACGGAGCGTGCCTCTGTATCAACACGGATCTGCGTCAGACGAGGCCAAAAGCAAGCTACGTCGTGTATTCGGAATTGAACCGAACGTACTCGGTATTGAGATCGGTGGTCCAGTGCATCGCTTGCCCAGGTCCGAGGCCGACCTGTAGATCAATCCGAGTGAGCTTGCTGCCCTTGATCGAGTTACTGACGGTCGATGCATCAAAAGGAAGTGGCTCCCCTTTGTCGAATAGTGGCAGGTCGTTGATCTTGAGAGCCGTCCAATCTGGCCTCATCGGAACACCGGCAAAACCTGCCGCTGAGACGATTCGCCCCCAATTCGGATCGCCGCCGGTGATAGCTGTCTTCACTAAATTGCTCAACGCAATATTTCTCGCAATGGCATCAGCATCCGCATCGGTATTGGCTCCATGGATGGAAATCTCAATCAGGTGCGTCGCCCCTTCACCGTCATCCGGAATCTTTTTCGCGAGTTCAATCGCCAACGAAGTTAACTCCGAAGCGAATCGATCTAGTTGCTCTCCGGAGAGGGACGGAGATTGTGGGGTTGGCTGAGCCGCTAAAAGCACCAAGGAATCGTTGGTACTCATATGCCCTTCGACGCTGATACAATTGAATGATTTGTTGGCGGCTGACTGCAGCAATCGTTGTGCCTGCGCTGGTTCGAGCGGCGCATCGGTAATGATGATCGCAAGCATCGTCGCCATCTTTGGGCCGATCATTCCAGCCCCTTTGCACATCCCGACGATGTGCGTCGTTCTATTGCCTAACTCAAACGTTCGCTCCGAAACTTTCCGCGCGATATCGGTCGTGAGAATGCCATCGCATGCATTGAGGAATCCAGATTCGGAAGCAGCTAGCTCTTTCGCAGCAAGCTCAATCCCCAGTTCGACTTTTTGCATTGGCAGAAAGCGACCAATGACACCAGTGCTCATCACTACGAACTGCTCCCCCCGTAGCCCACCTTTGGGATCGATTGCCTTTGCCGCCAGTTCGGTCATCGCCATTGCATCTTTGCTTCCTTGCACACCGGTGCAAGCGTTTGCATTACCGCTATTCACAACGATGCCTCGAATGGTATTCGAAGGGGTTCTGGAACGCGATAAGACAACCGGAGCGGCGACGACCTGATTGGTCGTATATACGCCCGCAGCAACACAAGGAGTATCTGAAACGATCAGCGTCACGTCTTTCGCGCCCGCTTTGCTTTTGATACCGGCGGACACACCGGCAAAACGAAAACCTATCGGGAGATGAACCATGCTATGTTCTGTGATTTGGCACTTGGAGTGGAAAGTACAGCGTTAGAGCGTACTGTGATAAAGCGTACTGTGATGAAGCGTACTGTGATAAAACGACAGGATTAAGCGACGAGATCTGCGATGCAGCAACTGCCGTAGGTGTGGACCCGATCCAACTGATGCAGTTTATTGGCAAGTTCCGTTTGGTACTGCAGGAGTTCGTTCAAGCGAACAGTTTCGCCGTTCTTCTTCACCATAACATTATCGATAAAGTCCGTTCGCAAACCACCTGATCGCCACAGAATTCGAGTGCCTGGCGCCGCTCGCAACAGGATCGCTTGCCACTCTGATTCGAGCCATGGGAAGTAGTAATCGCTGAGCCAATCCATATGGTCCAGCAGGATGAATCGATTGATCGGCGCGTCATTCTTTTCTAGGAATCCCTGGACTGAATTCGTATGGACATGCAATCCATCCAACAACCCGTTCTTTAGGCGATCAAAGTTTGCCTGTCGTACATACTCGGGACAACAGCTAGGTGTGTATTTTCCTGTTACGTATACTCTCCAAAAGTAATTATCCTGGATGGGTAGCTTTCTAAAGACGGCCTCAATCGAGTCTTCGATGAACTTTACGATCCCGCCTGGATACTGCTGATCGATCTGCCGTCTCTGTGCTTTTGGAACACCCAACATGCTTAATGTTGTGTCTCGATTCATGGCGAATCGCAACGATTTGGACCAGATTTTGTGGTAGACCTTGTCGTAGATCTCCTGCTGATCCTGTAGCGTGGGAGCCTCCAGAAGCTGCAGAACTTCTTTCCGGCAACGAGCTACTTTTTGCATATAAGTGCCAATCATCTTGGCAAACGCACCGGATGTCCCACGAAAGAAAAAGGACTTCTTTGGGTGATCAAAAAATTTGATCCATCGATCCCAATACTTTTGAGTAAGTGGGGAAAGGGACTTTCGAAGATGAGCTGCATAAATGGATTCGACGTTCGGAAGTCGCCCCTCGCCGAACATCTGAAAGAAACGCTCGTAGTCCAAGTTTCGAATTGCGGATGCCTTTAGCTCCAAAAGAGCGTTCTGGCGAGGGTTCATGTCGACCGCATGCACCTTTCCTGCACCGGCTAACAGATAGTCCAAGGCGTTGCATCCAGCGGATGTTATCACCATCACCGTATCGTTTGCCGAGAAGTCCATCGCTTGACGATCGAGTCGCGGATCTTCCCAGCAGGTGTTGTAGACAAGATTATTACCGTGGACGAATTGAAAAACTCGCCCGCTAACCCATTCACTGATGGCCATACTTACAGAAAGACTTCTAACGCAATTTCGCGATAAACGGGGAACTACTTCTTTTTATTGCCCGGCGGGTTGCCACCGGCTGGTGGATTTCCACCCGCAGGTTTGTTTCCTCCTGCGCCAAATGGATCTTGTGCGGCACCTGGATTCGCAGGAGCGTTGGGATTCGCAGGAGCATTCGGATTTGCACCAGGCGCTCCTCCAATTCCATTTTTTCCTCCAGCGGGAGGTGGAGTCGCCGGCTTCTTCACACCGCTCTGAGGCTCACGAACAACACCTCCTCCAACAAAAATGATCTGGCCACCCTGCATAGCACTCGACGATTCCATGGTTCGATTCCATGGAATCGTATAGGCAGCGAAAAATCCACTTTTCGTATCGACAACATACACCAACGAATTTGCTGGCCTGACGTTTGTTCCCGCGCCTACGGGAATCGCTTGACCGGAAACCAGAAGATACTCAGGATTCTTGCTCATGCCCAAAACAGGCTGCACGTTTGTCATGAACAAACCGCCGAATGCTCCTTGACGCGGATAATAAACCCAGCACTTCAGATCACCCGTGTTGTAGTCGAGAGCGAAAAATCCCTCGGCGTCATCGTCAATCCAACCGGTACATACTGCAAGATTGTTGCCACCATGGGTCGCCGTCGCACGAAGCAACTCTGGTGGAATACGATCGTTAGGAATTCCGAAAGTCGATGAAGCAACCGAGGGCTCCGATGGACGGGCTGTCAACGTAGAACGACCTAGCATAAACCCGAGACC
>Ga0315899_10001280_pt1 | contig 28908 bp, 27 predicted proteins | sample LakEriMetagenome_2_FD_203518 | JGI IMG/M metagenome (GOLD analysis project Ga0315899, IMG submission 203518) | Freshwater fungal communities from buoy surface, Lake Erie, Ohio, United States - Buoy 4 MA112 | ecosystem: Environmental > Aquatic > Freshwater > Lake | place: USA: Lake Erie, Ohio... | reverse complement strand
GGCGTTCCACATGAAGCGGATGGCGTGGTGCGGGCTGATGGCCCACAAAATCATCGGTTCGGTGGCGATGTGATAGACGCCCAGCAACGCGATCGTGATGAACCACACCACGGTGATGGGGCCAAACAATTTGCCAATGCCACTGGTGCCATGCTTTTGCACCGCAAAGAGACAAAACAAAATCACCAGGGTCAAGGGCACCACATATTTTGAGAGCCCTGGAGAAATCACTTCCAAACCCTCCACCGCCGACAACACCGAAATGGCCGGGGTGATCACCCCGTCACCATAAAACAAACCGGTGCCAAAAATACCCACCACCAACAGCACCCGGCGCAACTTGGGTTGGTCTTTGACCGACTGCGAAGCCAGCGCCAACATGGCCACCAATCCGCCCTCGCCATTGTTGTCAGCGCGCAGCACCAAACTCACATATTTGAGCGAGACGATGACCGTCAAGGTCCAAAAGAAGATGGACAAAATGCCGTAAATGTTATCGGGGGTGAATTCGACGTGACCCGAGGCAAACACCTCTTTGACCGCATACAAGACACTGGTGCCGATGTCGCCGTAGACCACACCGATGGCCCCCAAAGTGAGGGCGGCCAGAGAAGATTTTTGATGTTGCATGAAATTCGCACGAAGCCGGGCAAGGTCGGCATTATGCGAGCTTATGGGGCTTTGGAAACCCTTTTTTTACAGGCCAGCGACTCTAAATAGCGCGCCCTTCGCCATTAGTCGTAAATTTCGGCATCTGGATCGGTCGATTCCAGCTCATAGCTGGCCGCCAACATGGCCAAACGGCCAATCACGCCGTACATGTAAAAGCGGTTGGGCACGCTGGCCCCGGCCTTGACGCCGGGTTGGGGCGTGTGGGCGCTTTGCTCAAAGGCCAAGGGCACAAAGCTCGATCCTGGGGCGTTGAGGTTTTCGTCCACGCCACGCTCGGCATGCACCCGGTAAAAGCCACCCACCACATACCGGTCCATCATGTAGACCACCGGCTCTGCCACCGCGTCGTTGATGCGCTCGTTGGTCAGCACACCCTCTTGGATGATGACCTCGCTCACTTCTTGCCCGTCTTTGATGACGCTCATTTTGTTGCGGGTTTTGCGGTTCAAGACTTCCAAGTCTTTGACATCGCGCACCGTCATGATGCCCATGCCATAGGTGCCGTTGTCGGCCTTGACCACCACAAACGGCTTTTCGTTGATGCCGTACTCTTTGTACTTGCGCCGGGTTTTGGTCAGCAAGGTATCCACATGGCTGCGCAAAGACTCCATGCCCGCGCTTTCGTTGAAATCGACCTCGCCACACTGGCTGAACATCGGGTTGATCAGCCACGGGTCGATGCCCAGCAACTTGCCAAAGCGCTTGGACACCTCTTCGTAGCACGCAAAGTGCTGGCTTTTGCGCCGCACACACCAACCCGCATGCAGCGGGGGCAACAAAAACTGCTCGTGCAGGTCTTCCAAAATGCCGGGGATGCCTGCGCTCAAGTCGTTGTTGAGCAAGATGGTGCAGGGGTCGAAGTCTTTCAGCCCCAAGCGGGTTTTGTTGCGGATCACCGGCTCCAAGGTCACCACATCGCCATTGGGCAACTCGATGGTGGTGTTCTCTTTGATGTCGGGGTTGATCGAGCCGATGCGCACATTCAGGCCCGCCATGTTGAAGATGCGCGCCAACTGAGCCACATTGCTCAAATAAAAGGTGTTGCGGGTGTGGTTTTCGGGGATCAGCAACAGGTTGCGCGCTTCGGGGCAAATTTTCTCAATGGCCGCCATCGCGGCTTGCACCGCCAGCGGCAGCATTTCGTTGGTGAGGTTGTTCCAGCCGCCGGGGTAGAGGTTGGTGTCCACCGGGGCCAGCTTGAAGCCCGCATTGCGCACGTCCACCGATGTGTAAAACGGCGGTGTGTGCTCCATCCACTCCAGGCGAAACCAGCGCTCAATGGCGGGCATGGAGTCGAGGATGCGCTGCTCGAGCTCGTTGATGGGGCCGGTGAGCGCAGTGATGAGGTGAGGAACCATGGGGTCGTTTGTAAGAGTGAAGTGTGTAGGTGGGGGTGATTCTGACAGCTTCAACATGAAATCTTTTTTGGCCCCCATCCAAGCACTGTCCAAACCCACACCAGGAAAATACTTAAGTATTAATACTATTAAATAATATAATTAAAAAATAATAATAAATCTGCACAGTAACTCGGTAATTTTCAAAGCAGGGGCCAATCTTGGATATGAATAGATCCTTCAAAAAACAATCCGAATTTGATAAGCTCAATTTCTTAAGCAAGTGCAGCTTGGGACTGGTTGTTCATTGTCTGCTGGTTGTGGGCTTTCTTTGGGCTCTTTCTATGGGCCAAGCAAGTGCCCGCATTCAAGATCCAGAACCTCCCTTGAAATATGGCAACTGCCCTGCGGGTCAATTTCAGGATCAGGCTGGGCTACTTTGCTATGACAAATGTCCCTCTGGCATGTACGAAAAGACACTTTGGGGTGTTTGTTGGGAAAACTGTAAGCCCGGTTTTACCGATATCGGTGCCTTTTGCTCTAATTTGCATATCAAGGCAAAAGAGACCTATGGCAGGGGGGCGGGGAAAATCCTTGTTTGTCGGTCTGACCAAGAGCAGTGGGGGCTGTTGTGTTATCCCCGATGCGCTCCAGGACATACAGCTGTAGGGCCCGTTTGCTGGAAAACCAGTTGTCCCCCAGGCACAGATACCGACTTTGGCTTGTTTTGTACACGCTGGCCCAAGTGGGGCGTTGTCGCAAGGGTGTGGTTCATCCCGATTTACGGAATTGTTGATTGGGGTTGGACAGTCGCCAGAGGCTCTTATGGGCGAGGTGCGGGTGATGTTCTTTCTGCCTGTCGACCGGGTGAGGAACGAAATGGGGCACTTTGCTATCCAAAATGCAACTCTGGATTTTCTGGAAACGGGCCAGTTTGTTGGGAAAACTGTAAAGCTGGCTACACCAACGATGGGGCTTTTTGCCGTCGCGACAACGGATACGCCAAGCGCTCGCAAGTCAAAGCCCCAAGAGGCCCCCTTCAAATCTGCCCACACCACCCCAGAGACACCCTATTTCCCATTGTGTTGGTTCATGGCTATGGAGGCTGGGGAGGTCCTGCCTTGTTCGAGCATATGGCCGGAATAAAACGCCATTTAGAAGCTGGCGGAGCCAAGGTTTATGTGGCAAAAGTCTCGCCATTCGCCAGTAACGAAACAAGGGGCGAAGAGTTGCTCAAGCAGTTGGCCGCCTGGAGGACCTCCAACAACATTGATAAGTTTCATTTGATGGGGCATTCTCAGGGCTCGCCTACCTCAAGGTATGCCGCAGCGAAACAACCCGAATGGGTGGCCTCAGTGACCAGCGTGGGTGGGGTCAACTGGGGCACTGAGTTTGCGGACTTTATGCTTGACGTTTTTCCAGAAGGTGCTGGCCCTTGGACGACGGTCCCAGTAGGGGGCATGTCGATCGCAGAGTTTTTTAGCAAGATTAACCAAGGTCAATTTGACCCAGGTGTATTTTTGGGAAATGACGGTCGAGAAGCTGCCAAGTCGCTCAGCACGCAAGGTGCCAGGGATTTCAATGCGCTTTATCCTGCCGGTCTTGGCGTGGATGAAAAAGGAAATCCGCAAAGAGGCCTGAGCTTAACGAGTCCGCTGAGTTTTGTCGCAAAAGATGGGCAAAAACACCCGATGCTGTTTTACTCATGGACAGGCAATACGCCCTTCATCAGTCTTAGCCCTTACGCAGCTGCGATGTACGGAAGTGCAGTGGTCATTGCCGCTAGAACGGGTGGAGAGGATTCTGACGGCCTGGTCCCTGTGAGCTCTAGCAAGTTTGGCTTCTTTCTAGGTCAGTACCACCATGACCACTTGGCTGAAATCAATTTGCCCGGAAGTTTCTCAATTGGACAACTTGTGGGGCAGGCCCATCCCGTCACCCTGTGGTGTGAGCATGCTTCAAGACTGAAAGAGGCAGAGATGGAATTGCTGGCACCCCAATTATTGCCAAGGGACTTTAATGCGCAGCGGTATGTCTACAAATACGCAGACCTCATCAATGCAAGGGTTGACGGAGCCAAGCATTATTTGCAATATGGACGCAAAGAAGGGCGAGACTACAAGTAGGAAACCCCTTGAACATCAACCGCGCACTTCCCCCGCCCCCAGCACCACATACTTCAGCGAGGTGAGGCCCTCAATACCCACCGGCCCACGGGCGTGAAATTTGTCGGTGGAGATACCGATCTCGGCGCCCAAGCCGTACTCAAAACCATCGGCAAAGCGGGTGCTGGCGTTGACCATGACGCTGGCCGAGTCGACCTCGCGCAAGAAGCGCTGGCTGTGCACATGGTTGAGGGTGAGGATGGCGTCGGTGTGGTGGCTGCTGTAGTGGTTGATGTGGGCGATGGCCGCGTCCAGCCCGTCCACCACCTTGATGCTGATGATGGGGGCCAAATATTCCTCGAACCAATCTTGCTCGGTGGCGTCATTGAGCACAGCGCCTTTCACATTTGCCAATAAAGCTTTGCTCTCGGGGCAGCAACGCATCTCCACGCCTTTGTCCGCAAACACCTGACCGATGCGCGACAAAAAAGCGGCCGCCACACCACGTGCCACCAGCAGGCTCTCTGTCGCGTTGCAAGGGCTGTATTTTTGGGTTTTGGCGTTGTCGACGACGGTCAGCGCCATGTCCAAGTCGCAGGGGTCGTCGACATAGGTGTGGCAGTTGCCGTCCAAATGCTTGATGACCGGCACCTTGGCGTCTTGGCTGATGCGCTCGATCAAACCCTTGCCGCCGCGCGGAATGACCACGTCCACATAGGCGGGCATGGTGATGAGTTCGCCCACGGCCGCGCGGTCGGTGGTGGGAACAAGCTGAACGGCATCTATGGGCAAACCAGCCTCTGCCAAGGCTTGTTGCACCAGCGCAGCCAAAGCTTTGTTGGAGTCGATGGCCTCGGAGCCGCCGCGCAAGATGCAGGCGTTGCCGCTTTTAATAGCGAGTGACGCGGCTTCGATGGTGACGTTGGGGCGGCTCTCGTAAATCATGCCAAACACGCCAATCGGCACACGCATTTGGCCCACGCGTATGCCGCTGGGCTGCTGGCTCATGCCGCTGATGCTGCCAATGATGTCGGGCATGGCTGCCAATTGCTCGCAGCCCACAGCGCAGGTTTCCAGAGTTTTAGGCGAAAGCTTGAGGCGATCGACCATGGGCTCGGCCAAACCCGCAGCAAGGGCTCGGGACAGGTCTTTGGCGTTGTCGGTTTGCAAAGCGCCGGTGTGTTCGCGCAGCAGCCGCGCCAGCACACGCAAGGCATGGGCTTTTTGCGCCGCCGTGGCCCGCGCCATGCCCACCGCCGCGCAACGCGCTTGCAGACCGAGGGTGCGCATGAGTTCGGGGATGGTGGTGGCGGCGTTCATGGCTTGATTTTGGCAGAGGGGCGCTGAAGGGTGAAAAGGGTTGATGCGTGTTGCCAAGGGCTACCAAGGCCCCTGTGCGTTCAATCCATTTTGAGGTTGATGGACTTGAGCAACTGCGCCCAATCTTTCAAATCTGTGGCAATTTGCGCCGCAAAGTCTTCGGGGCTCCCGCCCACGGGCTCAATGGCGTCGGCGCTGAGCTTGGCCTGAAAGTCGGGGCGCTTCAAAATGGCGAGCACATCGGCGTTGATTTTTTTCACCAGGTCGGCGGGCATGCCTTTGGGACCCATCAGGCCGTACCAGGCTTCGATCTTGAAGCCGGGCAACACCTCGGCAATGGCAGGCACATTGGGCAGGGCTTTGGCGCGCTTGGCGCTGGTCACGCCCAAGGCCTTGAGCTTGCCGCCTTGGGTGAGTTGGATGGAGGCGGTGATGCCGCCAAAGATCAGGGGCACATGGCCGGCCATCACGTCGTTGACGCCTTGTCCAAAGCCTTTGTAGGGGATGTGCGCAATGTCCACGGCGGCCATGCTCTTGAGCATTTCACCCGACAAATGCTGCTGACCGCCCGGGCCGCTGGAAGCGTAGCTGATTTTGCCAGGCTGCTTTTTGGCCAAGGCAATCAGCTCTTTCACATCGTTGGCGGGAAAGCCAGGGAAGGCCAGCATCACAAACGGGCCGGTGGCCACGTTGGCAATCGGGCTCAAATCGCGAATCGGGTTGTACGGGATGTTGGTGTACAGATTGGGCGCGATGGTGATGGACGCATCGGCCGCAAACAACAAGGTGTAGCCATCGGGCGTGGCCTTGGCGACAAAGTCGGTGCCAATGGTGCCGCTGGCGCCGGTTTTGTTTTCCACCACCACCGACTGCTTCCACAGCGTGCCCAACTCTTGCGCCAGCACCCGGCCATAAATGTCGGGCGTGCCGCCGGGCGGAAAGGTGACGATGATCTTGACCGGCTTGTTGGGGAAAGGCTGGGCGCCCACCGTGCCCGCCAAAGTGAATGCAGCCAAGGTGGCCCACAGCCAGCGTTGCAAAGAATTTTTCATAAAAATGCCCTTGTGAAGAACGTCAAAACCCAAGTGTCGCAAATTTCAAATCTGAAACTCAATCAAGAACGGCCCGGGACGGGCGCAGGCGGCGGCAAAGGCGTCGGCAAAGCCCTCCAGGGTTTGCACCCGCACCGCCTCCACCCCCATGCCATTGGCCAATTGAACCCAGTTGAGTTCGGGGCGAGCCAAGTCAAACAGCTCGTTGGACGCCGGGCCAGGCTGGGCGCCCACGGCCAGCAACTCGCCTTGCAAAATTTTGTACACGCGGTTGGCAAACACCACATTGACCACATTGAGCCGCTCGCGCGCTTGGGTCCACAGCGATTGCAAAGCGTACATGCCGCCGCCATCGGACTGTAAGCACACGGTTTTGCGCTCGGGGCAGGCCACCGCCGCACCGGTGGCGCAGGGAAAGCCGTGGCCTATCGCCCCACCGGTGATTTGCAGCCAATCGTTGGCAGCGGCACCAAAGGTGTGCCCAAAAAGGCTGCGCCCCGAGGTGACCGCGTCTTCGACCACGATGGCGTTGTCGGGCAATAGCGCAGCCAAGGTGAGGGCAAAGGCGTCGGGGTTGAAGGCGCCGCGCTGCGCTGTGGGCCTGGGGCCGGTGTCGGGCGCGCCGGCCCACGCCGGTGCACCCAAGGCGTCGGCCAGCCATTCGAGCGCGGCCACCGCGTCTTGGTCGGGGCGGGCCAGCACATGCATTTGGGCCTCGGGCGGGGCCATCAGGCTGGGCTTGCCGGGGTAGCCAAAAAACGCGGTGGGCGGTTTGGCGCCCACCAGCACCACATGCTGATGCCCGGCCAAAGATTTGAGCGCCCCTTCGATGGCGTAGGGAATGCGGTCGATGGGCACGCGCCCGCGCCCACGCGGCATGCGTGCGACTTGCGCTGAAGCTCGCAAACTCACACCCGTGGCCACAGCGATGCGGTGCGCCGCTTGTTGCCCGGCCTCGCTCAAAGCTTGGCCCGAGAGCACCATCACCGTGGGCTCGCGCCGCCGCAGCAATTGCACCAGGTGGGTGAGCACCTCGGGGGCCACCGCGTCGCGCATGGGCACGGGCAAAGCGGCGGCCACCACACCGCCGTCGCCCCAGGCGGTGTCGGCGGGCAAGATCAGGCTGGCGATGTGGCCCGGTGCACTGCGCGCGGCTTGCACCGCTTGCGCGCCATCGGCACCGACCTGGGCGCTGGAGGCACTGGTGCGCACCCAATGCGATGAGGCCCGCGCCAGCCCTTCGGTGTCGGCGGTGAGGGGGGAGTCAAACGGGCGATGGTAAACAGCATGGTCTCCAATCAGATTGACCATAGGCGTGTTGGCGCGCCGCGCGTTGTGGATGTTGGCAATGCCGTTGGCAAAACCCGGTCCGCAATGGAGCAATGTGGCCGCGGGTTTGCCAGCCATGCGGGCGTAGCCGTCGGCACAGCCCGTGACCACGGTTTCAGCCATGCCCAACACGCAACGCATGCCCGCCACCTTGTCCAAGGCCGCCACAAAGTGCATCTCTGAAGTCCCAGGATTCGCAAAACACGTGTCCACCCCACTGGCCAGCAGGCTGCGCACCAAACTCTCGGCACCGTTCATCTTGTCCTTTCTAGGCGCAGCAAAACTGCGCAGTTCAGTGTATCGCCCAGGGGAATAAGCAGCTCAACGTGGGCGACACTGGCGGGTGAGCATCATGGCCAGGCGCTGCAAGGCCTGCCAGGGGTCGTGCGGCCAAGCGGGGGGGCGCAGGCCTTTGACAATGCCATCCACTTGGTGCGCGGCCCACAGCAAGCGGTCCACCGTGGTGGCGCTCAGGCCTGGGACGATGCGCTCGAACAAGCGCTCTTTGACGCCCCAAATGCGCTGCTCGCGCAACACCATGGGCAAAGGGCGCCCGGCCAGCACCGCGTCTTTGACGCGTTTGAGGTTGCGGATGTCTTCGGCCAAGGTGTGCTGCACCAGCACGGCGGCCACGCCCTCGGCTTGCAAGCCCTCGAGCATGCGCTGCACACGCGCGGTTTGGCCGGCCAAGGCCGCCTCGGTGAGTTTGAATACATTGAAACGCGCCACATCCAACACCGCGCTTTCGACCTGCGCTTGCGTCAGCTCACCCTCGGGATAGAGCAAGGCGAGCTTTTGGATTTCTTGGTGCGCGGCCAACAAATTGCCCTCGACCTTGTCGGCAAAAAAATGCAAGCAGTGCTGGCCGGATTCGCCCGGCTCCACCCGCTGGCCCTGGGCGGCCAAACGCTGGGCGATCCAGGTGGGCAAGGCGGCGCGCTCCACCGTCTCAAATGCAATGCCCACACCCGAACCTTCCAAGGCCTCAAACCAGGCGCTGCTTTTGGTGGCTTTGTCCAGGCGGGGCAGGCTGACCAGGGTGAGCACATCCGGGCTGTGGGCAGCACGCTCGGCCAGTTGTTGCAAAGCGACACTGCCCTCTTTGCCAGGCTTGCCCGAGGGAATGCGCACCTCGACCAATTGGCGGTCGCCAAACAAACCCATCGATGCCCCGCTGGCGAGCACCTCGGCCCAATCAAAATGCGCCCCAGCGACGGTGAACACCGTGCGCTCGGTGAAACCTTGGCTGCGGGCACTGGCGCGAATGGCGTCGGCCGCCTCTTGCACCAACAAGGGCTCGTCTCCGTGCAGCACATACAGGCTGCGCAAACCTTTGTCCAAATGGGCGCCGAGTTGGGTCGCAGACACTTGCATGGGCGTCGCTCAGAGGCTGGTCAAAGCGGCCATGCGGCGCACAATTTGGCCCACCAAATCGTTGCCCATGTTGCGGTAGAGCATTTGCTCCTCCTGGTCTTTGGACAAGGCCAGGGTTTCGTTATAGCTGATGTCGGTGGTGGCCACCAGCAAGGTCTCGGGGATCAGCTCTTTTCCCTCGCGGGTGCGCAAGCGAAAGCGCAAGTTCGTTCGCAACAAAAACTCGCGCACCGAGCCCGACGAGGTGCGCCCAGCCACCACCCTCTCTCGCTGCTCTTGCAGCAACTCAAAGATGACGTCGGCGCGCTCGAACTGGCGCTGATCGATGATGACCTCCACCCCACCCGTGCCCGCCACCTGGCGCGACAGCTCAATGAGCAGCGGCGAAGCCGTAATCGGGCCGGTGTACAACGACTTGAACGGAAACTTCTGCGTGGACCTCAGCGCAAAACCACACGAGGCCAAGGCCAGCGCTGGCAGGGGCACCAAGGCTGCGCGCAACCAGGCCCGGCGCTGGCTGCTGTGCATCACAGAACCACGTTGACCAAACGCCCCGGCACCACGATCACTTTTTGGGGTGCCGCGCCTTGGGCTTGTTTTTGGAAGGCTTCGTTGGCCAAAGCCGCTTTTTCAATGTCTTCTTTGCTGGCCGTGGCGGGCACCGAGATGGACCCGCGCAGCTTGCCGTTGACTTGCAGCATGAGTTCGATCTCGTCGCGCAGCAAAGCGGTTTCGTCCAGGGTGGGCCAAGCCGCGTCAAGCAAATCGCCCGTGCGGGCGGCGAAGCCGAGCGCCACCCACAATTGGGCGCTGATGTGGGGGCAGGCGGGATAAAGCATGCGCAGCAACACCGATGTGCCTTCGCACAGCACCGCTTGGTCACCTGGGCTGCCATCGCTTTTAAAGTCTTCCAAAGCGTTGAGCAACTTCATGCAGCCAGACACCACGGTGTTGTATTGCATGCGCTCGTAGTCATAGCTGACTTGCTTGAGCGTCAGGTGCACATCGCGGCGCAGATCGGCGGCTTGTTTGCGGACAGTGGCTTGGCTCAAGTTGCCAGCGGTCGCGGCCTTGATAAGGGCTTCGTGCTTGAACGCGAAGTTCCAGACGCGGCGCAAAAACCGAAAGCTGCCCTCCACCGCCGAATCGTTCCACTCCAAGGTCGCCTCGGGTGGTGCGGTGAACATGGTGTACAGGCGTGCGGTGTCGGCACCGTATTTTTCGATCAAGTCTTGCGGGTCCACGCCGTTGTTCTTGGACTTGGACATGGTGCCCACGCCCTCGTAGTCGATGGGTGTGCCCACGGGCAATTTGCCGTCGCCGCTGTCGGCGGGGTTTTTCAGCTTGGCGCCCACCACTTTGCCGGTGTCGTCGAGCACATGCTCCACGTCATGCGGCCAAAAATAATCTTTGCCGCCCTTGGCGGTGCGGCGCGAATAAATGTGGTTGAGCACCATGCCCTGCGTCAAGAGTTTGGTGAAAGGCTCATCGACCTTGACCAGCCCCAAGTCGCGCATCACCTTGGTCCAAAACCGCGCATACAGCAGGTGCAGGATGGCGTGCTCGATGCCGCCGATGTACTGGTCCATGCCACTGCCACCTGTGGCGTGCTGGGCGTCGCGCATCCAATACTGGGTGCCCTCGGCCACCATGGCATCGGTGTTGGTGGGGTCGCAGTAGCGCATGAAATACCACGACGAATCCACGAAGGTGTCCATGGTGTCGGTCTCGCGCCGCGCGGGTTTGCCGCAGGTGGGGCAGACCACACCGGCATGAAAGCCTTCGTGTTTGTGCAGCGGGTTTCCTGAGCCGTCAGGGATGCAGTCTTGCGGCAGGATCACGGGCAGGTCTTTTTCGGGCACCGGCACGGCACCATGCTCGTCGCAATGGATGATGGGTATCGGCGTGCCCCAATAGCGCTGGCGGCTCACGCCCCAGTCGCGCAAACGCCAAGTGATTTTTTTCTCGCCCAAGCCTTTGGCGGCGAGAAGTTCAGCCACTTTACTCACCGCGTCTTTGAAGCGCAGGCCATCAAGTTCGCCTGAGTTGACGCACACGCCGTCTTTGGTGGCGTACCACTCTTGCCAAGCTTGGTCGCTAAAGCTGTGGTCTTTGACAGAGACGACTTGCGTGATCGGCAACTGGTACTTGAGGGCAAACGCAAAATCACGCTCATCGTGTGCGGGCACACCCATGACCGCGCCGTCGCCATAACTCATGAGCACATAGTTGCCCACCCACACCGCCACTTGTGCGCCGGTGATCGGATGCGTGACAAACAAGCCGGTGGGCATGCCCACCTTGTCTTTCACCGCCAACTCGGCCTCGGTGGTGCCGCCTTCTTTGCACTCTTCCAAGAAGGCAGCGAGTTGAGGGTTGGTGGCCGCCGCATGCAGCGCCAAAGGGTGTTCCGGCGCGACCGCGCAAAAAGTCACACCCATGATGGTGTCGGCGCGGGTGGTGAACACATACATGCGCCCGTCTTGAACCAACTGACCGTCAGCGCCTGCAATGGTGTGCGTGAAGGCAAATCGCACACCCTCGCTCTTGCCAATCCAGTTTTCCTGCATCAAGCGCACCTTGTCGGGCCAGCCGTTCAAGGTGGCTTTGGGGTTGCCCACTTGCACATGGTCGAGCAGCTCTTGGGCGTAGTCGGTGATCTTCAAGTAGTAACCTGGGATTTCGCGCTTTTCCACCACCGCACCGGTGCGCCAGCCTTTGCCGTCGATGACTTGCTCGTTGGCCAGCACGGTTTGGTCCACCGGGTCCCAGTTCACCACTTGGGTCTTGCGGTAGGCCACGCCCTTTTCCAGCATCTTCAAAAACAGCCATTGGTTCCACTTGTAATAGGTGGCGTCGCAGGTGGCGACTTCACGGCTCCAGTCAATGGCCAAACCCATGGCCTGCATCTGCTTTTTCATGTAAGCGATGTTTTCATAGGTCCACTTGGCCGGTGGCACGCCGTTCTTTAACGCCGCGTTCTCGGCGGGCAAGCCAAAAGCGTCCCAGCCCATGGGCATCAACACGTTGTAGCCCTTCATGCGCAGATGGCGCGTGAGCATGTCGTTGATGGTGTAGTTGCGCACATGGCCCATGTGCAGCTTGCCGCTGGGGTAGGGCAGCATGGAGCAGGCGTAGTACTTGGGACGGCTGTTGTCTTCGGTGACGCGGTAGACGTCTTTGGCGGTCCAGTCGGCTTGAGCGGCTGACTCGACGGCAGAGGGTTGATAGGTGTCTTGCATGGGTCTCAATGAGAAACCCCGCCTGGGCGCAGGGGCCTGGGGTCGGGGGAGTGGCGGGATTTTAGGCGCAGGGGCGGCGACTGGGCACGCTGGTGCCAACCGCCCTGGCCTCAGGGCTTGGCGCTGGGGCGCAAGACCAAGTCCAGGTGCTGCCAGCCCTGGGACTGCAGCGCGGCCATCAACTCGGCCACCCGGCCATAGGCCGCGGCCTGATCGGCGCGCAATTGCAAACGCGCTTGGGGGTTGGCCGCCTGCTCGGTTTGCAAAGCTTGTATCAACTCGGCTGGGCCCATGGCACGGCCTTGCCAATGCCATTGGCCTTGGGCATCGATGTCGATCACCACGGGTTTGGCCAAGGACGCGGTGGCGGTGTGGCCCTCGGCGGCAGGCAAGTCCAGCGGCAAGGAGACCAAGCCCATGGGGGCACACAACAAAAAGATGAGCATCAGTACCAAAAAAACATCGACCAAGGGGGTGGCATTGATCTCGCTCATGGCTGCGCCCTCTCGGGGCGATCTGGAAAGCCGTGCAAAAGCCATGGCGCGCCTCAAGACTGGGGTGGAGCCCTCAGGGCCAGCAGGTCGTGGGCAAAGCCCTCCAACTCGGCCTCTAGCCCACGGGCTTGACGCGACAAGGCGTTGTAGGCGATCAAGGCGGGGATGGCCACCCCCAAGCCCAAGGCGGTCATGAGCAAAGCTTCGCCCACGGGTGCGGCCAACCGGTCCAGGCCCACCAAGGTCGAGGCGTCCATGCCCAGCATTGCGCGGCGGATGCCCCACACCGTGCCCAGCAGCCCGACAAAGGGTGCGCAGGCAGCGACGCTGGCCAGAAAGGTGTGGCCGTGGTGCAAGCGCGCGCAGGCTTGGTGCAAGGCGTCGCGCAATGCGCGCTCGGTTTGCGCTGGCACCGGAGCACTGGCCGCCAAGGTGCCCGCCGTTGGGGCTTGTGCGGCTTGGGCCAGGCGGGACAGCCAGCCTTCTTTTTCGGTATCTTTCAACACCTGCAGGCCTTGTTGCCAATCGAGGGCTTGCCAAAACAAGGCCTTGGACAGGCTCAGGTCGTGTTGCACACGGCGCAGTCGCCAAGCTTGATTGAGCAAAACCGCCCAAGTGCTGACCGAAGCCGCCAGCAATAAGCCCAGCACCACGCCAGCGATGGCGTCAGCAGGGGCCCACCAAGGGTGCACAACAGCCTCTAGCGCAGGTTCAGCACATCGAACATGTCGAACAGACCATGGCGTTGGGCGGCCAAGAACCAGGCCGCGCGCATGCTGCCTTGGGCGTAGGTAGCGCGGCTGGAGGATTTGTGGGTGATCTCGATGCGCTCGCCGGTGCCGGCAAACAACACGGTGTGGTCCCCCACAATGTCGCCACCACGGATGGTGGCAAAGCCAATGCTGGAGGGATCGCGCTCACCGGTGTGCCCCTCACGGGCATAGACAGCGCAGTCTTTGAGATCGCGCCCCAAAGCGTGGGCCACCACTTCGCCCATTTTGAGGGCCGTGCCGGATGGGGCGTCGACTTTGTGGCGGTGGTGGGCCTCGATGATTTCAATGTCGTAGCCCGTGGCCATGGCCTGGGCCGCCATGGCCAGCAACTTGAGGGTCACGTTCACGCCAACGCTCATGTTGGGGGCCATGACCACGGCGATGCGCTGGGCGGCTTGAGCGATCAGCGTCTTTTGCTCGTCGCTGAAGCCGGTGGTGCCAATGACCATGTGCACGCCCATCTCAGCGCAGGCCTGGGCATGCACCATGGTGCCCTCTGGGCGGGTGAAGTCGATCAGCACCTGCGCCTGGGCCAAGCCTTGGCGCACATCGGCGGAGATGGTCACCCCACTGCTGTGGCCCAAAAAAGCCGTGGCGTCGGAGCCGATGGCCGGGCTGCTGGCGACATCCAAGGCACCCACCAATTGGGCATGGGGATCGTTTTGAACGGCTTCGATCAGCATGTGGCCCATGCGGCCGCTGGCGCCAGCGACGGCAATGCGCAAAGGGGTTTGGGGTGTGGTCATGGGGTGGAAAGCAGCGCAGCTCAACGCTGCACGGGCTCCAGGGGTGGGTAGCTCATGCTCACCGGCGCTTCCTTGCTGGTGGCCGGTGCGACGGGCCCCTTGGGCTTGAATTTGCTCAATTCGGCTTCGCTGGCTTCGAGCTTGGGCACTTTGATGTCGATGCGGCGGTTGTCGATGCGGGCGGCAAACTCGGCCTCGGTGGGCAATTCGTCGGCCTCAAAGCGCACCATGGCGTCGCCTTCAAAAAACACGCTGATTTTGCGCTGCTGCATCTCTGCCCCTTGGCGGCGCAGGGTGAAGGCGTAGTCCCAGCGGTTGGCATGGAACACACTGGCCACCAAAGGGGTGCCCAAAATGTCGCGCACTTGCCGGCGCGCCATGCCTTTTTGCAGCATCTGGACTTGTTCTTTGGAGACAAAGTTGCCTTGCACCACGTCGAAGCGATAGGGAGAGAGCGCGGTGATGGTGCGGTTGGCGGTGCGGCTGGCGGTTTCGCAACCCGACAACAAAACACACAAGCCAGCACACACCCACAAGGCCCAGGTCGTACTGCGCTGGGTGAATTTGGCGGGGGTGTATGCAAACGTTATCATGCGTTGATTCTAGCGTCTGGGCCTGCTCGCACAAGCATCGGGCCGCAGTGCAAAACCGCCATGGCCCACATTGACGACCTCAAAAACACCGGCCTCAAAGCCACTTCGCCCAGATTGAAAATCTTGGCGTATTTCCATGCGGGCAAGCAACGCCACATGTCGGCCGAAGATGTTTTTCGCTTGGTGGTGCAGGAGCGCGCCGACATTGGCCTGGCCACCATTTACCGGGTGTTGACCCAGTTTGAGCAAGCCGGCTTGCTGCGGCGCAGCCAGTTTGAATCGGGCAAAGCGGTGTTTGAACTCAACGAGGGCGACCACCACGACCACCTGGTGTGCTTGGACTGCGGTCGGGTCGAGGAGTTTTTTGATGCCCAAATAGAGTCGCTACAAAACGCGGTGGCAGCCGCCAAAGGCTTTCAAATTGCCGACCACGCCCTGAGCCTGTATGCGCACTGCACCCGCAGTGCCTGCCCCCACCGCCATGCCATGGGGTGAGACTCAGGCTTGCATGGCCTTGCGTTGGCGCTCGGCAAACTCTTCGTAGGTGTTGATGCCGCGCAACTGCAAAATGGTGTTGCGAACGGCCGCTTCCACCAGCACAGCGATGTTGCGCCCGGCCACCACCTGGATGACCACTTTGCGCACCGGCACACTCAAAATGTCCTGGGTCAAGGGTTCGTGGGGCATCCGGTCGTAGTCGCGCTCCAAGGTTTCGCGGCGCACCAGGTGCACGATGAGTTTGAGGCGCATTTTGCGGCGCACGGCGGTCTCACCAAAAATGGCGCGAATATCCAGCAAACCAATGCCACGCACCTCCAACAAGTTTTGCAGCAGATCTGGGCATCGCCCCTCCAAGGTGGTTTGGTTGATGCGGTAAATGTCCACCGCATCGTCGGCCACGAGGCCGTTGCCGCGCGAGATCAACTCCAGGCCCAGTTCGCTTTTACCCAAGCCCGATTCGCCGGTGATCATCACCCCCAAGCCCAAAATATCCATGAAAACCCCGTGCATCGATGCCCGGTCGGCAAAATGCTTGGACAAATACGCGCGCAAGATATCGATCACAAAAGCCGACGATTCGCGGGTGGCAAACATCGGGATCTGGGCGCGCTCGCACATGGATACCAGGGCGGGTGGCGCAACCTGATCATCGGCCAAGATCAATACCGGCGGCTCCAACGTGACAATGCGCGCCACCCGGCGGGCACAGTCCTCGGGCGTGGAGTTGCTTAAATAGGTGACTTCCCGGTGTCCCAACAATTGGATGCGATAGGGGTGGATGTAATTGAGGTAGCCAACCAAGTCGGCGCCAGAGCTGGCCGCGCGCACCGCCACCTCATCAAACCGGCGCTCGGATGCGCCGGTACCCGCCACCCAATGCCAACCCAGCTTTTCGCGAAACGCCTCAAACAGCACATCGGCACTGACAACGGTGGGCCTCACGAAGGGCTCCCACAATGGATACAGCGCTGCGGGTTCTTCATGGCAGGGTCTGGGTGCGGCTCAGGCCGCCTGGGTTGACTTCCAGGTGGACAAAATTTGGTGCAAGTCGTGCGCATTTTGGCTGACCTTGAGGCGATCGCGCACCCGGCTGTCGCTGAGCAGTTCGGCGATTTCAGCCAGAATTTCAAGGTGCTTTTGGGTCGATGCTTCCGGCACCAATAAAAAGATCAGCAATGAGACGGGCTGCTCGTCGGGCGCATCAAACCCAATCGGTGCAGCCAACTGAAACACCGCAGCCATGGGGTTCTTCAAGCCCTTGATGCGGCCGTGGGGGATGGCCACCCCATAGCCCAAACCGGTGGAGCCCAGGCGTTCGCGGGCAAACAAACTATCGGCCACCAAAGCGCGGTTCATGCCGTGGCGGTCCTCAAACAACAAGCCCGCCTCTTCAAATGCGCGCTTCTTGCTGGTCACGTCCACGCACACCAAGACTTGCTCGGACGGAAGGATGGCTGAGAGTCGGTTCATGAAGGTGTCACAAAAGAGTGACACATTATGCACCTGTGGTTAGCACAAACCCAAATACTTTGTGATACCTGTGTCTGCCCAGAACCACACCCAGGACGCCATTTGTCCAGCACAAAAAGTTTGAACAAGACGTGTCCCCAGCCAACCCCGCTCAAGGTTGGGATGATCGGGGTGGCGGGCGTTACAGCGCCCAGCCTGCCAGGGCTGGCTCAGCACGGGTCAGGACACCAACACACGTTTGACGGTGGTGTGCTGATGGTCTTGCAACTTGTCTTTATGGCGCACCACTTGGCGATCAAGTTTGTCCACCAAGATGTCGACCGCGGCATACAAGTCAGCATGGGCGCTCTCAGCGAACATATCGCTTCCCTTCACATGGATGTTGCACTCGGCCCTTTGGCGGCCTTGCTTCTCTTTTTGCTTTTCCACGGTCAGCAAGACTTTGACATCCACCACCTGATCAAAGTGTCGGGTGATGCGGTCTAGCTTGTGGGTCACATAACTGCGCAGGGCCGGGGTCACTTCCAAATGGTGACCGCTGATCGTCAAGTTCATGGAGCCTCCTGGTTACAAGTTGATGGATCTGAAACCCCAGAGGCCAATGCATCCAAGGGCACTCAGACAACCCCACTATGCACCGACCGAACCGGTTTGGCAACCTCCCAGGCCCCGAAAAACCCTATTTAAATGGTCCCACTGGCCAGACCTTGCGGCGCGACAAAACCAGCTGTGAAATGGCGCTGCCAAACCAAAAAATTTCACACTTCGATGCCATAATTGAAAGCTTTACATCACGGAGCGAACTTCTTGGAAACCTACCCCAGTTGGTAGCTTTCGGATTTCTTCGCGCAACGGGTTGGCCTGCACAGGCCGCGCTGCCAGAGGTTCGAAAGCTTCCATTCCATCAATGCCTTCGAAACCTGGTGACTGACGCCACCCATTGCCATGCTCAACATCTTTACCCTTGCCAACGGGCGCTTGTTCCAAGAAGAAATCGAGTCTTTGGAAGAGTTGTCGCGTTTTCAGCCCATTTGGGTTGACCTCGAGTCCCCCACCCTGGAAGAAAAGCGCTGGATCAACCAGCACTTTGGCCTGCTCATCCCCGAGGACGCGATGGATGAAGACATCGAAGAGTCAGCGCGCTTTTATGAAGAAGACAACGGCGAGTTGCACATCCGCAGCGACTTTTTGATCGCCCACGAGGACGAACCCCGCACCGTGAGGGTGGCTTTCATCATCAACCAACAAAACGAGTCGCTCAAAAGCCGTGGCGTGCTGTTCTCTATCCACGACGAAGACGTGCCGGTGTTTCGCCTGTTGCGCATGCGCGCCAGACGCGCACCAGGCTTGATCGAAGACGACAAGGATGTGTTGCTCAAACTGTTTGACGCTGACGCCGAGTACTCTGCTGACACGCTGGAGGGCATTTACGACGAACTGGAAAAAGCCAGCAAGTTGGTGCTCTCAGAGGTCGTCACCGACGCTTTGGCCGGCGAGGTGCTGGGGGCCATCGCCCGCCAAGAAGACTTGAACGGGCGCATCCGGCGCAATGTGATGGACACCCGCCGCGCCGTCAGCTTCATGATGCGCGCCAAGATGCTCAATGCTGAACAATTTGAGGAAGCGCGCCAAATTCTGCGCGACATCGAGTCGCTGGACAGCCACACCGCTTTTTTGTTCGACAAGATCAACTTTTTGATGGATGCCACCGTGGGCTTTATCAATATCAATCAAAACAAGATCATCAAAATTTTCTCGGTGGCCAGCGTGGCCTTGTTGCCACCCACATTGATCGCCAGCATTTACGGCATGAACTTTCAATTCATGCCCGAACTCAATTTTGATTGGGGCTACCCCTATGCCCTGGTGTTGATGCTGGCCAGCGCCATCGTGCCCATGTGGTATTTCCGCAAACGCGGTTGGTTGCAATAACCAACGATAAGCCTGCACCGACAAACCAAGTCGGCAAATCCCACAAATTACCAGGGGGTTTTCAATCCCGGGTTTAATCCCCCCACTCGATGGGGAGTAGCTCCATTCTGTTGCCAGCCAAACGGCTTGGTCAGCGGGATCAACAAATCGTCAATACGAAGCTTTGCTTCCGGTTTGTTGGGCACATAACAGCATCACTACAAGCTGAGCAAGACCTTCGATCCGTCACCCGTGGGGTGGGGCGAAGCGTCGATCGGGTTCCCACTCATCTCGTTTTTCTGCGCCACAACGGGTAGTGATTGACTGTTCTTGTGGAGCGTCTGTGGAACTTTTTTCTGCCCCCTGGTGGTCGGCATTGCTGGCCATTATCTTGATTGACCTGGTTTTGGCCGGCGACAACGCCATCTTGATCGCGCTGGCTGCGCGCAACCTCCCACCTGAACTCCAACGCAAAGCCATCCTATGGGGCACGGTGGGCGCCATTGTGGTGCGCAGCCTCATGACCTTGTGCGTTGTCTGGCTGCTGCAAATTCCGGGCTTGATGCTGGTGGGCGGCCTGGGTCTGCTGTGGATCGCCTACCAATTGCTGGGCGAGCAACCCGGTGAACACGAAGGCGCTTCTGGACCCACCAACTTTTGGGGCGCCATGAAAACCATTGTGGTCGCCGACGCCTTGATGGGCGTGGACAACGTGCTGGGCGTGGCCGGCGCCGCGCACGGTGCCATGGACTTGGTGGTGCTGGGCTTGCTCATCAGCATACCGATCGTGGTGTTTGGCAGCTCTTTGGTGCTGCGCTTGGTCGAGCGCTGGCCGGTGATCATCCAACTCGGTGCCGCTGTGTTGGCCTTGACCGCCGCCAAGATGGTGCTGGGTGAGCCCTTGCTGGCCGATTATTTGAAATCCATCCCCTTGCCCAGCGTTTGGTTGCAAAGCATTGTCATCGCCTTGGCCGTTGTTGGCGTCTTGCTGGCTGGGCGGTGGCGTGCGCGGCGCAACAACCGAACCGATTCCCCCAACCCTGGCGTTCAAACCTGAAGGAGACCCGCATGGAAACCTGGCTTGTATACATCGACGACAAAACACATGCGCAGCAACAGATCACGCCTTTGCTCATCAATGGCGCACCCATCCACTGGGTCTTGATCGGTTGCCCACCGCGGCTGACCCGCCATGCCGGAAAATGGCTGACCCAAAAAGCCATTCAACGCTGGAGAAACCAATGGACGCAAGAGAACTTGCAGCCCATCCAAACATTGCTGAGCCAACGCGGCGACAAAGTGACCACCCGGGTGGCGCAAGGCCCCTTGGTGGAGTTGACGCGCCAAATGCAACAAGAGTGGGGCACCCTGAGGGTGCTGGATGCACGCCGCCCACGCTTGGGCCAAGACCTACAACCGGCCACCGAAAACCAAGAGCGCACACCGCAAAGCCCCTGGATGGTGCCGGGTTCCGTGGCCTTCATGGGCACCCTCATGACCATGGCCGCCGATTGAAACCCTGGCTGCCCACGGCTTGTCTGTGGGCGGCTGTGGCGAGCATGGGCAGCGCCATCGGTGCCACCCATCCTGTGGGCCACACCGTGCTGGTGGGCCCCTTGCAGTGGGATGCCCACGAAGTCACCATCGGCCAAGTCAAAGCTTTTGCCAGCGCCACCGGCTTTTTGAGCCAGGCTGAAAAGGCTGGTGGTGGCACCGTGTTTGAGTCGGGTTGGACGCACAAGCCTGGTTGGACGTGGCGCTTGCCTTTTGGCGCCGCTGCGCGTGACGACGAACCTGCGGTCCACCTGGACTTTGACGAAGCCCAAACCATTTGTCGCCACACTGGCAAGCGATTGCCCACCGATGCCGAATGGACTTCGGCCGCCTACCTGGAGCAACGCCCAACGCCTGGACCAGGCTGGGTGCGGGGGCAACGCTATCCCTACCCCTTGGGTGCCAGTGCCAAAGCCAGCCACTGCCTGGGCCCATGCGCCAACTTAAAAGGCACGGCGCCCAGCGGCAGCCTGACCCGGGGCGTTGGCCATGTGCCGGTGATGACCACCCCGCCTGGCGTCAACGGCTTGTACGACATGGGCGGCAATGTGTGGGAATGGGTCGACGGCGGGACAGGCAACGAGCGCATCACCCGTGGCGGTTCATGGTGGTATGGCCCTGAGCGGCAAGTGGCCGAGGACGTGGCCACCAAACCCCGCGATACGCGGGTGGTCTACATCGGCTTTCGCTGCGTCAAACCGGCGGCGCCCTGAGCGACGGGCTTGACCCTGGCCCCTCACATCAAAGCCAAACACTGGGTGACGATGGCCGCACTGTAAGGGCTGGCCACCTCGGTCAAAAACCGGTTGAAGTCGGTGGCAGCGCTGGCGTCGGCCCGGTCGGAGATGGTGCGCACCGCGGCAAAGCGCACACCAAAGTCATGGCACACCTGGGCCACAGCCGCACACTCCATCTCCACCGCCAAAGCCTGCGGCAAGTCCTGGCGCAAAGCCAGGCTTTCGGGGTGGCTGGAGACAAAGCGGTCGCCACTGACCACCAAACCCTGGTGCACCCGAGCCCGGTCCAAGCCCCACCGCGCCGCCACCCCCGCGCCCAGATGCGTCGTCGCATCGCGCAGCACATCGGTTGCGGCTTGCACCAGCAAGGCAGACATGCGGGCGTCGCAGGCAAAACGGTCTAAGCCATACAAGGGCACTTGGTGTCTTGCAAACAAAGGCGAGGCATCCATGTCGTGCTGCAAGCAAGCTCTGGCCACCACCACATCGCCCACGCCCACCCCATCGGCCAAGCCTCCCGCCACGCCACTGAAAAGAATGCGGTCGACCCCAAAGCGTTCGATCAACACACTGGCCGTGGTGGCCGCGGCCACCTTGCCAATGCGCGACAACACCAGCACCACATCATGGCCTTGCCAATGGGTCTGCCAAAAGGTCCGGCCCGCCACCTGCACCATGGGCATGCGCGGCGCTGTGGCCTCGCGGGCAGCGCGCAATGACCCTGCGCGGTGCTCAAGCGGTCGGTCGTGGTTGTCGCGCAAGCGCTCCAGCAAGGCGGCCAATTCCTCGTGCATGGCGCTCATGATGGCCAGTCGCGCCATTTTCAAGGAGCCCTACGGGACAAATGCGCTGTCCACGCCGCCATGGCCTGATCCCATTGGGGTCATGGCTCCAGCAGCGACCTCACCTTGTGGCCTCACTCCACCGCCTTGACCATGTCTTCAACCACCTTCTTGGCGTCACCAAACACCATCATGGTTTTGTCCATGTAGAAGAGTTCGTTGTCCAAACCGGCATAACCAGCCGCCATGGAACGTTTGTTGACGATGATGGTTTTGGCTTTGTAGGCCTCCAAAATCGGCATGCCGTAAATCGCTGAACCTTTGATCATGGCCGCAGGGTTGACCACGTCGTTGGCGCCCAAGATGATGGCGACATCCACCTGACCAAACTCACCATTGATGTCTTCCATCTCAAACACCTGGTCGTAAGGCACCTCGGCCTCTGCCAGGAGCACGTTCATGTGGCCAGGCATGCGACCTGCCACGGGGTGGATGGCGTACTTCACGGTGATGCCTTTGTGCGTCAGCTTTTCCGCCAACTCTTTCACCGCATGCTGGGCACGGGCCACGGCCAAGCCGTAACCGGGCACGATGACCACGGTTTCGGCATTGCCCAAAATGAAGGCCGCATCATCGGCGCTGCCGCTTTTCACCGGACGCTGCTCGGTGCTGCCAGTAGCTGCCGAGCCAGCCTCGCCACCAAAGCCACCCAAGATGACGTTGAAGAAGGAGCGGTTCATGGCCTTGCACATGATGTAAGACAAGATCGCGCCCGACGAGCCCACCAAACTGCCCGCAATGATCAACATGCTGTTGTTCAGCGAAAAACCAATACCCGCCGCCGCCCAGCCCGAGTAGCTGTTGAGCATGGACACCACCACCGGCATATCGGCGCCGCCGATCGGGATGATGATGAGCACACCCAGCACAAAGGACAGCGCCAGCATGATGAGGAAAGCATCCCAGTTGCCGGTGAACATGAAGTACACGCCCAAGCCCAACGTGGCCACGCCCATCACCAAGTTGAGCATGTGCTGACCGGCAAACACCACTGGCGCACCTTGGAACAAACGGAATTTGTACTTGCCAGACAGCTTGCCAAACGCGATGACCGAACCGCTGAAGGTGATGGCGCCAATGGCGGCACCCAAAAACAGCTCGAGGCGGTTGCCGTTGGGAATGTCCAGCGTGCCCAAGCCTTGGGCCACGATGCCAAAGGCGGCGGGTTCCACCACCGCCGCGATGGCGATGAACACCGCGGCCAAGCCGATCATGCTGTGCATGAAGGCGACGAGTTCGGGCATCTTGGTCATCTCAACGCGCTGCGCCATGATGGCCCCCGCGCCGCCGCCAATCACCAAACCGATCAGCACCCAGCCTAGGCCTTGAACAGGGTCCACCTGTCCAAACAGCTTGGCCTGCTCAAAAATCAATGCCGCCGTGGTGACCACGGCAATCGCCATGCCACTCATGCCAAACACATTGCCACGAATCGAGGTGGTGGGGTGCGACAAGCCTTTCAAAGCCTGAATAAAGCAAATGCTGGCAACCAAATACAAAAGGACAACAAGGTTCATGCTCATTTGTCAGCTCCTGCTTTGGGGGCTTTTTTCTTGAACATCTCCAGCATGCGCCGCGTGACCAAAAAGCCACCGAACACATTGACCGCTGCCAGTGCCACGGCCAGCACGCCCATGGTTTTGCCTAAGGGCGTGACGGTCAGGGCTGCAGCCAACATGGCGCCGACGATGATGATGGCCGAGACCGCATTGGTCACCGCCATCAGTGGCGTGTGCAAAGCGGGGGTGACGTTCCAGACCACGTGGTAGCCCACATAGATGGCGAGCACAAAAATAATGAGGTTGGTGACGGTGTGGTCCATGCTTATTTCCTTTTGACCTCGCCGCCTTGTGTCATCAAACACGCAGCCACGATGTCGTCTTCCATGTCGATGTGCAATACACCTTCTTTGTTCACAACGAGCTTTAAAAAGTCCAGCACATTGCGCGCATACAACGCCGATGCGTCGGCCGCCACCCGCGCGGGCAAATTGCTGTCGCCCACCAAGGTCACGCCGTGTTTGACCACGGTTTGGTCGGTCTCGGTGAGCGGGCAGTTACCACCCACGCCATTGGCGCCCTTGCCTGCCGCCAAGTCCACGATGACCGAGCCAGGCTTCATGCTCTTGACCATGTCTTCGGTGATCAACACCGGTGCCGCACGCCCAGGGATCAAAGCGGTGGAGATCACCACATCGGCCTGAGCCACGCGCTTGGCCACCTCGGCTTTTTGGCGGTCCAGCCAGCTTTGGGGCATCGGGCGGGCATAGCCACCCACGCCTTCGGCGGCTTCTTTTTCTTCGGCGGTTTCGTAAGGCACGTCGATGAATTTGGCGCCCAAAGATTCGACCTGTTCTTTCACGCTGGGGCGCACATCCGAGGCTTCGATCACCGCGCCCAAACGCTTGGCCGTGGCAATCGCCTGCAAGCCCGCCACGCCCACGCCCAAGATGACAACCCGCGCGGCCTTGACGGTACCGGCAGCGGTCATCAGCATGGGAAAGAAGCGTTGGTATTGGTTGGCCGCTTCCATCACCGCTTTGTAACCCGCAATATTGGCCTGTGAGGACAACACATCCATGCTTTGGGCACGGGTGGTGCGCGGTGCGGCCTCCAGCGCAAAGCTGGTCAAACCGGCAGCGGCGATGCGCTGCAAGCCTTCGGCATCAAACGGGTTGATCATGCCCACCAAAGTGGCGCCAGACTGCGCCAGCGCCAACTCAGCCGGGCTGGGCGGGCGCACTTTGAGCACCAAGGGGCAGGCCCAAGCCTGGGCCGCGTCGGTGATCTCGGCGCCAGCGGCAGCCAAGGCTTCGTCGGTGGCACTGGCGCCCACACCGGCACCCGACTGGATGCGCAGCGTGTGGCCAGCGGCTTTGAGTTTTTTCACCGTCTCTGGCGTCACAGCCACGCGGGTTTCGCCTGGCAGGGTTTCTGCAGGCACACCAATCAGCATGAAGATCTCCTTTGGACAGGCCCATCAACCCAGGCCCAGGATAAGAAAAATAAGGGTGCATAAGCTTACCCGAGTTTGCCCCGCCGCCTGGGGCAGGTTGACGCGGGCGCGGCAGCGGGGGTTTTCAGGGCTGACGCGGAGGCCATCAGCCATTAAACTGTCCACTTGGGTTGACATCTTTGCAGGCTGTCTTGGCCGGTGTTGACCCCCCACTGTTTGCCCCAGCGGCACAACCACCATGGCCCTGCCCTTTCCTTTTTCAGCCATCGTCGGTCAAGAAGAGATGACCTTGGCGATCCAAATCGTGGCCGTCGACCCCAGCGTGGGCGGCGTCTTGGCCCTGGGTGACCGCGGCACCGGCAAGTCCACCGCCGTGCGCGCTCTGGCCGATTTGCTGCCCCCCATCCAAGTGGTCGAGGGCTGCGCTTACGGCTGCGACCCCAAAGACAAAAACGCCCGTTGCGAAGCCTGCGCCAGCCTCAAAGCCGGCAAGAAAATCAAAGCCATCACCCGCCCGGTGCCCGTGGTGGACCTGCCCCTGGGTGCGACCGAAGACCGGGTGGTGGGCGCGCTCGATTTGGAGAAGGCCCTGTCCCAGGGCATCAAGTCGTTCTCGCCGGGCCTGCTGGCCCAAGCCCACCGCGGCTTTTTGTACATCGACGAGGTCAACCTGCTCGAAGACCACTTGGTCGATTTGCTCATCGACGTGGCAGCGTCCGGCGAAAACTTGGTCGAGCGCGAAGGCCTGAGCGTGCGCCACCCCGCGCGCTTTGTGTTGGTGGGCAGCGGCAACCCCGAAGAAGGCGAATTGCGCCCCCAGTTGCTGGACCGCTTTGGCCTGTCGGTAGAGGTGCGCACCCCGCAAGACCTGGACCTGCGGGTGCTGGTGGTCAAACGCCGCGACGCGTTTGAACGTGACCCCCAAGGCTTTCGCGAACAATGGGAGTCGGCCAATGCGGCGCTGCGCGAGCGCATCTTGCGCGCCCGCGAACTGCTGGTGCGCAGCAAAGTCAGCGACGCCATGCTGCGCTTGTGCGCCCAGTTGTGCCAACAACTGGGCACCGACGGCCTGCGCGCCGAACTGACCCTGCTGCGCGCCACCCGCGCCTATGCGGCCTTGAACAAACAAACCACCGTCAAGCCCGAGCACTTGCGCGCCGTGGCCCCCTTGGCCCTGCGCCATCGCCTGCGGCGCAACCCGCTGGACGACACCGGCTCGGGCGCGCGGGTGCAAAAAGCCCTGACCGAGGTGCTCGGGGCATGACCACGGGGGAGGCGGTGCCGCATGCCCCGCCCGGGGCGCTGCAATGGCGCGACGCGGTCAAAGCCCTGTGGGCATTTGCCCTGGATCCGGTGTTGCTGGGCGGCGTGTGGCTGCGCGCCCCACACGGGCCCGTGCGCGAACGATGGTTGGCCGAAATGGCCGCCCTGGGTGGCCCCGGTGTGCGCATCCCCACCCATGTGGACGACGAAAGGCTGATGGGCGGCCTGGACCTGTCGGCCAGCCTGCGCAGTGGCAGCACCGTGGCCCAATCGGGCTTGCTCAGCCGCGCCCATGGGCATTGGGTGGTGCTGCCCATGGCCGAGCGCATGCGGGCCGAAACACTGGCCCGCCTCATCCAAGCCCAAGACCGTGGCGAAGTGCACGCCCTGCACGTGGGCAACCAAGCCGCCCAATCCTGCGCCTTTGGCGTGGTAGCGCTGGACGAATCGTTGCCCGACGAGCCCCCCTTGGCCAGCGCCCTGTGCGACCGCCTATCCCTGTGGCTGAACCTGCGGGAGGTCGCCTGGGCCGATGTGGGCCATACCGCCCTGGGCGCCTCGCCTTGGGCCGACGACAACGCAACTGCAACTGCAACTGCAACTGCAACTGCAACTGCAACTGCTGCTTCGGCTACGGCTACGGCTACGGCTACGGCTACGGCCACTGATACTGGTACTGGTACTGGTACTGCTGCTACTTCCGCAAGCTCAACCCGGCCAGCCAGCAATGCCCTGCCCAGCAGACCGCTCCCGCCCGGGGCGGTCGCTGTCCACGCCATGCCCAAGGCCGTGCAGTCGGCCCGTGAGCGCTTGAAGCACATCCAACTGAGTGACGACCAAACCCAAGCCCTGTGCCACACCGCGCTGGCGCTGGGGGTGGGCTCTTTGCGCGCCTCACTGACGGCTTGCCGACTGGCCTGCGCCTCGGCCGCTTGGCATGGGCACAGCGAGGTCAGTGAAGCAGATGTGGCCTGGGCCGCCCGCATGGTCTTGGCCCCCCGCGCCACCCAATTGCCGGCTTTACCGCCCGAGTCTGAGGCGGAGTCCGAGCCGCCACCCCCCAGCGAAGCCGAGGCCTTGCCCGACGATCAAGTGCCACCCCCCGAGCCGCCACCACCCGAGGACGACAGCGAAGACACCCCCGAGGACCAGCCTGCCCCGCCCAGCGCGCAAGACCTGCAAGATTTGGTGCTGGCTGCGGCCTTGGCCAGCATCCCCCCCAACCTGCTCGATCGCATGGTGTTGGGCGCCACCACGCCCAAAGGCGCGCGCAGTGCGGGCAGCAGTGGGGCCGCGCAACGCTCGCGCCAACGCGGCAGGCCACTGGCGCCACGCCCGGGTTCACCCAGTCAAGGTGCGCGCTTGCATGTCTTGGCCACCCTGCGCGCGGCCGCACCGCGCCAAAAACTGCGCCCACCACCCCCCGGCGGTGGGCGCATCGCGGTGCGCAGCGAAGACTTTCACATCCACCGCTTTCAGCAAAAACAAGCCAGCTGCCTGATCTTTGCGGTAGACGCCTCGGGCTCGGCGGCTTTGGCGCGCTTGGCCGAAGCCAAGGGTGCGGTCGAGCTGATGCTGCAACAGTCCTATGCCCGGCGTGACCAGGTCTGCGTGATCGCTTTTAGAGGCACCAAAGCCGAAGTGCTGCTGCCACCCACCCGCTCGCTGGTGCGCGCCAAACGGGCCTTGGGTGGCTTGCCAGGTGGTGGGGGTACGCCCTTGGCCACTGCCTTGAAGCTGTGCCAAGAACAAGCCCAAGCCCAAATGCGTTTGGGTGTCACCCCCTTGTTGGTGGTGTTGTGTGATGGCCGCGCCAATGTCAATTTACAAGGCCTGGGTGGGCGTGAGTCGGCCATGGTCGACGCCCTCGCCTGGGCCCAAGCCTGGCGCAGTTTGGCCTGCGCGGCGGTGTGGCTTGATACCTCTGTCCAACCCGACGCCAAAGCACAGCAACTGGCCCAGACCATGGGCGCACGCTACCTGCCCATGCCGCAAGCGCAAGCCCAGCGCATGGCCGCTGTCATGCAATCCTTGGTGGCCCCGGCCAAGGCCTGAAGCGGCGCGCAGCCATGCTCGAGCGCTTGCATCCCCCGTTGGATTGGGCCAGCCTCCAGGCCCAGTGGCCGCACAGCGTCCACAGCCGGTTTGTCCACGCCGCTGGCCTGCGTTGGCATGTGCAGGTGATGGGCCAAGGGCCGGCCTTGCTGATGCTGCACGGCACCGGGGCATCGACCCACACCTGGCACGCCCTGGCCCCCTTGCTGATGCCGCACCACACCTTGATTTGCCCCGACCTGCCGGGTCACGCTTTCACCGAACAAGCGCCCGGGGCTGGTATGTCACTGCCAGGCATGGCCGCCGGGGTGGCCGCCCTGGTGCAGGCCTTGGGCTTGCCTTTGCACGGCTTGGTGGGCCACTCGGCCGGTGCCGCCGTGGCCGCTCAAATGCTTTTGCAAGAGCACCTGCCCCTGGCCCAATCGCGCGCCCTGCTGGTGGGCCTGAACCCGGCATGGCTGCCCTTGCCCGGCTGGGCTGGGGTGTTGTTTTCACCCAGCGCCAAATTGATGTCGCTCAACCCCCTGTCGGGTTGGTTGATGGCCCAGCAAGGTGGGCGCGAAGGGGTGTTGCAGCGTTTGCT
>Ga0315899_10001279_pt1 | contig 28911 bp, 35 predicted proteins | sample LakEriMetagenome_2_FD_203518 | JGI IMG/M metagenome (GOLD analysis project Ga0315899, IMG submission 203518) | Freshwater fungal communities from buoy surface, Lake Erie, Ohio, United States - Buoy 4 MA112 | ecosystem: Environmental > Aquatic > Freshwater > Lake | place: USA: Lake Erie, Ohio... | reverse complement strand
TTGCCGGTGGCGGGATGACGGACGCCCAGGGTGTGGGCGTGCAGGGCGATGCGGGGGAAATTCCCGCCATCGGGTCTGGGCCCGCCATGCAAGGGACGGTCGTAAATCTTCTCGGCGCAGAGCGGCGTTCCCGCCTCCCCCAAATGGATGCGAATTTGATGGGTGCGGCCGGTCTCCAGTTCGCACTCCACCCAGGTGAAACCGGTGAACCGCTGCACCACACGCACATGGGTGACAGCATGGCGTGAATCGGGGCCCTCGGGGCCGGTGCCCCGGCGACCATCACCACGATCCTGTACCAGGTGGCTCTGGATGGTCTGCTCCAACGCCTCACCCCGCGTGATGGCCCAGTACTTGCGCACGATGCCGTGCTCGCGGAATTGGTTGGAAAGATCGGTGGCCGCCTCCTGGGTGCGGGCGAATACCACCAGCCCGCTGGTGTCCTGGTCGATGCGGTGGACCGCCCACAGTTTGGGAAGCGGAGCCTGCGGGCCACCGGAAAGTTGGCGGCGCAACAGATCCAACAAGGTGGCGGGAAGGAAGCTGCGGGCCCTTTCCCCGAACTCCGCCGCCTCGCGCGCGCTCCGCTGGGTGGTGAGCCCGGCCGGCTTGCGCACCACCACGATCTGGTTGTCCAGATACTCGATGACAATGTCCCGCTCGCGGCGGATGGGCTCTGCCGGCTGATTTTTGGAGGAGCCCCCCTTGGGGGATGCCCCGGCGGTTTTGGTCCCGGCATGGCTCCGCGGCTTGCCCGCGGGCGCCAGAAGGTACCTCTCACCGGGAGTGATCCGCCGGGCGGGGTCCATCACCGCCACGCCATCGACCGACAATCTGCCCGAAGTGACCAAATCCAGGGCATTCCGTGGCCCGAGGATGAACCGTTCGCGCAGCCAGCGCGACAAAGTCCAACCGTCCTCGCCCTGCCGCACCTCGTGCACGCCTTCCCGCATGGATCAAAACACTCCCCAGTCTGGAACCCTGTTTCAGCATTGTGTCAGGGGGAGAGGAATTCCGCCTCACTGATCTTGTCGGGATAACGCACATCCACCAGTTCAGCATCGACCAGGGCCTTGCCATCGCGGGTGGTGATCATTTTGACAGGGCGTTTGTAAAGGCCGAGCTTCCGGAAATCCCCGTAGGTTTCCTCCTGAAGCAGGGGCTTTCCTTCCACCACCACCGTGTGGCTGGTCCTGACCAGATAGCCGGTTTCCATGTCAAAACTCATCCGCACAGGCCGGCGCCCCTCGGCCCGAACCACGACCCATTCCACGGGCCTCTCGTTCACCATTCCCTTGCCGGCCCATTCGAGGGCGAAACCCGGGTCCCGCACCAAAGAAACCAGCCGCATCGCCTGTTGGATCAACAAGGTTTCACGAAACTCGTCCAGTTGGGCCGCGCTGATGGTTTGCAGTGTTCCGTTCAGGTAGAGGGACGGTTTACCCTTGTGCAGCAACTGCACCAACACCAGCTTGTTTGGGGTGTCTGGTGCCAGGATCACCTGGTTTCTGAATCCCTGGGGCAATTCGGTCACCGTTTCGGCGACAAACGGCACATCCCGTTCTCCCACCCGCATGGTCCCCCGCAGGCTGACACGGTCTATGCGGGCGCGGCTCAGGGTTTCCATGCCGCCATGAGCCTCGATGGCCCGTTCAATAATGGTCCGCGCCCGTCCTGCGGATGGCTTTTCCCCTGCGGGTACCGTAAGCTCCTGGCCCGCTGCTTGGCCAGCCAGGCAGATCCCAAGGGCGATTGTCCAATGCATGACCAGGCTCCACGGTGGCAAAGGGCTCGAAGCCTCCTCCGACAGGCACCGGTATAGTGCATCCACCAGTCCGGAAGCAATCTGGCTCAACCCACCACAAGGGAATGCCCCATGTCCAAACCCAGAAAGACTTTGCAGGTTGCCACCCAAAGCCGGCGCGCCCTGGTGGACATCACCGGGAAAGTGCGCGAAGCGCTGGGGCAATCAGGCATGGCTGACGGAATCGCTGTGATCTACAGCCCCCACACCACGGCCGGAATCCTCATCAACGAGAACTGCGACCCCGATGTGGCCCGCGACACTCTGCTTTGGATGGGCGAGGCGGTGCCGAAAAATCACGCGGGGTTCCGCCACAACGAGGGGAATTCCGACAGCCACATCCAAACCAATCTGGTCGGCTCAAGCGCCACGGTGATCGTGGAGGACGGGCAACTCTGCCTGGGGACCTGGCAAGGGATTTTCCTGGCGGAATACGATGGCCCCCGCCATCGTCAGGTCTGGTGCAAATTCATTCCAGGCTGATGGCAGGGGCTCAGGGCTGGGATTTGCGGGCACGCAGCATATAACTGGGCGGCAGCGGATCGAGCAGGGTGCTGCCCAACTGGCTGACCCCGCTTGCAAGCTGCAGATGAAGCACCGCGACATCCTCGGTCCGCGCGCGCAGATCGTTGTTCACCGCCACAAAAGCCTCTGGCGAGGCGATGTGCACCACCAGTACGCCCCCGGGCTTCAGGGCCGTCCAGATCGGCTCCAGCATGCGCGGCACATCGATTCCGATGCCGCCAATGAAAACAGCGTCGGGGGCGGGCAACCCGTTGAAGGCCTTGGGGGCGGAACCAAAGACCGGTTTCACCATCGTGGCGTTGTATCGACGCAGGTTGCTGGCCAAACGCTGGAGATCGACCGGATCCTCCTCGATGGCGTACACTTGACCGGTTTCAATGAGGTTGGCCACCTCGATGGCCACCGAACCGGAACCGGCGCCCACATCCCACATGGTGATCCCCTGCTTGAGGCGCAGGTAGCCCAGTGCGATGGAACGGATTTCGGCGGGAGTGACAGCCCGGCGGGCCGGGGCATCCTCCGCATACTCAGCGTCGGGATTGCCAAAGCGGGCCCCGGAGCGGTGCGCGGGGGCCTGCGGCGGAAAGCCCGGGTCGCGCAGCAGGATCAGGATGTTGAGCGGATCAAATTGCAGGCTGGCGATCTCGGCCAGCGTGCCCTGGGTGATCCGTTCGCGCGGGGTGCCCAGGTTCTCGCACACATGGGCGGTGAAGCCGTGCAAACCGCGCTCGAGAAGCGACCGGGCCACCACATCAGGCCCAACCTCGGGGGTGGTGAACAGGCCCAAGGTGCCCAGCGTTCGGGCCAGGTCGAGCAGTTTTTCCAGAGGCAGCGTCTGCAGGTTGCCCAGATAGGCATCCTCCCAGCGCTCCTTGATCCGGGCAAATGCCAGCTGCATGCTGGACACATGCGGCAAGATATCAAACCGGTCCTTGCCGAAACGCTCGCAGAGCCAACCGGCCAGTCCATAAAAGAGCGGGTCGCCCGAAACCACGATGGCCAGACGGCGGTTCTTTCCCAACCATTCCTGGACCAGGCTCTGGGTTTGCTGCAGGTCTGTCCCGAGGGGGATTTTCTCCCCGGGAAGGGAATCCAGAAGGGCCAGGGCAGCCGTCGGGGCAAGGATACTCTCGGCCCCGGCCAAGGCCTCCTTTTCCTGGACGCTCAGGCCCGCCAAACCGTCACTACCCATGCCGACTACAGGAATGCGCTGATTCATAAGGCTCATTCTAAATGGCGGTGCGGCGGTAGGGGCCACTCATTTTTTGCGAATTTTCAAGCCGATCTTGCGGCTCAGGATTTCGCGAAACCATTTCAACTCGTCGGCTTCACAATGGTCGCACACCTGGTAACGGTCTCCCTCCGGCTTTTGCAGGTGCACCTCGCGGATGGTATGTCCATCCTCCTCGTACTGGACCAGCACAGCCTCCATTTCCGGGGGGATGGGGTAGGTGCCTGGAAGGGGCAACTCCACCCCCAGCACGGTATGGCGAACTTCAAGCGTCCACCCCTGCTCGGTGTGGATGAAACTGTAGGTGGTGTTTCCCCGGATCAGCCGGTGCTCCTCTTCCGTGTGCATGCCTTTCCAACCTGTCAGGTCGCGGATCAGACCGGTAAGCCGATAGGGTCTTACCATAATCCCAGCGGGTCAGGATTACAGCCTCAGGCTCCTTCATTGATCGGTCAGCCCAAAAAAAGGGATGGAAATGTATCCGGTTTTTTCCCAAGCCACCCTGCTGCCCCACCCCCTGGGCGTGGATATCGACGCCTGCATCAAGGGAGGCGTTCGGTCGGTGGAACTCTGGCTCACCAAGGCGGAAGACCACCTGAAGCGCCACACCGCTGCCGAACTGGGGAAAGTCTTTGCGGATGCGGGGATCCGTCTCGAAGCCGCCAGCTACCAGGGGGGCCTGCTGGGTGGAACCCCCGAATCCCGCGCCAGCCACCTGGACCATTTCAAACGCAGGCTCGACCTCTGCCAGGCTTTGGGGATCCCGATCCTGGGATTGTTGCCCGACCTGGTGCCTTCAGGTGGCAAACCGGCCGGTGAGCGGGTGAATGAAGCCCAGGTTGCCGCACTCATTGAAGAACTGGGCGCCGCGGCGGATTGGGCCGAGGCCTACGGGATAAAACTGGCCCTCTCTTTCCGTTCAGACTGCCCGCTTCCGACCAACCTTCAATCCGCTATCGCGCTGGTGGAAGCTGCCGAACGAACCAACCTGGGGCTGGCCTTGGACTGCTTTCCGTTTTTCAATGGCCCTTCCAAGACTGAGGAGATTGGCCTGATACTGCCCGGAAAGTTATTCCTGGTGCGGGTGTGCGACATGCCAGCCACCCTGCGTGAACTGGCCCGTGAATCCGACACCATCCTGCCCGGCGACGGAGACTGGCCCCTGGCATCCCTGATCCAGCGACTCAAGGACAAAGGGTACGCTGGCCCAGTTTCGGTGGAAGTCCGCAACCCCAGGCTTTGGCAGGTGAAACCGTCCCAACTGGCGGAGTTGGCCTGGAGTTCGGTGCTAAGATTGCTCGGGCAGAAAGAAGGGATTTGAATCTCGTTTTTTCGTAGCCAGGGCCAGCCCATGCGAATGATCGTCTGTTTGGCCTTTTTGTCAGTGATCTTCCCTTGCCATGCAAGGGCAATCGAGCCCGAAAAATTCCTCCCGCCGGACACGGTTTTTGTCGCCATGGTGCGCCCGAAATCGGTGTTGGCTTCCGCCCTGGTCAAAAGCCAAGGCTGGGATGAACTGTTGAAAGCCTTGGTCGCCACCAATGGCCCGGCTCAGGAATTCCTGGAAAATGCCGGCCTAAACCCGTTCACCCAGATCGATTCCGTCTTGGTTGCCAGCACAGTGTTCCCACTGCTGGTCAATCCCTCCCCGGAGGAAGCCTCCAGCTTCAAGCCATCGTTTCTGGTCACCATCCGGGGTAATTTCCAATCCAAAAAACTGATCAAGGCGATAGAAACACTGGGCAAGGAAAACGGCGCGCCGGTCAAGCGAGTGAAGGTGGATGACCTCACCCTGTGGGAACTCCCGGTGCCGGGGGTGCCTGTGTATGTGGCCATCCACAACCGGCAGAAAGCCGTTTTTTTGGCGACGCGCAAGGAGGATGCCGTGCGCTGCATCCGGGGCGGATTCGAGGGGTTGAAATCGGGGGAATTGACGGAAGCTTTGACCTCCCTGGACGGCAAGGAGGCGATTTACCTGGCTGGCACCCTCCCCAAAAAAATCGGTGAAAAGATGCCCTTGGACCCGCTGTTCCAAGCCCTGGCCGACCAGGTGGACGCCTCGTCGGTGGGAGCCGCGGCGACCGACTCCATCCATCTGGGATTGAATCTGATCCCTCGGGCGGGAAAATCTCCGGCCACCCTTCGGGACTCGATGGAAAAAAAGTTGCTGCCAGACCTGAAGGACAAAATCACCAAGGCCCGGCAAGCCGCGGCAAACCAACCGGACAAGGTGGAAATCGGTGGCAGAGTCCTGAAAGGATACCTGGATGTGTTGCAAGGCACCCGATTCGCCACCGAGGGGCGCACCATCCGGCTGAAATGCACCCTGACCGAATCCCTTTTGAGCAGCATCCAGGGTAAGGAATTGAAAAAACCATGACCACCAACGCACCCTCTCCGAAAGCTGGTCGCGACAGATGGTGGATCATCCTGTGCCTGCTGGCCTTCGCCATGGGAAACGGATGCCAGAGAAGCGAGGCACCGGATCCCGCCAAACAGTTGGTCGGGAAGAATGTGACTGTCCAATTCAGACGGGATGCCCTGGGTAGTGCCGCCACAATTCCGGTACCCCCCTTCACCAACAATATGAACGGGGCGGAAACCAGCTTCACCGGAAAAGTCTACCGGGTAGAAGGAAATTGGCTGATTGTGGATTTCCGTGACAAAAGGGTTTGGGTGCCGCGTGAGGTGGTGCTGGCCGTTGAGGAGGCAATTCCCTTTCAAGACAAACCCAAGCAACCCTGATGGAGAATTCACCCCCCAAGGGAATCCTGCGCCTGACCAGATGGCACGGTGTGCTGTGGCTGACTATGGGGTGTGCCGCGGCGTGGATGGCCAGGGATATCTGTCTCCATTACAACACCATTGCCGGCACCGACCTGACCGGCCCGCATATCGCCCGCATCTGCCTGGCTGTTTTTATCGGCCCTTTGACGGGGCCCATCGCCAATCCCGGGGCCAACGAATGGCCTTTGGCTTGTCGCTGGGCCTTTCCTCTTTTGTTGATTCAGTTAGCCAGTCTTGTGCCGTTCCTGATATGCCGAAAACCCGTGCACCCGGGACTGGCAACCATCGCCTGGCTGGCCTTTGCAGGGGCGAGCGGAATGTGGTTTTTTGGAGCGCTTTTATCTTTGGGTCTGTTTTTGATGTGATCCCGGTCGAATGTCACCCTGCCCCATTCAAGGACATCAATTTTCCTGAATCACTTCCCCTCCCGCCCGGGTGACCAAGGCGGCCATGCCTGAAATGGGCAGGGTTTCGGCAATAAAACGAACCGAACCATCGCAATGGACAAAGTTGCCTCCCCCGCTGTGGAAGGAGTAATACTCGAAATAATTGTTGCCGTTCATGGACCTTGTGCCCAGGATGTTGCCTTGGGCGTCCTGCCCGTCCAGATTGGGTGTGGGATTGCTGAAAGCCCAGCCCACCGGTTCAAAAGCCGGCCCCACGAGCTTGCCGTTCTTATACTGGCTGCTGCGCCCGCAATCCTCCCCTAACAGCACGGTGTTGCTGGTCCCGTCCGTGATGTCCGGCAGGCGGGTGGGAATCCGCTCAATCATTACCCCGTTGATATCACCGGTGGGCGGCAGACGCAGGATCCCGCTGGAGAACAGGTTGGGATCCACATCCCGCATCGGGATGTAATCCCCGGGGCCAAGAGTCACCCCTTTGTATGCCAGCGTCTGGTCACGGCTTGATGGGGTGGCCGGACAAATGAAAACGGGGATTCGCGCGGAAGCGGCTGCCAGGTTGGCGGGACCATCCCAATCCTGGGCCGGGTTGATCTGCTTGAACAGGTTTTCCTGTTCGACATAGGGCAGCAGCGGCACCGACCAACTGTGCATTCCCGGATTCAACGACCAGATCGCCGGAAACCGATCGGTTGCCGACAGGTGATTGTGGAAAGCCAGGCCCCAGTTTTTCAAGTTGTTGGAGCAACTCATCCGCAGCGCGGTCGCGCGCACCTTTTGCACGGCTGGCACCAGCAGCCCAACCAGCACCGCGATGATGGCGATGACCACCAGCAATTCGATCAGGGTGAAACCGTCCCGGCGCTGAGAACGCATGGCAGACTCCCCCAAAAGAAACACCGCGTGGAAAGGTCCACGCGGTGCATTCTAAGCCAACTGCGGCCCGGAAAGGGAACAGGTTAGGTCTTGATCATGTCGCGCACGGTCATGCCGCTTGGGATCATGGGCAGCACATGCTCCTGGTGCGGGATCATCACATCCAGCACATAGGGGCCCTTGCTTTCGATCATCTCGATCAGGGCGCTGTCCAGATCGCCCTTCTCGCTGATGCGCCGGGCATTGCACGAGAAGCCCTTGGCGATGGTGACAAAATCCGGGTAGGGCCCGCGATCGGGACCGGCACCCAGGTAAGTGTGCGCCCGATTCCCCTCGAAGAACCGGTCTTCCCACTGCACCACCATGCCCAGGTGCTGGTTGTTCAACAACAGAACCTTCACGGGCAGTTTCTCGACGAAACAGCAGGCCAGTTCCTGGATGTTCATCAGGAAGCTGCCGTCGCCGTCGATGTCGATGCAAGTCTTCAGCGGATGGGCGGCCTGGGCCCCCATGGCCGCCGGCAGCCCAAAACCCATGGTTCCAAGACCACCCGAGGTGACCCAAGTCCGCGGCTTGTTGAAGCCGAAATACTGGGCGGCGAACATCTGGTGCTGGCCCACGCCTGTGCTGACGATGGTCTCGTCCAGCCGGCCGCGGTCGCGGAGGATCTCGTACAGCCGCTTGATGGCATGTTGGGGCAGGATGGCGTCATCGCGGTCGGCGTAACGCATCGGCTCGTTTTCGCGCCAGGTGTCGATCTGGCGCATCCACGGCTTGAGATCGTGGGTAAGTGGTGCGGCTCCCTGGGGCCTGGCTTCCACCATCCGCACCAAGTCCTGCAAAGCCTGGGCGATGTCGCCGTGGATCGGCAGAATCGCCTTCTTGTTCTTGTTCAGCTCGGAGGGATCGATATCGATGTGCACGATCTTGCCATGCTTGGCAAACTCGCTGAGCTTGCCTGTGACGCGGTCATCGAACCGAACGCCGAAAGCCAGCAATAGATCGGCCTCGTTGATCGCGTAGTTGGAGTAGATGGTCCCGTGCATACCCAGCATGTTGAGGCTGAGGTAATGGTCATGCGGAAAACCGCCCAAACCAAGCAGGGTCATGGCCACCGGAATGCCAGCCTTCTCCGCGAAGGCGCGCAGGCTGTCGGAAGCGCCGGATTGGACCACGCCCCCGCCGGCGTAAATGATGGGGCGGGACGAGGCCTTCAGCAATTCCAGAACCTGCTCCAGTTCCTTGCGGGTGGCGCGGCGTTCCGGCTTGTAGCCGGGCAGGTTCATCGGCGGGTCGTAGTCAGGCACGATCATCCGGGTCTGCACATCCTTGGGAAGGTCGATGATGATCGGACCGGGCCGGCCCGTGACCGCCAAATGGAAAGCTTCCTTCACCACCCGGGGAATGTCCTCGGTCTTGGTGACCAGATAGTGGTGCTTGGTGATGGGGCGACACACCTCGACGATGGGGGTCTCCTGGAAGGCGTCGGTGCCGATGACCGGGGTACTGACCTGACCCGTTACGGCGATGATGGGGATCGAATCCATCTTCGCGTCAGCCAGGCAGGTCACGAAGTTCGTGGCACCCGGTCCGCTGGTGGACATGCACAGTCCCACCTTGCCGGTGGTGCGGGCATAACCCTGCGCGGCGAAACCGCCACCTTGCTCATTGCGGGGCAGGATCGTGCGGATGCGGTCGGCGTATTTGGTCAGCGACTGGTGCAGGGGCATGCTGGCACCGCCGGGGTAGGCGAACATATGGTCCACCCCGTGGTTGATCAGGCATTGCACGAAAATGTCCGCGCCGCATTGGGGGGTGCCTGCCTGATTTCCGGGAACAACCTGCTGCGCCATGGCTTGACCAATCCTTGAGGGAACTTGGGGCGAATTCAGGCCATATCCCCCAGTGACTAGGGATATGACCCTCGGTGGCGGTCATGCTCGCCGGCTTTTGCCGGAGGCACGGCCCCTCTCCTTTAGAACCACTTCATCATAACGCCCTTGCCTCCCCACCCAAGGGATCAAGCCACCCCAGACCCCAACCAGATTCACCCGTTGGCCACAAGGTGCCAAAAGTTTCAGCTGAGCAGCTTGTAACGGCTGGGCTGTTTGAGTCGATTGAGCCGAGCAACTGCCAGCTTTTGGCGGATTAAGGAAGCTTTTCCGCAGCCAATGGTGAGATAAATCGGGCACTATAGGATTGACAGGCCAACTATTCAGCCATAATCTTCCAGAAGGATGTGGCAGATATTGGCTGATTTCATCCAATTCTGCCCAACTGCGTTTGGAAGCGTTTTGGCGTAGAAGACCGGGAAATCCAATTTCCCGGGGGTTCCAGGAGAGTCCCATGCTGGTCGAGGAGCGACGGCAAAAGCTCAGGGACCTGATCAGCACCTACGGCTTCGCCTCGCTGCAGGATCTGGCCCGGAAGATCGATGTCTCCGAATCCACCATCCGCCGCGACCTCGAACACCTGCATCAGATGGGCTACCTGCGCCGCACCCACGGGGGCGCCGTGTGGAACCAGGACGGCGCCCCGCTCCCTCCCCTGGAGGAACGGACCGGGCGCCAGCTGGAAGAAAAACGCTGGATCGGCGAACTGGCCTCGGGCCTGATCCAGGACGGCGACACCGTGCTGCTGGACGGGGGCACCACCACGCTGGAGGTGGCCCGCGAGATTCTCGGCTCGGGCAAACGGGTCCAGGTGCTGACCAACAGCCTGCCCATCGCGCACATGTTCGCCAGCAACCCGGGCAGCGACCTGGTGGTGCTGGGGGGCTATGTCTACCCGCGCACCGGCGTGGCGCTGGGCAGCAGCACCATCCGCATGCTGGAGGACCTGCACGCGCATGTGGCCATCCTTTCGGTGGGCGGCATCACCGAGGAGGGGTTGTTCAACAGCAACCTCCTGCTGGTGGAGACCGAGCGGGCCATGATGAGCCGGGCCGAGCGCGTGATCGTGGTGGCGGACCACACGAAGGTGGGTCGACGGGCGCTGACCTGGCTATGCGAGCTGAATGACATCGACGACCTGGTGGTGGACGATCACCTGACCGACGAATCGCGGGCCATGCTGGAACGGGCCGGGGTCCGCCTGCATGTGGCCCGGCCGACCGCGGGTTACACGACCTGACCAAAAACAAGGCAACGCCGGGGGGCTTGGGGGAAAGCGATGGAGAGGAACCAGATCGAAATCCTGGTGCGCGAGGCGCTGAAAAACGTGCTTCGGCCGGCCTGCGCGCCCTGCGCGGGTTCCGCGGCCCGCGTGGAGCCGGCTGAGCCGAAGCTGGTGGTGAATGTCTCCGCCCGGCACGCCCATGTGACGCAGGAAGACCTCGAGCGCCTGTATGGCACCGGCCACAAGCTGACGCCGTTCAAGTGGCTTTACCAGGACGGATTCTTCGCCGCCGAGGAGACCGTGACCTTCATCGGCCCGCGCCAGCGCGTGATCAACAACCTGCGCATCCTGGGCCCCTGCAGGGACCACAGCCAGGTGGAACTGTCCTTCACCGACGCGGTGCAGATGGGTCTGGACATCCCGGTGCGCAAGAGCGGCGACCACCGCGACTCTCCGGGCGCCTACCTGATCGGGCCGAAGGGCATGGTGAAACTGGAGCGCGGCGTGATCCGCCACCAGCGGCATGTGCACATGTGCCAGCGCGAGGCTGATTTTTACGGGGTCAAGGACGGTGACTTCATGAAGCTACGGGTGGTCAGCGACTGCCCGGCGGTGATGGAGGAGGTCTTGGTGCGGGTGAGCCAGGGCGCGAAGCTCGAGGTCCACATCGACACCGATGAGGGGAACGCGGTGAACCTGGCGAAGGCGAAACGGCTGGAGCTGTTCCGCTAGGCCGAACGCGGCTTTGGTTCCGGCGCAGGACGCGCCGGAGGGATCGGGTGTTTCAGTTTTGGATCGGCGGAGTGTTTCCGGGCGGTCCGGGCAAACGGAGGTGAGTGATGTCAGCGAGCTTGGAAGCCCTGGGAATGATCGAAACCCGGGGATTGACGGCGCTGGTCGAAGCCAGCGACGCGATGTTGAAGTCTGCCAATGTCACCCTGATCGGGTGGACAAAGATCGGCAGCGGCCTGGTCACCGCCATGGTGTCGGGCGATGTTGCGGCGGTGAAGGCCGCCGTCGACGCCGGCGCCGCCGCGGCCTCCCGCGTGGGCGAGGTGGTCGGGATCCAGGTGATTCCCCGTCCCCACGGCGATCTGAAGGCCGCCCTGCCCAACGCGGGCAAGTAAGGTCGCACCGCCATGGCCAAACAACCAGCAACAAGGAGTGAACCGATGTCTGTGAACAAGTCCGAGGCCCTGGGGATCGTCGAGACCAAGGGCATGATTTCCGCCATCGCCGCCACCGACGCCATGTGCAAGGCCGCCAATGTGGCCTACGCCGGCCAGGTGCAGATCGGCAACGCCTTCATCGCCACCTTCGTGCGGGGCGATGTGGGCAGCGTGCGGGCAGCCGTTGACGCGGGTGGCAAGGCCGCCAGCGAGCACGGCGAACTCGTGAGCGCCCATGTGATCCCCCGCCCCGAGCAGGCGGTGCTGGATTGCTTCATCACCCGCTGAGCCTGGTGAACTGATCACCCGGTCCGCCAGCCGGGCGGGAAGGACTCCCGCCCGGCCGCGGAGCGCGGCCCGAACCACCGAAGGATTCATCTTTTTCACGGCACAGACAAGGTTTCCGCCATGAAAGTGTTAGTCGCCAACCTGGGCAGCACCAGCTTCAAATACCGCCTGTTCGACATGGCGGACGAGACCCTGCTGGCCCGGGGCGGCTTCGAGCGGATCGGCACCGACAGCACCCCCTGGTTCGTGGAGGCCGCCGGCAAACGCGAGGAAGGCTTGCTGCACGCGCCGGACCATGCCGCCGCGGTGCGCGCCTGCCTGGAACAACTCGCCCGTCATGGGTGCCTTAAGCAGGCCTCCGACCTGGGCGCCATCGGCTTCAAGGCGGTTCACGCCAAGGGGGTCTCCGGCGCGCAACTGGTCACCCCAAGGGTGCTGGAAGCCATGGAGGCGTACAACGATGTGGCCCCCGCGCATAACCCGCCCTATGTGGCCGCGATGCGACTGCTGGCCCGTGAATTCCCGTCCATCCCATTGGTCGCCGCCTTCGAGACCGGCTTCCACCAGACAATTCCCCCCGGCAATGGCCTTTACGCCATCCCACTGGAGTGGGCTGAGAAACATGGTGTGCGCAAGTGGGGTTTCCACGGCGCCAGCCACCGCTACATTGCCGGCCGCGCCGCCCACCTGCTGGGCAAACCCGAGGCGAAAATCATCTCCTGCCACCTGGGTGGCTCGAACTCGCTGTGCGCCATCGACTCCGGCAAATCGATCGCCTGCACCCTGGGCATGAGCCCGCAAAGCGGCCTGCCCCACAACAACCGCGTGGGCGAATTCGATGTCTTCGCCCTGCCCGCCCTGCTGCGGGAGACCGGCAAGACTCTGGAACAACTGCTCGACCAACTCGCCAACCGCTCGGGGCTGGAAGGCCTGTGCGGCCTGCGGGACATGCGCGACATCGAGAAGGCGGCCAAGGAGGGTGACAGCAAGGCCCAGACCGCCCTGGATGTTTTCTTCAACTCCATCCAGATGTACATCGGCGGCTACATCGCCCTCTTGGGCGGGGTGGACGGCATCTTCTTCACCGGCGGCATCGGCGAGAACTCCTCGCTGCTGCGCGAGAAGGTGATCGCAGGGCTGGGGTGGATGGGCATCGAGTTGGATCCCGCCACCAACGCCAGCGCCAAGGGCGAGAAGGCCCTGCACAAGGCAAGCAGCCGTGCGCAGGTTTGGATCCTGCCCACCAACGAGGAAATCGTGGTGGCGCGCCAATCGCGCGACCTGCTGGCCAAGTGAGTGGAACGGTTGGAAGGTTCAACAACAAGGAGGGAAACGAGATGAAGCTGCGCATCACTTACTGCACTTCCTGAGGCTACCGCAACTTCGCCGCCAGTTTGGCGGGCGCCGTGCGGAACACCTACCCCCAGGTGGAAGTGGAACTGAAGACAGGCTCGGGCGGCATCTTCGATGTGGAAGCCGACGACAACCTGATCTTTTCGAAGGACGACGAGCACCGCTTTCCGGCCAACCGGGAAATCCTGGAAAAGCTGGAAGGGCTCCTGAAGTAACAGTCCGGCTGAATCGGACGACTGGCAACAGGCAGGCTAGGCGAGGGTCGGGTCGATGTTCCTTGCACGCGTGACGGGAAGCGTTGTCGCCACCCAGAAGGCCCAGTCCATGACCGGGCACAAGTTGCTGGTGGTGGAACCCCTGCGGGTAGATCCGCAGGACCGGACCAAACTCACCGGCACCGGCCGCAGTTTCGTGGCGGTGGATGCCCTGGGCGCCGGGATGCACCAAATGGTGCTCATCGTCCAGGGCTCCAGCGCCCGCCTGATGCCAGCCACCGAGAAACTGCCGATCGACACGGCCATCATCGGCATCGTGGACACGGTGCAGGTGGCGGACAAGACAGTGTTCGACGCCAGCAAGGAGTCGGAATAACCGGCACAGATCAACATTGGGAATCTGGGAAACATCGGAAAAAGGCATAGACAAGGGTGCCTTTGACCGTTCCATGGTCCATAGTTTGGCAGCTTCGCAGCAAAAGAAGGAAAAGTACTGATGTCCGCCCTCAAATCCATCCCATCCGATCAGGTTGTCCGCGGCGTGGTGGAGCAGGTCCTCCGCCAGATCCAGTCGGGCAAAATTCCTGCCGGAACCACTTCGATCCAGGCGGCCGTGAAGTCGGCTTTGGGGTCTCCCGCCTCGGGCAAATCGGCTGTCGGTGGCGAAGGGGTGTATGCCACCGCCGACGAGGCTGTGGCCGCGGCATCCCGGGCCCTGACGGCTTTTTCCAAGGTGGGCCTGCCCGAGCGCAAGCAGGTGATCGACTGCATCCGCAAGATCTGCCGCGAGCAGGCCGAACCCCTGGGTCGCGAGGAGTTCGAGGAAACCAAAATCGGCCGGCTCGAGCACAAGATCGACAAGCTGCGGCTCGTCGCTGACCGTATCCCCGGCGTGGAATGGCTGAAGACCGACGCCTACAGTGGCCAGTTCGGCATCGCCCTCGAGGAATACGCGCCGTTCGGCGTGATCGGCGCCATCACCCCCGTCACCCACTCCTTCCCCACCCTGGCCTGCAACGCCATCAACATGCTGGCGGGTGGCAACACCGTGGTGTTCAACGCCCATCCTTCGGGCGCGCGCATCGCCGCCAAGGGTGTGCGATTGCTGAACCGCGCCTTCCAGGAGGCCATCGGCATCCCCGACCTGGTGACCATCATCGAGACACCCACCATCGAGAGCGCCCAGGCGATCTTCGACCACCGGGATGTGAAGCTGGTCTGCGTCACCGGCGGCCCAGCTCTGGCCCGCGCCGCCCTCCGCAGCCCCAAGCGGGCCGTGGTGGCCGGCCCCGGCAACCCGCCGGTGGTGGTGGACTCCACCGCCGACCTGTCCAACGCGGCGGCCTCGATCATCGCCGGCGCCTCTTACGACAACAACCTGCTGTGCATCGGCGAGAAGGAAGTGTTCGCCACGCAGGACATTTTTGACGAGCTGATGGACTGGATGGCCAAGCATGGGGCCGTCCGCCTGGACAAATCGCAGGTGGAACGCCTGACCGCCGCAGCCTTCAAGACCGGCGAGAACGGCAAGTTGATGGTGAACAAGGACCTGATCGGCCAGGACGCCGCCTTGCTGGCCCGACACGCCGGGCTGGAAATCCCCTCCGGCACCGCGCTGATCTACGCGGAGACGGACGAGTCGAACCCGTTCGTGTCGCACGAGCAGATGATGCCCTTCGTGCCGTTCGTTCGCGCCCGCTGCGTGAACCACGCCATCGACATGGCTCTTGAGCACGAGCACGGCTACGGCCACACCGCCGTCATCCACTCCCGCAACCTGGAGACCATCACCCGCATGGGCCGCCGCATGAACACCACGCTGTTCGTGCAGAACGGGCCCAGCGTCGCCGGTCTGGGCGCGGGTGGCGAGGGTTACGCCAGCTTCAGTATCGCCACCCCCACCGGGGAAGGCGTCACCACCCCGCTCACCTTCTGCCGCAAGCGGAGGTCGAGCACGGTTGGCTCGATGCGGGTGGTCTGACAAGCGAAAAGGCCGGGGAGGAAACCGACCATGCAGATCGGCAAGGTGGTGGGCCGGGCGATCTCCACGGTGAAGCACAAGAGCTTCCAGGGGGTGAAACTGCTGCTGGTGCAGGCCCTGGACGGCAAGGGACAGCCCGACGGTGAACCGGTGCTGACGGTGGACAACCTGGGAGCCGGGCCCGGCATGCGGGTTCTGATTTCCAGCGACGGCAAAGGCGCCCGCGAATTGGTGGGGTCCAAGGATTCGCCGGTGCGCTGGCTGACAATCGGAGTTCTGGACGAGTGAACGCGGGGCGTTTCCATCACCGGGGAAGACTGCTGGCCGCGGGGCACCTGCCCCGGCGGTTGGCGGGTGTCACCCAGGTGGTGGTGCCGCCCGGCGCCCTGATCTCGCCCCTGGTGCTGGAAATGCTGGCCAGCGCCGGCATCCCACTGGTGCGCGAGGGTCAGGAGGCCGGCGGGCAGGAAATATCGCCCGGGTCCACCTTGAGGGCGAATTCACAGGCCAGTACCGGTCACCTGCTTGTGGCGGCGGAGGTGCCCTACGAGTTGGTCGGACGGGCCACGGTTGAAATCGCGCGGTCAGGCAAGTGCCCCTCCCAGGTGGAAACCAAGCCCTGGGAACAGGGTTCGGCGGGCTGGGGGGACTGGTTGTCGGCGGAAGCGGGCCGGCGGCTGGTTCACTTCGGGCCCAATCCCGAGCTGGTGGCCAGCGTGGCGATGCTGCGGTGGGCCATCCCGGCCGCGTCGGTGCAGTCGGTGGCGCAGGCGAGCCGGGCATTGTCGGCCTTCGGCCCACGCGTCCTGGCGGTGGAGATGCCCGGGCGGACGCTATTCGAAGCGCGGCACATCATCGGACTGATGGCGGGCTGAGGCGCGACCAGGAAGGGGGGGGGACGGCTCATGCGGATCGGATCAGTGATGGGCACCGTGACCCTGAGCAAGGTGGTGCCGGAGCTGACGGGTGTGCGCTGGCTGGTGGTTGGCCCGTGCGACCTGAAGGCAGTTGAGAAATACCAGGCGGCAGGCGACCTGGTCCCCAGCGGGGAAGACCTGGTGGTGGCCGACGGAGTGGGCGGGGGCAAAGGCCAGGTGGTGGGGTTCAGCGAGGGGGGCGAGGCCGCCATGCCCTACATGCCCGCCAAGGTGCCGGTGGACGCCTACGCGGGCATCCTGATTGACAGTCTGGACGGTTGATCCAAGGGTTTGATGTTTTTTCTGGATGTTTGGAACGGAAATCCCAACAAGGAGTGGCAACGATGGCTGGTCATGGCAACAAGAGCGAGTACGAACTGAAGGAACTGATCTGCGAGATCGGCCGGCGCGTTTACGCGAAGGGCTTCGCCGCCGCCAACGACGGCAACATCACGATCCGGCTGAACGAGCGTGAGTTCCTCTGCACCCCCACCATGGTGTCGAAGGGCTACATGAAGCCGGAAGACATCTGCAAGGTGGACAACAAGGGGAACCAGCTCGCCGGCAAGCGCAAGCGCACCAGCGAGGTGCTGCTGCACCTGTCGATCTACAACCAGCGGCCCGACATCAACGCCGTGGTGCACTGCCATCCCCCGCACGCGACCGCGTTCGCCGTGGCGCACGAGCCCATCCCCAAGTGCGTGCTTCCCGAGGTGGAAGTGTTCCTGGGCGAGGTGCCCATCGCGGTGTACGAGACCCCCGGCGCCCAGGCCTTCGCCGACACCGTGGCCCCCTACGCCAAGGATTGCAACACCATCCTTTTGGCCAACCACGGCACCATCACCTTCGGGCCGGATCTCGAGAACGCCTACTTCAACACCGAGATCATCGACTCGTACTGCCGCATCCTGATCCTGTCGCGGCAATTGGGCCGTGTGAACTACTTCACCGAGCAGCAGACCCGCGAACTGCTGGCCCTCAAGAAGCGTCTGGGCTACGACGATGTGCGATTCCGCCACCCCGAATCGCCCATGTGCGGCGAATCGAGCTTCGATGAGAAATTCTCGAAGTTCCAGCCCCGGCAGTACGCCTTCCGCAACGACACCGTCACCGGCATCGGGCCGGACGACGCGGTTTCCTACGGCGGCACCCAAACCCAGGCCGATGACCCCGCGTTCGAAACCCTGGTGCGGACCATCACCGACCAGGTGATGCGAAACCTGCAATCGGCCTGAAAGGGTGGGATTTTCCCGCCCGTTTGGGCGGGGAAATGAACGACAGCCTGTTGGCCTTCCGATAAATCAGATATAGGGCCATATTGGGACAAAAATATCTGATTTTCCGGGCCAGCCCATCGGGATGCCCGGAAGGCAATCAGCCAGCAGGAAACCATGTTCAACTACCGCAAAGACAAGGCTGGCTTTTTCGCGACAATCGTCCTGGCGTTGCTGGCGGCAGCCATCGTCGTGTCGTCGCTGATCCTGCTGTTCATGGGCATCGCCCGCGGCCAATGGGATTACTACAGCATGCCCATCCGGCTGATCATCGGCATCGGCTGGTTGCTGCTGGTGGCGACTGTCCTCACCCGGGTGGGAATATTCCGCTTGCAAATGCTGCGGAGGCGGCAAATGCAGGGGCAGCAAAACCCTCACTCGTCCGGCGACACCCAGGGCGGTGACACTGATCCGGGGCATTGATCCACCCTTCCATCCTTTGAATTTGGCGACCTGAAAAGAAAAGGGATAGCAACCATGAAGGTGAGCGTTGTTGGCGGTGGCGGACTGGTAGGTAGCATGACGGCCTTTGCCTTGCATCTGGGCAAGGTGGCCACGGATATCGCCATCGTGGATGCCAACGAGCAGGTGGCCCAGGGCGTGGCCCTGGACATTTTGCAGGGCACCAGCCTGGTGGCCGACCAGCGCGTGGTGGCCGGCTCCATCGCCGAGCATATCCCCTCCAGCGATGTGGTGGTGGTCACCGCCGGCCTGCGCCGCAAGCCGGATGAGTCTCGCCTGGACCTGATCAATCGCAACACCGATTTGTTCCTTGACCTGCTGGCCAAGGTGCGTCAGGCCGGCTGGAAACCCGGCGCCACGCTGGTGGTGGTCAGCAACCCGGTGGACATCCTCACTCATCTGGCCGTGGAACGGTCGGGGCTGGATTGGCGCCGCGTGGTGGGTCTGGGCACCCAGCTCGACACCGCCCGACTGAACAGCCACCTGGCCCGTCGCCTGAATGTTCCCGCCACCCAGGTCAAGGCGCTGCTGTTGGGCGAGCATGGCGACACCATGGTGCCCATCTGGTCCAGCGCCACGGTGGCCGGCATGCCATTGGAAAAGTGGCCCGGCTACTCCACCCAGTTGGAAAAGGAGGTCTTCGAGGAGACCAAGACCGCCGGGGCGACGATGATCAAGCTGAAGGGGGGCTCGGGATTCGCCGTGGGAGTGTCGATCCGCGAGGTGGTCGAGTCGATCCTTTTGGACAGCCGCAAGGTGCTGCCCGTCAGCACGCTGCAGCAAGGGCTGTACGGCCTGCGCGATGTCTGCCTGAGCGTCCCCACCGTGGTGGGGGCGTCTGGCGCCATGTCCCAGATCGAGATAGCCCTGGCCCCGCGCGAGCAGGTAGCCCTGCACAACTCGGCCCGGGTTTTGCGCGAGACACTGGACGCCGTGAAATCACGGCTGGCCTCGGGAGGAGGTGCCGCCCCGGCGGCCAGCCCCGCCCCTGCCCCAGCGCCGTTGTCCACGGGCGTGCAGGGCAATCGGGTGATCCCCCGCTCCGCCTGGCAATCGCGCTAGGAAGCCAAATCCGGATTTCCGCGAGCATCAAGGAGGATGTGACATGGATGAAGTGGAAGCCATCGCCCGCGTGGTGAACCTGCCTGCCGACTATGAGGTGAAACTGCCCGGCGGACTGACCATCTGCCGCCTCGCGGAGAACCAGTTCCATGTGGAGTACGAGGTGGAACAGGGCGGCGAGACGGAACTGCGGGAAAAATCGTTCAAAAGCGCCGAGGCCGCCGCGAAGTTTTTCGTCGAAAGGCGGCACGCGCTGAAACTGGGAAGCGATTATTTCCAGGAAGACGACGAATAACGGATCAAAAACGGCACCAGACGAAACGCGGCGGGCACCATGAGCAGAACCAAGACGCTGGACGAGAAACTGAAGCGCATCCACGCCGATCCCCACGGCTGCAAGGACTTCATCCTTGCCGACGCGAAGGATGCCGACATGGCCCTGGCCATCGGCGCCACCGGCCGGACCACCGAGAAGTGGCCCGACGGATCCCCCCGTTTCCGCACGCTGGCCGAGTACCGCAAGATCATCGAGGAGATCGTCGAGCAGGGGCTGGTGGACATCATGCTGATGTCTGCCAGCACCTCGGAGGAACTGACCATCCGGAAACGGATCTTCGACAATAGCGCCGTCACCCCCGCCTGCCGAGGGAACGACACGACCGACATCCATGTCTTCCGTGGAGGCAAATCTCCCGGCCAGCCTTCCCTGCCCTTCCGCACCGCGACCATCGACCACATCCAGTGCGGCAAGCTGCATTGTTCCCCGGCCGAGCGGCATATCGGCGCCAATCTGGGGCTTTACAGCATCACCTACACCAACGATCCGGTCCGCGACCGCGAGGCCCTGCTGGCCTACAACGCCTTCCGTCTGGAGGCCGAGGAGAAAGGCTTTCGCCATTTCCTGGAAGTTTTCGACCCGAATGTGGAGGGCATGGTGGCCCCCGAGCACCTGGGCGGTTTCATCAACGATGCCATCGTGCGCACGCTGGGCGGCGTGACCCGGTCTGGCCGGCCCGATTTCCTGAAGATCGTCTACCACGGCCCGCGCGCCATGGAAGAACTGGTGGCATATGACCCCCACTTGGTGGTGGGCATCCTGGGTGGCTCGGCCGGCACCACCTACGACGCATTCAAGCTACTGGCAGAGGCGAAAAAATACGGCGGCAGGGTGGCCTTGTTCGGCCGCAAGATCAACCAGGCAGAAAACCAGCTCGCCTTCATCCATTTCCTGCGGTTGATCGCCGACGGCGAAATCGGGCCGGAAGAGGCCGTGAAGGCCTACCACGGCGTGCTGCAAGCCTTGGGTGTCACCCCCAACCGCACCCTGGCGGATGACATGGTTCTGCAAACCGGCGTGATGAGCTACGGTGGCACCAAAACCACCTCGGTACCCCCCGCCGCGGCCAAACCCACAGCCACAACCTCCGCTCCTGCCGTGAAGGCCATACCCCCCAACGCTCCTGCCAAACCGGCACCGGCACCCGTCAAGTCATCGATGGTGGACAACAGCCAGCCTGATTTTTCGAAGATGAGCCAAGCCGAAAAAGTCGCCTGGCAGCGCGCCCGGTGGAACAGGATTTTGGGGTGATTCAAAACGGTCGGCGAGTGGGCCTAGCTCCCGTGGTCAGACCACCCTGCCCCCCGCGATCCTCTCAGGCAGCAACACTTCCTCGGGCGTGCCCTCAGCGGCGACCACCCCACCCTCCAGCCATAGCACATGGTCCGCGTACTTGCGGATCAGGTCGAGGTCGTGCGACACCAGCACGACGGTGGTGCCACGCTCCTGGTTGATCTCGGCGATTCGCTCGTGGTAGAGCGCCTTGTCCACGAAATCGATGCCGCTGGCGGGTTCGTCGAGCATCAGCAGTTCAGGCTTGGGCTCCAGCGCCAAAGCCAACAGCACCCGCTGCAACTCCCCGCCGGAGAGCCGCTCCACCTGCCGGTCCAGAGCCTCCCGGCCCAATCGCACATAGGCGAGGTGATCGAGCAACGCGGCATCCAGCAGGCCGGCCCCCGGCCAGAACCAGGGCTTTTGGGACAAGGCCAGCCCGAACAGGTCTCGCACTGTCAGCGGCAGGTTCGCCTCCACCTTCAACCGCTGCGGCACATATCCAATCTGGCTGGGGGTGGGGTGCGAATGGTCGTGGCCGCAGGTGAAAGTGAGCTGGCCTGAAAAAGCCACCTCGCGCAGCAGCACCTTCAGCAAGGTGCTTTTGCCGGCGCCGTTGGTGCCCATCACCACGGTGATCTTTCCGGCGGGTATGCCCCCGGAAACGCCGCGCAAGATCGCCTGACCAGACAGGGTGACCCGGATATCATCCAGGCGCACCAGCATCCGTCCGCCCACGGCCGCGGTCACGGCAGGTTCTCCACCAAAGCCTTCAGGTTCCGCGCCATTTTCATTTCCAGCCAATCGGGGCCCAACTCACCGGGCTCCGCGGTCTCGAGCGGGTCAACCTCCACCATGATCGCGTCGATTCCCTTGCGTTTCAATTCGTCCCGGATCAACTTGCTGGCTGTGGTGGTGGGGTACTGGGGCTCAACGGCCAGGACGCGGATCTTTTCCTCCACGCATTTCTGGATGAGCTTGGCCAGGCGCTTGCCGTCCGGTTCCGCCCCGGGGTTGATCTGGATGGTGTCGGCGATCTGCAGGGCGAAGGTGTCGGCCAAGTAGGCGAGGGACGGGTGGAAACTGATCAGGCGGTTTTCCTTCTTGGGAGCCAGTTGCTCGCGACCCTGTTTTTTCAGGGCGTCCATCCGTTCGCCAAACGCCTTGGCGTTGGCGTGGTAGCGGTCACGATTTGCGGGATCCTGCTCGCCCAGATAGCGCGCGATGTCCACCGCCATGGCCTTGCACTGCCTCGTGCCCAGCCACACATGGGGATCGTGCTCGCCATGGTGATGGTGGTCGTGATCATGGTCATGCCCGTGCGCGGAATGATCGTGTTCCTCCTCCGGGCTGGCCAGGCACAAATTCAGCGGGACCAGGTTTTTGCCCAGCGCGGCGTGGCGCACCGTCTTTTTTGAATCGGTGGCGAGCATCTTGTCCACGAAATGATCGTCGAGGCCCAACCCCACGCTGAGGAACAGGTCGGCGTTGCGCAACAGGATGGCGTCCCGCGCGTTGTAGGTGTAGTGGTGTGGCCCGGTGGTGGTGCACAGGCACAGCACCGCCACGCCGTCACCCCCGACCTGTTTCACCATGCTGAACAGGGGAGGAAAGGTGACCAGCACCTTGGGGCTGCCCGGAACCCCCTTCCATGGGTCCTCCATGCTGGAGCAACCGGCCACCGCTCCGATTCCCAAAAAACCGATGGCCACGCGGCGATTGATCGTTCCTTCCATGCCAACACCCTCCAAGCCCTGTTTTACATTGTTATAATATCACCTGTTCTGCAGGTTGTGGGGTTTGGATTCTGAAAATCAGCAAGATTGCAGGCGGTTGCGCCGTTTCCACCCAATGGACGTGCCGTAGACTAGAGGAACCGCAAGGCCCATGACGGGTCCTGTTTCCAAGCCTGACTCCTTTGCCGCGGGATTTCCAGAAAGTCGTTCATGAGTTGTGTCATTCGTCGGCAGCGTCTCCCTTCAGCACCGCCCGAAATGGATCCCGAGGTGGTGGTCCTAACCGATGGCTTGGGCGGCGAGGCGATGATCTGGCCCGCCCTGGGTTTCAACTGCATCCGCTGGACCACAGATTGGCAGGGTAGGCAACTCGATTTGCTGCACCAGGATGCCGCCCTGTTCAGCAAACCTTCCCCCACACGGTCGGGCAACCCTGTGCTTTTCCCGTTCCCCAACCGGATCCGGAACGGCAGATTCCAATGGGCCGGTCACTCCTTCTCGGTGCCGGCAAACCACGGGCCCAACGCCATTCATGGCTTCGCCTGCCATGCCCGCTGGCGGGTGGTGGCCGAGGGGACTGCCAATGGCGAGGCCTGGGTCACCGGAGAATACCACGGGTATTTGGACAACCCGCCCACCAGCGAGCAGTGGCCGGCCGACCATATCCTGAGGCTTACCTGCCGCCTTTCCCGAGGGCGTTTGTCCTTTGATGCCGAGGTGCTCAACCCGGACCCGGTCACGCTGCCCTGGGGCCTTGGCTACCATCCCTACTTCCGCTCGGTCTGGCATCCATCACTTTCCGGGCAACCGCTGGAAATCCGGGTGCCGGCGCGCAAGGCATGGGAGCTGGAGGAGTGCCTTCCCACCGGGAAAGTTTCGCCGGTTTCCCCGGAAAAGGACCTCAATGCCTGGCGCCCCCTTGCCGGCCTGACACTGGACGATGTGCTGACCGACATCCCGCGCACACCCACCAATGGAGACACGCTGGTGGAACTGGGGGCGCTGAGGCACCAAAACGGCCCCACCCTGCGCGTGCTTGGCACCGAGGCGTTCCGCCATGTGGTGGTCTACACGCCGGCCGACCGCGCCAGCGTGTGCATCGAACCCTACACCTGCGTGACCGATGCGATCAACCTAAGGTCAGGCACCTTGTCCGAACCGGACGGCCTGATCGAATCGCCTCCTGGTGGCACCTATCGGGCGGAAATGGCCTGGGAGATATCCTGACCAACATGAAGACACCCACACCACTCTCCAGGCGTCCGGTGCCTGGCGAACTGAAGGCAGCCATCAAGGGCCCCGTGGTGGTGCTGATGGGCTCCCCCGCCGAGGTGGGCAACCTGCTGGATCAACTCAAGCTGCCAGACGCGCTCTGCCTGCAACTGGACCTGCACCAGTCCCGGGCCGTGGGGGCCGAGTTGAAGGAGCGGGGCCTGAACGCGCGTGTGGAGGTGGTGAAGGATTTCTGGGACCACCAGCACGGCCAGGCCACCCTGGTGGTGATGGCGCAGATGCGGGGCGAGCGCGAGCTGAAGATCGACATGATCGACCAGGCTTTCCATTCGCTGTCGCCCGGTGGTCGCATCGTGGTGTGGTGCCCGACCACCGATGACCAGCTCCACCCGGACCTGCTGAAGCGTTTCTTCGGCAAGACCCACGCCCATGTGCGTGGCAAGGATCTGGTCCTTTGGGCGGTGCGGCAAGACGGCGACAACCGCCCCCGCCGCCGTCACGAGTTGAATTTCCACGCCCGGGTGGGGGAGCACCCCTCGCAGAATTTCATCAGCCGGCCGGGTGTCTTCTCCTACGGCAAGATGGACGACGGCTCACGGGCTTTGGCGGAAATCGCCAGGATCGAGCCGGGAGACCGGGTGCTCGATCTGGGTTGCGGCCATGGCACCCTGGGTGTTTTCGCCGGCCTTTCCGCGGGGCCCGAAGGCGAGATTGTGTTCGCTGACAGCAACGCCCGCGCGCTGGACCTGGCTGCGCTGAACGCCACCCAATGCGGAGTGACCCAATTCAAGACCCGCCTGGCCGCCGAGGCGGCCGACCTGCTGCCGCTGGGTGAAAAGAGCTTTGATGTGGTGTTGGCCAACCCGCCTTACTTCGCGGGAGGCAGTATCGCGCTGAAATTCGTGGAACTGGCAGCCCGCATGTTGAAACCGGGCGGTCGGTTCTACCTTGTCACCCGCCAGCCTGACGAGTTGGCCGAGGCGATGAGCCCGCACTTCCCCAGCTTTGACGCCATCCTAAACCGGGGCTACACCGTGCTGCTGGTGGACGAGCAAATGTCGCTCCGCCCCATCCCCGAGGAACTGCATGTCCCCGACGAGGAAGCCGAGGAGGAACCGGTGGAGGAACGGCCGGCCATTGAGCCTCGTCATCCGCGCGGGCCTGGTTTCCGACGCCGCAGCGGCCGTGGCGGAGGCGGAGCCGGCGGACCACGGGGCGGTTTCGGCAAGCCTCGCACAAGCCGGCGGGACAACACCCAGCGGGGTTTCCGCGGGAGCGATGACTGAGTTTATCCCCATGTTTCCATCCTTGGCGAATTTCCACAGGAGCTAGCGACATGAACAGGCGGCAATTCACCCTGACAGGCGTGGCGGCCACGGCCGGATTGATGGCAGGCAAGGCGGCGACGGCCAAGCCGGCGCTGAAAATCGCGCTGAAGTACGGCATGATCGGTGGCGGCGGCAGCGTGGAGGACCGTTTCCGGCGGGCCCTGGCTTGCGGCTTCCAGGGACTTGAGATGGACAGCCCGGCCGATATCAACCGCGCCGAGGTGGTGAAGGCGCGCGACGCCACCGGCATGGTGATCCACGGGGTGGTGGACTCGATCCACTGGAAGGACACCCTTTCCAGCCCCGATGAGGCCGTGCGCGCACGCGGCCTGAAGGGCCTGCTCACCGCCATCGAGGACTGCAAGACCTACGGTGGCACCACCGCCCTGCTGGTGCCTGGCGTGGTGAACAAGGATGCCACCTTCGACCAGTGCTGGGAGCGCTCCACCGCCGAGGTGAAAAAGGCCATTCCCGCCGCCGAAAAGGCCGGCGTGAAGATCGCCATCGAGACGGTGTGGAACAACTTCATCACCACCCCGGACCAACTGGTGAAGTATGTGGACCAGTTCGACAGCCCGTGGGTGGGCGCCTACTTCGACATCAGCAACATGATCAAGTACGGGGTGCCCCCCGCCGACTGGATCCGCAAGCTGGGCAAACGGATGTTGAAATTCGACTTCAAGGGCTATTCCCACGAGAAAAAATGGGTCGGCATCGGCGAGGGCGACGAGAACTGGCCCGAGGTGCTGAAGGCGCTGGACGAGGTGGGCTACAGCGGCTGGGCCACCTCGGAGGTGGGCGGCGGCGACGAGAAGGTGCTGAAAGGCATCGCCGCCCGCATGAACAAGGTGCTGGGCCTCGCATAACCGCTGCCCTACCCCGAAAAAAGTACGGGTCCGGCACACCCCGTGTGCCGGACCCGTTTCATTTCAGTAGCTGTCAGGAATTACTTCTTCTCAAGGGGAACGAGGCTGGTGTGCTCGGCGATCAACCGCCAGCGGCCGTCCATCCTTTGCCACACATCGGTGTAGCGTTGGGTCTCGTCCACAGGTTGGCCCTTGCGCCTGCCGCGAACACGCACACGGCCGGTCTCCACCGCCACTTGGCCGGTGATTTGTCGCCTGATGTCGCCCGACTCCACCGATTCATAATGCGTGTCGGGCTTGGCCAGCATTTCCAGCACCTGGGAGCGGTCCATCACCCGCCCCGTGGCGGTGGTGAACACCACCCCGGGAGCGAGGATTTTTTCCAGCGCCGCCATGTCTCGGCGGCTGATGGCCGCGTCGTAGGCTTTCGCCACCGCTTCCAGCTCCGCGGCGGCATTGGATGCCTCAGGCGGTGCGGCTTGACCTATCGCGACCAGCAGCAGCATCAACACGACGGTATCCCTCGGAATCAGGCCTGGGGAGCCGGGGCCAGATCGCACCCTTGGAACACACCCTTGTGGGCCCCGTCACAAAACGGCTTGTTCTTCGACAGGCCGCATCGGCACAGCGCCACCACTTCCTTACCGGCGGGGATGGGGAAGGGATTGCCCAGATGATCCACCACCTTGACGGTGCCGGGCACCACCAGGGGACCGTTCTCGCGACAGCGGAGGGTGACAGGTTCGGACATGAGGGGCTCCTTGCAGGGGTTTCAGGCGTAAAAAAACCAAGCCCCGCTTGCGCGGGGCCCGGAAAGGACTCATCCAGTTTAGCCGCAACCGATCAATCGGCGTAGAAATCGTCCCGCGTGGGGTGCGAGGTGAATTTCCAGGAGACCCGCTTGCCCAGGTATTCCATGAACATCTGGCGGAACTCGGCCGGCGACTTGTCCGTGGTGGTCAACTGCATGCGCGACTCGCGCGGGTAGCTGCAGGTGAAGGCCTGCGGCGGCGGCGAATCCTCCGGTTTTTTCACATCCACCAGCGAGATGGTCATGTCCGCCTTGCCGCGGTACAGGGTTCCGCCAGAGCCCGGCTCATACAAACCCAGATGATTCATCTCGAGGTAGATCACCCAGTCGGCCTTGAAATACTCGCCGATGCTGGCCAGCTCGGATTCGTGCCAGTCGGGGTGGCTCATCTTGTAGTCCTCCACCTTGCGGGCGGGGACAATGGTCACCTTCTCCTTGTTCGTTTCAAATAACTGACGCAGGCTGCGCTCCAGGTAATGGGTCAGCTCGCGGTCGGAGTTGATGAACTCGGGGCGCAGGTCCAGACGGTGGTAGGTGAGGATCACCACCTTGCGCTCTTCCTTCTTGTTCTTGGAGGCGATTTTCTGGATTTCCGGTTCGTGCTTGGGATCTTCCATCGCGAAGAGGAAGTACGGAACCTGCAGCACATTGCATCCGGTGCCAGCCAGTGCCAGGCCGATCACGGCGCCAGCCAACAGCCGCAACCGGTGGAAGACCTCACTCATGGCATACCCCCCATGCGCGCCCACAGCAGGGCGCCTGAAACCACCAACCACCGACCCAGGGTGACCACCAGCGACACGAAAAGGGCCGCAAGCAGCCCGTTTTCCAGCCGGGTAAACCACCACAACCTTCCGCCAACCCCAGCCAGCAGGCACCACACCATGGCAACCAGGCCCAGCAGGCCCAGCACCACTCCGGCGCTGTTGGCCCTCCATGCAGGCACCAGATCACCATGCGCTAGCAGGGAAATGCTGGTGGTCATGCCGCAGGAGGGGCACGGAATGCCGCTCATGACCAAGAAGTTGCACGGGGGCAAGCCCAACTGCATGTGCGTCCCCTGGGTGAGGGGTTCGCCGGTGGCGGAATCATAGGGGGAAAGCCACCAACCGATGGCGAAAACAATGGCCACACCCGAGGCGAACAGCAGCGCGGCCCAGCGCTCCCAAGTGGTTGCCGGGTAGAGGGTTACCGTTTTCTTCCTATCCGGTTCCAGCATGGGGAAATTATACCCACATCCGGGCTGGGCCCGGCTCAGGCGGCCCTGCGGCCGGCCCCATCGGGGTTTTGGGCGCTTTTGGCAGATTGCAGAAGAATTTCCTCAGCCCGGGCATTCACACCATCCAGCGCCTGCTGGATTTTCTGGGTGGCGTTCTCCAGCATGCCCCGGCCGGTCTCCTGGTCAAAAGAAAGCGGAGATCCGGTGACCAATACCGCGCGGCTGAAAGGCTTGGGTAGCGCGAAACGGTCCCAGGAGTTGAAGCGCCAGCATTTGGAATAGGCCACCCCAAAGGCGACCACCGGAAGGTTCGTCTTCAGGGCCAGGTAGCCCACGCCCTGTTGGACTTGGCGACGCGGGCCCTTGGGGCCATCCGGAGTGATGGCCAGGTGGCAGTTTTGGCCCTGGCGCACCATTTCTTTCACGGCCTCCGCCCCACCCCGGGTGCTCGAACCGGCAACGGTGCTGAAACCCAGCGACCGGCAGGCCCTGGCGATCATCTGGCCGTCGGCATGCTTGCTGATGAGGACCTGGATATCCGGGCGGGCGTACTGGCTGGCCGGCACCAAAATGTGCTCGTGCCAGAAGCAGTAAAGGTAACGGCCCTCGAATCCCGGATCATTGGGATCGTAGCGTTTTTCCTG
>Ga0315899_10001278_pt1 | contig 28913 bp, 22 predicted proteins | sample LakEriMetagenome_2_FD_203518 | JGI IMG/M metagenome (GOLD analysis project Ga0315899, IMG submission 203518) | Freshwater fungal communities from buoy surface, Lake Erie, Ohio, United States - Buoy 4 MA112 | ecosystem: Environmental > Aquatic > Freshwater > Lake | place: USA: Lake Erie, Ohio... | reverse complement strand
GGCACCCCTGCGTGGCACCCCCCGGGGGGGGGGTTTTTCCCCCCGGGGGGGGGGGGTGGGGGGGGGGGGGCTGCCCCGGGCGCGCCCCCATGGCTCGGGGGGGGGGGATTCCGACGGTTCGGCGGTGCGGTGGAGTTGTCAGTGATTGGTGACGAACTCGTCGGTGTTGAGGAGGGCGCGGATGAGGAGGGTCCATGCGGCGCGGGCGGGGTCGTTGGTGCCGGAGAGTTGGGAGGGGTCGAGTTTGCCGGAGGTGAGGCGCTCGTGCTGGGTGGCGAGGAATTGTGAGGCGGCGGTGAGTTCCTCGGTGGTGGGGGGGCGTGAGAAGATGCGGAGGAAGACCTTGTGGAGTTTGGCGTCGGGGGATTCGCGGGTGGGTGCGACATTGGCGGCCATGGCCTGAGCGGCTTCCATGAACATGACGTCGTTGAGGAGCGTTAGGGACTGGAGGGGCGTGTTGGAGACATCGCGTCGGGCGACGCAGGCTTCGCCGCTGGGGGCGTCGAAGGTGGCGCCCATGGCGAAGGGGGCGGTGCGTTTGACGAACGTGTAGAGACTGCGGCGGTAGCGGTCTTCGCCGGAGCTGGTGGCCCATGACATGGCCCCGTAGGTGCCTTCGGTGGTGACGCCTGCGGGTTGGGGTGGGAAGACGCCGGGGCCGCCGGCTTTGAGGGAGAGGAGCCCGGTGACCTTGAGGGCGCTGTCGCGGATTTGTTCGGCCTCGAGACGATGGCGAGGGCCGCGCCAGAGGAGGAGGTTTTCGGCGTCGCGGTCGGCGGCGGGGCCGGTGACGCGTGAGGATTGGCGGTAGGTGGCGCTGGTGGCGATGAGCCGGTGGAGTTTTTTGAGAGACCAGCCGGATTCCATGAATTCGACGGCGAGCCAGTCGAGGAGATCGGGGTGGGTGGGGAGATCGCCCTGATAGCCGAAGTCTTCCTCGGTTTTGACGAGACCGCGGCCGAAGAAGGAGGCCCAGTGGCGGTTGACGACGACGCGAGCGGTTAGGGGGTGATTGCGGCTGACGAGCCAGCGGGCGAAGGAGAGACGGTTAGCGGGGGCGTCGGCGGGGAGAGCGGGGAGGAAAGCGGGGACGCCAGCATCGACCTTGTCTTTGGGCTGAGTGTATTCGCCGCGGTGGTGGATGAAGGTCGGGCGCGGGTTGGAGGCAGGGCGTTCACGCATGGCCAGGGTTGGTTGCCATGCGGGGAGATTGGCGAGGGCGTTGATCTCGTTGCGGGCGGCGGCGAGTTCCGGGGCATTGAGGAGGAAGGCCTTGCGGAGCTTGGCGCGGTTGGCGTCGGTGAGTTCCGGGTGAGGGATGGCGAGGAGGGCCTGGGTTTCGCCGTCGAGCTGGGAGGCGGTGGCACCTTCTGCGGAAGTGAACGAGATGCGGAAGCGGCCGAGCGAGCAGGCGTAGTGGCGGCCGAAGATGAGTTGGAGTGAGAGCTGGCCGTCGGTCGGGGTGATGGGTTTTTCGAGGACGAAGACGGCTTCGTGAGGGCGGCCTTCTGCGCCAGCGGTGCTCCATCCGGTCTGGGCGTCGCCGTCGATGGCGAGGGCGGCGGAGGCGGAACCGCCGAAGTTGTTTTTGCCGTAGCTTTCGGAGGCGGAGGCGAAGCGGAGCGGCTGACCGCCTAGCATGAGTCGGAATTCGCCCATGAAGAAGTCGCCCTTGGGGCCTTCATAGTAGGCCATGCCGGGGCCGTTGCTAGGCAGGGAGTCGTCGGGGAGGGCTTCGAGCCTGACGGCGGTGATGTTTTTAAGAGGAGAGGAGACGGTGACCTCGTAGGTGTCGGCCTTGGTGATATCGCCGCTGGCGAGGATGGATTGGTCCGTGAGGATGGTGAGGAGCGGGGAATTGGAAGTGGCGCTAACCGGTTTTGCCGGTGCCCATCGCGTGGTGCGAGGGCGCGTGTTGCCGAGCCATGAGAGGAACGCCTTTTCTGCGGCGTCGCGCGGGCTGGCACCGGGGGCGGAGGTTCCGGTGCTGAAGCGGATGCGGCCGGGGGAGTGATGGCCGCCGTGATTGGAACTGAGGCGGACGGTGATTTTGCCGGTGGGGCTGGAGATGGGGGCGGCGAGACGGAAGCTGGCCCACTGATTCTGGTTGAGGGATTTGCCGTCTTCGTGGACGGCCCAGCCGTTGTTGAAGTCGCCGTCGATGGCGTGGGAGACGGGGAAGCCCTTCTGTTGTGCGGAAGCTTCGGCGGCGGAGAAGCTGACTGGTTTGCCGTCGATGGTGAGGGTGAGTTCGCTGAGGACGAAGTTGCCGTGCGGGGTGCGGCCGGGGCCGTTGCCGGGGAGGGAAGGATCTGCGAGGGTTTCGAGACGCAGGTGGGAGAATGGTTCGGTGCCGGTGGTTACTTCGAAGGTGACGTCCGAGCGGTCGGGGCCCGGGGATTTAAAGAGGACACTGCCGTCGGGCTGGATGGTTCCGGATTCACTGCTGGCGGTGAATGAATTGATAGGCGAGGCTTTCCATGAGACGTCGTCGGCGGGCCACTGGTCGGGGAGCGCGGCGATGAGGGCGGCGCGGCGGGCGGCGCGTTTGGTGAGTTCGGATTCGGCGTCGGCGGGGCGGATCAGGTAATCTGGTTCCTCGGTGTTGTTGAGGAACGCCATGATCTGATAGTACTCGCGGTGCTGGATGGGGTCGTATTTGTGGGTGTGACACTGGGCGCACTGGAGAGTGAGCCCTAGCCATGCGGCTCCGGTGGTGGAGACGCGGTCGGTCATGGCGCGGAAGCGGAATTCGAGCGGGTCGATGCCGCCTTCCTCGTTGAGCATGGTGTTCCGGTGGAAGCCGGTGGCGACGATCTGGTCAGGGGTTGGGTTGGGGAGGAGATCGCCGGCGAGTTGTTCGATGGTGAACTGATCGAAGGGCATGTCGGCGTTGAGGGAGCGGACGACCCAGTCGCGGAATGGCCAGATGGTGCGGCCGCGGTCTTTTTCGTAGCCGTTGGTGTCGGCGTAGCGGGCGAGGTCGAGCCATTTGCGGGCCCAGCGTTCGCCGTATTGGGGAGAGGCGAGGAGACGATCGACGGCGGCCTCGTAGTCCTTGCCGCCGGACTCGACGAAGGCGGCGGTTTCTTCGGGGGACGGGGGCAGACCGATGAGGTCGAGGGAGACCCGGCGGAGGAGCGTGGCGGGGTCGGCGGGCTGGGAAGGGGAGAGGCCCTCGGCTTTGAGGCGAGCGGTGACGAAAGCGTCGATGGGGTTGGGGAGAGTGGAGGGCGGGGTGGGGCGCTGAGGGGCGGAGAAGGCCCAGTGTTCGGAGTAGGCGGCACCTGAGGCGATCCAGCGGCGGAGGGTGTCCTTTTGTGCCGGGGTGAGCGCGTGTTTGGTGGCTGGCGGCGGCATGACCTCGTCCGGGTCGTCGGAGAAGATGCGGGTGATGGCTTCGCTGGCGTCTGGGCTGGAGGGAACGATGGCGCGGGCACCGCTTTTGGCGGGTTCGAGGGCGGCGGTGCGGACGTCGAGTCGGAGCTTGCCTTTGCGGCCTTCCTCGTCTGGGCCGTGGCACTTGAAGCAATGGTTGGAAAGGATGGGGCGGACGTCTTTGGCGAAGTCCGGAGCGGGTTCTGCGGCTGTGGCGGCGGCGGCAGAGACGAGGAAGAGGGCGAGGCGCGGAGGCATGGGCATCACGGGAGAAACGGAGTGGGGAGCGGGATCCTTACGGAGAGCAGTGGGAGGTGAGCCAGTGGAGGTATGGGTCGGCGGCGGAGGCTTCGAGGGAGACGAGTTCGGGGACCTCGTAGGGATGGAGCGCGCGGAGCCGGTCGAGGGCGGCGGGGGCGGTGGAAGCGGAGGTTTTGATGATGACGAGGACCTCGGAGGCGGATTCGAGGGATCCCTGCCATGAGTAGACGGAGGTGATGCCTGGGAGGACCTGGACGCATGCGGCGAGGTGTTCGGTGACGAGCGTGGTGGCGGTGGATTGGGCGGAGGCGGCGTCCGGGAAAGAGGTGAGGAGGATGCGGAGGGGAGGGGCGGACATGGGATGGCGGGCGGGTGAAATTGTCACAGTACGCGGTTTGTCATCGAAGGTGGGACGGGTATGGAGGGTGAGGATTCCCCCAGCAACTCATGAAATTTCCGGTCGTCGACGGCATTCCATTCCGCAGCAAGGAGATGAGTTGGCTCGCGTTCAACTCGCGGGTGTTGCAGGAGGCGGCGGATGGGCGGTTGCCGCTTGGGGAGCGATTGAAGTTTCTGGGGATTTATTCGTCGAATCTGGATGAGTTTTTCCGGGTGCGGATGGCGACCTTGCGGCGGCTGGTGCTGCTGGGGAAGGATTACCGGAAGCTGCGGCTGCCGGATCCAAGGGAGACCCTGAGGGAAGCGCGGCGATTGATCCGACGGGATGGATTGCAGTTTGATGCGGTTTATCGCGATATTCTGAGGGCGATGGCGAAGGCGGGGGTGCGGCTGGTGAACGAGAAGGATGTGCCGCGGCCGTTGTGGGACTGGCTTTACGAGTATTTTTTCGAGTCGGTGAGGCCGCACATCATGCCGGTGATGGTGCGTTCGTACAGTCGGTTTGAGACCTTGGCGGACACATCGATGTATCTGGCGGTGGAGTTGGGGCGGCATGACCGGAAGGGGCGGGAGGCGCATGCGTTGATCCGGATTCCGGTGCCGGAGTTGCCGCGGTATGTGACATTGCCGGAGCACAAAGGGGAACGGATTGTGATGTGTCTTGACGACATCATCCGGTTCGGGATGCCGAGCCTGTTCACAGGGTTGCCGTACACGCAGTTTGATGCGTGGGCGATCAAGTTCACGCGGGATGCGGAGCTGGAGTTTGACGATGATTTCACGGCGAGCCTCTATGATAGGATTGCGGAGGGATTGAGGGCGCGGCGGACGGGTGCGCCGGTGCGGATGAATTACGATGGAGGAATCCCGAAGCCGTTTCTGGAGCTGCTGACTGACAAGCTGAGGCTTGGGGAAGAGCCGACGCTGCTGCCTGGGGGGCGGTATCATAACAGAAGGGATCTGGTGCAGTTTCCGGTGCCTGCGTCGATGAAGGCGGCGGCACCGCGGCGATTGCCGCACCGGGTGCTGAGCGGCGACCGTGAGAGTATCTTCCGGACCCTGCAGGAAGGCGATGTGCTGCTGCATCTGCCCTGGCATTCGTTCAGCCTGTTTCTGGATTTTCTGAGGGAAGCGAGCCTGGATCCGTTTGTGGACAGCATCCGGCTGACGCAGTACCGGCTGGCGCGGCATTCGAGTGTGGCGAGTGCATTGATCACTGCGGCGCAGAACGGCAAGGAAGTGACAGTGCTGGTGGAGCCGCAGGCGAGGTTTGACGAGCAGCAGAACATCAGTTGGGCGCAGCGGTATCAGGATGCGGGGATCCGGGTGATTCTGGGAGTGCCGGGTTTGAAAGTGCACGCCAAGATGTGTGTGGTGACGCGGAACGAACATGGAGAGTCGCGGCATTACAGTGCGTTAGGAACGGGGAACTTCAATGAGGACACGGCGAGGTTTTACACGGACCACCTGCTGCTGACGGCGCATCACGGAATGGGGACGGACATTGTGGAGAGCTTCCGGTTTTTCGAAACGAACTGGCAGCCGCCGGTGCTGAATCATCTGGTGGCGGCACCATTTCAGCTGCGGACAGCGATTGGTTCGATGATCCGGCATGAGACTGCGGTGGCGAAAGCCGGCGGGAAGGCATCGGTGTTTCTTAAGCTGAACAATCTGGCGGATCCGGAGATGACGGCGCTGCTGTATGAAGCGGCGGAGGCGGGGGTGGAGGTGCGGTTGATGGTGCGAAGCATGTTTTCTGTGGCGGCGGGGCATCCGAAGGTGAGCGGAAACATCGAGGGTCGATCGATTGTGGATGGGTGTCTGGAGCACAGCCGGCTGTTTGTGTTCGGGAACAGCGGGAATCCGCGTGTGTTTCTGTCGTCGGCGGATTTTCTACCGCGGAATTTCGACAGCCGATTCGAGATTATTGTGCCTGTGCTGGACGAGGAACTGAGGGACGAGTTGATGCACTATCTGGATTTGCAGTGGGCGGATAACGTGAAGGCCCGGGTGCTGGATGCGGGCCTGACGAATGCGATCGCGAAAGGCGGGAAAAAAGCGCAACGGTGTCAGGAAGCGATTCCCGAGTGGCTGTCGGGTAAACTGGTAGAGTCATGAGGACGGCTCCGGGTGGTGAAACGACGGCCGGGATGGTGGTGAGTGTAGCGGAGATGCGTGCGATGGAAGCGGCGGCGGTTGCTGGCGGCATTTCTGAAGCGGTACTGATGGAGGAAGCTGGCGCGGGTGCGGCGGCGGCGGTGCGGCAGTTTTGTCAGGGAGCGGGGGTGGCGCTGGTCTATGCCGGGAAAGGGCACAATGCGGGCGACGCCTTTGTGCTCGCGGGGCATTTGCTGGATGAGGGTTGGCGGGTGGAGGTGCGTATCGTGTTTCCGGAGGAGATGATGCGGCCGCTGGCGATGGAGAAGTGGGCGGTGTTGAGCGGCCGGGTGGTGCGAGGGGTGGTGGGGGATGATCCGCCGCGCGGGTTGACGTTGATTGCGGATGGGGTGTTAGGCACGGGTTCGGCCGGTGAATTGTCAGGGGCCGTGCGGGCGGCTTGCGAGGAAATGAACCGGTTGCGTGAGGTGACGGGTGCGATGGTGGCGGCGCTTGATGTGCCGACGGGGTTGGATGCGGAGACTGGAAGTGCGGCGGCGGGGGCGATTCGGGCGGATTTGACGATAGCCTTCGGGTTTCCCAAGACGGGGCACTGTGTGGATGGTGCGGAGAACTGGTGCGGGAGGCTTGCGGTGGTTCCGCTGAACGGATTGGTGGGGCCGGGTGACGGGAGAATGCGTCCGAGGGTGCTGACGCCGGAGTGGATGCGGACGTGGCTGCCGGGACCGCGGACATTCGGGATGCACAAGGGGGAGGCCGGGCGGGTGGGATTGGTGGTTGGGAGTGTCGGGTTTACCGGGGCGGGGCAACTGACTGCGGTCGCGGCGGGGCAGGCTGGAGCGGGATTGGTGACGTTGTTCACGGAGCGGCGCGCGTGGGCGGTGATGGCGGCGGCATGTCCGCCGGAAATCATGGTGAGGCCGATGGATTCGTGTCGGGAAGTGATGGGGATGAAGTTTGATGCGATTGCGGTGGGGCCCGGTCTGGGAGGGACGCCGCCGCCTGATCTGCTGACATTGGTGCGTGACGATCCGCGACCGATGGTGGTAGACGCGGACGCATTGAATGCGATGGCGGCGCTGCCTGCCGGTGTGCCCGTGTGGCCGGCTGTGGGGCCGCGCTTGCTGACGCCGCATCCGGGGGAGATGGAACGGTTGCTGAAGCGGTTTGCGCCGGAATTGTCAGGGAAGAGCCGCCCGGACCAGGCGGTCGGGTTGGCGAAGGCGAGCGGGGCGGTGGTGCTGCTGAAGGGTTCGCGGACGTGTGTAGCGAGTGCGGATGGCCGGGTGGCTTTCAATGGGAGCGGGCATCCGGCGATGGCGCGGGGAGGGATGGGGGATGTGCTGACGGGGTTGGCGGCGGCGTTGATGGCGGGCGGGGTGGAACCATTCCGGGCGGCGTGTCTGGGGTCGTGGCTGATCGGCGCGGGAGCGGAGACTTGGTTGCGGCGGCATTCTAATGCCGAGGCGTCGCTGACGGCGTCATTGGTGCGGGAGTATGCGTGCCGGTTTGCGCTGCCGGGGCTGAGGACTGGCGGGTACTGAAGCGGGGAGGGAGCGGATGCAGTCCATGGTTGACTTCACCCGGGCGTGCCGTCAGGCTTTCTGCTTATGCAGAAGAACGCACTCGGCAGAGGACTGGGAGCACTGATCAGCGGTGCGGCCAAACGCGGCGGACCGGGCATGGCCGAGGCCGTGCCGGGAACGGAAGGCGCTGTGGGCGCGGTGGTGGGGATGGCGAGCGAGGCTGGCGAGGGTGTGACTGTTGGTTCGGCGGGGGTGAATCAGGTGGCGATCACGAGTATTGTGCCGAGTCCGATGCAGCCGCGGAAGACATTCCGTGATGAGCAACTGACGGAGCTGATGGAATCGATCCGGGAGCATGGGTTGATCCAACCGCTGGTGGTGCGGAAGGTGAATGGACGGCTTGAGTTGATCGCGGGCGAGCGGCGGTTCCGGGCGTGTCAGAAGCTGGGATTGGGTGAAGTGCCGGTGATTGAGCGGGAAGCGGGTGACCGCGAGGTGCTGGAAATGGCGCTGATTGAGAATCTTCAGCGGGAGGATTTGAACCCGGTTGAAGAGGCGGAGGCGTACACGCGGCTTGCGAAGGAATTCGGGCTCAGGCAGGAAGACATTGCGCAGCGGGTTGGAAAGAACCGGGCGACGGTGGCGAATGCAATGCGGTTGCTGGACCTTGCGGCTCCGGTGCGCGGGTTGCTGGCGCAGGGGCTGATCACGACAGGGCACGCGAAGGCATTGTTAGGATTGCGCGATGCGGCGCTGCAGGCGATGGTGGCTGACATGGTGGTGCGCAACGGACTGACGGTGAGGCAGACCGAGCAGCAGGTGCAGAAGGAGCTGGCGGGTACGGGGTCCGGGCCGGTTGCGGCGAAGACGGCGAAGCCGAAGGGCCCTGATCTCGGGGCGCATCTGCATCGGATTCAGAGCAACCTGCGGCAGCATTTTGCGACTCAGGTGACGCTGCAACACACGCCGAAAAAGGGGCGAATCGAGATTGAGTATTATGGCGACGACGATCTCGGGCGGATTCTTGAACTGCTGGGAATTGAGGCGGAATGAAACGGCAGAGGCGTTCCATCGGTGTTGTCAGGCCCCTGCTGGCTGCTGCTGTGATGGCGGGGTTGGCGGGTTGCGGGAACAGACCTGAGAGTTCGGGGGCTGCTTCTGGCGGGGCGGCGGTGACATCCGGGGCGTGGACGAACTTTTCTGGGGCACGGGCGATGGAGGATGTTAAGGCACTGGTTGGTATCGGGCCGCGGCCATCTGGCAGCGAGCGGATTGAGAAGGCGCGGCAGCACCTTGAGAAGCAGCTCAAGGCGGCGGGATGGGTGACGCAGAGACAGGAATTCACGGCGACGGCACCGGTGCGCGGGCCGGTGGCGTTTGCGAATGTGCGTGCCCGGCTTCCGGTTGGCGGTGACGACCCATGGCAGCGGCGGGTTTCCATGTTAGTGGGGTCGCATTATGATACGAAATGGGTGACGGATTTCCTGTTCACCGGGGCGAACGACGGAGGGTCGAGTACAGGATTGCTGCTCGAGTGTGCGCGGGCACTGGCGGCGGTGCCGCAGACGGCGGCGCAGGTGGAGTTGGTGTTTTTGGATGGTGAGGAAGCGTTTGTCGATTTCACGCAGCCGATCGGATTTGAGGACAGAGGGTTCGACGGGTTGTTCGGGAGCCGGCATTATGCGTCGATACTGCGGGCGCAGCCGGTCGAGCAGCGGCCGAAATGGTTTGTGCTGTTCGATATGATCGGGGACCGAGAGCTGGAGGTGGAGTTTCCTCCGAATTCATCACTGGTGCTGATTGATCAGGCGCTCGATGCGGCCAAGGCGTTAGGGTTCGGGAAGCACTTGGGCAGAGGGCGTGAGGAAATGACGGATGACCACGTACCGTTTTCGTGGGTCGGTCTGGGCGTGATCGATTTTATTGATTTCAACAGTTACCGGAGTGCCGGGTATTGGCATACCGACAAGGACACCCTCGACAAGCTGTCGCCAGAGAGCATTGAGATTGCGGGCCGGGTCGGGCTGCTGTTCATCGAACGCCTTGTGGCGTCGGGTCCCGGTGAAGGGTAAGGCCTAGCGGCCCTTCTTCACATGTCCTCGTCGTCCGGGGCGATGAGGACCTCGCGTGGTTTGGCACCGTCTCCGGGGCCGATGATGCCGCGTTGTTCCATGAGATCGATCATGCGGGCGGCGCGGCCGTAGCCGAGGCGGAGTCGACGCTGGAGCAGGGAAGTGCTGGCCTTGCGTTCGGTGACGATGACATCGATGCAGCGCTCGAGGGTTTCTTCATCTTCCTCGGTGAGTTCTTCGGCGGGACCGTCGCCGGGGCCGTCGCCGAGGGTGCGTTGCACTTCCTTGTCGTAAGCCGGGCCGGCTTGCTTTTTGCAGTGTTCGACGAGGTCGTGGATTTCGTCATCGGTGACGAACGCGCCCTGGGCGCGGTTGAGTTTGGATGTTCCAGGCGGGAGGTAGAGCATGTCACCTTTGCCGACGAGTTTCTCCGCGCCCTTGTTGTCGAGGATAACGCGGGAATCGAGGGCGCTGCTGACCTGGAAGGCGATGCGGCAGGGGATGTTGGCCTTGATGTTGCCGGTGATGACCTCTGCGCGCGGGGTCTGGGTTGCGAGGATCATGTGGATGCCTGCGGCCCGGGCTTTCTGGGCGATCCGCTGAATGAGTTGTTCCATGTCCGCCGGGGCGGTCTGCATGAGGTCAGCGAGCTCGTCGATGATGACGACGATGTAGGGAATGGTGTCTGGGATCGTGGGTTCGTCGGCGATGGCTTCCTCGAACTCGGCATTGTCCTCAGCCACTAGATCGCTGTCGTCCCAGACGGATTCGGAATCGCTAGCAGCGAAGGCAACCTGATGAGTGGTTAGCGCGGCGTCGGATTCGTCTCCTGCGAGATCCGGGCCCGAGAGGTCTGGCGGAATAAAGACGGTGTCTTCCGGGTCGTCGGGGATGGTGCCGGACGTTGGATCGAAGAGGGGCAGGAGAGGGGTGTTTTCGTCGACTTTGCCACGCCGGGCGTTGCGGGATTTTGGTGGGGCGGCGGCAGCGGCGGCGGCGGCCTTCTGGCGGCGGTTATTGAAGGATTCGAAGTTGCGAACGCCTTCGGTGGCGAACATGCGGTACCGGTGTTCCATTTCGTTGACGACCCAGCGGAGGGCCATGATGACTTTCTTGGGGTCGGTGACGACTGGAACGACGAGGTGAGGGAGGTCGTTATAGGTCTGCATTTCGACGACCTTGGGATCGACCATGATGAAGCGGAGTTGTTCTGGGGTGAACTGGAAGAGCAGGGATCCGATGATGGAGTTGATGCAGACGGATTTGCCAGAGCCGGTGGCACCCGCGACGAGCAGGTGAGGCATGGCGGCCAGATCAGCGACGATGGTGTTGCCGTAAACGTCCTTGCCGAGGGCGAGCGGGAGTTTGGCTTTGGTGCTGGCGAAGGTGTCGTCTTCGAGAAGTTCACGGAGAGGGACAGCGACCTTGTCGTTGTTGGCGATTTCGATGCCGACGGTGTCTTTGCCCGGGATGGGTGCGAGGATATTGATCCGTTCTGCGCGGGTGGCGCGGGCGAGGTCTGCTTCGAGAGCGGTGATCCTGTTGACGCGCAATCCGTCGCTAGGGTAGATTTCGTAGCGCGAGATGGTGGGGCCTCGGGTGATAGGGCCGGGGCCGACCTGGATACCGAAGCTGGATAGCGTGTTGATGATGATCTTCTGAGTTTCGCGCAGGGCACGCTCGTCGATTTTGACATCGCTGGCGGATTCGTCCCAGTGGAGGAGATCGAGAGGGGGCAGTTGGTAGGCGGAGAAGTCCTGAGCACCCTTGCCGACCTTCATGGTGCCTGAGAGGCCATCCGTCTGGGGTTTCTGCTTTTCGCGCCATTCAGCTAGGGAAGGCTTGCGCTCGCCGGAAGGGGTGTTGCGGCGGGAGCCATTGATGATGGGGGGTTCTGGTTCCGGAAGAGTGGTATCCGGGGAGGCTGAATCAGCGGCGTCATCGGCTTCCATGTCGCCGTCGTCAACGGGGTCGGATTCGTCGAGGAGGTCGATGTCGAGCGCGCCGTCAGGATCGAGCGGAGTGTGTGGTGCGCCGACTGCGGCTGCGGCTCGTTCTGCGCGTTTGAGTTCTTTTTCGATCCGACGCCGTTCCCGTTCAGCCTTTCGGTGCTCGGCTTCCAGTGTGGCAGCTTCGCGGGCGAGGTCTCTGGTTCCGCCGGCTGTAATTGCGTGTTCGGGGATGTGACGGCCGCTAAGGCGGTCGGTGAGTTGGGTCCATGCGCGGCGCACGGTGCTGGAGACTGCGGCGGGGCGGATACCAGTCATGAAGACCAGACCGAAGGCGTAGCCAATGACTGAAAGGATGACGAGACCCGCAGTGCCGATGGTGCCTTCGGCCATGCGGCGTCCGATGAAGCCAAAGCCGCCACCGGGACCGAGGATGTTGTATTCACGGTCCCATGTGGTGAAGAAAAAGTTCTGAAGACCGAGGAACAACGCGCCGGAGATGACGAACAGCATGGCTCCTGCGACAGGTCGCGCGGGGAGTAATCCTTCACGCAGGAGACGCATGCCCATGAACATGCGGGCGACGCCTAACCAGACAAGTGACACTGGGATGAGGAACGACGCTGCGCCGAACAGAAACATGGCATATCCTGCAACGGTTGCGCCCATTGGCCCGATGATGTTCATCGCGGGGTCGTTTGGCGGATTTCTCGTCGCGAATGCGACCCAAGGCCGCAAATCATCTGGAGTGTAGCTTGCCAATGCGAGGAAGAGGGCTGCCCCAGAGGCGATCAGGAGTACCGAACCGACGCCGACTCCCGATTCATCTCCTGAGAACGAGGCGTCGTCCTGACGGCGGCTGGGGCGGCTGGGGGACATGTGCTGAGCGTGGAGGCGGAGGTGAAAGATGAGCGGCAATCCCACCGGCGCAGATTGGCTGGACTCGGGATGCCTTGTGGTTCATGCTAATGGAGGCGCGGGTCGATTCAATCTTGAATTTACGGCAAACTTAAGCTTTTCAATACATTCATGGCTTCCATTTCTGGTGATCGCCCGGCGTTCAGCACGGGAATTCTTCGGTTCCAACCGCTTTATCATGAACGTGTTTGGGGCGGACGGGAGCTGGCGCGGCGGTTCGGTCGAGAGCTGCCGGATGGCGGTCCGATTGGCGAAAGCTGGGAAATTGTCGATCGGTCGGAGGCGCAAAGTGTTGTGCGCGGAGGACCGTGGCACGGGACGAGCCTGCACACCTTGTGGAGGGAGCATCGGGAAGGCGTTTTTGGATTAACTGCACCGCAGACGTCGGACTTTCCGCTCCTGGTGAAGATTCTTGACGCCCGGGACACGCTCAGTCTGCAGGTGCATCCACCGGATTCGTGTGCGGCCGCGTTGGGTGGAGAGCCGAAAACGGAGATGTGGGTGGTGGTCGACGCCGAGCCTGGGGCGGCGTTGTTTTGCGGAGTCAACGAGGGGGTCGGGCGCGATGACTTCGCCGCGGCACTCGCGGCTGGGACCGCTGCTGACTGTGTGCCTCGACTTCCGGTCCGGTCTGGCGATGCTATCTTCATTCCGAGCGGACGGCTCCATGCGATCGGGGCCGGGCTCGTCATCTTCGAGATTCAGCAGAATAGTGACACGACGTATCGCGTTTTTGACTGGAACCGGGTCGGGCTCGATGGCAAACCGCGGCCGCTGCATGTCGAAGAGTCACTTCGATGCATCGATTTTTCGGACACCACGCCGGAGTTGACGCCTCCAGACGCAGTGGTGCTGGCGTCGTGCGATCATTTTGAGGTGCTCCGCCGCCGAGTTGTTGCGGGACAGTCGATGCCCTGGGGGAACGCTGGAGAGTTTTCCATCATCGCAGTTGTGAGTGGCGAAGTGTTGCTTGCGGGGGAATCTTTGGGGCCTGGGGATTTTGCGATGGTGCCAGCGGTTCTCACTGAAGAAGCGCGGAACCTTGTCGCCTTCAGCGATGCGGAATTGCTTGAGACTACCTTCGGGCGACGCTGAAGATCGGGAGGGCGCTGAGCAGCACGCGGGTCGGAGTTTGGGTGCTGATGATTGTTCCACTCAAATTGATTTTACATGACATATATTGTATGTAGTTATTAAGGGGCGAAAGACACATCTACCTGATTGGCGCTTGCTTGAGTGGCTGGAAGCTTGGATTTGAGATCTGTGAATTGGCCGAGCGCGAAAAGGATATCGGGATGGAAGCTGGTATTGGTCCTGGTAGCCGGGATTTGGAATTCTGTTTTGGCGGAGGAGATGGGGCATGAGGAGGAGCGGAGGTTGCTGCCGCCGCCGCCGGCTTCACGATTGGTGGATGCGGCGAGAATCTTCGGGCCGGACGAACGGCGAGCGATCGAGGCCGATGCCGCCGCGATGCCGCAGATTGTTTACGTGGTAACGATGGAGTCGGCGGCGGCGATTGGCGCGGGCGAATACGCGTCACATCTGGCGAAGGCATGGATACCTGAGGGGGCCATGGTACCGCGTGGTGCGGTCATGGTTTTGGAGTTTTCCGTCCGAGGGGATCGACCGGTTTTTGGATTCAGTGGGACGTGGACCGAGAACGCTGCCGCGGCTAAGGTTGCTTTCGATGAGCTGGCGGCGACGGATGCAGCGGCCGGTGTTCGGGCTGCGCTAGGAGTTCTGGGCGGGCACCCGCCTATCGGGGTGAAACGGAACCCAGTGAACCGCGGGAGCACGGCAACCGGCATAGCCGGGGCTTTTTTCGTGCTGACCACGATGTTCTTCATTTATCAGCGCGTAAAAGAGCACCTCGAATCGCGAGCGAAACGGGAGATGGAACTGGCTGGAGGGTCCCGCCGAGGTGGAGGTTGAGGCTATTGCGGCGCGAACGCCAGGTTACTGAGCCCTTTCCCAGCCGATGACTTTGCCGTTTTCGAATTGAATGACTGCGGATGTCACTGGTACGAAATCAGTGCCTGTGGTCATCATGCCGGGCCCGAAACCGGGCCCCCAGTACCGGCTGCCATACGGTCCGAAGCACCCCGCACCGGCGCCCATAAAGAAGCTGTTTGAGACAACAGGCTGGAGTGACGTGTAGCGCCACATCTCGGTCTCTTTTCCCGCCCGGCTGCCCTTCATGGCATTATTAGGAGCGCCGAGTGCGAGATAGACTGCATCGCGCGACATGCCCTCTGCGATCCGTCCAGAATGAACGGCCGCGAGATCGCCTTGAGAAAGTGACTGTACCATCTGGGGATTGGCAGCGATGCGCCGCTGCGGGGTCGATGACGCACAGGCAACAAGCGCCGCTGCGGCGATTCCGGCGAGGCTGAATCTGAGCATTTTCACTTTGCCAGTCTCTTCTGGGCCATGCGAAACGCAAGGACATTCGTGTTGCGCTGAGGGCGAGGCGGGAGCAGAACAAATGCCAATCACACCCCCCGTGGAAGACCGGTTCGGCCATCGCATTTCGTATCTCCGCATCAGCATCACTGATCGCTGCAATGAGCGATGCCGCTATTGCATGCCGGAGGAACGCCAGGAATGGCTGCCCCGCGAAGGAATCCTGAGCTACGAGGAAATCCTGAGAATCCTGAGAATTGGCGCGGGCATGGGGATCCGCAAGGTCCGCATTACGGGTGGCGAACCGTTGACCCGACGGAATGTCCTCTCGCTGATTCGAGGCGTCGCCGCCGTTCCTGGAGTTGAAGATATCGGAATTTCCACCAACGGCACATTGCTTGCCGATGTTTCGGCGGAAGAATCGGGTGAAGCCCTCACCATGGCCCGTCGTCTCGTTGAGGCCGGCGCCCGCACAGTCAATGTTTCACTGGATACGCTAGACCAAGCGGCCTATGCCGCGATTACGAATCGCAACTTTCATGCGCGGGCCCTTGCTGGAATCAAAGCGGCTTGTGTGGCAGGATTCGAAAGCATCAAACTGAATTGTGTGCTCATGAAGGGCCGGACGGAAAACGAAGTTTCGGACCTTGTCGAGTTCGCGCACGACCATGGGTGCCTGCTGCGCTTCATCGAATTGATGCCGGTGTCGACGACCGAAGTGCTCACTGCTGACAATTTCCTGTCTTGCGGTACCGTTCAGCAGATCCTGGCAGCACGCTACGGGCCACTGGTCCCCTGCCCCGAGGTTCGTACCAACGGTCCGGCGTCCTACTGGCGAATCCCCGATCGGAACCAACTCGTGGGTTTCATCGGGGCTATGACCAACCTGCATTTCTGTGAGAGCTGCAACAAGCTCCGCCTGACGGCCGACGGAAAACTCAGGCCGTGTCTAGGCAGCCATATGGAAACTGACCTCATCACTCCGCTGCGGGCCGGAGCCACCGATGATGAGATCACCCGACTGATCGCCGATACAGTGGACCGCAAGCCGAAGGAGCACGACTTCCGGACGACTTACCTGCCGGGCCGCAGAATGATTGCCATTGGCGGTTAATCGCCCGGCCCGTCGATGCCGTCAGCCTCGTTCGTTTTCGATCAGCGAACGGAACGATACGGCCCGCATAGCCGTTGCGAGGGCGGCGGCAAAAACAGCACCCCACGAGGCACCCCGCGAAACCTGTGCTGCTGGACGGGCAAGCCCGAGAATCTGTTGCCCGGCCGACTGTGCTCTAGCGGTGCATTCAAGCAGCTTGAAGGCCGAATGCGCTGCGTCGAGATCCGGGAAGACAAGTACATTGGCACGTCCGCCAAGGGGACTTCCCGGAGCCTTGATACGTGCTGTTTCGGGATCCAGTGCAGCGTCGATTTCGAGTTCGCCGTCGATCTCCGCATCAATGCGCTGACTGCGCAGGTATTCCCTAGCGAGTCCTGTGGCGGCCGCAACCTTCTGCACCGCTGCGTGGGTTGCGCTGCCTCGGGTGGAAAAACTCACCATCGCCACCCGCGGCCGTTCCGGAAGCAGTGCCGCCGCCACTTTAGCCGACTCAACAGCTATCATGGCCAGTTGTGAAACCGTCGGCGAGGGAATGACGGCGCAGTCTGCGAGCACCAGTGTGCCACCACACCCAATCTCTGGTCGGTCAGGGAGGCGAAGCGGAGCACAACTGGATACTGCATCAATCCCGGGCAGTTTGCGGATGAGATGCTGAAGTGCACGGAACCATGCTGCTGGAATCATCTGATTCCCTCCCACTGCGCCGTCGGCGTATCCGTACTGCAGCATCATGGCGGCAAAATATCCGGGCTGAGACATTACTTCGCGGGGATCGACTGCACCTGCTTTCCGATATCGGCTGACCTTGCGGTAAAGCTCGCAGAATCGCTCGAAATCATGGCTCGCTTCCGGATCGATGATACCCACAAAGTCGAGCTTGATCCCCTGTTCGCGTGCGAGCGATTGGATCGCAACCCGATTGCCCAGCAGGACTGGCGCGACCGCTTCCAGTCTGGCGAGCTCCGCAGCGGCCCGCAGAACACGGAGATCTTGTCCGTCCGGAAAGACGATGCGCTTCGGGTGCCGTCTCAGGTACCGCACCAGCGGTCCGAGCAGCGGGTCTTCGTCTTGGTAGATAAAGCCGGGCGGGTTCATGAGTGCCGGAACGTCCGGCTAAGCAGGTGCCCTTTGCGCGGGCGCATGCTTCCTCAATTCCTGAGCCACTCCGCCAACCAATCAAGCGCCAATCCAATCCGCAGGTGAATTGCAACACCAAGCCAATCCACACAATCCCGAAAAAGCGGCTCGACACCGCCGCTTACGGGATGACATTATCGCACCAACGTCCCGCGTGTCCCGACCAGCCGGTAGCAACGTGTGCATTCGCCCAAGCTGTACTTTCACGTGTCCACCAAGACACACCGAGCATGCAACCTGATTTCGTGCGGCGTGCTTAAATGAGTTGATCCGCAGTCACAGGTAAATTTTTCCCTGGTATTGGGAAAGCTACTCACCAACCACGAGCAAGGCCATATGTTCCCCTCAATGCCAGAAGCGCTTACTCGGCTTTGACACCAGGTTCCAAACCACCAATATTCCCAAATGAATCGTCCCTCTCTCATCTGCCTGTTACTCTTGGGGACCTTACCTTCGTTCGCCGCCGCAGAACCACTCCGCCTGATGTCCTTCAACCTCCGCTACGCCAACAACGGCGACAAGGAGTCAAGGAACTGGACGCACCGCCGCGATTCCGCCGCCGCCATCATCAAGGGCCATCAGGCAGAGGTTGCCGGTCTCCAGGAAGCCCTTCGGGGCATGCTGGATGATCTCGCCGCCCGCCTGCCCCAGTATGCAGAGATCGGTGTTGGACGAGACGACGGAAAAACCTCCGGCGAGTACTCAGCCGTGCTCTACAGGAAGGACCTCCTTGATGTCACCGCCAGCGGCACGTTCTGGTTCTCCGACACTCCAGACCAGCCCGGCAGCAAATCATGGGGCAACACCATCCCCCGCATCTGCACGTGGGCCTCATTCAGACGGAAAAGCGATGGACTCAGCTTCGACTTCTTCAACGCACACTTCGATCACCAGTCTCAGCCCTCCCGGGAAAAATCCACCGCCGCACTGCTCGAGCGGATCAAGTCGCGAAAGCAACCCGTCTTCATCTCCGGCGATCTCAACGCCGGAGAGGATAACCCAGCCGTCGCCGCCTTCAAATCCGCCGGCTTCATCGACACATGGCGCGTCTTCCACCCGGATGTCCCCACTGCTGACAGCAGCACTTTTCATAACTTCACCGGATCCGCCAAGGGCTCGAAGATCGACTACATCTTCGCACCCCATAGCTGGAAAGTCGTCAACGCCGCGATCATCCGCACACCGTCCGCCGATGGTTGGCCGTCCGACCACTTCCCCATCCACGCTGTCATCGAATCCGCGCCCTGATCAATGAGCGGTCGACCTCCATTCCGCGACGACATCGTCTATGACGATGAGGGGCCGCAGCGCCGCAAATTCCCACGCCGCTCCGCTGATCAAGACCCTGAAGAAGACTCGGAACATCCTCAAAAAGGCGCACTCCCCGCCCGTGCCACCCGGGAACTCGAATCCCGCCGAGCCGCCGGCGAACTCCTCGAACCCATCCTTCCCAACCATGCGCGCAATCTCGCCACCACCTTCTGGGGCATGGCATGGAACCGCTATCTCATGGAGTGCGCCGACTATGCCAGCCGCCTTCCTCGCGGCCGCACCGCCCTCCGCTCCGGTCGCGTGCTTCGCCTGACTCTGGAAACAGGCAGTATCCGCGCCGTCGTTGCCGGACAACGCCTCTTCGAAGTCACTATCAACATCAGATCACTCGACGACGCAGCGGCAACCGCACTCGCCGAGCGACTCCGTGGCAGAATCGGCAGCATCGTCGAGTTGCTCTCCGGCGACCTCAGCGCGGAAGTCATGACCATCGTCGCCGCCCCGGAAACCGGCTTGTTCCCTTCACCATCGGAAATCCGCTTCGCCTGTTCCTGCCCAGACGACGCCAGTCTCTGCGAACACGCCGCCGCCGCCCTCTACGCCACCGGTTGCCGCTTCGATGACCATCCCGCAGAACTCTTCCTCCTCCGCGGCATCGACCCAGCCTCGCTCCAAACCTCAAACCTCGGCGATGTCGTCTCCGCCCTCACCGGAGATGTCCCCCCACCAGCCATAGACGGTGCCGACCTTTCTGCCCTATTCGGCATCGCCCTCGGCGACCATCAGCATTCCTGACGCACCACGCGCCCGTCACTCATGTAAAGCCGGGCCGGAAGCGACGCGGCAATCGCTTCACTGTGCGTCACCATCACAATCGTCGCGTGCCGCTCCTCGTGAATCCGGTGCAGGAGATCCATCACCAGTCCCGCACCACCCGAATCAAGATTCCCCGTCGGTTCGTCGGCCAGCAGCAAACGCGGGCGATGCACCAGTGCCCTCGCCACCGCCGTTCGCTGCATTTCGCCTCCGCTCACCTCATGCGGCAACCGGTTGAACTTTCCATCCAATCCGGCCATCGCTAGCAAGTCTCGCGACCGCTCGGCTGCCGCCCCGGCACCATGACCAGCAAGAATCAGCGGCAGGCTCACATTCTCCTCAAGGGTCATTCCGGGCAGCAGGTGAAAGAACTGAAATACAATGCCCGCCGTCCGCCGCCGGTACAATGTCCGCTCCTTCTCCCCGGCCGTGTCCAACCGGACTCCCGCGACTTCAATCTCCCCTGACGTCGGCTTGTCGAGCGCCGCAAGAAGATGCAGCAGCGTACTCTTGCCACACCCGCTCGGCCCCGTGATCGCCGTGAAGGTCCCCTCCGCCAATGTCAGACTCACTCCCTCCAGCGCGGCCACAGGTCTTCCCTCGGCGCGGTACTGGCGGCAAACATGGCGGAGTTCAATCACAGCATCAGCGGCGGCAGGATTACACCAAGTGCCGTCGCCTCAATAACGACCTCCGCACCTTCAGGGAGACGCCGGAAAAGATCAATCACGTCCCGATTCGTCATTCGCACACACCCATGGCTCGCTGCATGTCCGATGCGCTCCTCCTGATTCGTTCCGTGAATGTAAATGTAGCGCTCCCTCGTGTTCCCGTTCGCCGCATCCAACCCATCAAGCCAAAGGATCCTCGAAAGGATCAGGTCCTCCTCGCAGGTCTCGCCGCGCCAATGGCCTACCGCTTCCCTGCTCTTGAAAATCGTCCCCATCCGCGCCCCGCGACCGATCTTCTTCCAGACCCGGAACCTCCCCGTCGGCGTGCAGTTGCTCCCCGGTACAAATCCAGGGCCATTCGCCGCCGTCGAAACCGGATACCACGCCACCATCCGCCCTCGCCCGTCAATCAGTCGCAGACATTGATCCCGAATCGATACCTCTGCTCGCATGACGTTCAGTTCGGCTCAGTTCAGAAAACACGCAGCGACCACCGCACCGCCGGATTCGCCCTAAGCTCGAACGCCGTCAGGCTGCGGCCGTCGTACGGCGAAAACCCGCTCGCCGCCAGCGCTCCTGCCCGCCCCGCCGACAGTCCTCCCGCCGCCGCTTCACACAGAAAAATCCGCACATTGATCCCGAGATCGCTCTGGCCGGACCCATCCAGTGACCACTCGTGATGCACCAGATTGCCGCGCTTCATCGTGAATTCGATCCGCCGAGTCCCGTCCGGCCGGGTCTCCACTCTCGCCCGGAAACTGTCAGGATGATATTGATAGGCATACCCCTCTCCGAACGCCGCCGGGCGCACCGCCTTCACCTTCACCGGCCCATCCTCGCGAGGAACATCCATCGAAATCTTCCCGATGCACCCGAATGTTCCGTTCGCAGTCTCCCCGCGCCCGTCCATCTGCACCTCCAATGCTGCCCAGGGCTTCCCAGCCACATCGTCAGACACTGTGTCAGGCGGCACCTCGACAATGAAATAGATCCCCTCAAGATCAGCCTGCACGCTCGCCGTCCCGAAAACCCCGGGGTCAGCCGCCGGCCGTACCCCCCACGCCGCCAGCGGAACCAGCGGTAGCAATTGATTCAATCCGCCATGCCGGACACCTTCAATGGTGCGCTCGAATCCTATCACTTTTCCCGCAACCGGAATCTCCACCCGGACCGATTCCTTGAAACGGAACGCCGCCGCAGGATCCGGAAGCGCCAACCGCAGTGGCAGCGGTTGCCTCGCTCCCGGAGCAACCTTGATGGGCACCTCACTGACCGTCCCCCGCCAGCGCACCGTCGCCACCGCCTCCAGCGGAACACTGCCGCCATTCACCACCGTCGCCTCCAGCAGGTAATCTCCAGCCACCCCATCTTCGCGCTCCTCTGGCCACAGCAAACCCACCGGCTGAACTGGTGCCGCAAAATCCACCAACTGCTGCCAGCCGTCGTCACTCACCAGCACCGCCCCGCGCACCAATCCCTCGTCACCCGGTGGAAGATCGCCACGACCCTGCAGATTCCCGCCAACCGCCGCCCGCACCACCGGCAGCAGCACGCGCCGCGCCTTCCCCGGACCCACCACCATCGCCGTATCAGGCGTCCCCGACTTCACCACGTAACCCGTCAGAGCCAGCGGGCTAACAACACACCCCACCGGCTGCTCCGAACGATTCGCCAGCCTCAGCGTTAGGACAGCCTCATCCGCCGCCCCCGCCGCCATGTCCAGCGATGCAGAAACCGCCAACTGCGGCTCCGGTTCCCCTTCCATCAGCCAACGTGCCGCAGTCTCACCCATCCTCCTGTGCGCCGCCGCATTCGGATGCCACGACACCCCGGCCTCAGGCGTCCCCGGATGATCATAATGCCGCCGTGTCGTTTCAAGCATCGAATCGAACGCCCGCTCCGCATTCAGGTTGATCAGGTCCGATGGCTGCCTCAGCAGCGCATTCCCAAGTTCCGCAAAAAACACCCCCGACGCCTCCGCCACTGCCCTCATCACCCCAGCATATGGTCGCGCTCTCCCAAGGCTCGTCCGCACATCCCCACCCTCCAGCGACGGTGGCATCGCCGCAAGAATCACGTCCGCTCCCTTCTCCCGGCACAATGCCACCGACTTCTCCAGCGCCGCCCGGAACGACGCCAGTGACACCCCGTTCAACGCGTCACGCCCCCCGCACCCAATCAGCACAAGATCCGTCTCCGCACCCGTATCGTTTAGAAAAACTTCGCTAGTCAGTGGCTCCAGTGCCTGAATCGCCACCGCCCCATCCCTCGCAAAATTCCTCAGGTAAATCTGCGACCGACTCACCGGCCTCCGCGACGCCGGCAATCCCCTCCTCAGCAGATCATTCACTGAAAACACCGCCATCGGCGCTTCCTTCTGGCGCCCGATCGGACCCGGCAGAACCGGCATCGGCCCCTTCTTCAGCTTCTCCCACTGCGCCGCCAGCACCGCATACTCCTTCCACTGCTTTTCAATCCCAACCTCCTCGCGCTTTATCGCACTGTGCGGCTCGAGATCAATCACACCACCGTGATAGTAGAAATCCCCGCCAAGCCGGTCCAGCAGCCGCCCATGCCACGCAAAAACCGCATCATAAGAACTCTCGTCCGGTCGCTGCTGAAAGAACGTGCTCAAATCATCCCCGAACACCGCCGCGTAGATCGTCTCCCGCCGCTGCAGCTTCGCAAACGTCCTCGGTATCAACTTCTTCAACCGCTCACCCTGCCCCGCCGTCAGCGGCATCTGCCCACGCACGCCCTCAGGCAGCAACACCGCGGGAACCGCAGCCAGCACGGATGCCAGCACCTGACGTCGGGAAACGCTCATCTCCTTCCATGGCCGCTGCCCGGCACGTTTTCAAACCTCATTTTGCCCGTCACTTGCGCCGGTTGAAATGCGCCAACTCGCGGTCCATCTCCCGCTTCGCCTCTTTCCCCTTCAGCGCCTCGCGCTTGTCCCCGGCATCCTTGCCTCTTGCCACCGCAATCTCGATCTTCACCCGCGGCCCTTTCCAATACACCCGCAACGCCACCAGCGCATGCCCCTTCACCTGACAGATCCCATACAGGCGCATGATCTCCTTCCGATGCAGCAGCAATCGCCGCACCCGTCTCGGATCAGGCTTCTCCCAACTCGCGTTCTGATAAGGCTGAATGTCGCAACCGTACAGCAGGCACTGCCCGTCATCCACACGCGCAAACGCATCGCGAAGGTTGATCTTCCCCTCGCGCGCCGACTTCACCTCCGTCCCCTTCAACTCAATCCCAGCCTCGAACTTCTCAAGGATGTGATACTCGTGCAGGGCCTTGCGGTTCGAAGCAATTTCCGCGTTCACAACAGCAGTTTAAATTCGACCGACTCCGCAGCAGCCAGTCCGGCAGCTCCAGAATACAGTCGTCACTCAGCCGACTCCAGCCTCGCCGGAATCACACTTCTTCAGGCACCACGTCGGAAAACTCAGCCGAAATCTTCCCTTCAATGATCTCCAGCAGCGCAATGTCCCCCTGGCCAAGCCGCATCCCGTAAGAAGCAGGATTGATCAGCGGCGCACGGCCTTGATTCAGCTGGCGCACCCGGCGCGACACAAGATTCACCAGCACCGGAGGATTCGGAATCACTTTGGCGGCTTTTTCAATGAGGTCAGTCTTCATATCTCGAAAGGGGACGGCTACACCCGGTTCCGGAGCCGCAGCACTCACCCCATTGGATGGAAATGCTATGATCTTCGGGCCGGACATGGCGCAGAGGGTTTGTTCGTACCTGCTTCCGCGGGACAGTCGGCCCGTCCAGTCGTTCCCGGACGCAGGGGACGGGACCCGTAACCCCGTTTCCCTCGCTGGCAAGGGACGAATTTGAACCGCTTCACGTACCAGTTCCCTCATTCTGTCCGCCTCGCACGATCTCCATTGCCCAATGGCCTCCTCCCCATACCCGTTCCTCCCGCCAGTCCCCCCCGCACTCCCCGCGCTCGACCTCATCCTCGTCGCCACCCAGGGCCGCGTCGTCGCCCTCCGCAAATCCGATGGCATCGAACTCTGGCGCACCCGGCTCCCCGGCATGGCCTACTTCGTCACACTCCTCGTCGACCCTCCCCACGCCTTCGCCCACGCCCGCGGCGAAATCCACTGTCTCGACCTCGCCTCCGGCCAGATCATCTGGTCCAACAACCTCCCAGGCTGCGGCTACCACCTCGCCAGCCTCGCCATCGCCGGTTCCTCCGCCCCCGACTCCGGCACCATCGCGGCCATCATGGCACAGCAGCAGCAGACCGCATCCGCCGCCACCTGAACGCCTCCGCGATTCCTTCTCCCGCGGGTTGAATTCACCCGCACACCGCTGCATGAACAGTTTTCCCTGTTCTCATGTGCGGTATCTACGGCTTTTCCGGGTTTGATGAAGACGGTCTGCTCGACCGCATGGCTCGCGTCCAGATCCACCGAGGCCCCGACGGCGAAGGCCGCTACGAACGCCCAGGCTTCCAGATGGGCATGCGACGCCTCAGCATCATCGACCTCGCCGGCGGCTGGCAACCCGTCTTCAACGAAGACCGCACCTGCGCGGTCGTCCTCAATGGCGAAATCTACAACTACCGCGAACTCCGCTCCCAACTCGAGGGCCTCGGCCACTCCTTCGCCTCCCTCAGCGACACCGAAACCCTCGTCCACGGCTACGAACAATGGGGCCTCGAAGGGCTCCTCTCACGCCTCAATGGCATGTTCGCCTTCTGCCTCCGCGACGAACGCTCGGGTGACACGTTCATCGCCCGCGACCGCACCGGCCAGAAGCCGCTCTACTATCACCACGCCAACGGCCGCTTCCTCTTCGCCAGCGAAGCCAAAAGCATCCTCCAGAGCCGCCACGTCCCCGCACGCTGCCGCACCAGCGCCATCGACGCCTACCTCTGTCTCCGCAATGTCCCGGAACCAGCCACCATGTTCGAGGGCATCGACATGCTCCCGGCCGCTCATTTCCTCAAGCTCTCCCGCTCCGGCTCGCTCTCCATCCACCGCTACTGGGAAGTCCCCCTAACCGACGGCAATTACGCCTCCGACGAAGCCTGCTTCGAAGAATTCGAAGCCCTCTGGGACGACGCCATCCGCCTCCACATGCGCAGCGATGTCCCCGTCGGTGCCTACCTCTCCGGCGGCGTCGATTCCTCCCTCGTCGTCGCTGGAATGACCAAGGTCACCTCCGGCATCAGCACCTACAGCATCGGCTTCAATTCCCCCATCGACGAAACCAAAGACGCCGAAGCCACCGCCCGCTTCCTCGGCACCAAACACCACACCATCCACGTCCAGCCCGCCGACTTCAATCTCCTACCCAAAATCGTCTGGCACATGGACCGCCCCGTCGGCGATGCCCTCATCATCGCTTTCTATCAACTCGCCAACGGCGCAGCCAAAGACCTCAAGGTCGTCCTCGGCGGCGAGGGAGCCGACGAATGCTTCGCAGGCTACGACTTCCTCAAAAAACTCCTCACCGCCAATCGTCTCGGTCCCGCCGCGCCTCTCGCCGGCAACATCCTCAAGGCCATCCCCCATCAGGTCCTCAACCAATTCTTCCACTTCCCCGCCGATCTCGGCAGTCAGGGAAAAAAACGCGGCGTCGACTTCCTCCTGAACTACCGCCGCCGCCACCTCATGGCTAACTTCTACGCCCTCCGCACGCTCTGGTCGGAAGAAGAACGCCGCACGCTCTACGCCCCGTCCATGAAGGACTTCGCCGGCGAATCATGGATCCCGCACGAACGCCCGCTCCCGCCCGGTTCCCCGCGCTCGCTCGAACAGGCACCCATGCTCGACCGCCTCCTCAGGCTTCAGTTCGACGAATGGCTCCAGGACTGGGCCCTCATCCGTCAGGACAAAAACACCATGGCCCACAGCCTCGAGTACCGGCTGCCCTTCCTCGACCACAGGCTCATCGAACTCGCCTTCCGCATGCCGCCGCACCTCAAACTCCGCGGCCGCACCGACAAATGGATCGAACGCCGTCTCGCCGACAAGGCCTTCGCAGGCATGTCCACCAACCCCCCAGGCCATCGCCCCAAAATCCCTTTCTTCCTCCCGCTCGAATTCTTCTTCGAACACCCGGAATTCAAAAACCTCGTCGCCGACACGCTCAGCGATTCCCAGATCAAAGCCCGCGGCTACTTCGACCCAGCCGCCGTCCGCGCTCTCCTCACCCGCATGGAATCCCGCGAGTTCCTCTACCTCAAGCAGGTCATGTCCCTCGTCATCCTCGAACTCTGGCACCGCGCCTTCATCGACGGCAAAGGCCCCGACGCCTGACGTCCCCATCTCCCCACTTCACTCGGTGATCGTCACCGGATCCCCGATCTTCAACACCGCGAAAAACGCCCGCACTTCCCCCGGCGGCATCCGGATGCACCCGTGCGACGCAGGATAACCGGGACAATTCCCCGCATGCATCCCGATCTCGCGGCAGCTCAATCGCATGAAATACGGCATCGCCACCTTATAGATCGACGACACCCAGCTCACCTGCTTGTCCGTAATCACATAACTCCCCTTCGGCGTCGCATTTCCTTTCCGCCCCGTCGATACCCGCGACGTCCTCACAACTTTTCCACCTTTGTAAAGCCGCGCCCGCTGGTCCCCTAGCGAAATCACCACCCGCACGCCTTCCTTCTCCGCCTCCTCCGGCTTCCTTCCTAGCAATACCTGCGCCGCCTTCAGATTCTCCGTGTCGCACGCAAACTGCACCGGATACCGCTTCCAGCTCCGCGTCGTGATCCCGCGCTTCGCTCCCTTCCCGATCAAAAAATCCACCAGCGCAAAATCCCCCGTCGCCGCCGCATGCATCAGCGGGGTCAATCCCTTGTCCCGCTCCAGCCACTTGCAGAAATGCTCGCTCCTCAGCCGCTCCGCAAACTCCGGACGCAACGGCCCGAACGGCGCATTCACCTCCGCCCCGCTCTCCAGCAATCGCTCGATCAGCGCACGATCCCCGTCCGCCACCGCCACATGAAACGCACTCTGCCCGATACTGCCCGCCTTCTTCGGATCCGCTCCCTTCTCCAGCAGCAGCTTCACCGCCTCCCCCTTCCGCTCCAGCACCGCACGCACTAGCATCGGATTCCCGCCCGAATCCGCACGGTCCGGCGACAACCCCGACGCCAGCAGCAACTCCAGCATCGCCGTGTCCTCCGCCCCGATCGCCGCATCCACAAAATCCTCAGGCCGCCCGCCAAACCGGAACATCAGCGCCACCAGTTCCTTCTTACCATCACCAAAAGCCGTCTGCAGCGCCGACCGCTCGCCCTCACCCGCCACATTCGGATCCGCCCCGCTCTCCAGCAAAGCCGTGATCATCGCTTCCTGCCCGTGCCTCACCGCATGCACCAAGGCCCGTGGAGCCTTCGCAGGATCCGCCCCATACCGCAGCAGCCTCCCCACCATCTCCCCATCGCCCTTGTCCGCCGCCACCGTCAGCGGCCCGCCATCCCCCGCCGCCCCGTCCGGCCGCGCACCATTCTGCAAAACCGCCGCCGCCAGCCCGCCATCACCGCCCGCACAAGCCACCGCCAGCATCTCGTCCAGCAATTCATGTCCCTGCGGCAAATGCCCCAGCAATTTCAGCAATCCCGCCACCCCCGCACTTCCCTTGCCTTCACCTAGCGCCCGAACCGTCGCCGCCGGCACCAATCTCGGATCCGCGCCCCGTTCCAGCAACGCCCCCACCGCATCCGCCGTGCTCCGTTCCAAGGCATGCACCAGCACCGTCCTCCCACCCGCATCCCGCGCATTCAATTGCTTCACCGGCACCCGCGACGCCACCACCGGCACGCTCTCCCATCGATCCGTCTCCACCGCCTTCCACAACACCGGCGACCCACCCTCAGCTTCGCCCCCCGCAAAATCCACGCCCGCTTCCCCCAGTAATCTCAAAACATCACCATCACCCGCCGCCGCCGACTTCATCGCCGCCTCCATTCCCACCACCACTCCGCGACGTTGCAGCAACTCACCCGGCGTCACCCGCTCCCCGCCCCGCGTACCCGACAAAACCATCGCCAGCGCCGGAAGCGCCAGCAATGGCAGGCAAAGCAGGGTGCGGGATAGTTTCACGGGAAAATCGACGGCCCTCACATAACAAGACGCTTCCCGGAAAATCAAGCGCCACGCCCTCCTCCTTCACGCATTTTTCCGCCCGCATCCATCCGCAATCACCCGGGGCTCCCCTTGCGGCCCCCGCAGGCTCCGGCATCATGCCCCACCCATGGCGTCCGCTCCGCAGGCTGCTCCCCCTCCAAAACCTGCCCCGACCCCGCCGCGGCGAAGGCTCAAACGCGCCCTCAAAGTCGCCGCTCTGCTCGCCCTCGTCATCGCTCTCGCCCACCGTCCCATCCTCCAGGGCCTCATCCGCTTCTCCGCCCGCAAGGCCGCCGCCGCCCAGGGCATCGACCTCCAACTCACCGTCGCCGGCAATCTCTTCGGCAATCTCTCCCTCGACTCCATCGCCGCCACCGGCGCCTCCGCCTCTCCCCTCCGCTCGCTCACCGCCAAATCGGTCTCCGCCCGCTACAATCTCCGCAAAGCCATCTCCCTCGGCCCAGCCCAAGCCCTCGACGAACTCATCCTCGACAACGTCACCCTCGATCTCGACCTCCGCTCGCCTTCCCCCGCCAAACCCGCGCCCTCCCCTTCCTCTCCGGCCGCCCTCCCCTCCATCCGCATCCCCACGCTCATCTGCCGCAATGTCTCCGGCACCATCCATCTCCCTCAAGGCGACATCGTCCTCCGCAACTTCAACCTGAACCTCACCCCGGGCACCAACGGCCAGCTCTCCCTCGATTCCCTCGACCTCCCGTTCCCCGCCATCCCCAAACTCTCCGCAGTCTCCGCTAACGTCAGCG
>Ga0315899_10001277_pt1 | contig 28928 bp, 23 predicted proteins | sample LakEriMetagenome_2_FD_203518 | JGI IMG/M metagenome (GOLD analysis project Ga0315899, IMG submission 203518) | Freshwater fungal communities from buoy surface, Lake Erie, Ohio, United States - Buoy 4 MA112 | ecosystem: Environmental > Aquatic > Freshwater > Lake | place: USA: Lake Erie, Ohio... | reverse complement strand
TCTTTTTGTAGTTGAAAAGCTCATGGGTGGCAAGAACATCGTTGACGAGTTGAAGTATGTGAAGAAGAAGCCGAAGGTTGAGGTTGCTCCTGCGCCTGCTGTTGCGCCTGTTGTGGCACCTGTTGTAGAACCGGCGCCTGCAAAGGCTCCGGCTAAGAAGGCTGCTGTAACCAAGACTCCTGTGGCTGAGCCAAAGAAGAAGTAACCTGTGGCCACTAATGCACGAGTGATTGTATAGTCACGAATGCACGAATGATTGATGAGTCACGAATGCACGAATGATCTTATGGTCACGAATGCACGAATGCACGAATGCCACGTCACTTCATTCCATTGTTTTTTAATTAGAAATGAAGTAATGAAAATGAAAAGAGGCGCCTGTTTGGGCGCCTCTTTTCATTGAAGAAGTAATTTGAATTACATCATCTTGTAACCATCGAATGATCCGGTGTAAGTCACACCGTCTTTCGTGTAGGTGTATTCGTATTGTAGAATTTCACCATCGCAGAAGCCTTGGCCGGTGGTGACATAGCATACCGTATTGCCGTCAGCGTATTGTTGTTCGGGAATTTCGAAATAGGTGTTTAAGAGAAAATCTCCATAGACCTGACTAAAGCGAAGGCGGGTGCTCAATACGCTTTCCGCAGACGACGTAAGAATGAAGTCAGCATAGAGTACGTCGTCTTTCACAAGTGTGCCTCTGTAATAGCCTGCGTAGCGCTGGCGAACTTGCTGGTCGCAATATTCGCCGTCGTAGCCCACGGGACAATAACAGGTACCGTGCTTGCACTCTCCGCCGTTGGCGCACTCGATCTTACCACACGGATTTATTTTGCCGCAGGAGAATGCTATCGTTGCTAAAGTCAGCATAAGAAAAAGGAGTCTTCTGTTCATGGAATCAATTTATGGGCTCGAATATAAGTGCGCTTTTTTCAAAAAAAAGAAGGCCGCTGAGTAGCGGCCTTCCAAGCTTATAACAACGAGTATTATGCCTTCGCATTCATGTCGTCGAGGACGTTCATGACTTCCTTCACTGCTTTTGCTGAAGCGTCGAGGAGGGCCTTTTCGCTGTCATTCAATTGGAGTTCGATGATTTTCTCGATACCGTTTTTACCCAATACAACTGGAACACCGAGGTAGATGTCTTTCAGACCATACTCACCTTGCAACCATGCGCAGCATGGGAAGATGCGCTTTTGGTCACGCACGATGGCTTCCACCATTTGCGCTGCCGCTGCTCCGGGAGCATACCAAGCTGAAGTTCCGAGCAGGTTCACGATTTCGCCGCCGCCAGTTTTCGTGCGTTCAACGATTGCGTTCAATTTTTCTTCTGAAATCAGTTCGGTTACCGGAATACCACCCACAGTTGTGTAGCGTGGAAGCGGCACCATAGTGTCGCCGTGACCACCCATCAATACCGCTTGGATGTCTTTTGGAGAGCAGTTCAATGCTTCAGCCAAAAACGCACGGTAACGAGCGGTATCAAGAATACCGGCCATACCGAATACACGGCTGCGATCAACCTTAGCGGTGAGGTAAGCGCAGTAGGTCATAACGTCGAGCGGATTGCTCACGACAATGATCTTCGCGTTTGGTGAATACTTGACAACGTTTTCAGTCACCGTCTTCACGATACCGGCATTGGTCGCGATCAAATCGTCGCGGCTCATGCCCGGTTTGCGCGGAAGACCGGAAGTGATGACTACGACGTCTGAATCTGCAGTTTTGCTGTAATCATCGGTACTTCCGATGGTGCGGCTGTCATACAAATTGATGGGGGCTGTTTGCCAAATGTCGAGCGCTTTGCCCTCTGCAAAATTGGGCTTGATATCCACAAGCACAATCTCATTGGCAATCTCACGATGAGCGAGAACATCAGCACAGGTCGCGCCTACATTGCCTGCACCTACTACGGTTACTTTCATGTTTGAATCTTTTTTAGGAAATGATCGAATGATTCGATCGGCGCGCAAAATTAGCATGCAATTTTGTTTGAGCAACTAACGTTGTTTTGCACATGGGGTGTGGACTTACGCACATCCACCCAAAACAACCGCGGTCGGAACACTTTTTAACCCTAGATAAACATTGGCATGAATAGGCTTTTCTGTTTTTTAATCGCGATATGCACAGCACTGGCCACTGTGGCGCAACCCAAACCGGGAACGGTATACCCTGCAGGACAGCCGGGTGTTGATTTTAACACGAAGGACGCAAAGGGAAAGCGCGATGGACTCTGGGTGCAGCAGTGGAAGGATACGCGCAACCTGTTGTATAAAGGGCAGTACGAGCACGGAAAGCCGGTGGGCGAGTGGCAGCGCTTCTATCCCGATGGAACCTTATCCGCTGTGATGAATCACGTGCAGGATACCGTGGTGGTGGATGCGACGTTTTTTCATCCTGACGGCACGACAAAGGCCTCACAAGGGCGCTTTACCTCCAAACGTAAGGATGGCAACTGGAAGTTGTGGAATGAGGCGGGCCGCTTGATTGCAGACGAGAACTTTAAAGATTCCCTGCTGGACGGAACGTGCAAGTACTTTTTTGAAACCGGTCAGTTGCTGAAAATTGAGGTGTACAAAGGAGGAAGAAAGGAGGGAGCCTTCACGGAGTATTATGATAATGGCAAGAAGAAAGCAGAAGGCACGTATAACGCTGATGAAAAGGAAGGTTCTTACAAGCAATGGTTCGATTCAGGAACGTTGGATTGCGAGGGTAAGTACATCAAGGGACTTCAGGATGGCACGTGGTATTACAACCATACCGATGGCAAGCCCAAAGTGACCGTTCTGTTCAAGCGCGGGAAGGAGACCAAGCGCAAATATGAAAATGGGACATTCAAGGAGTATTATGAAAGTAATCTGCCCAAATCAGAGTACTCGTATGACAATGGTATGAAGAACGGCCCCTTCACGGAGTGGTATGATGTCGGCCAATTTGTGCAGGTTCCAGCCTCACAGGAGGATATTGAGTTGGGCATTGTTTATCGCGAAAAGTTGGATGGAACCCAAGTGAAGATCAAAGGCGATTACCTGGATGATAAGTTGGAAGGAGAAGTCGTTTACTACCGTGAAAATGGCAGCATCGAAAAAGTGGAGGAGTGGTCTGACGGGAAATTGGTGAAAACGCGCGCAGCGGAAAAATAACTTGTCTATCTTCGGCGGGTATGCTCAAGTCCGCAAGTAAAATTCTACTCCTGGTCTTCGGATTCGCTCTTGTTGGCTTATCCGCAACCAGCCAAACCGCACCGGGAAAATACTGGGTGCGTTTTACGGATAAAAACAACTCGCCTTATAGTATTTCACGCCCCGAGGAATTTCTTTCCTGGAAGTGTATCGGACGCAGAGAACGACTCGGGATTGGTTTTGACGAGCGCGATCTTCCCGTAAATCCGGATTATATCGCACAGGTTTTGGAAATGGGCGCGGTAAGCCTCCATCATAGAAGTAAATGGTTCAATGCGATCACGATTCAAACAGAGGATTCCTTATTGATTGAAGCCATTCGCGCGCTGCCAATCGTCGCGGAGGTGAGATCAACGCATTCGGATGTTATCAATGGACAATCGCATAAGTGGGATATTGAAAACTCTCCTTCCACCGAGTTGCGTTCAACGCGCTTGTGCGACACGTTTCCTGAGTATGGTCTTGGCTGGCGACAGATTGAAATGCTCAATGGACAATGGCTTCACAGTCTAGGTTATCGTGGAGCGGGTATCGACATCGCTCAATTCGATGCGGGATGGAACCGCACGGATGTCCTACCGGCCTTTGAGCGTTTGCGGGAAGAGGGCAGGATTAAAGGGGTAAAGGATTTTGTGTGGAATAATGATTCGACCATTTACGGGTTGAATAATCACGGTACGTATGTGCTGAGCATCATGGCGGCTTATCTGCCAGGCCAATTGGTTGGAACCGCGCCGGAAGCGAATTATTATTTGTTCAGAACGGAGGATCCCTTTTCAGAATATCCTGTGGAGGAAGATAATTGGGTGGCAGCAGCGGAGTATGCCGATAGCCTGGGCATTGATGTGATCAATTCCAGTTTGGGTTATTCGCTGTTTGATGATCCAGCGTTGAATCATTCCTATGCCGATATGGATGGCAACACTACACGCTGTTCTATCGCGGCGGATATCGCGGCGTCGAAGGGCATTCTGGTGGTGAACAGCGCCGGTAATTCGGGCGATGATCCTTGGCGCTACATCACTGCACCGAGTGATGCCGATGATATTCTCTGCGTCGGAGCTGTGAATGCGGATGAGGAACACGCTTGGTTTAGCAGCTATGGACCTTCTTCCGACGGACAGGTGAAGCCTACGGTTTCGGCCATGGGGCAAGCGGCGGCATTTGCGGCGCTGGATTCAACCATTGCCACCGGCAATGGAACATCCTTTAGTTCCCCGGTTATTGCAGGATTATCTGCTTGCCTGTTGCAGGCATTTCCCAATGTGAGTCAACAAGCCATTCGTGATGCTATTGTTCGCAGTGCATCGCAATATGAAAGCCCTGATGATGCGCTTGGATATGGCATTCCGGATTTCGTTGTTGCTCGTGAATTGTTGCTGACGAACGAGCCGGCATTCGGAGATTTTGAGATGAGCGCGTATCCGAACCCCTGTAACGATCGTCTGACCGTCACCCTAGCTGATGCAAAGAATTGTGCTGTCGCCTTCACGATTTACGATGCCGCAGGAAGGCATTGCGCTGAAGTGGCGGGTATTGTGCTGACGGATGGACACGGTGTGGCATTCCTCGATGAGCTTGTGAAGAGCCTACCGGCCGGGCATTACACGTTGCACGCGCACTGGGAATTACGAAATTCATTTCTTTCTTTTACCAAAATCAAACAGCCTTGAGAACACTACTACTCCTTTTCTTTTGCTTGTTGGCTTCCGTTTTCTCTGCTCAGTTTCAAGAAGGGCATCAATCCGGCAGTTTTACCGATGCTTCACGTGGCAATCGTGAGATTACATGTGAAATCTACTACCCTGCTGATACACCGGGTGATGGTGTTTCCGTTGCTGCTGGAGTATTTCCCTTTGTGGTATTCGGACATGGCTTCGTGATGGATTACACGGCCTATCAAAACATCACGGATGTGTTGGTGCAGGAAGGGTATATCCTGATTTATGTGGAGACCGAAGGTGGCTTTGCACCTGTGCACAATGAGTTTGGACTCGACTTAGCTTACGTCGCGGATCATTTTTACAATGAGAATACATCCTCTTCGTGGGGATTTGAATCGCATGTGATGGATCGTTGCGCCATCATGGGTCACAGCATGGGTGGCGGCGCAACGTGGCTTGCGGCATCGACGAGCACCAGTGTCGATTGTATAGCCGGGTTGGCTCCAGCCGAAACAAACCCTTCGGCGATTGCAGCTGCGTCGAGTGTGTCGGTGCCCGCGATAGTGCTTTCCGGAAGCGGTGATGCGGTGACCGCTCCCACCGATAACCACACACCCATTTTTGAATCCACCGCAAGTGCTTGCAAGTACTTTGTGAATATTATAGACGGCTCGCATTGTGGTTATGCCAACAGCGGATCCTTGTGCGACTTTGGAGAACTATTGTTCATGGGGCTTTCTCGCGAGGAACAACAGCAGATTACGCATGAACTGTTGCTCGCTTGGTTTGATGTTTATCTGCGTGATAATGCGGCGAGTAATGAGGTGTTGCAGCTCTATGATGAAATGCAAGGCAATACCGAGACGACGATTGAATGCGTGGTTGAGGTCGAAGATTACAAGGGCAATATTGTACGCGTGTATCCCAATCCGGGGGTAAATGAATTGGTCGTTGAATGCAGCCAATCCAGTGGAGCTCATTCTTTCGCGCTAAGTGCTATGGATGGTCGACGTGTGATGGAAGGTGTTTTGCTACCCGGTCAGTCGAGAACCATCATTTCAACACAAGCACTGTCGTCCGGAATCTACCTGCTGCAATTACCTGCTGTAAAACCGATACGTTGGGTAAAAGAATGAGGATTAACTCATTTTCTCCGCTACCATTGCTCGTATCGTACTCTCCTTAGCCTCAGCTTGCTTTTCCAACTCATCTGCTTTTGCTAACAGCGCATCCGTAAACGCCTTGTCTTTAATGCCGCTGGCGTTGATGCGTACGTTCATGACTGCACCCAGCACCGCGGTGCGTGCGCACAAAGCGCCGACCCCTGCATCGGTGACGGAGTTGGGATTGCCTATCTCCACCATGCGCTCCATCACTTCCATGCTGGCATAAGCAATCTCTGCCGTGCGGTAGGGAATTTCCATGGCGTATTTCGAGGCGCTTTCAATGGCTGCGCTGCGTGCTTGCTTTTCGTCGTCGGTGTTTTTGGGCAATGAAAACGCTTCCATGATTTTATTGAACGCCGCGGTGTCTTCATCGACCAAATGCAAAAGCTGCTTTTGATACTCCACACCTTTCACAGCCCACATGCTGAACTCTTCCCAACGCTCATCCCAGCCGCGCTTGTGCGACGATAGATTGGCCACCATCGCTCCGAGCGATGCGCCCAATGCGCCCACATACGCGCTGATGCTGCCACCACCGGGTGCAGGTGATTCACTCGCGGTTTCATCGGCAAAGGCCGTGAGGTTCATGTTCACCAAACGCTTGTTGCTGCCGAGCTTTTGCTCGATGAGAAACTCTATGATTTTCTCTTCGGGTTTGAAGGGTGCGAGATCATCAAGACCCAACGACTTCACCGCAATTTTGATTTTCTCTGTTTCTGAAATACCCAATGAGCGCTCTTGCTTGCGGAGGAAATAATCGGCTGCATCGAGCAACGATTGCTTCGGTATCAATCCCACCAACTCGGAGCCTGTGACACGCACACCGCGCGCATCGGCTTTCTTGCAAGCTTCTTCAAACGCTACATGCACCGGCGTAACATTGATGTTGGTGAGGTTCAAACTCAACTGCGCAATACCGTATTCTTCGATGTACCAGCCAATGCCTTTCACTGATTTCAAGGTGCCAGGAACACGCTGCGGTTCACCGCTCGCATCGAGTAGTGGCTTGCCTGTTTTGGCATCATTCACCACGCGCCCTGCTTCACGAATGTCGAACGCAATGGCGTTGGCACGACGGGTAGAAGTGGTATTCAGATTCACGTTGTAAGCAACGAGGAAGTCGCGCGCACCAATAACGGTGATGCCCGATTTGCGCACACTGTCGTTCACTGCGGCCGGACCGAAGTCGGGTTTCCATTCGTCAGTGCTGATTTTTTCAATCGCCTCGTATTCGCCCTTGCGACAATGCGCAAGGTTGCGACGCTCTTCGCTATTAGCGGCGTATTCATAGAAGTAACCGGGTATGCCGAGTTCGCGTCCCACGCGCTCACCTACCTGACGAGCGATGGCCACGCATTCCTCTGTGCTAACACCGCTGATGGGTACAAACGGACACACGTCGGTTGCACCCTGACGCGGATGCTCGCCCTTGTGCGTGCGCATATCGATAAGCTCTTGTGCTTTCTTGATGAGTTGGAACGCAGCTTCTGCAACAGCCTGCGGCTCACCGGCAAAGGTGATCACCGTGCGGTTGGTGCTGGCGCCGGGATCGACATCCAGAAGCATTACACCCGGAACAGTTTCAACAACTGAGGTGATGGCATTGATTTTAGCCTTGTCGCGGCCTTCAGAAATATTCGGAATACACTCGATGATACGTTGCATGGTTTCGTTGATTACGGGTGCAAATATGGGGTGCTTTGTAGTGAAGTAGTGAAAGGGTGAGGGGTGAGGGGTGAAGTGGTGGGGAGCGGAGTAGTACGCTCTAGCCTAACCTCGAATTTACGACTGAGCTCATCTACCGCGAAGTCGAGGCCCCAATAATCACCCGCTCAATTTTGTTTCTACCAAAACTGTACATCATCGCACCAAGCTGATCCATGGGTTCTGTAATGATGATGTTGGCCTTTTTACCCGGAGTGATGGTGCCGTGCGTGGATTCGAGTCCCATGGCGTATGCTCCGTTGATGGTGGAGGCGTTGACGACCTCGTTCGGTGTCATACCCATATAGATGCAGGCCAGACTATTGACGAGATTCATATTGCCGCTCGGAGCGCTGCCTGGGTTGTAATCAGTGGCCAAGGCCAGCGGTAATCCCGCGTCGATGATTTTGCGGGCAGGTGTGTACGGTATTTTAATGAACAGCGAACAGCCGGGCAAGCCTACGGGCATGGTGGATGTGCCTTGGAGCACGGCGATGTCGGCGTCGGTGAGCACTTCGAGATGGTCGACGCTAAGGGCGTCGTATTTAACGCTCGCGGCAACACCGCCGATGGCGTTGAACTGGTTGACATGGGTTTTCGGTCGCAGACCGTGCTTGACTCCGGCTTCCAGAATGCGCTCTGTTTGCGCAACGGAGAAGTAGTTCTCCTCACAGAATACATCGATGTATTCAGCAATGCCTTGTGCTGCGACCTCGGGGATCATAGCGTTGATGAGGTGTTCAACATATGCCTCAGGATTGACTTTGTACTCTTTGGGAATAGCGTGCGCCCCAAGGAAAGTAGCTTTGATGGTGAGCGGTGAAAGCGATTTCAGACGGTCAATCACGCGCAGCATTTTTAACTCGCTTTCTAGTGAAAGTCCGTAGCCGCTTTTGATTTCGACAGCGCCGGTACCCATGGCTTGCATTTCGTTCAAGCGCTGAAGGGCTGCTTCCACTAAAACGTCTTCTGAGGTTTCCGCAAGCAATGCAGCCGAGTTAAGAATACCACCGCCGCGCGCCGCGATTTCCTCATAGGTGAGACCATGAATGCGGTCGACAAATTCATTCACGCGTGAGCCGGCATAGACCGTATGCGTGTGCGAATCGCACCATGCGGGGAGAACGAATCTGCCATCGGCTTCTATCACTTCGAGATCACGCCAGTCGCTGATGCCCGGCCAATCGGCCATGGTTCCATAATCGACAATAAGCCCATCTTCAATGGCTAGCCAGGCGTTTGCTAAGTCCGGAAGACGGTTCATTTCAGCACCGCATAAGCGAGTAGGTGCTTCATCGTAAACGCCAATCAGCGAACGGATATTTTTTATCAGAATGCGCGACACGAGGCGAAAGTAAGCATGAAGGGAATGGAGTGATTGTTTCCGGATAAGGCTTTTTTTGTTCGTTTGCTTGGAGGTGAAGTTATCCTTCTATATTTGCAACACTGTTGCATTAATGAAACGAATCGGATCCATACTCGTTGTCTTTTTCGGACTATTTCAGTTCGACCTATGTGCGCAGACCATTAGGGGCCATGTCTACGATGCTGATGATTCCACCCCGATTCCGTTTGCTATGGTGTATCTGGTGGAAGCCGATAAAGGCATGATGACCGATAGCCTTGGTGCTTTTGAAATCAGTACGCCCGAGTTGAAGTCCTTTCATCTGCGAGCGGAAGCCTTAGGCTATGAAAGCACGAGCCAATTGATAGCCGGAGGCAGTGATTATGTTTCGATTCGTCTGCTTGCCCGCCATCTTGATTTGCATGAGGTAACCGTATCCGGTGCCATGTCGCAGGCTCGCTCAGAAAACCCCTTCCACATTGAGTCGCGCAAGCTGAGTGATCTCACCGCGATTGCCGCGATGAATATGGGTGAAGCGATTGCGCGTATTCCGGGCGTTTATCAATCATCGCTGGGGAATGGCATTGCCAAGCCTGTGGTGCGCGGTATGCAAGGCATGCGCGTGGTCACGCTGATGAATGGACTGCGCATTGAAAGTCAGCAATGGGGCGGTGACCACGGTATGGGCATTTCCGAACTGGGATTGGGTAATGTGGAGGTAATCAAAGGACCGGCGTCTTTGCTCTATGGTGCCGATGCATTGGCCGGTGTTGTTTACTTTAACGACGCACCACATGCTGCTATGCAGAGTCGTGAAGTGGAGACGCAAACGTTGTTTCAAGAAAATACCCGCGGTATTACGCAACGGGTCATGTATCGTGAGTCGCGATCCAAGGTGCGCTGGCAGCTGGGCGCAGGTTATGCCAATCATGCTGATTTCCGATTACCTAACGGTCGCTATGCGCAGAATTCTCGCTTCAATGAAGCTGTGCTAAAATCTGTTCTTTCGTTCAACGGTAAGCGCAGCGTGCATCATTTGCGCTATTCGTTTAGTCACACCACTACGGGCATTCCCGGACACACCCATGATTCGCTGGCAACTCCCGAGTCTTTTCAGGTCGCTGATCAACGGCGCAAGTACACCCTGCCTGCGCAGTTCTTTAATAATCACTTTTTGTCATCGGATAATAAATGGTTTCGCGAACAATCCGAAATTCAGTTGTTGCTTGGTTTTACCTCCAATCGATTGATTGAGTATGATGAAAAGGTGACCATTCCAAGTTTGAGTATGGGCCTGACCAACGCGCTGTACACCTTGAAATGGATTCATCGACCGGTCGGTGAACACTTCAAAATTATTTCCGGTTTGCAAGGGATGCATCAATGGAACAGCAACGCGCCGAATGCTTCCGATCAATTGGTGCCGGATTCGCGAACGCTGGATCAGGGAGCATTTCTGACTACACAATATGGTAATGCTGCATGGAATGTTCAAGCTGGGGTGCGTTACGATATGCGATTCCTTACAGCCGATGTGTCGGATGTGTCCGATTTTTCGAAGCGTTATTCAGGCCTCAATGTTTCAGCCGGTGGTGTTTATCACCAAGAGCGGACAACTTTTCGGGCGTCTTTTTCCAGTGGATTTCGTGCTCCGCACTTGACCGAATTGCTGAGCAACGGATTTCATCATGGAGCGTTGCGCTATGAAATCGGTGACCGCGATTTGAATCCGGAGTATGCACAACAAGTGGATTTGACTGCAGAGCTGACCGGTGAGCATTTGGTGGTGGTGTACAATCCGTTTGTCAATCGTATCCGCGATTTCATTTACCTGCAACCGTTGGGTTACAGCGTCGATGGCATTCCGGCATTTGCTTACAAGGCACTTTCGGAGGTTACCTATTATGGTAATGATGTAGGACTGCATTATCACCCGCACTTCGCACACGACTTACATCTTGAAACAACGTGGTCATACATTCAGGCCGATAGTCCCGCCGATAGCAGTGTATCGATGCTGCCGCCGCAGCGTATTCAAACATCCCTGCGCTACACCTTCGATGGCAACGCGTTAATCCGTTTGAAGGAAATCAATGTGATGCACACCTATATGGGCGCTCAGAGCACGGTGGCGAATTTGGAAACACCAAGTGCGGCTTATCAGGTTGTGGATGTTGCGATTGGTTTTTCGCTGGGTAGAAGCGCTTTATGGGACTTGCGTGTGGGATGCAAAAACCTGCTCAACGAACAGTACATCGACCATCTGTCACGTCTCAAGAACATTGAGATGCCTGCACCCGGAAGAAACGTATATGTCAGTTTGAATTATCGAATAAAAACTTCTATCAAATAAAATCCACTATGAAATCAATAGTTTTTTTTCTCTTTGCTCTCTCAACTGCATTGTTGGCTGTTTCATGCAAGCGCGAGAGCTGTCATGAATGTCACTACGACCTCAACGGTGCCGAAGTGGAAATCGGTGAATACTGTGGTGACGAACTTGAGGCCATCGAGGCCGATGGCTACCGAGTGGACACCATCACTTATGAAGTACACTGTCACGAGCATTGATCGCTTGTTACTGCGTAATTTAGCACTATGGCGGGTAATACATTCGGAACACTTTTTAGGTTAACGACATTCGGGGAGTCGCATGGACCCGCTATTGGCGGAGTCATCGATGGTATGCCCGCCGGTGTCAAGGTTGAATTGGATTACATCCAATATGAACTCGATCGCCGAAAGCCGGGGCAAAGTGCTATAACAACTTCGCGCAAGGAATCCGATCGGTTGATCATCTTGTCGGGTGTCCTCGATCAGCAAACCCTTGGAACACCTATTGGATTCATGCTTCACAACGAGGATCAGCAATCGGAAGATTACGATGAGTTGAAAGATGTCTACCGTCCCGGTCATGCCGATGAAGTGTGGGAGAAGAAGTTTGGTATTCGTGATCATCGTGGCGGCGGCAGAAGTAGCGCCCGCGAAACAGCGGCCCGCGTCGTCGGTGGTGCGTTTGCCAAAGTATTGCTCGCCAAGTCCGGTGTGTCTATCAACGCCTACGTCCATAGTGTCGGTAAAATCGAGGTGCCCTCATCCTATGATGAACTCGACCTCGCTGCAACAGAGGAAAGTATGGTGCGATGTCCGCATGTGCCAACCTCTGAGCGCATGATTGCAGCGATTGAATCAGCGCGTGATGAAGGGGATAGTTTAGGTGGTACCATTATTTGCGTTTGCAAAGGATTACCGGCCGGTCTCGGTGAGCCCGTATTTGATAAACTGCATGCTGTGCTGGCGCACGCCGTTCTTTCCATCAATGCAACTCAGGGTTTTGAGTTGCTTCATGGGTTCGACTCTGCAAAAACAAAAGGTTCGGAAAACAACTTGCGAAACACAGGTGTATCGGGTGGAATATCGACCGGCGATGACTTAGTATTCCGTGTGGCCTTCAAACCTGTTTCTACTATTCGCAAAAAACAAATGGCGCGCACAACATCGGGCGAAAGTGTAGAGCTGGAAGCCGCAGGACGTCACGACCCGTGCGTGTTGCCACGCGCAGTGCCGATTGTGGAGGCCATGGCGGCGCTGGTATTAGCCGATATGCAGTTGCTTCACAAGCATTGATTAAGACTCACAGATTTCAAACTCAATCTCATCAATCGCTTGTAATGCACTCAGCGCATCAGCCTCAATGTTGACCTTGTTGAAGTTGCCCGATGGAAGTCGCAATTCACTCTGATCTTGCATGATGCGCATACGCACTTGTGTTTTTCCCGCGCCATTCTGCAAGGCTGCGGAGATGCGTGTGACGAGCTCATCATTCAATTTGTGCATTGGTATCGCAATGTCGAGGTAACGCCCCATTTTCGCTCGGATATCGCAGAGCAATTCCATGCGCTGTATGCGGAATTCCAGTCCATTCACCTCCGTGCCGAAACGGCGTGGTTGGGCGCGTCCAACGATGAAGAGCTTCTCACCGCGCACGACGAGGTGCCTTAACTTCAACCACTCTTCTCCAAACATGACGAAGTCGGAAGTGTTTTCATAGTCTTCTACCTTGAAGGAACCATAAGGCTTTCCAGCTTTCGATGTTTTTTCCAGAACATCGACGACAGTTCCCGCAAGTTTGAGTTCGCGTCCATTCACGCTTTCCAGATTTTGCAACAAGCCCAGACCGCCTTTGCTGCAAAATGCAGTGACTTCCAGGTTGAAATCATCGAGTGGATGTCCGCTGATGAACATGCCAATCACTTCTTTTTCTTTCGACAATTGCGTCATGGTATCCCACGGCTCGACTTTCAGCGGTTGAGGTTCGGCAATCGTTGTTTCTTCGCTATCACCAAAGAGCGAAACCTGCGTGGTGTTTTTGTTGTCGCGAATAGCCGCAGCAAAGCGCACCAGGGTTTCAATGAATGTCTCATTCTTGCCATCGGGCGCGAAGTAGGCCGATCGTTCAATACCAAATGCATCGAGAGCACCGGATAGCGCAAGATTTTCGATGGTTTTTTTGTTTGACGCCTTCGCGTCTACACGACTTAAAAAGTCGTAGATGCTTTTGAATCGTCCATGCTGTTGCTCCGCGATAATACTTTCCACGGCGCTTTCGCCCACACCCTTTACTGCAGCCAATCCGAAACGGATTTCCCCTTTGTCGTTCACGCTGAAGAGTGACTTTGATTCGTTTACATCGGGGCCAAGAACCGGCAGTGCTTGCTTCTTGCATTCCTGCATAAAAAAGCTTACCGTTTTGATGTCACCCATGTTGTTGCTCAACACAGCCGCCATGTATTCTCCGGGGTAGTGGGCTTTGAGATAAGCCGTTTGATAGGCAATCCACGCATAGCACGTCGAGTGCGATTTGTTGAAGGCATAGCTGGCGAAGGCTTCCCAGTCGGTCCAGATTTTTTCAAGCTTATCTTCCGGATGTCCGTTTGCCTTCGACCCCTCGATGAATTTTCCTTTCATCTTGTCGAGTACATCCTTCTGCTTTTTACCCATCGCCTTACGCAGAACGTCGGCCTCTCCTTTGGTGAATCCGGCCAGTTTTTGCGAAAGCAACATCACCTGCTCCTGATACACGGTAATACCGTAGGTATCGCGAAGGTAGTCCTCCATTTCCGGTAAGTCGTACGTGATGGGCTCCTGACCATTTTTACGACGCACGAACGATGGGATGTATTCAAGCGGGCCCGGACGATACAAGGCGTTCATGGCAATCAGGTCATCAAACACAGTTGGTTTGAGATCCTTCATGTACTTCTGCATCCCGTCACTTTCGTACTGGAAGATGCCGACTGTATGACCGCGCTGGAACAATTGATACGTTAACTCATCATCGATAGGAATGGCTTCAATGTCAATCTCGATATTATGCCTCTGTTTGATGATGCGTAGCGCATCTTTAATCAGGGTCAATGTTTTCAACCCGAGGAAGTCCATCTTCAACAATCCCGCGCTTTCCACCACAGAGTTGTCGAATTGTGTGCACCACATGTCGCTGTCTTTCGCTGTCGAAACAGGGACATAGTTGGTAATGACATCCGGTGTGATGATAACACCGCATGCATGAATCCCTGTGCTACGCACCGATCCTTCCAGAATACCGGCGAGTTTAACTACGCGGCCTTCGTGTGAATCTTCTGCGGCAATCGAGCGAAGTTGCTTGGCATTCGCAAGTTCATCGCCGCTAAGTTTCTCACCGAGTTTTTTGTCATCCCACTGAAGCAAATCGCGCAGATCCTGATTGTCGGGCATGTACTTGGCGATCTTATCCGTGTCGGGAAGCGGCAATTCAATTACACGGCCTGCATCACGAATAGCGGATTTACCGCCCATCGTTCCATAGGTGATGATTTGCGCCACCATGTTTGCTCCGTATTTGTTACGGACGTAATCAATAACCTTATCGCGACCTTCATCGTCGAAGTCGATATCGATATCGGGCATGCTTACACGCTCGGGGTTCAGAAAACGCTCAAACAGGAGCTGGTACTTGATGGGGTCGACGTTGGTAATTCCAATGCAGTAAGCAACGGCACTTCCCGCAGCACTTCCGCGACCGGGACCAACGCTTACACCCATTTCACGGGCTTTGTTGCAAAAGTCCTGCACGATGAGGAAGTAACCCGGATAGCCGGTGTTGGCAATGGTGGCTAACTCAAAGTCAAGTCGTTCGCGGATTTCATCGCTAACCTCACCGTAGCGCTTTTCTGCGCCAACGTAGGTGAGATGACGGAGGAAGTTATTCTCACCGCGCTTGCCGCTATCGGTTTCGTCGGCAGCATCTTGGAACTCCGCGGGGATATCAAACTTGGGCAGCAAGACTTCGCGCGAAAGTTTGTATTGCTCGCACTTGTCTGCTAAAGCGCGCGTATTGCTGATGGCCAGTGGCAGGTCGACAAAGAGCGCCGCCATTTCCAGGGGCGATTTGAGGTAGTATTGATTGTTGGGAAGGCCCTGTCGGAATTCACGTCCGCGCTTTCCGATGTATTTCTTCGGACGCGAAACAAATTCCCCTTCACGCACACACACCAGTGCATCTTGTGCTTCGCTGTCTTTCTGCTCGGTGTAGTAAGAGGAGTTGCAAGCGATATAAGCAACGCCATGCTTGGCGCAGAGTTGCAGGAGAATGGTGTTGACGTGCGTTTCTTCCTCCAAACCGTGGCGCATGATTTCCGCATAGAAATCCTCACCGAAATGTTCTTTCCACCACAGGAATGCTTCTTCCGCTTTTTCTTCTCCTTCATTGAGAATCTTCCAGGCGACTTCACCATACATACCTCCGCTGAGCACAATGATGTCTTCTTTGAATTGAAGCAAGGTGGCGCGATCAATACGCGGAACGTAATACGAACCTTGCGTGTGCGCCAGCGAAGAAAGATGCGCCAGGTTGTGATATCCTTTCTTTGTTTTCGCTAGAAGCACAACCTGAAAACCATTGTCCTGATTTTTCTTGTCGTGCATGTCTTTGCACAAATTCACTTCGCATCCGACGATAGGCTTGACGTTTTCTTTCAAGGCCGAACTCACGAATTGAAAAGCGGCCATCATATTGGCGTGGTCCGTCAGCGCTATGGCCGGAGCATAAGCATCCGTTGCCCAGCTTTTCATCTTTTTAATCAATCCGGAAACATCGGAAGTGCTCTGCATGCCGGTAACGCTGTACTGGCTGTGCACATGGAGGTGTACGAATTGATTGGCAAGGGCTTCTAATTCTGCGTTTGCTGCAGTTGAGGTCGTGGTTGTTTCCACGACTTCGGTGGTTGCCGTTGCCTTGAAATTGGATGCCGCTAGTTCTGGTGCTTCATAGACGAGATCGGCGGGAGCGCCTACTTCAGACAGTTGAATTACACGGGCTTGAATGAGACCAAAAAAGCATTTTGCTGTGGCATCCACGTCATACGCTGCGTCGTGAGCTTCAGCAAATGGAGCATTGAATAACTTCTGATGCAGTTCGGTAAGCGTCGGCCATTTGAATTTCCCGCCTTTACCTCCGGGTAGTGCACAGAAGTCTGTCGATAGGTCTTTTGTATCGAGCGACTTCTTCGCGGTGAGACTATTGGTGTGCCCTTTGCGCAGCAACTCGCAGCCCATGATGTTCAAATCGAATTCGATGTTGTGGCCTGCTATGTATGTGCAGCCTTCAACGGCAGCAATAAATCGCGCAATGACTTCATCGAGGGGAAGACCTTCGCGTATGGCGCGGTCGGTGGAGATGCCGTGTACTTTTTCGGCATTGAAGGGAATGGTGAATCCTTCGGGCTGAACAATCAGACTTTCAGCTGAAACCAGCCTTCCGTCCGCCTCGTGCAATTGCCAGGCAATCTGAACCACACGTGGCCAGTTGTTGAAGTCGGTCAGTGGTGCATTCCAATTACCGGGTAATCCCGTTGTCTCGGTATCAAATATCAGGAACATGAATAGGCTATTTAGGTTGGCTCATACAGCGGAAAAACGGGTGTTTCATCGCCAAAAGAGCGGACCTCAAAATTAGCCCTGCAAAAGGAAGACAAGGCTCATGTTGACAAATTTTGAAAGCTTAGGACTTGTCGCCTTTACGGGGCTCATCCCACCAGTTTTTGCGCAGGCTCGACCAGGTGAGGCGAATGCCGCCCTGAAATAGCCAAACGTTCTCTTGCGAATCCGATAATCGCGTTTCATTGTGGCCTTGTATGGCCGTTGCAAATTGCTCCAGATGCAAGGCCGGATTCCAACGCACGCCGCCATGTAAAGTGAGTACAAGTGACCCGATAGTCAGTGCATGCCAGCCCGTCCCTGCGGTTGCCACAAAGTTGCTGCTGATCGATCGGTATGGCTTGTCATCGTAAATCGTTGCTGCTATGCCATGCTTCTTCACATATGGCATGTTCCACTGCCAACCACCTCCCAATTCCAGATACCAGCGTGTGCCCAATGGTCCTGATGACTGAATTTTCGTGGTCAGGCATTTGGGGTGAGTTCGAACATAAGCAAGCACTGATGCCGCATGAAACCCCGCTCTAAAAGTGGATGAGGGGCTTTCAATGAGGGTGTTTTGAAAGCTGTATTCTACAAGACCTATCGCATGCAAGGCGCGCGGAGCATAGATCGATTGATTCCACCCGGCACCTAAACTGTAGGCTTGCCCCAACGGGTGTATTGCGGTTTCTTGCCAGGGATGAGCAAAGTTGTACGTCTGAATCAGTTCATCCAGCGCCGGCATGTGCCAATAGGAGCCCGATGCCTGAAGCATGGGCTGCCCAAACCCTGTCAGCGTTTGACAAAGCAAAATGCCCAAGGATATGAGAATGCACTTACTCATCGTATGGGTTCTTCCAGGAGTTGTAAGGTTGCACGGAGCGCTGATTCCATGGCGCCATGCAGGGTGCCGTGATGCCCGCCGGTATGAACGGCTTCGCCTGCAAAGAAGATTTTTCCTGAAACGGGTTGGGTCAACTTTTCGCGCGCCATCCCTGTTCCGGGTTTGTCATACGACCGATTGCCGGACCAGAGGTGCACGTGTGTTTCTTCAATGGTTGATGCAATGCCCGGCAAGATGCTTTCGAACGATTGAATGATTGTCATAGCGGGATCAGCAAAAACAGCGGTGATGTCGTCAGCTTGTTGTCCCGATGCCTCAGCGTAGATCCACCCTTCATCATTGACATCAAATCGCTGCACAATCCCGGAACCATAAAGTCGCGTTGTACCATCGGGCCATAGCTTGTCGTTTGATTTCATTAATGCCGCATAGGAACGGTCAATACCGATGGCTGAAATAGCGGTATTCAGTGCAATAGGCAGAGCAGGTTCGAAAGTGATTGCGCCGGATTTAAGCACATCGTGCGGAATGGCGATCAGGATTTTATCGCAGGCATAGGCAGTGCCATTGTCGGTCGTAATGGCGATGCGATTGCCTGTGCTGTCGACGACGGAAACACGCTGACCATATTCAATTGTTGCCAATGCTTTGGCAAAGGTCTTTTCAAATGCTAACTCCAGTGCGTCTGTTGAAACTTCAGCGACAGCGGTGCCGGCGCTCCAACTGTTGTGCTGACGATAGAGTCCAAGTCCGCTGATGCGATCACCGGAAGTGCCGTTAATTCCGGCGGTGAGAACGTTGTAGATATGCGTGGTGTTTTCGCTGAGATTCAACGCGTCGTAGTATTCAAGCACGGAGATATCTGGGCCAGCATAATTTTCAAATCCGGCAACGGCATTGAGCATGTCTCGGAAGAAGGTGTTCTCTAGCGCTTCCAAAGGCGTATTGAGCCTTCCATTGAAATAGAATAACTCTTGCAATTTGGGAGGGTTCATAGGGGTCTGTTGCTTACGCAGCAGATCATACAGCACGCTGAATTCACCCCGGATGAGTCTCTTTTCTTGTGCGCTTGCAGCCTCGCTTGCATTGGGAACAGATCGAATGCGACCACCCCAGCTATCGGATCTTTCCAAAATGGTCACCTTTACACCCTGCGAAATCAATAGCTCAGCTGCGTAAAGTCCTGCAATGCCTGCGCCTACGATGATGACCTCACCTTGAAACGGGGGTTGATCATACAAGTCGGTTTTCTTGCAGCCGCTTAACCACAGAGGGAGTAGGGCGGCTCCTGTTCCTATCCAGGCTGATTGATGCAAGAACGTTCTGCGGTTCATTCCAGGTGCATTTTCTCTTTGAACGTCCAGGCAATGGTCTTTGCTCGCAGAATGGCGGACTCCGCTTTCTCACCTGAATATAAATTCCGGACGGTGTGTTCAAATAGATCAGTCCATCGAGTGAGGGCATGAGCCGTAAGATTCATAGCAGCATGCTTATCGAAAATATTCGTGGTGTAGCCCGGCTTGTCGAGAAGCACAAATGACCAGAAGTCAATCATCTTCGGTTTGTGATGCGTGAAATCGATGCGCATAAAAAACGGAGCAAGGATTTCGTCCAACACAACAGCGTCGTAGAATTGGTCTACCAATACTTCAATGTCGTGCTCTGTGGTAATGTCGACCATGCGCTTTTACAGTCCGGCAACAACTACTTTTTTCGGATAAGAAACCGTAAAACGCAATTGCTTTTTCATGATTTCACCCGGTTGAACAACGGCTTTCCATGTGAGCTTTCCGGTTGTGTTATCGTACATGGCGCCGCTTGTTTCCTCAATGTCGACCGTAATTTCTCCACTCTGTGACACCGGAATCTGATCTTCAATAATTAATTCGATGCTCTGGCGCTTGTTGTTTTGAACCGAGATTTCATAGGCTTTGCTGGTTGTTTTTTTATTGCCGAGCAAATTGCTTTTGCAATAGTCTTTCAGCATCGTGCGTTCAACAGCGATACCACGATCACGGCCAAGGGAAAGGTCGAGCGTGTCGTTGGCTTGCGCCGGATCGATATAGCCTTTGCCCACGAATGTTCCTTTGAAGTAGATGTTGCTTTCTCCTGGCAACAAAGAGTATTGCGCCCAGTCGGTAATGCGCGCTTTCAGGAAGGCGTCATTGTCAAGCTTGGGCACCGTGATGTACGCATAGGTTGCCTTGAGTGTCTCCGTTTTCATGGCGACATCATATTGCACATTGTCGCTGGGAATGGTATAAGGAATAGCAATTTTGAATTCCGTGTTTACCGTGTTTGTTTGAACAGTGACATAGTCTGCGCTTGTTTTTCCTTTTTGAAAGCTATCCATATCATTGTACCCGGCAACAGATGGAGTTTCATTGGCAATCATGGGTTGACGGCCGGCTCGAATGGCTACCTCTTGGTAGATCGCTTGCTGCTCGTACAAGTACCAAGGATACAACTGTGGAATTTCTCCACCTACAGTTGGATTGCCGGTAGATACTGTCAGGTTCACGTTCTTCCAATCAGTGCCTGTGCTTTGATACACCTTTGCGCGGTAGTTGAAGGCGATGGGGGAGTTGACATCCTCTGCGCGTAAGTCGTAAACGGGGTACCATCCTGCGTTCTGAACGAAGTAGGAGAATTTAAGCGTTGTGTTGGTTGTGCGTTCTGCATTGAGCGCGATAATAATTTCTCCCGGGTTGTTGTTGCGCTTGGCATTCATGCTGTTCAGTGCATTTTGCATGCGTGCAATTTCCTGGTTATTCAGGCGCTCCTTTTCTTCGAGTTCAATCCACTTGTAGGTAATTTCTGTGAGACGACCTCTGAAGAAGTCGGCCATATCGCGCAAATCCTCTGCGATGAGCGTCGTGTTCTCACCCTTGATGGTGCGGTTGTATTCCAACATGTGCTTTTCCTGCACCAGTACATCTTTCAAACCGGCAAGCTCTTTTTGTTTGAACAGTGCGTCATCCAAGCTGTCTTGAAGGGCCTTTTGTCTGGGCGTCGCTGTTGATGCAGCCAAATAATTGATCTGATGACGAACTCCGAGAATCGTGAAAGCCTCATTCCCTTCAACACGGATGGAGTTGGCGTCAAGTTGTGTAGGCAGGTTGGCGATACGTACTTGGTTTTCGCCCTCTTTGAGCGATACCGAACCGGTTTCGCTGACCTGCGCACCGGCCATAAATACGGTTACGTCTGTTATTTTGGTTTCAATGGATTTGAGCTCCAGTTGCGCCTGAATCATCAGTGTTGTCAGCAGCAATAGGAGGGTAAGTGCAGGTTTTTTCATCGGTTGCTTTTGTGTGGTAAATGTAGTTAAGTCGGCACCTAGTTGAGGGAATGGAAAGAGCTTGTTTTCAAATGCGAGTGTTGGAAATATAGCTCCTGACTTAACTCATAACATATCCTGACTCAAGCCATAGAAAGATGCGTTTGAATCAATGAAGATTTGCCACATCAGAAAACAAGTTAAACAACTAAACAAACTAAACCATGTCACTCATTAAATCAAAACCTGCATTCAGTGCTCCGGGCCTTCTAACCGATTTTTTCTCCGATGGCTTGTTCGATAATGAACTTTTGAATTTCCCCTTAACGCGTTGGGTTCCGAATGCCAACGTACGTGAAACGGATGAAGAGTTCGTTATTGAATTGGCAGCCCCGGGAATGGAGAAGGATGAATTTAAAATTGAAGCACAAGAAGATTTGATTACCGTTGAAGGTAAACACGAAGTAGAGGAAGAGGAGAGAAACGAGTCTTACCATCGCAAAGAATTTAAAACAACATCGTTTAAGCGCGCATTTCGTCTGCCACAGTCTGTTATTACCGACAAGGTGGATGCAAAATATTCGCATGGCATTTTAAAGCTTACGCTCCCCAAACGTGAGGAGGCTAAGTCGATCGGCAAAAAGCTGGTCAAGATTTCATAGATCGTGGTGATTAGGATAAGGCCGCCTTTCAATGCAGGCGGCCTTTTCTTTTGCTTTGTGTTAGCATTGCCTGTGTTGCCTGATTTGTGCTCGGAAAAATGAGTATTTGACGTATTTTTCGCATCAGGATGAACTAGTTTTGAATCGCCACTATGACCAATTTCGCAGGAGAAGGAATCAGCTTTGAAACCATATTTAATCACGTCAATGAGGGCGTGTTAATTGTCGATGAAGAGGGTGTCATTGTTCTTTCAAATCCCAAATTGGGTGAAATGTTTCGCTACGATGACAATGAACTTTATGGAAGAAAAGTGGAAGTGCTCATACCCGGTGTTCTGACGCGCAGGCATGAGGAGTATCGCAAGACGTATATGAAGAATCCGGTCAAACGACCGATGGGAAGGAATATGACCTTGCATGGGATGAGAAAGGATGGGCGGGAGTTTCCCATTGAGATAAGTTTAAGTTACTACCATAGTGAAGGAGCATTATTTGTGATAGCCTTCATTATAGATATAACGGATCGCTTCGAGCAGCAAGCGCGAATCGAGCGTATGAACGGAGAACTCAAATCGCTCAATGAATCACTGGAGAAAAAGGTGGCAGAACGAACTTTGGTGTTGAAGGAAGCCTTACATGAATTGGAAATTTCAAGAGATGACCTGAGCCAGGCTCTTGAAAATGAAAAGGGATTGAATGAATTGAAATCCCGATTTATCTCGACGGCATCGCATGAATTTCGAACGCCGTTGAGCACCATACTAAGCAGTGTATCACTTATACAGAAGTACACGCAGTCAGAGGATCAAGGGAATAGAGAACGACATATATTGAAGATAAAGAATGCAGTCAGTGGATTAACTGAAATATTGAATGATTTCCTTTCGCTGGGCAAGTTGGAGGAAGGAAAAATGTCGGCGAAACCCGCGGCGCACGACATTTTCGTGTTAATCCGCGATGTGGTTTCAGATATTAACTCAATTGTGAGGAGTGGCCAATCCATTACCTACAATAAGGGGAGCTTTGAATTGATGATTGATAAGCAGTTGTTGCGTAATGTGATGTTTAATCTGCTTTCAAACGCCATCAAGTTTTCGCCGGAAGGAGCTGAGATTGATGTGCATGTGGATGATGAAGGTGAGGAGGTAGTTGTTGCAGTGAAAGACCAGGGAATTGGAATTTCAGAGGCCGATATGAAGAATTTATATGGCCGCTTTTTTAGAGGTGAGAACGCTATCGCCATTCCGGGTACCGGTCTTGGGTTGAATATCGTTACGAAGTACCTCGAGCTTATGCAAGGAAGAATAACGTGCACCAGTGCATTAAACGAAGGCACGACCTTTTATATTCATTTACCAAAAACCAAATCAAACTGATATCATGAAGAAGATCCTACTCATAGAAGATAACAACGAGGTACGGGAGAACACCTCGGAGATTTTGCAATTAGCCGGCTATAAAGTGCTGAGTGCAGAAAACGGCAAATTGGGGGTTGAACTCGCTGTTCACGAAAAGCCTGATTTAGTTATATGCGATATTATGATGCCCGTTCTCGATGGCTATGGCACCTTGCATATGCTGAACAAAAACCCTGAAACTGCCGCGCTGCCTTTCATTTTCCTGACAGCCAAAGCTGAGCGAACCGACGTTCGCAAAGGCATGGAAATGGGGGCCGATGATTATATAGCGAAACCTTTTGACGATATTGAATTACTCAATGCTGTTGAAAGTCGCTTGCGCAAAGTAGAGGCCATTCGCAGAGATATTCAACCAACACGTGACGGCATGACTGAGTTGTTGGGCAACATTCAAGGTATTGAAGATATCTCGAAGATTTCCAGCCGACAGCAGATTAAACACCTCAAGAAGCGCGACATCATCTTTACTGAGGGTGATACCCCGCAAGGGTTGTATCTGCTGAACTCCGGTAAAATCAAGCTCTACAAGAGTCACGAGTTGGGAAAGGATTTTATTATCAAGATGCTTCAGCCCGGTGATTTCTTTGGATACATGGCATTGCTGGAAGATGAGTTTCATGCACTGAGCGCAGAGGCTATTGAAGAGTCTGAAATCACCATTTTCCCCATCGAAGACTTTTACAAGTTGCTGACCCATCCGATGGTTACCCAGCAGTTTGTGCGCATGCTCACCGGGAATTTGCAGAGTGAACACGATAAACTCATCGCATTAGCCTATAGCAGCGTCCGCAAGCGCACTGCAGAAGCTCTGTTGGAATTGCGTGCGCGCTATCACAACCTGAAGAGTGATAAGGCCTTCACGATGTCGATTGCACGAGAAGATCTGGCGAATATGGTTGGAACCGCAACCGAATCACTCATTCGCACACTGAGCGACTTTAAATCTGAAGGCCATCTTGAAATCAGCGGATCAAGCATCACCGTCGTCAATCCGACAGCGTTGGAGAAAATGCGAAATTGATTACGTGCCGGTTAAGTGACAATAGTCAACGACACTTTTGAGTATCGTCAATGACGAGGCATTTTTAGCGGTGCACATTGCGGCATAATTGAATCAACCATGAAAACAATTCTTGCCGCTACAGATTTCACAGCTTCCTCTTGGAACGCGCTCCGATTTGCCGCTGAAATGGCTCTCGATTTCGATACAGACATGACCGTTTTGCATGCAACCCACATACCTGTGGTGAGTGATGTGTATTTCGACCTTCGGAAATCGATGGAAGACTGGAGGCAAGAGGATGAACTCCAAATGATCAAGGTGATTGACAAGCTTCAGAAGAAGTATGGAGCGGCGTTGAAAGTAAAATCACTTTTGAAAATCGGTTATGGCGCTGACGTTATCCGGGATATGGTCAAGAGAGGCGGAGTTGGTTTGGTCGTGATGGGCATTGCTCAGACCGAGAAATTCAATGAGGTTGTCTTTGGCTCCACGTCCACCGATGTTGCGGGAACCGTGAATTGTCCTGTCTTGATTGTGCCTGAGAAGGTTACTTATAAGCAATGGAAGACTGTGGCTTTTGCCTTTGATCAAAAGCATATTCCATTGGGCAAGGGAATTCAAACATTGAAGGAGATCCTCGTTGCGCATGCCTCCAAATTGAATTTCGTCAATGTCATGGATACGCCTTTCATTGAAGGTGATCAATCCTCACTCAAACCGATTATGAAGGAATTGAATGGCGTTGAGTTGAAGACACATTTCCTTCCCTATCATACCAACATGGTGGAAGAGGCTATTCAGGATTGGGTTCGTCGACATAAGGCTTCCATGCTCGTAACCGTAGCCCGCAAACACACGGTGCTTTGGAAAATGTTTAATGAAAGCAGTACAAAGAAAATTGCTTTTTCAAGTAAGGTTCCGCTGCTGGTGTTGTCAGATATGAAGTAGAAACATTCTAACGCATAATTACCATGAAAATTCACATTAACGCTCAGGATACGCTGGAGACCCTGCAGAGGAGTTTTACGAGCGCATTTCCCTTTTTAAAGTTGGAGTTCTTTGCAAAGCCACATGAGAAGGGACGGCCTTCCGAAAAGCACTTTCTCATTAACGCCAAGCGCACTGTTGATTCGTGCAACCCAGAGCTTGTCGCAACTACCGTGTTGATTCCAACAGCTATGACAGTGCAGGAACTGGAAGACCTATTCCGTGACCGACTTGGACTCTATATACAGGTTTTTCGCAAATCAGGGAATGTATGGCTCGAGACAACTGCAACAGATGATTGGACGTTGTTCAAGCAAAACCTCGAAGGCCAGGAGTTGAGTGAACCCTCCGAGAATGAACCTGATGAGTTGCCGGATTATCACGAGCAATCCTGATGTTGTCATTGTGCCTTACTTTTGTGATGTAACCTTTAGGTAAATCACACGAATGGTGTTCCGTCTTCTTCTCTTGCTCGTTATCGTCGCGCAGTCTGCTAGCAGGCTCTCAGCGCAGCTCTCGAATGATATTTGCTCTTCAGCCATTGATTTGCAGCCGTATTTGGCAGCTGCGCAAACCGCACCGATTATTGCCGGTCCCTTCTCGAATGCCGCAGCTACCGGAAATGATGTCAATATCGCAGCCGTAACCGGATGCTGGTTGGATGATTTGACCGGACTTGCAGATGGCTCCTCCCCCCAGATTGACGCAACAGTTTGGTTCCGTCTGACGGGAATTGATCAAGAGGTACGCTTGGCAATTCAACCCTGTGATACAACTTTCGATTTTCTCTCAGCTGATACCCAGCTTGCGCTGTTCTCAGGTGAATGCGATAGCCTGGAAATTGTGGATTGCAACGAGGATATCGATCCCGCAACCTACAACTATTGGTCAGCTATCTACACTCCACTATCCGCTGGGACGGCATACCACATGGTCGTCGATGGTTTCAATTACAGTGGATTTGGAAGTCCGGATGCTCCGCTAACAACCGGTGAATTTTGTATTCACATGTCGATACCGGCATTGCAGGTAAGTGAGCTCATCGAGCAGGTGCCATCTATTTTTCCGAATCCCGCAGAAGACCATATTCAGTTGACCGCGGCTTCAGAAATTATGGAGGTGCGCATGTTCAACGCGCAGGGTCAGGAACTCACGGTATTCAGTCCAACGAATTCTAAAACATTGGATATTGCGATGCCCGACGAATCCGGAGTTTATGTTGTTCTCGTGCGTACGAAGTATCAGACTACGACCCATCGCATCGTTCGCAAGTAGATCAATGTCCGTTGAGTCGCTTCATGAACGAGAAGAGATAGAATCCCAATAGAATACTGGTTCCCCCGACGAATATCCAAATCGCATAGGGTTTGGTGCAATCGGCGCAATACATCTCGCCCAGCATCCAGAGTGAATTGGCTGTTATCCAGAATAGAACCGATAGATTGTGGATGAAGGATGACAAGTGTTCACGCGAGCGATAGAGAATGATGAGCGCGACGGCCACGGTAGGAATAATCATAATGGTTCCTACGGTCTTCGACATCAAACACCAACTCATATCCTTAATGAGCCAAAAGAGGATGTGAAGATTATCGAATCGACTCAGACGCTCGTTGTCCATACTACAAACTTACTCTTTCGAACGAAATTTTGCGATATTCTGATCAAACTCCATAGTGGCGAGATCCCAGCGCATGAAGCGAGCCAGGAGATTGGTGACGATGGGCCGAGGTAACTCACTGATTTTTGAGAGCTGGTTCACCGTATGTCCTTCTTGTTGTGATAATGCTTCCAGTAGTCGCTTCTCTTTGTCGGTATGAAAGTAGCGCTCCGTCATTGGGGTGTGATGAATTTTCCAGTATTGCATCAGCACGCCGGGCGCCTGGAAATTTTGATCATGACGTCGAACGTAGGCGCGCCACTCATCGGGCACATGCTCAACCTGGTGCGGCCGAACACGTGATGGCGGTATCACCACCTCCAACACATAGCGATCGCCTGCTTTCCAACCTTGGGTGGAATACTCAATCGATGGTTTGCAGTACATGGTAGCTGCGGCCTGAACCATGTGTTCCTCTTCTTGCAGTCGTGCACCCGCTATTGAGCCATTGTCTTTCACCCCAATCAATAAGGTGCCACCGTCCGTATTGGCGAATGCGCATAGCGTAATGGCAATTTTACGTGCATCATTAATGGCGTATTTGAAGTCGAGTGTTTGATGCTCGCCTTCAGCAATACGCTGCTGCAAATATTTCGGTATGACAATGGTTTCTTTCGCCACGGTGATATAACAAAAAGCCGCCCGTAAAGTTGGGGCGGCTTTTAATTACATAAAAGGAGTTTTGATATTTTTCCTGAGATTAGTCGATAGAAAGAATAGGTTTGATGAATTCGTTGCGCGTAGTTTCAATGCGCAGCACGTAGACGCCGGTGCTCCATTGCGGAGTGTCGACAGTCGTTTTCGTAGCTCCTGGACGAGTGCTGAAAACGAGTTTCCCAACAGCATCATACGCTGATACGCTTAGAATTAAATCCACGGGTGAAACAATCTGGAAGGATTGCCCGCCGGCAATGGGATTCGGGTAAATCAGTAAATCATCAGCAGTTAATTCTGATACGTTTGTGGTGTTGTTGATGTCGAGTTGATCGGCCAATGTGGTATCGGCCGAAATGTTACCTGCTATGTCCGTAATATTCCCGGTGATGGAAATGGCTATGGCCTGAATACTATCCGTAATACCCGAGCAGGAGTAGTTTTGGGTAAACGCTGTCATCTCCGTATTCCAGTCACCAAGTCCGTTAACTTCAAGCGGTGGCATTCCTTCTGACAATGTAATGGTTGGCGCGAAGCTGTTGCTCATCGGTTCGTCATAAACGACCGTAATCGACAATCCTTCTCCACAGTTCTCATTGTCCACTATCTGGCTCGATAGTATCAACTCCGTAATCTCTGGATTACGTGTGTCAACACTGAACGGATGCACAAAATACCCATTGTCGGTGAGCGGGTTCATGTTGATGTCGGTTACACCGTTCAGGGTTGCGATGATGTCATCCAACTCCACATTGTTGTCGAACATGGAATAGACCGCCACGAATTCAGAAGACGATATCCAATAACTCTGTGTGCTGTCGAGTGTTAATGTCTGAAGTGTTGGATCGTCGTTTTCGAAGGTGATTACAGGGAATACGCTGGTGTCCATCGCTTCGGTGAATGAGAAGGTGATCGAAAAGAATGCTGTGTTTGCTACCAGCGTATCTGAAATGACACTCGTGGGATTGACGGAGGTTAAATCAACCGATGGATTCTCGGTGTCCACTTCGAATACTTGATTGATGGCACAACCGAAAGTCGAATTGCCGGCTACGTCTGTGCCCAGAAGAATTTCGCTCAAAGGAATAGAAGTGTTGATTTGATCATCGGCAATCGTGAAGTTCAGTTCGAGTGAATTATCCGAAACCCAATTGGTGCTGCTCCAAACAAAAGTGTTGCTGAATAGGCTGTTTTCAATGATGTTCGAGAAGTTGAAGGATGCCGTATCCATGCTCTCTGAAAATTCGACATGTATGTTGTAGTTGTTGTTTACATCGGCATCGGTAATGAATATTTCCTCTGCAGAGGCAAGGCATGTTGGAGCTGTGATGTCGATGCTAACAGGTAGGCAGTTGGTGCCTGAGCCCATGTTCAGCGTATCCGCGATACATTCCCCG
>Ga0315899_10001275_pt1 | contig 28958 bp, 26 predicted proteins | sample LakEriMetagenome_2_FD_203518 | JGI IMG/M metagenome (GOLD analysis project Ga0315899, IMG submission 203518) | Freshwater fungal communities from buoy surface, Lake Erie, Ohio, United States - Buoy 4 MA112 | ecosystem: Environmental > Aquatic > Freshwater > Lake | place: USA: Lake Erie, Ohio... | reverse complement strand
GATGTTCCACCTCCTTTAGCATAACTTATATAAATTATCTGGGAGTCATATAGTTTTCTAGTCAAAGATGGGTTATCTGGATATTGTATCCATATATCAATAAAAGATCCATCTGGCTGTGCCTCTACTGTTGGTATTAGTGACCATGGATCCAATTCTTTGAATCCAACAATATTCTTACCTTTTTTATCAAATACGATTTCAAAAGCTAGAATACCATCAACTAGAAATTTTCTGAATAAATGCCAAGCTGATATATCTTGATTAAATCCAAAAAGATTATATACCTCTTTATACCTCTTTTGTACTTTTTCGTAAGTTTCCTCATTAACATCATCATGTTGCATGAAAGAGAAATAAGCCCAAAAGTTTTTGTCATCATATACTATTGATTCGTCGCATATAGTATCAAGAATAAATTCTATTTCTGGATTCTGAGAAAATCCTTGTAGATAATGTCTTTTGTTTTTATAGTCCTTATCAAAATAAGCTATGTATTGTTTAGTGGTAGTATCTGCTCTTCTTAATCCAAAAAGGAAAGATTCATCCTTTATCCCTCCCTTTTGTAGAAATTGAGCTTCTGTTATACCTACTGCTTGAGAATTTTTAACTACAAGATCTTCGTAGGCCATACCGAAACTACCCACTTTCTTTATACTATCTAAAATAGAACTAAAGAATGATTTTTTATCGTCAGTAAATCCAGCCATTAGACTTGTGAGTTTTTATTATATATCTCATTTAACTGGGTCCCTTCAATAGACCTAGTATTTAGATATACTATTCTAGTCCAATCTTCCAAAGGAATTTCCACTACATCACGAACTTTTTTTAAATCCCAAGCTCTATAAGCATGTTTATAAGGTATTCCTTTTAAAATTATATCCATAGTTTGGTAGTCAGTTTTAAGAGGAGCTTGTCCTCTTCCTTCCCCCATTTCTATTTTTTTTAAGTTTCCTTCTATCTGATCCTTGAATACGCTTTGTACTCTTTCAAAGAATGCTATTCTAAATAGCGGTGAAATTAAAATTAGATCAAGACCTTTAAAAAGGTTCTTTTTTTCGTAATTATCGTATTCAGTAAAAAAAATAACAGGTCTTTTGTTTATAAAAGGTTTACCTTTTTCTAATTGATCATTGTATTGAAAAGAATAAACTTTCCCAGATAAAAAATTTAAAGGGCTAAATTCAGATTTTTTATTCACATAATTATTTGCCCAATACGTAAATGATTCTTCAGGTAATGAGGTTAGACCTGATACTGAAAGTTTGTAATCATTAAATTGTTGTTTAAAGGAAGAAATCATCTCATTATAAAGCTTTCATTTATAGCACCGAATTTATATCCTCTAGATTCAGCAAATCTAGTTGCTGCTTCAAATTTAGCTCTATTGGTTATCCATATTTTAAGTTTCTCGTTATAGGATCTTATCTTTTTTTCAGTTAAATTTCCTACAGGTTCTTTGGGTCTTTTATTAAGTGCATATTGATCCTCTGGTTTTATTTCTATAAACCAATTTTCAAATACATCCCCCTTTTGTACTTGTATATAGTAATCTACAAAATACTTATGTTCCTTTTTGTCTATTGGAGACCAATATGGTATATCTGTTGGTTCTGAGCTCCATTTGGTTATATTGGGATTTATATCACAATATTGACAAAATTTTCTTTCCCAGGAGCTTCGGTATATTATATTGTTAATATCTCCAATGTACTTTAATGGATTAACTGGATTATATTTTCCAGATTTCCACTTTCCATTGGGCTTTAACTTTTTTATATCCACCTTTATACATTATAGTTGGAATTTTCCTCTCTTACTATTCTAGAAAAAGGAATAGTTTTCGGTGACTTAGGTGGATGTATTTTTTTCCATCCTTTTTTCATTCCATTATGTGCTATCTGGGATATAAAGGCAAAAGGATTATCAGACTTTGCTGGATCGTATCTATTCCAATACTTAACTAGATCTTCAAGACCAGATGATATGCAATCTTCTTTGTCTTCGTTATCTCTATAAGAATGTGTCTTAGACATTCCGTTTACTATAAGAGTAAACATTTTAACGGTCTCATCAGTTAGTTGACCTTTTTCTTTACTTTCGAGGAGAGCTCTTTTTAGCTCTTTGTTTTTTACGTATATCATTCTTCTTGCGGTGGAATATTATTTTGGAGCTTTTCTATTTGTTTTTCTAAATTAACCCTTAATTCTTCCAAATTTTTCCTCGAATTTCTAATTGTGTCTATACCTATCTTACCATTTTCTTCACTAGAAGTTTCTAATTCTTTTATTTTTTCTAGACAATTTTTCAAATCGTCTAAAACAAAATTGAGTCTGTTACCAATTCCCTCATCCGGGTCATTAGCAACAGACTCATTTATTCCTTTTGTATTTACTTTTTTTTTGTTTTTGGAGCGGAAGAAAAATTAGACACTTTGTCATTTTCAGCAAATCTTCTTCCATTTTTTTTGCTGTTTCCGTGTGCATCAGCAAAATTAAAATCGTCCTCGTCTTCCATGAATTTTTTAGACTTTTCAGATTTTCCTTTAGGAGCTTTCTCTACGTGAGAATTTTTTTGACTCTCCTTAAGTGTAGCTAGATTCATGTTTTTAAGATCCTGTATAAATTTAGAAGATCCTTTAATAGAAGCGCTAGGAGCTTTAGCTAAATCTAGATTATCTAGACTATCTATAAACTTTTTACCACTTCCGCCTTTTCCTTTGCTAGGAAGATCTGCCATATTAGCAGATTTTGATTTAACACCTCTACCAGTTAAAGGTGCTGATTTACCACTCTTTGGTAAACCTGCCATAGTTCCTTTTTCGTTGTTTATAAACTTAGAAGAAGATCCTGTTTTTTTATCTGGTGCTTGAGCCATGTGTTTTTTAGAAAGATTCTCTATTCTAGAATCTTTGTGTGATCCTCCTCTGTTTCCTGGAGCATTAGCAAAATTCTGATTTGATTCATTAGCAAAATCCTCAGTATATTCGATATCTAACTGAGGTGCTTTAATATCATATCTGTCTATTTCGTCATCCAGATCTTCAACATCAGAGAAGAAGTATTCTCCTGTTTTACCCTCTTTAAAAAGAATAGTATAAGTTTTAGAGCTTCCGTCTACTCCAATAACTCTTCCTTTAACCCCATTTCTTTTTATTCTAACCTCAGTATCAATAGGATATCCAAGGTCTTCATTCATTGAAGGAAGTTCTTTAGCTTTACTTTCAAATCTAGAAATCTCTAGATTAATTTGATTCCATCTATCTTTTAGGGATTCGATCTCGTTTTCGATGCTTTCTTCTAGAGTTACAAGTTCATCAGATTTAGCGATAAGAGGGTTTTCTTTTTTAGCAACATCCAATTTTCTTAGTTCGCCTTCTAATACATCGATATTTTTGATAATCTCTTTTTTATCATTCTTCATTATACTCAAGAATGCTTGTTCTCCTTCTAAAAATTCTGTAAGAGATTCAGTGATATCATATTTAATGAAGTCTTTAACTATATTGATAGCTTGAGTTGCATTAGCTTCGTAGATTTTATTTAATCTCATAGCTGGATTAACTGTTTGTACATAAATACCAGCTTCTGTTTTAAATATATTAGCCTCTACGTTTTCAAAAACTCTAGATTTTATTTTTTTACCAAAATCAAGATCTATAATTTCCTCAGCATTACTAGCTACAAATACTGCTTTAGCTATTTTGTGGTTTGAACTTTCTAAAAGATTGTTTGTACTTACACTAACTGCAAGTGGAAGATCATCTTCGTTAATTCTTTTTCCGTCAAAATAAACCTCCTTAGATTCGTTTGTAAATACTATCTCTACCTTATTATTTCCAATATTTAATGATATCTTATTGTTATCTATTTTAACGTCTCTATCGCTTATAATTTGAGCCTGATCAGCTAGTTCTTGTGGAACTTCATCCATGCTACATTCTTGAATAACTTGTGTGTTCTGATCTATCTTTAAAAATTTACCAGAGGAGTAAAATACTGTCTCTTCATTTTCGTTTAAATAGATAGGTGAATAAAGATTGCTTATTTCACAAACGTTATTATCAAATCCAACATTGAATTTTCCTGTATTTTCATTTTCGTATATAGATAAGAAACTAACAAGATTTCTAACCATTGGATTAAATCCAAATCTTTTAAGGCCATGAACAAGAGATTCAGTTGATTTAGTTTCTGAAACTAACCATCCTTTCATTTGATCTGTAGCATCGGAAAATAAATCCCTTCCTGGACTATTTCTCATAGTTTCGTAAGTCTTAATAACCTCAATCTCTCTTTTTCTGTTTTCCAATATTCTATTTAAGTTCTCTAGAACTGGAGTTACTGCATTTTCCCAGGAAAACGATTTAAGATCGTTTATAAATCCTTCAATTACAAATGATTCAGATATTCCTTTTCCAACCAATATATGATCATATTTTTCTAACATAATCTTACCAGCTGGTATCTCATTTAAAGTTGAATTTTTTAAAGCCGAAACTGTATTTATTAGACCAAAGCTAAAAGAAATACCTTTATTAGAAGGTCTAGATGAAGAACCATGTGATTGTGATTCCTTAAGCATTTGAGCAGTTGAGCCTCCAAGGAAAGTAGAAGCAACAGGTTTTTTTGTTGCCCCTAAACCTGCCCAATCTCTTAATGAATCTGCAGCATTCTTAGAAGTCTCCATATTTAATCTGTTGATTTCTGGATTAATATTTTTTTCCATTTGTTATTTGCTTTTTTAGTATATATCCATTCTTTTTTTAGAATCCTTTGTAATTATTACCAAGTATCATTACTCCATCCAATTCTTTTCCAAATATCAGTTGAAGGTACAGGACCCCAATAGAATGTAGCATTGCCTGGTATTAGAAGTGGAGTATCAACAAATACTACATACCAATTTGGATTAGTAGCGTTTACCTGATTTATTATAGATGAATTTCCGTCATAATTTACTTGCCATCCAACCTGTGGAAGCTGATAATTGCTATAAACTAAATAGCCTTGATCTACTCCGTTAGCGGGCTCGGAAAGACCATTTTCGACTTCATATTGTGTACCTCCATAATTTTCTATACAGTAATATAAATATGAGGAATTAAAAGCTAAATCTCCTTCTAAATCACCTACAGATCCTATACTGCTTTGAGGAACTCCTACGACCCTACCGCCGGTCCAAGCTGTATTCTGTAATGTGTCATCTGGGAAAGTTAAAGCTGTTGTACCAAAACTCCAAGCAGTTCCGATTCCGTCAGAGAAGTTAATGTTTACGTTTGTCGGATTAGCAACAACTGCACTGCCTGGTGCGGATGGACCACTACTTATTAAATTTGGAATTCCTGGGTAAGCAGTCGTCTGAATGGAACTATCAGGGAAGGTCAATTTTCCGTTACCCCCGTCCATACCGAATGTCCAGATTTTAGGTGAATCAGTATCCCCAGCCTGTACAATAACACTTCCATCATCAGCAATTAATCTCCCACTTTGATAACGATTTATTTGTATTGATATTCCAGTTATATCTAAATCAGGAGTTGGAGGAGTTTGATCTACGGTTAGGACGATAGTTGGAAAATTTGAATAGTCCTTAGTTGAGATACTTAAAGCAACGTTATCACCAGTGTAAAACACTCCAAATACGTCCGTTGCCATTACATAACCGTTTATAAAATCTGCTAGATTTCCAGATGTGCTAGTAATAGTTATCAGATTGTTAGACCATGTGGCGGAAGAATAATCAACTCCTACTCCGAAACCTTCTGCATCTTGAACATATAGATTATTTGAATTTATTTCTACTGTTTTATTATTGTCACTAACTCTTAAATTAGTGTCTTCTCCTCCAATGAATAGATCAGCTGAACTATCATCAATCGTACCACCTGCTCGAATATGTATGTGATTAGTAACCCCCGCAGTAGGATCTAACACAATGTATTGATCGGTGCCTAAAGTAGAATCCGGCTTTAATACCATTGTAGATGCGGCAAGACCACCACCTGCACTATTAGGTATTGATTCTATTTGACTACCTTGAACAAAATTTAAAGGACTAGCGATAGGCCCTGTAATATTATAAGAGGCAACGTAATTAGCAGGCCCTGTTAGAACATCGCTTTGAATTATTGTACCAGTAATCTCCCACTGGTTATCAAATGTTGAACATCCAGAAAGAAGAAGAGATAAAATTGCTGCTCCATCTGTTATTGTAAAGACTATTGGTATACTTACGTTTAATAAACCAGAAATAGTAGTAAACATTCCATTTTGACTATTTCCGTTAGAATCTATAACATTGAATATCACAGAAGCAGTATCAGGAGATGGTTGTGGTTCAACAACCCAGAAATTTCCGGGAATCTCTGGTTCTTCACTTGCATCCCAAACAGATGAACTGCCACTTCCTGTAGCTCCAGTAGCTCCAGTAGCTCCCGTATCTCCTCCTGTAAAAGCAGTAGTTTGTATTGTATCGTCTGGAAATTGTAAAGATCCATTATTCTTAAAAATCCAATTACCCCCTGCGGTATTCATAGATATTTCTCCTCCTGCTTCAATTCCTGTTCCTCCTCCATCAGCAGTAATAGAGATATCTCCACCGCCTAATCCGCCGAATCCTGATGAAATTTCTACAAATCCACCAATACTAGATTGTGAGTAACCCCCTCTTATTTTTATTGTACCACCTTCTTGTGATGAAGAATTACCGGCATCGACTTTAATGTCCCCTCCATTAGCTCCCTTTCCTGCCCATAAATAAATATCTCCTCCTTCGCCTATATCATTTACACCATCATTGTATGAATCGCCTCCTGATATAACTAATCTCTCAACAGTTGGAGCAGAATCTGTTCCATTTTGAGTTGATATAATTTTTTGGTATACGCTTCCTTTTTCGAATTGTAAATTGTTTCCGCTTCCTGTTCTTTGATTTCCTGGTAAAAAAGGAAATTCAACATTATTAGGTAAAGATAATTTACCATCTGTTCCTAGTATAATGCTATTAGAATCTGATGTTAATTTTATAGCTCCCAATGATTTTATAGTGCTAGGATAATCAGGTGGATATACAACTGCCACATTAGCTGTCCATCCAGCACCACCGGGATAATTCACATCCAATAATGTTAGATCAAATATATAATCAGGGATACCGTGATCTGCTTCAGTAAACCTAAAAGTATAACCTGACAAATATCCCGGATTTGTTAATATAGGGAAGATATTATTCATCATAGTTTCTACAGTGCCATTAGGATTAACCTGAAACTGAATCTCAAATTGCCACCATTCGTCACCTTCGAATGGAACTGGATCAATCATGTGAGTATCATCACAAACAGCAGTAAATGCAGTAGGTAATAATAATGGTGTATTTAAAGTTCCTTGGCTATCTAAAACAGCTTCTAAATTATTACTGCTTATTAATCTATCTGTTGTTTCAACGCTTCCTGTAGCACCTGTAGCACCTGTAGCACCTGTAGCACCAGTTTCCCCAGTAGCACCGGTATTTCCATTTTCTCCAGTAGCACCAGTAGCACCAGTTTCCCCAGTAGCACCAGTTTCCCCAGTAGCACCAGAACCAGTACCTCCAGTAGATATTAAATCGTAAGGAAATAAAGATGCTTCCCCATTGTTCACTCCAACTAAGCTATCTCCAGGGCCAAACCCGGTTGCTGCTGGTAACGTTGTTATTGAAACTGTTTTGTTCATTTAATTTGTTTATTTAAAAAGTTATAAAATCTCCGTTTTGGTCGACTAAAATAGTTCCGTTTTGGTCAGTCAGATAATTGGTAATAGCATCTGTAACTAGACCTTCACCTATAACAACTTCCACATTAACTCTTACTGAATGTGGATTGTATAGTAACATTCCTCCTTGCTCAAAATAAGGAGATTCTATATCACTTCCGTTAGGATCTAGATCCCATCCACCAAATATGTAATTGCTATTTCCAGTTAGAATAGTTAAATTAGCCATAGGTAGATAATTACCATTGTATAGAATATTTATAAATCTATTAGATACAGGTAATGTGTTTGGATATGTTGCTTTTATCATTACGAAATCAACATTGTTCAGTCCAGCTGCACTAAGTAAAAGAGAAGAGTTACCATAAACACATCCACTAAACGAGGAGTAATTATTGAGAACTATATCTGTGTCACAAAGGCTTATGTCTCTTAAAACCGTTGTTCCTCTAACAACCTGAAGGTTACATCTTTGAAATATAGCTCCTTCAAATTGTATTGTATTACATACTATAGGTGGTGTAGCCATTAGTTAAAAACAAATATTTCTAATTCCATACTATATGTATCGTTAATGTTACTAAACATAATACCACCAAACGAGAGATTCGGAGAGGCGGGAGTTGGATATATGTGTGGACTAAAACCAGGATTCGGAGGATTATTGGAATAATAGCTAAGATCCCATCCCTGCCAAGGTATTTCTGGTTCAGTTCTACCTGTTAAAATCATCAGGCTCCTTATTGGATATGTTTGTCCTTTATATTCCCATGTTAGAAATCTTTGTTCCTCCGGACAATTCTTTTCATATTTAACCTTAACAACTATCATCTGAACTTCTCCTTGAGCTTGTCCAATTTCTGGAGCATTAAGTGTATAGCTAATATTTGGTCCTAGTGTTATGCTTTTTTTAAGAGATCCTCCACATCCTCCCATCTCAGAGCTTCCTAAAGATTCCAATTTAAAATCACAGAGAGATACACTAGAAAGTATATTTGCACCCTCTTTTACATCCAAATTACACGACTGAAAATATACCCTCTTATAAACACCAGGATTACAATCCAAGTTTTCTATATACTTTGGATCTGTTGTATAAACTTTTTTGATCATTTTAAATTTAAAGGGTTATCGTCACCCCCTGGATTATTTCTAAAATTTTTTCTAGATTCAGAATAATCGGGATTGCTTCTAAATCTTTCCCTTTCGATTCTTTTTTTTCCTAGCATTATCTCATCATTATATTTATCAGAATTTTCTTCTTTATTCTCATCTTTTTCTGTATCTTTTTCTACATTTTCGTTATGAGTATCCGGATCTTCTGAAATTTTTAAATCCTCTACATTTTCTATAGGATCTAGCTCTGGCAATTCTTCCGTCTTTTCATTATCTAATTCAGCTATATGGTCAATCACTGGCTCTTCAATAATATCTTCTTGATAAGGCTCTTCAATAATTTTTTTGGAATTATCTTCGTTATTTTTAACTCTTATTTTTTTTATTCTATTCCATATATTTTTTATAGAATTTTCTTTATTTTCATTTTTCATTTCTTCCTCATCTTCTTTTTTTTCACTCATTTCAAATGCAAAATTTGCAGCTATAACTAAAGCAATAGCCAAAGGATCGAAAACTAACATCAAAATTATTATGTACCAGTTAACTACACTGTCTATATCACTTCCAGTTAGTTTTGCAATATATTTTAAAGGTCCTACCTCTTTTGCAAGATCTGCATTAGAGGAAACACCAAACTTTTCTTGTTCTATTGATGATATCCTAGTATTTTTAGATGATATTGAATCATTTAATATTGATATTTCAGAATCCATTCTTTTTATTTCTCCGTCGACATCTTTTATCTGTTGGCGTACTGCATTTGTTGATTTTGATTTCTCTATAAGGACATCCTGTGTTGATTGTAGATTTGTCCTTATAGTAGTTAATTGACCTAGACGATCATTCTTTTGTTTTATCTGAGATTCATAATTGACGATCTCTGTTTTTATTATCGAGATATTTTTATCAAGAATCTGAATATTTTTATCTTGATTCTGAACTTTAAAGGATGTTTCTTGATAAGCAGATGATAAGAATCCATATATTCCTGCAGATGTTATAATTATTAATATAAGTGTTGCTATTGATAGGTATATTTTCAAACCTAGATTAAGCTTTTTCCAATATTGATATAACAAAGAAGCAGTAACAAGTTTAGCAAATTCTAAGCTTCCTGCTAAAACCATTACTTGTAATGATGCACCAGCAAACATTTTACCAAGTCCTGTAACCGAATAAAAAGCAGCTGATCCTGAAACGGATAATGCAGATAAGGCTATTATCCACGGTAATAATTTCTTTTTCATACTTAAGTATATATCCACAAAAAAAGACTGGCATTAATACCAGTCTTTTGCATTATAATTTATGTAATAACTATTATTCTAGTTCTATTCCTTGTTCAGCAGCTGCAAGCTGTTGTTCAAGATCTTTAACTACCATATTGTCTTGTTGAATTAACATCAAGGTTTCTTCTAATGTTTTCCAAAGAGTTACAAAAGATTCAATTTCTTTTTCTCCTTTCCCTTCCATTCTTAGAACGAAATAATGCGAAGCCTCAACCTCTAGATTTGTAAAATAAACTACTCCGTCTTTAATTCCTTCAGATTTTACCTCTTCAATTCTTTTTAGAATTTCTTTAACGCCAAGAGCTTCTTTAGATCTCCATTGAACTTCTTCTCTCATATAGATTTCAAATCTATGTAAAAGTGAATCCGACATTGATACTGCATACTCTTTGTCTTTAAGACTTGCCTTATAATTTTCTAAATCTTTCTTAATTGATTCTACCTTTTCAGTATCAACTTTACTGATGTATTTTTCAAGTTTAGCTTCATTTTGAGCTACTAACTCTTCCTCTAATTGTGGTTTATTTGCCATTTTGTTTTTTATTTTTATATCGGTTATTGTCACAGAAGTTTCTTATATTCCGTGTATTTCTCTGAATTTTTTAGCAAGATCTATAAATTGTTCCAAATAATATTTCAATTCGTAGTCATGAACTATAAAAGTTTGTATATCTGATGTTTGTTCGTTTGCTATTCTTATTCTTCCACATTTAGGTACTTCCTGATATTTTTCAGCACACATAAACATATAAGCGGCTATCTGTAATTTATAGCTTAAGATATCCTCCTCGTCTTTTAAAGATGTTGAAGATTTAAAGTCATCAACTATTAAATATTGTTCTTTGTTTCTATAAACAAAGTCACAAGCTCCTGCCCATCCCCCTTTAAAGGTAGTATATAAGAATGCTTCGTTATCTACTACTTCTTCTATATCTTCCCAAAAATTAGTGTGATAAAAATTCCAAAATAGATCCCTTCCTTTATTTACATACTTAGCATATTTTCCTTCGTCCCTACTAGATTCCTCTATTGCAAAGATCTGTGCTTTTTTTAATGATCTATCTACATCTTTTTCTTTTGCCCATTCTAATAAGAAGAGTTCAAGCATCCTGTGCATAACAGTTCCTCTTTCTGCAGCATCGTGTAATATTTTATCCCATCGAGCTTCTCCAAATTGAATTTTTAAAGCTTCATATTTTTCATTCTTTACTAGCTTTAATATAGTAGTAACAGAAGGCAAAATTAAAGGAGCTTCACCAGCTCCTTCTACTACGTAAGCTCTTCCCCAAGGAAATGCTTGTCTATTTATTTGTATGTCAGAAGATAACATTCCACAGGTATTTAATTCCTCCCAAAATCCATGATATAAATCCAAACTTATATTGAAGCCACGTCAGAAGTAAAATTAATATTATTCTGTAGATGATCCATCTTATAGATAATCTCTGGAAGTATGGTGTATAAACTATAAGATAAGAAATCGAACTATCTATAGGAGATATTTTAGGAATTATAACCTCTTGAAGATTTAATCTAGTTAAATATTCATTAAGGGGTCTAGACTCTTCTAAAACATAAGCAGGTCTTATCTCATCAGGAGAATCTGGGGAATAAATAACCTCAGGTGGTAAATTTACTACGGTGTATATTCTACCTATCCAATCTACCCTGAGCTTAAATTTTTCCCACTCGATTGTTCCTTTATTTTTCTTTATCGTTTTCTTTATAAAGAAATAGTTATTAATGTCAGTTATAACTCTTTTAAAGGGATAATTCATATCAATTATATCTATCTATTAGAAAAAGTTACGATCAATCATTAAAAGTCAAATTAACACCAGGAAACATATCCCTAACTTTTAATCTCGCTCTTCTAATTCTTGTAGCAATGGCTCTTTTCTTCATACCATACTTATCTGCTATTTCCTGATATTTCATTCTAAGGATCTCCCTATCAAATAATATATCTTTGTATATTTCTGGGAGATCATTCATTCTTTCTATAACATTGTCGTATAAATCCTCCATTTCGTCATTTTCTACAGAAATAAAATCGAAATCAGATTCGAATGTTACCGAGGATCTTCTTATTGATGCTGTATTATATTCTTCAGAGTCATCATTATTTTTTACTACCTCTTGTATAATAGGCATGTATCTGTCCTCGTTCTTTTTTATAACTAATGATTCGTTTTTAGCTATATTATAGATCCACGTGGAAAAGTTCCCTCTTGCTGAATCATATTGGGATATCTTTGTCCATATTTTAGCCATTGTATTAGACACTGCATCTTCTGCCGATTCTTGCTCTATTAATATAGATCTACAATGTTTTAATAACCCCGGTTTAATTCTTTTATATAATTCAACAAAATCTTTCTCTGATGATGTTCTCATAAAACTTTCTGCCAATTCCTGAATATTCTTTGCCGCCATAATTTTTTAATTTTTTCTAGTTTTTTAGTTTATAGGTTTACTTTTTTTATTTCTATTCCTGCCTCCTCGAAAAGTTTAAAAGAATCCGTATTTCTATAGACTTCTAAGTAAACTATTCTTTTTATTCCTGCTTGTATGATAATCTTAGCACAATCAAAGCAGGGGGAAAGAGTAACGTAAAGTGTAGCTCCTTCCGCGCTGTTGGTACTTTTAGCTATTTTAGTAATGGCATTTGCTTCAGCATGTAAAACTGTAGGCAATGTATTATTATCACAGTCCTCACACTCGTTTGGAAATCCTGATGGTGTTCCATTATATCCGTCAGATATTATTTGTCTATCTTTTACTATTAGACAACCTACCTGGCTTCTTTTACAGTGAGAGTTCTCTGACCAAACTTTGGCCATTCTTAAATAGAGTACGTCTAGCTTATTCTGCTTGTTCTGTGGTAGGCTCTGATTGTTCATCAGATTGGGCTGTTTTTAAAGGTGTAACTTCTATTTTGAATCTTTCAACCATATGGAAAGTTTCCATAAGTCTAAAAACGCCCAGGAGATTTAGGACTTGATTAATTTCGTCCTCAGTAAATTCAATTTTTTCTTCATTTTCCAAAAGTTCCAAACATTCCTTGTAGCCTGCATAGTTTTTTAAAAACTCAAGAACTGTTTCTCTTAGCTCTTTCGTAATTTCATAGTTTTTACTCATAATTTATTATTTAGGTTTATTTTTTACAAATATATTAATTCTTACTTAAAAAGTAAACCCCTAATTGAAATTTTTCTTATTAGGGATAACAATAAGAGGATTCTGTAATGTAGTATTTAATTGAGATAATAATCTCACCATACTTTTTATATCATCAGACATATCTTTGCTCATCTTATCAGATTCCTCTTTATTTTTAGTTTCTTCCGCTTTTTTACTGTCTTCTTTTTGTTTATCTGCACTCGTAGATGCTGTATTCATATCGGAGCTAGATGTGCTTGTAGCCGTACTAGTACTTGTGTTTGTATTAGCAGTTGAACCAGTTGTTGTTGTATTCGATTGTGTTGTGTTGGTTTCAGTCTTAGCAGGTTCACTAACACTATTTAAATTTTGTACTTGTGTTTCTTTTATAGGAGTACTACTTGAAGAAGTTTCAGGTTTTGTCTGATTTGTTTCTGGTTTTTTGTCTTCTATTTTGGTTTCCTTGGTTTCTTTCTTTGCTTTTTCTGTTGTTCCTTTAGAATCTCCATCTTTTTTATCCTCAGCTTTCTTCGAGAGTCCTAAATCTTGTAATATTTTATCCTGTGCAGCTTCTACCTCAGCATTCCCCTTTCCTTTTTTAGATTTAGATTTATCCTCCTCTCCACCTCCTTCACCCTCTTTTTTATCCCCTCCTATTTTTATCCCTAGAGATTCTAAAATTGCATCTTGTGCTTTCTCTGTATTTGATTTCTCACCCTTTTTAGTCTTCTCATTACCTTTTTTTGTATCCTCAACTTTTGTTGCTCCTGTTGCTCCTGTTCCTCCAGTTGTACTCTTATTTGTTAAATTTTCTACTGACGTCGAAGAAGCGGGACCTGTAGGACCAGTGGATGATTTTTCAACATTGGATGTAGTGGAAGATCCCTCAACAGGTTTTACGTCCCCTGTTGTTCCTGTTGTTCCTGTGGTGGTATTTGTAGAAGCAGGTCCAGTAGGTCCAGTAGCAGATGGAGATTTCTTCTCCTCAATTTTTGTCTCATCCGTTTTTGTCTTCGGTTCTTCCTTTTTAGCCTCCTGTGAAGCCTCTTTTATTACATCTTCAGCTTTTTTTCCCTCTTTACTTTCTATTAATTTTTTTATATTATCGCCATATTCTTTTGACATTTTTGTAATACTTTCATTAGAAAACCCTTCAGCTTCTAGAACTTTGGCTAAAGCTGAAATTATAGCATTATTTTCGGGGCTATACAAGAGAGAAGCATATTTACTAGAAGTAACAGGGGCATCGTCATTAAAATATGTTAACAACTCTTGGAATTTTTCTAACAGCGGATCAAATTTAATTTTTTCGTCCTTTATTTTAGTATCAAAATCATTCTTAACATCTTCATATGCCTCAAAATCTTTTACCGCAGCAAGACCTAAATTATCTACTATCTCCGTTACTTTCCCTGTTTTTAATTGGTTTATGTTACCTATTTTATTTTTAGCAGCATCCTTAGACATTTCGAAGATCTCTTTCCCATCTAATGCTTCACCTTTTTCTATTCTCCTTTTTATTGTTGATTTATCTGATTGAATTCCTGAGTAAGCATTATCGTAATAAACTCCTGATCTCATTATAGCAGGATCTATCTCTTTTAAATTTCTATCATATGAATCGTCGTAAAATTTATTAGCTTTCTTAGTTGCATCTTCGGCAGATACTTTTTTCTTTTTTAGATCATCATCTATTTCTTTTCCTGTTAAACTGACATTTACTCCGTCGGATACTATTCTTGCTTTATCCTGCTCATTGTACTTTGCTCTATCGAAAGAACCCTCCGATGATTTAAAAACTGGAAATTCTGCCGATCCCCCTGTTAATCCTGTTTCTCCTGCCAAAATTATTTTTATTTTATATACCTAAAAAGCCAAAAAGTTTAACTTTTTGGCTTTGAAAATGAAAATGCTTCTACTAAGTCGCCTTGCTCGTTTTTCTTATTTTCTCTTTCTATTTTTTGGTTTAGCTTATCTATAAACAATTGATATTCATAGAAGGGAAGATTCTCTAAGTGATCTATAGATAACTTAAATTCGTCCCAAAGTCTAAACTTAATATCAAAGTAATTGGCTAAAGATATCTGAAATAACGAAAAGAGATCTGTATCCTCCGGGAAATGATATATCTGCTGTGACCTCCCCCTCACAGCTTTCACATTTACTATAGATTCTTGATTTTGTTGCAAAATTTATTTTTTCAGTGATCTGATCTGCAATAGAGAATTGGAGAGGCGACCAATCAACTGAAGATCTTTCGTATTGGTCATATAACCTTTCATCTAGCCCTCTCCAGTCTGGAATTATAAAAGAAGCTACCTTAGCAAAACTCTCATCGAATGTTTTACCTTTTCTTTTTTTGTCTGCTAATATTTTTCTACATATTGTAGTTACACCTATTGTAGGGATATAAAGATTCATTTCTTCAGATCCATCCTTTGGTACAAACTTAAATGAATAGCTATCTCTGCTATATCTTTTTAATATTTCATCATCAACAACAAAGCTATCTAATATGTTGGATCTTAGCTCTATCATATCGGGTATATTGCAATCTTCTTTTTTACAATTTTTAGTTACCGGTAGAAGTATTTTATTTTCACCTCTAATAAAAGTAAAATCCCTAATTGCCATTATAATATAAAATCTATCCTCATACCATAAATCATAAGATTCTAGAATACCTCCATTCCATCTTATCTTCATACATTTAGAAATTATGGTATTTAATTTATCATCTAGATCTAATCTGTCGTCTTCATCTACCGTTGAGTAGTGTCTTATTTCTTTTACACCTGCTGCTCTTATAGCAATCTCAAATCCGTCAGGATATCCAAATCCTTTAGAAGGAAGATTGGAAACTGGAATATTTTTCCATTCTGATTCCATTCCTAAAGGATTCCTATTCATATTTACTTTTCCTAAATTATTACTTTGGGGCGTAATTGATTGGTTCCCAATGGGTTGAGTATTTTTTATTGTGTCTGATTCTTTATCTATCCAATTGGGTATTTCATATGATCCTACGTCCGGATCATTGTCATATTGGAATTTAGATTGCGCTTCTCTTTTATTGAGCTCATTAAGCAATTCGTCATTTATATTATCTACCATAACTTATCTTATATCTTATTCTACTTTTTTTCCAGGTTTTAGTTTCTTATTTGATGACAAAAAGAAATAAAATCCAAAGAAAAGAGCCGAAAGGAAGTAAAAAATCGCTACTGTATGCCAGTAGGAATTTGTCCATTTCATTATCGTTGCAAAAAGGATATCGAATCCGAAGGGATTGAAGAAAGTTGCTAAGACCAAACATACTGATGATATTCTTGTTCTGTTTTTCTGATTCACAATCGTCGTCCATATTATTTTAATATCTACATTTTTTGATTTCTACGAAAACAAAAAATGGAGACTTTGTAGAGCCTCCATTTATATATTTGTTTTATTTTTATTAGTTAAAAATGTCCTCGAAATAGTCAGCTCTAAAAGATAAAGCTATCTTATAAGGTGTTGTACCGTTAGTGTAATCAAGATCTAAAGCTTTTATTTGATCTACTGGGAAGCAATTAATTAGTTTAACTCTTCTAAATACGTCACCTTGCTTATTAAATACAGATATTAAAATATAAGTTCCTCCTGCATAAGTAGATTTTATACCAGTAGCACCAGTTAAAGGATTGTAAATAAGATCCGACCACTGTCTAAGTGTTTTAAACACATAGTTACTGTTATTATCATTAAGGTTAGTCTCAAATTCAATTCTTACTTTAACCCCTGTATCATCAACTGCACCTGCAGCATATCTTCTTTTAGAGAACTTATATCTTTGTTCTGCTATACCTGGGTTTTTATCAACCGCTAAACCAGCAACAGATAAAACGTTTTCCACTAACAAGCTTCTTCCGTTGTTTCCTTGCTCTAATGCAACTCCAGCAGGTGGTTGAATAATAACCTCAAACTGATTAAGGTATACCGGTTCGTATAATTGTACCGCTGCTTTTGACGATGTAAAATGTGGTAATCCTGCCATTTTTTAATTATTTATATAAATATATCATCGAAATAGTCAACTGCCCATTGCATAGTCAATTTGTAAATTGATGTTTGTGTATAGTTTAGACCCATTTCAGTGATAGGAGACATAGGGAAACAATCTCTAAGATTAATTTTTCTGAAAATATCACCTTGCTTGTTAAAAACATTTATTAATATATTTCCTGTGTAATCCTTTTTAAGACCCATTGCACCCGTTAAAGGATTATAAATAAGATCAGACCATTGACGAAGAACTTTAAATACGTACATAGAATTGCTGTCATTAAGGTTAACCTCAAATTCTATATCAACATCTAAACCAGTTCTTTGAGGAGCTGCACCAGCGTAATATCTTTTAGCAAATTTATATTGCTGTGTGATTTCCGTTGGTGTCTGATCTACCTGTAATCCAGAAACTCTAGTTACTTGCTCAAGCAATATATTAGAACTCTGAGGGTTTCCCTGTGGAGTAGATATACCTGTTGGCGGAGTAATCTGTACTTCGAATTGGTTAAGAAAAACCGGTTCGTATTTATTAACTGACGCCTTGGAGCTTGTATAATGTGGTAATCCTGCCATATTTTTATTTTATATATTTATCTTAGAGAATTCTATACAAATTATTAACTAAATTGGATGAATCCTCCAGAAGCTATACCTCCTGTTCTAGTAACCGTCATTCTATTAATGAATTTATGAATACCTCTTGCTGGTTCGATTATAACATCGATGATTCCGATGTTCTGATCTATAATAGCAGGTGTATTATTAGAAGAATCCATAATAGTTAAGAAGTTATAAATACCGCCTACTGATCTTACTCCTGATAAGTAGTTATCAACTAGAGTTTTAATCTCAAGTCTTACGTTATCTTCGTTGAAATCAAATACGTAGTTTGATAGTATATCCTCTACTGCACTTTCTACAGTAATTAATAAGTCTCTTACGTGTAGGTTATTAAATGCAGAGTTTGTTCTTTGGTAGCTTGTTTGGTTACCGTATATTACTATACCAACGCCTCTTTTACGAATAATAGGGTTAATTCCGAAAGGCTCTAAGAATTCTCTATCTTGAATATCAAAATCATATTCAAGACCAACTAGATTACCAGCTGATATAATACCTCTCTTAAGACCTGCCACGATAGAATAAGGTTCTCCAGTAATGAACTTACGTATAAAGTTGTTAGAAACGTAAGGAGATGGCGGAACGTTTAGATTCTTATTGTTTTCTCTGATTGTTAAGAAAGGAGCAAAGAATCCTGAGAATTTAGCACCTAGATCTTCATCAGGTAAAGAGAAAGTAAATGAAGGATTTAAACTTAAATTACCTCCATCTGCAATATATCTAGCTTGTAAAAGTGGAGCTGGATCTGTTGCAGTAGGTGCAGAAGTAAATCTAGGATCAATAGATTCAGAGAACTTCTTCATTGAAGGTAAGTTACAGATTGCTAAACATTTTTGTCTGTTTTTAGCAAGTTTAGTAAGTTGGTATTTACAGTTTGGCTGTATACCTCCGTCAAATGTATCTACGATGTATCTGAATGTTATTACGTCAGTATCAGCTAATGTTCTAGCAAGATTTGTATTGTATAAAACATCTAGAATCTCATTCATTCTTGTATCTGTTCCGTTAGGCATAGAAGCAGCTTTAATATCAGAACCAGGAAGATAAGTAAAGTTGAACGTTTTAACAAATTCTTGGATATTCTTAAACTTCCAAACTCTTGTTGTAGTACCAGGATAAAGTTTAATAGGTCTTTCAGTTTTAACTTGTACTGTGTAAAGTCCAGGAGAAGACGCAGAAGCTACGGTTTTAACCTCCAATACTCTTGTTAATCTTGATTGTAGATTTTCAGTCAAAGGATTATCGTATATCTGAACATCCGTTGATACTAATAGATCTCCAACTTTTATCTTAGAAGCTGTTGCTTCAGCAGTACTCAATTCTATAATATTAGGTTGTAACTGTGTTATGATATCTACGAAATCACTAATATTACCAGCAGTTGAAACTATGTTAAAGCTTTCTCCTGATGCTTGGTTAGCTCCTATAGGTAAAGAACTAATATAAGTAGAATCCCAAGTAGCAATAGATTCAGGTGTTGAGAATGTATCGTCAGCATAAGCTCTACAAACTAGGATATTGTACCCGTCTCTATCTACATTTACCTCAAATTTTAAATATTGTAATAAAGTACCTGTATCATCTTTCCAGTCAATGTCGCCATCGCCTATATTCCCTTTAACCCAGTCTCTATACATAGCAGAGTTCTCGTAAGCTAAATAGCTATCCAATCCTACTGGAATATCTGGTGAGAAGTATACGTCATCATTATCAAAGTAATCAGGATTACCTATTTGGTAAGCTGAAACTGAACTCTTATTTGTTATATCATAAGGTTCAACATATGTTGTAGATGCAGTAGAACCAATTAGTGGGTGGTTAAGTCTTAATCTCAACTGCTGCTTAAGTCCAACAGGTAAAGTGTTATTTGTTATAAATTTATTCTCTACTACTCTTAATTTAACAAGATCACCCTCATAGAATCCTAAATATCCAGGAGTTGGGAGATTGGAAGTAACTTTACCAACTACCCATTTTACTGCTGGTGCATTGCTAGAAGTATCTAGGAAACTTTCTAGTGTTGTTATTTGATCGTCATGTAATGTTGGAGACGTAAATAATGTATCTAGATAAATTGCTCCGCCATCTCTAGCAGTAGGATTATAAGTGTCCCATAATGTTGTAGGGATACCTGCATCACCAGTTGTATTGTATAAAATATCCTCTATAAGAGTACCAGTTTCAGGAAGAATATCCATACCAGGACCAGGAGAAACAGCATCCTGTAACTCAGTTCCTCCAGTAGAACCTGCTAAATTCTTATAGTAAGTATAATCAGCAAATAAATTTTGGCTATAAGATAAGAAATTAAGGTTCTTAGGAATAGCTGTGATATCTGCATCAGGACCTATTTCGTCTACTATATGGTGACCAACTAAGTCAAAAACTGATGAGTTATCTAATAGATCGTCTAAAGCTTCCTCATTAACAGCACAGAATATACCAGTTGTAGCTGTTTGATTATTAATTAGAGTCTGGATGTATCTTAATGTACCGTTTTGGTCTGTAAAGTTAGGTATAATTGTACCAGTAGTAGTTAGAACTATATTAACTCCATTAAGAGATAAGAAATTATCTATTTGAGATTTAATAAACCCTTTAGATGTAAAATATTGACTGTAAACTGGGTCGTTAGCTAAAGCTTGATAATCCGTCCAGTTTCCACTTACAACTATAACATCTACAAACCAATCTGAAAGATAATCATATTGATTCATGTAAGATGGAACGTTATCCGATCCAAAATATTCTCTAGCTGTAATATCAAATCCTTTTAAAGGGAATTTAGAATCTAGAGATTTTCTTACTATGATACTTACAGGATTTTGCCCAAGATTAACTAAGCTAAATAATTTTCTAGAATCTGGTTGAGATCCAGAATTATCCTCAGTTGCTAAGAAATATGTCGTATCTGGGAACCAAAATTTCTCCTTATTGTAGTATGAAGATAATAATTTATCCTGTTTTGTTAGTGGATCTGAGTACCCTCCTGTCGCATTAGCTCCGTTTTGCTCCTCAGTGTCCATAGAGAAAGCTCTATATCTAGCTACATCAGCTCCTGCAGAATATTCAGGATCCCCATTTTCATCAACAGAATTATTTAATAATCTTAGATTTAGTGCAAAGATAGGTCCGCTCTGAAGACATACTAAAGAAGATCTGTGGAAAAATGATCCTTTTTTCTCTAAAGCCTTATCTATACCGCCAAATACAGATTGGAATGTCGTGATATCTGGACAATAAACCGGGGTATTGAAGTTACCAATATTAGAATAACCAACTACCAATCTAATCGTAGAAGGATTTATAATAATGTTTTCACTAGCATCAAATTCTAAAGTATAAACCCCAGATGCTTTAAATTGGGATAAATCAAGTTTGACTTGTCTTGCCATTTTTAAATTTTATTTTATATTCTAAGAAGTTCTGTATACTTCTTTTTCTATGTATATATCATTCTTCCTTCAAGAATCAAGGAGACCGTTTAAGAAAGTATAATTTGAAATGTCGCTATTTTTGTTTTGAGCGGATTCATTAGCTTCTGATAGCCTTTCTTCTATCATTTTTTTGAATTTTTCTGGGATAATATCGTAAATATCCATCACAGTCTCTTGAAAATCGCCATTATCGAATACACAATTTATGTTTACGAGGGTCATAGCTTCGTCATCTTTACCTATTTGACTGGAGAAACTACCATTCGGATTTATACCAAAATTTGCCAATTCGTGTATACCGTTTTTATTAGAAGGGATTATTTTATACGATCTTGTGTTTATTTTTAGATCATAACAAAATTTTTCCTTGTTTTTTACAGTTAGTTTAACACCAGGTTTTAATTTACTGCTTGCTTCAGAGTGTTTAGTATAAACAAACATTTCATCAAAGAAATCTTCTGAATCTAGTAGCTTGTCCATTAACATTTCACCCTTATGATCTAATTCTAATACTACTCTTGTATTATCTACTCCTAGTATATCTAATATTAAAATCTCGAGAAAAACTTTAAACTCTTCTATCTCTATAATATTAGATCTAAATATTCCAACCTGAAGCAAGCAGAAAAAATCACTTTCATCCTCAAAAAATCTCTTGCTTTTTATCACACTGCTAGGCATGGGTGCTACTTTGAAAATATTAGCTACCGAATAGTCTCCGCCACCACCACTAGCTGTATCTATAGAAATATAAAATTTTTGACCATCCTTTTCAAATATTGAAGTTGGATCGAATTTTGGGTGCCATAAAAGATTAGAATAATCTATGGTACTCCTTTCAAATGATGATAGTTCGTGGTATCTAAATTGCTCCTCTGATGTTTTTAATCTTTTTAACGTATTAGAATCCAATAGCAATCTAGATGAAGAAAGAAATTGACATCCATACTCCTGGTTAAAATCCTCTTCAGATCCTAAAGCAGCTATTTCTTTTCTTTTCCATTCTTCATCTCTTCCAGGGACCTGCCACCATTCAACCCTTATTGGGTTAAATTCATTTTCACCTTCAACCGCTCCTTTATAAATTTCAAAAAATTTATTCATACCGTTAGGAGTAGAAGTTATAATAACCCTTGCAATTTGTGATGATGATATGGTAGGATAAACTGATTTAAAGAATTGGTTTATGAAGTTAGGGTTAATGTGAGCAAACTCATCCATGTATAACATATGGATTGTATAACCGATAGAAGATGTTTTAGTTGTTGTTTTAGCCATTATACGACATCCATTATCAAACTTCATAGTCATTACGTTATAAACAACTAAACCTGGCTTTAAAAAGAAAGGTAATCCTTTCATGATTACCTTGATCTTATCCATTAACTCTGCTGCAGTATCCCCGATATTCGCCATAATCATGGCATTTTTTTCAAAATTAAATAGAAGATACCATAATAAAAATATAGATGATGTAATGGTTTTACCAGATTGTCTGGGAGATACGAAGACGTTTTTTCTGTGGTGCTGGTATTGATTTAATATTTGTATCTGGTAATCTCTCAGTAATATCTGTCTAATACCCTCGTCGGTCATTACGTGACAATATTTATTAGCAAAATAAACTACATCCTCCGCACATTTTTTAATCTCCTCTAACTCGAATTCAGTATATTCAAAAAGAATATTTCCTTTTCTTAACTCTGGATCGTTCTCATGGAAGGGATTATCCACATCTTTGTAGTCTACCCCATTTTCCTCTGCATCATATACTAGTTTGTCGACTTTTGCAGTAGACCAGAAATTACTGGATTTTTCTTCCTTCATAAGCATATATTAAAATATATCGTCGTCTAGTTCAAAATCAATATCGTCATCCCCCCCTAAAAGATCAGTTGTTCCTCCAAATTTTGTCCTAGGGTTTATAAGGCTATCATCAGGTGGATCATTGTTTACTATTTCAGCATCTTTTACGATACTACCATTTTTCATAGCATTCTGAAGATTTTCCATAAGACTTCTAGTTCCTCTTGCTTTCAATAAATCTTCATTTTCTTTAGATTGTATAATATTTCCGTTTTCATCAAATTGTATATCACCTCCTTTGTTAATCTCCTCTGACTCTATTTTTAATTGTTTATAGTTTTTCTCCATTTGTGTCATATACGAAGAAAAGTTTTTAGGCATCTGCATTATTTGATTTTGTAGCTGTGCTAAAACCTCGAATAATCTTGGTTCTACTCTTCCTGAATCAATTTCTTCTATAAGTTTAGCTATAGCATGCTGTGCAGTTCTTATCTGAAATGCCATAGTAGATATACTCATGGCATCTATTTTTTGCTTGTGCTTTATGTATGAATCCTCAGAAAGATTATCCATATCATTATAAAATTTTGAAAGAGAATCTAATATAGCTCTTGCTTCTATTTCAACCTCGGTTTTTACCCCATCGATATTAAGCTCTCTGTGTTGCTTAATTGGAGGTATATCTGGTGTGCTTAATCCTGATAGCATTTCATCTGCTAAAATTATACTATCAAGCTTATCTTTAAGATTAAGCTCTTGTTCTTTAGAAAGATTCTGCGTTTTCGGTTTTCTTCTTGGCATAAATTATCTGTTTCTGGCAACTTTTGGAAGTTTCAAGATAGGCTTAGCATTATCTATTATTATAGCTAATTGAGCATCTCCGACTATATTTTGATTTAATAAAGTCGATTGTTTTTCCTCTTCTACCATTTGTTTAAAAAATCTATAATTAGTTACCCACAATGGGCAAGATCTTGTTTTATAGGAGTAATTATTTGTTCCGTAAAAAGGACTATCATAACTCTCCTCTATAACAGGAGGAATGTTGAAAGTATATACCTGACTTGTTACACCATCTAAAGAATGTACTAAGCTAAGATCTGATGTTTGTGTAGAGGGATTATCTGGATCATATGTCAATCTCCATACATTTATAGAATATTGTCTGAATATATTAGAGAAATTAAAAACAAATCCATACCAATCATCAGTAGTAGGTATAAATTCCCCTATTGTACTTGGTATACCTGCTCCAAAAGGAGAGATTATCTCTAGGTTGTTTATTTTAATTCTAAAACTTCCAGTTTGTAAATAATTGTTATCCGATGGGCTATTAACTGAATTTGATCCACTCCATATAAAATCTATCAATATTCCCTGGCCGTTATAATATCCATCAAATAAAATCCTAGATTGAGCCTTTTGCATTTTCCAACCAGCTGTATTAGCTGGTGAAGGAGCTCCGTTATCTTTTATTTTAAATCTAAACTGGTCTAAGATCTCTATTAATTCAAATCCTCCAGATCTAGTCCCGTCTGCTAATATTGAAACAAACCCATTAGGATTCCCGCCCATTACTAATTTATGTGGGATAGGATAAGTGCTGTAAGTTATTTCATCAGTCCCTATATTATCTATAGTAATAGAAAGCTTAGAAGCGGGCTTAGGAACTAACTTAGACCTGTCTAAATAGTTTCTATTTCTAAACCAGCAAAGAAAAGATCTTTCTTCGTTTTCTGTTAATATAGGATCAGCTTTCCATCTAACTGCGTCTCTTTCTATTTGTAAAATTTCAGGAGATGATGGATCTACTTGATTTTGTGAATCAACAAATATTTTATCTAGATCATAATAATTATTAAATACTATGGTCCAATTATTATTAAGATCATATTCTATTATAGGAAGATCCTTATTTATATAGGATCTTATAGGATCCTCGAATCTTCTTTGTGATGTAATAGCATATTGCTGTGGCTTTGTTAATTCTATCTCCTCATTTTTTATTTCCTCACCAAATAGGTCTTTAGTATTAACCGTGTAATCTAAAAGTTCCGTTTCTGCCTCTGTATTTAAAAATGTAGTATTTTTCTTAACCTCGTATTTAGTTAATTGTATTTTAAAATATACTGGATAATTATTAATGTCTCTAAAAACGTACATAGAATCTATTTGGTAGATCCTATTGGTTATAGGAAAGTATATTATATCTCTTTTTCTTGGTTGTGACCCTTTACCAAATATTCCTTCGAAATACTTTCTATCTATATGAATTTCAAAAGGCTGGGCAAAGTTTAACCCCCATGAATCAAATGTTAATGCTGCATCTGGGAATTGGTTGTTTGGAACCATAACCTTAATACATTTTTCATCTACAACATTAAATAAATTATATTCCTTTAGTACTACATCCTTTCCCCTTCCTTGTGGTTGTACTGAATAATAAACAACCTCATGTCCAAATACATTATTAACGATCTTACTTAGATCCTGGTACATATTTATTGACCTGTTTATATCATAAGGTCTAAAAGTAAAATCACAATCCGAAAAAACTATAGGATAATTTGTTAGTTCCTTACTACATAAGGGTGCTGGAGGATTACTCATCAAGCTCCTAGGATCTACAGTTTTATATGTTAGATTAAGCTCAAAGTCTAATAATACTATAGGAGGACTCAAAGGAGTTCCTGGTGGATAATATGGACTAGAATTTTCATCAGATGAAGCAGTCATCCTTATCTCTATCCATAGTGGATTATCAGGGGATATTAATATGCTTTGTATTGAAGATTCTGTAAGCTCTGTCCACAAAGACCAATTAGAACCGTTTATACTCCATCTATACTCTAGATATAGATATATGTGTGGAGGATCTTCTCCGCTAGTATCTATGGTCCATCCAGTAAATGATTCTACATTTTTGAATGGTTCTGACCAGGATATGATCCTATAGTTTCCTATACCTGAAAATTCTATTAAGCTTTCTGCCATTTTTGGCTTTTGTTTCTAATATATATCAGTAAAAACTATATGAAAAAATTTAGAGCGCAAATGGAGAGGTTTAGTTTCGCACAGCTTACTTCAAATTCTGACGGTAAAACATCCGGTAGCGGTACAGCAGGACTTTACATAGTTTTCATCGGAGGAATATGCTTTTTTCTTGGCTGTATAGATAAAATGTTTTTAGATAAGAGTGTTGATATTCTTACTCAATCTATAATCTTAGTATCATTAGGAGCAGCACTTCTTGGATATAGAAAATCAAAAGATTCTGGAGTATCTGATTTAGAAGGTGAAGTTAAAGAGGAAACTTCTAGCGAAGGATCAGCTGAAGAGCCACTAAATTCTTAAGGATTAGAAGGGGCTTCTCCAGTTGCACCAGTTGCACCAGTGATATCTTTTTTGATATCATATATTCCTAGACCAGATATTATTGTGCTATTATCTGGAGGAGCTGTTCCTAGTTCTACATTAAGTTTTATTCCTCCTTGCATTAAATTACCTCTAAATCTTTCTGTAGTCTGGTCTATATCTGGTAAATAAGTTTCTAGTTCCATAGAAAAACTTAATGTTATTCCTTCACCTCTTTGTGAGCCATACGACATTTGAAAGTTGTTTGGTTGCTTATCTGGCGGAGCATCTCCGAGACTAACCTGTACAGGTATTCTGAATCCTTTGTAATAAAAATAATAAACGAATCTTTTGTAAAGTATCTCTAAAACACTTTGCTGTATTTTGAAAGCATCTAGTGTAGTATCAGCTTTTATCTTAGCATTTATCGATATGCCTAGAGGAATTGGGTAGAAATAAGATGAATATGTAACCATTTCGCTACCTGTATCTTTTTCTACTTCCTTAGCATATGAACCACGAACGAATTTAGTTGTAGCAGATCCTGTGTCTATTCTAGTAGCACCTAGCTCTAAAATCCCTCTAGGAATTACATCATAATTACCTTCTGCAAATGCTGGTTTACCGTCGCAGTCTTCATAAGATAGATAAAAATCCTGGAGAAATGGTTCGTCACCAACCATTGAATAAAAGAAAGGTATGTATATAGTTGTAACATTCTGATCACTATCAGTTTGTTCGTATGTTACAGCTTCATTAAGCTTACTTAAAAGCCCTATTATAATACCTCTAAAAAATACATCATCTGTATTATATTTTTCTAAAAAATTCATATAGTATTATTTAAATCGTTATCCAGAATAGCGGACGTTTTATTTCTAATTATTGGTTTACTACCGTATTGATAAGGATCCTTCTCTAAATCTATAACCCTTATTTTTGATTGTAAATAGATTGGAATTTCTCTCATTTTAAATCTTAAAGGCTGTTTATTTGAATTTTTGTAATCAGGGTGGTAAAAATCCCCTGTTGCATATTCTAGATCCGTAAGTTCTCTACATTCATAAACTGTTGACGTTTCAACAAATTTAAAGTATCTTTTAAGCTGAGATATTCCGTCATTCTTGTTAACAGGAACTATAAATCTGTAAACAAAATATTCTTTCTGTGGTATGTCATCTGCTAAAGAGTCTGATTTAACAACAAGAAAATAGTTAAAAGTGGGATTAAGATTCCTTATTGATTCCGTTCCCGCGGGATATAATTCTGCCATGTTTTATATATCCTATGATATCTTATCGAAAGAAATATCGGAGAAGTTATTTTTCTTAGCAATTTCTATTTTATAATCAAATATTTCAGTAGGCATAGGTGCATGGTTTATTACAAAAATGTTCATACCTAAATCATCAGATAATTTTCTAAGTGTGTTTAGAATACTATGAACCCCATCTGGATCTACTGAACTAAATATCTCATCCAGGAAAAGTATATTTACTGAAGAGAACCTTATTTTCATCAATTTTATAACGGCAATTAAAACAGCAAAATCAACTTTTTTCATTTCCCCTGTAGATAATGTACCGTGTGATATCTCCTCCCCTAGATGAAATATCTGTGCATTAAACTCTTCGTTAAATACCACCTTATATGGTAAATGTAGAGAAAGCAATGTATTTAATATCTCGTTATTTAAAGAGGGTAGTATCGATTTTATTGCTAATTGTTTTACACCCTTTTCACTGAGCACCTCGTCTAGTGTTTTTACCCAAGATTGTTTTTCTTCAAATGTAACTTTCTCTTGATTAAAAGATGTGAGATCCTCATTTGCCTGGTTTAAAAGTTTTCTTATAGAATTAGCTTCGTCATTGTTTTTAGCTGTTTTAAGAGACTTTAATTTATCTTTTAGGGTTTTAATTCCATTTTCGATTTTACTTCCCTTAGAGAAAAGATCATTCTTGACATCAACTAAATCATTTTGTGATTTTTTTGAACTTTCATAATTCTTTTTTAAATCTTTAAGATCCTCGTCAGATTTTTCTTTTAATCTACATAGATCATCAAATATACTCTTATGAAAATCTGTTGATAAATCTGATGAACATGTTGGGCATTTATCTTGATTGTAAAGATTTATTTTGGAATTAATTTCTTTTATTTTAGATGCTAGGTCACTGTATTTCTCGTATGCTTTAGTTACTGCTCTGTTTATTTCGCTCTCACTAGTTTTAAAAGATTTAATCCTGTCAGTATGTAAAGCTAAAAGATTCTTATAATTTTCTAACTGGTCCTCAGTCTTTTCTATCTCTGATCCAGAATTTTCAATTATTTTTTTCTGTAGCTCTTCCAATTCCTTCTGTGATGCTGAT
>Ga0315899_10001274_pt1 | contig 28991 bp, 26 predicted proteins | sample LakEriMetagenome_2_FD_203518 | JGI IMG/M metagenome (GOLD analysis project Ga0315899, IMG submission 203518) | Freshwater fungal communities from buoy surface, Lake Erie, Ohio, United States - Buoy 4 MA112 | ecosystem: Environmental > Aquatic > Freshwater > Lake | place: USA: Lake Erie, Ohio... | reverse complement strand
TTATGTCGAGAATTGAAAAGCTATTAAGAAGATTTTTGTCAGCACCTAAAGATTTTACATGGGAAGAATTAATTAAGATTCTGGCAGCCTTTGGTTACGAAGAAATTATTGCCGGAAAAACGGGGGGATCGAGAAGGAAATTCAAAGACGATAAAAATAATATTATCTCCCTTCACAAACCTCATCCGTCCAACACAAAAAAGGATATATTATCTCTGACGTGATTAATCATCTGAAAATAAATGGACATATTGAAAATGAATGATATCTTACAATACAAGGAATACTTTGCATCAGTACGATTCAGTGCCCCTGATGAGGTATTTGTCGGCAAAATTTTAGGCATTAATGACCTGATAAATTTCGAAGGAAATTCAGTCTCAGAATTAAAAAAAGCCTTCAAAGAAGCTGTAGACGATTACCTACAGACTTGTTTAAGGATTGGCAAAGTACCCGAAAAGACCTATAAAGGTAGTTTTAATGTTCGTGTCTCTCCGAAACTTCATCAGGAAGCTTCTACATTTGCAGCCATTCATAATATTACTTTAAATGAATTTGTCAAAACAGCGCTTTCACATGCGTTGAAGAAAAAAGAAGATTTCAGTCAAATTCTGGAAGAAAATAACAATAAGCTGGAAACCGCTTAGATACCTTTCGAAACATTAAACTAACTTGAGTTCGATATTAAACTATCCACAGATTAATATTTAACCACATAGATTGACATACATAATGCATAAAAGGAAACATAGATTGTAAACCACATAGATTGAAGCGAAGCTTCAAGGCTATCTGTACCTAAAATGCAGGTTAGAAGCAATAAAATGCTATGTTACCCTGCCAACTGGAAGGCAGGTATATGGTTTAAAAAATATTATTTCGAGTACACACAAAATTATTAATAAATGATCCAAGATCTCATTCACCAATACAATTTACTCCCCCACCCCGAAGGTGGTTATTTTAAAGAGACCTACCGATCAGTAGAAAGTATTCCAGCAAACGGATTACCATCAAGGTTTTCAACTGATCGGTCTTTAAGTACTGCCATATATTTCCTATTGCTTAAAGATCTATTTTCTGCCTTTCACCGCATCAAAAGTGATGAATGTTGGCATTTTTATGAGGGCGATAGTCTGAATGTACATGTTCTGCACCTTAATGGAGCCTATGAACTGATTCGATTGGGCAGAAACCGTGAACAGGGTGAAGTTTACCAGGCAATGGTACCTGCAGGTGCATGGTTCGCTTCAGAAACGACCGGAGAATATTCATTTGTTGGCTGTACCGTATCTCCAGGCTTTGACTTTTCGGATTTTGAACTGGCCAAAGCAGCTGAACTGATCTCAGAATATCCTGAATGTTCCCAATTAATTGAAAGACTTTGCCGTCAATAAATAATCTTTAAATTACTTTCAATTTACAAGCTGATTTAATTCATGAGAATTCTTTTATTTATCCTTTTTTCATTTATACTTCCATTAAGTGTATTTGCTCAAAAAAATGCCTCCAAATCAAAAAATATTCTGATTATTTATTCAGATGACCATAGTTATCATGCCTTAGGCGCCGCCGGAAACAAGGAAATTTCTACACCTAATCTTGATAAACTTGCTAAATCAGGACTGATGTTTACTCAGGCACATGTAATGGGTGGCCATCAGGGTGCAGTTTGTATTCCAAGCAGGGCTATGTTGCTAACAGGGCGCTACGTAAACAGATTGCCCGGCGATGGGAACATAATCCCAGATAGTATTGTAAGCCTTCCTGAAGTATTAAGAAAACAAGGATACAATACCTATCATACAGGTAAATGGCATAGCGATAAAGCATCTCATAGCCGAATGTTCAGTACAGGCGGGGATATATTTTTTGGCGGAATGCATTTTCCTAAGTTCGGCGGACAGGAACATCCTACAGTATCACTTTATGACAGTACAGGCGTTTATAGCGAAAGCCGTAAGCGGGTTAGTGATATTTACAGTACCACACTTTACGCAGACAATGCAGTACGCTTTTTGAGTAGCCAAACCGCAAAAACAAATCCATTCTTTTGTTATGTTGCATTCACTTCACCCCATGACCCAAGAACTCCTCCCGGGAAGTTTTCAACGATGTACAACCCAAAAAAAATTACATTACCGGCAAATTTTCTGATAAAACATCCCTTTGATAATGGCGATCTGAATGTAAGAGATGAACAATTACTACCTGTACCTCGTGATCCGGAGGCCATAAAAAAAGATATTGCCCTGTATTATGGAATGGTTAGTGAAATGGACGCGCAGGTTGGAAGGATTTTAGAAGCACTGGAGAAAAGTGGGTTGAAAGAAAATACATTAATCGTTTTTGCGGGTGATAACGGACTTGCTGTTGGTCAGCATGGCTTGTTAGGCAAACAAAATCTTTATGAGCATAGTATCAGAGTGCCCATGATCGTTTCAGGTCCGGGTGTGCCAGTAAACAAGAAAACTGATGGTTTTACTTATCTGAGCGATATTACACCTACTATTATGGACTATCTTCAGGTTCAAAAACCATCGAGTGTTGAAGGACGTTCATTAGTACCTGTCATTCTAGATCCGTCTAAGAAAGTGAGATCTTCCATCTATAATGTTTATGGACACTGGAGCAGAAGCATTAAAACAGAGGATGGATTTAAAATGATTGTCTATAATGTAGATGGCATTGAAAACACACAGTTATTCAATCTCAAAAATGACCCCCTGGAAATTCAAGATCTCTCTAAAGATCCTGCATACAGCGCAAAGATTCAGCAATTGAGAAGTATTCTGAAACAGCAAATGACTGCTACATTCGATGATCTGGATATTGACCTGCCAAATTGGGGTAGAAAGAAAAACCAGAAATCCCGCGGCAGCTGATTAATCTAAAAATATTATACCTATGCTCAATTCACAAAATAGATTCTGCTCAAAAATTGTTTTCTTGCTACTACTCGTCTTAACTGACATGCTTTATGCACAGAAAAATATTCCGCTGCCTAAAAAAAATCAGCTGGCATGGCAGGATGCAGAAATCACAGCACTAATATCTTATGATCTGCATGTTTTTGATGGTAAAAAATATAATCAGGCTTTAAACAGAATCACTCCTATTGCCGATTATAACATTTTTAATCCCACAAAACTGGACACCGATCAATGGATCAGGGCTGTGAAATCTATGGGTGGCAAGATTGCTATTCTAACGGTAACACATGAAACCGGTTTTGCACTTTACCAATCAGACGTGAACCCATATTCCATGAAGGCACTTAAATTTCAAAATGGGAAAGGTGATATTGTTCAGGATTTTGTTGCCTCTTGCCGTAAATACGGTATTCTACCCGGCCTTTACATCGGAATACGCTGGAATTCAAATTATGGAGTTTATGATTTTATGGTCAATAATGACAACTCTCCTTTTGCGAAAAACAGGCAACAACATTATAATAAGCTATGTGAGCAAATGACAGAAGAATTGATGTCGAGATATGGTGAACTGGCTATGGTTTGGTTTGATGGCGGAGCGCATGGCCCCGAATTAGGCGGAGCAGATATTCTGCCTATTGTTGAAAAACACCAGCCCAACATAATTTTCTACCATAATACCCAGAGAGCAGATATTCGCTGGGGCGGCAGTGAAAGCGGCAAGGTCAACTACCCTTGCTGGGGGACTTATCCATTCCCTTATTCGCATTCAACAAACACAAAGGAAATTTTCAAAAACGATTTTCAACTCCTAAAAGAGGGCGACCCTGAAGGAGAATATTACATGCCGGCGATGAGTGATGCTCCATTACGAGGCCATAACGGACGCCATGAATGGTTCTGGGAACCTGGTGATGAAGAACATATTGAACCCCTTGAGAGCTTGATGGATATGTATTATGGTTCCGTAGGTAGAAACTCCACGCTTATTCTGGGCATAACGCCAAATGCCGATGGCCTTATTCCTGAACCTGACGTAATTCGAATGAAGGAGTTTGGAGCAGAGATTGCAAAACGCTTTTCCTCAGCTATAGCCAGAATTTCAGGGAAAGGCTCAAAACATGAATTAAAATTTAAATCTTACCAAAAGATAAATCACATAGTCCTAATGGAAGATATTGCCAATGGTGAACGGGTCCGTGATTTTAATATTGAAGCAAAAACCAAAAATGGCTGGCAATTAATCAGCAAAGGATCAAGTATTGGCCATAAATTTATTGCTAAATTTCAGGAGATAGAAGTTTCAGCTTTGAGGTTGAATATTACCAAAAGTATCGCCGAACCGATAATCAAAGATTTTTCAGTTTATAACGCTTTGGGCAACCTTTAATTCTCTTAGATTCCAGCGGAGGCTGGAATCTCCCCCCCCTAACAACACCTGTCATTCTCGCGAAGGCGAGAACCACTCATCGAATTTTCAACCGAAAATTACCGTTTCCAGAGAAAAATGCAACGCTAAGGTACATTAGTAGCCATTCTCGCGAAGGCGAGAACCTCTCTCCATGTAAAAATTACTATTTAATCTTAATCACAGGCCGTTATCCGCTACAATCGGGTTTAAGAACATCAGACATTGATCAAAACTAAAGTTGGCGTGTTTTAAAAAACGTCCACCTAATTAACCAGAAAATGCAAAATTCTACAGGCATTACCCTTACTCTTTCCATTCTTCTCCGCAAGAGTTCTGATCGTTACTGAATGCTTTTTATCTTGTAATTCATCATTTAACATGATGTACCATGGAAGATGAAGTCCACCACTCCATTGGGTGTACAGATCTACCTTTTTAAAAGGCGATCCATCAATGCTGTATTCAATCATTCCTGCATCCGGACCAGAAGCAATGCAAATACCAATTGCTTTGCCTGTAAAATCAAGCTTCAATTCGGCACCTGATACTTCTGCAACCATTGCCGGAATATCAACATAGCGCTTTCTGGTAGAAACTCCATCCTTCGGCGACCATTTATCTATCAAATTCCAGTTGCTTGTATTTTCCGCCAAACTAACAGGCAAATACTTACCGGAGGTGTAACTAAAGCCATCTAATGATTTGGGCATTTCCCGTTTTACTGGTTTTAAACCTTCTTTTGAAGCTTTTTCAAATGCATCATCCAAAAATGTAGTGATCGAGCGGGCATAAATTTCATGTCCAAATTCTGATGGGTGTAGATCCTTGAAATCATCCTTCCAGTTAAATTCATCCGCAACAATACGGTCACTGACCTCTCTGGCAAGATGAATACTGTTCACACGGTAGCGTTCAGCTACTTTTTCATGGTTGGAAATAACTTCGGGAATACCTCCATTTTTATAAATCTCAAGTTTTGGAGGATCTATAAAATGCAACATCACCACATCCATTTTGGGGTAACGGTTTAATGCATGATTAATAATCCCTTCCATTCCCCTTAATTGTGCCTTTTCATTAAATCCATTCACCTCGTCATTTACAGCAGCCTCTTCAAAAAATAGATCAATCGGGCCTTTTGAAAGTACGTCCTGATCAAGCCTGAATGCTCCCGGAGTACTGCCTGTCGAACTGATTCCGGCATTTATAAATTCAAAATCGGTATCTGGAAAGCGGATCTTCAAATAGCTTTCTACTTTGCCACGCCAGGCACCATGCTCAGTAATAGAGCCGCCCATGAAAGCTACTGTTCCCTTTTTCTCCAGACTGAATTTAAGATAACTGTTTTGTAAGCTCTGCCGATGTACATGGTACTTAGAAGCCGGAATAAAATTAGCTGCAGCAGCATTTCGCTTTCCAGGTGGCTGAATAACTTGCTTTAACCTTAATGAATCAGCAATCTGTTCGTATAATTCATTTGGCCAGGGAATCTGCTTTCCGGTTTTTTTGTAAGTCGGCATTAAAGCTCCCCTACTTTTTAGCTCATTAGTTAGAAGTGCTGCCATCTCTTTCAATTTTCCAGTTTGTAATACCGATAAGTCATTCTTCTCACCAATATCAGCCTGAAGATCATAAAGTTCCAGTTTAGCTGCCTTATGAAAATAAACAAGCTTCCAATTCCCTTTCCGGATGGCTGAACCCCAGGAAATTCCTTTCAGATTGATTGTTGTCCAGTTGTTTGGATAATGCCATAAAAGAACCTTTTCATTGTCCGTTTTATTAGAATCATAAAGAAAAGGGCTGATACTTTTCCCATCAACCTGCTGTATGGCATTATATTTCTTTATTCCTGCAAATTCCAAAACAGTGGGAAAAATATCATCAATACCTACATATTGATTACTTGTACTTGCCGGACTTATTCCCGGGCCAGCTGCAATCATAGGAATTCGAATTCCTCCTTCATATAAAGATCCCTTACCCATTCTTAAAGGTATATTCTGTGTATGCGCTAATCCACCCCTGTTAGGTGTAGTGCTTAATCCACCATTATCAGAAAGGAATAAAATATAAGTATCATCAGAAATTCCTTCAGCATCCAGATAGTCCATCAGATCACCTAAACTTTTATCCATGCCTTCAACCAAGGCTGCATACCTGGCTTCTGTATCTGATAATCCCTGATCTATATAATTCTGATAAAATCGTTTATCCTTACTGAATGGCAAATGCACAGCATAATGCGACATATACAAAAAGAAGGGCTTTTTATTTTTCTTGTTTGATTCCAAAGTTGAAATTGCCTCTCTGGTTAACGCCTCGGTTAAATTTAACCCCTGATCTGCATATTTATCTAGCCCCCTTACACCCCAAGTGGTGTCATTCGGATTACTTCTGTAGCGGTCTTCAGCCAGAAAACTTCCGGGATGCCCGGCTGCAGTCCCGGCTATGTTCACGTCAAAACCAATTTTCAATGGATCTGATGCAGGAATACCATAAGGTGCAAAATGAGCTTTACCACAAAGAATATTAAAATAACCCGCTTGCTTTAATAATAATGGCAAAGGAGTAGCTGTCACAGTATTATTAATTCCCTGCGCTGTTGCTAGTCCGTTATGATTCCACACCGGTGGAATGAGCACACTATCCGGGTAATCAGTAGGTGTATTCTTCTTCACATTTGTCCAGTTTGTAATACCATGTCTCGCCACGTTCATTCCGGTTACCAGACTAACCCGCGTAGGTGTACATACTGAATTTGCATATGCATTACTGAATTTCATTCCACGCTTGGCAAGACGCTCCATATTAGGAGTTTTATAAATTGTATTCAAACCGGTCGATCTAAACCAGAAGGGAACTGAAGTATCCTGCCATCCCATGTCATCCACAAGAAAAACGATAATGTTCTTTTTTTTCTGTTGAGAAAATACCTGCGTCGAGAAAATTGACAGTAAAGCTATTAGAAGAGAGAATCTGATCTTATCCATTTGACTAAAATAAATAATAAAACTAATATCAAAGCGCTAACAGACTAAAAATACCTGCAGTAAAACTGATCAGGCCATACATTAATCACAGTAAATTTGACCAATAAGTGCAGGCAAATTTTATATATTGTGAGGAAATTTTAATACTAAACTATAAATCGTGAGATACAGTCCTTTAAAAAATTACTTTAGCCGCGTAGCCTATTTTACTTTGTTTTTCTTTGTTCCCTTAATTCTAAAAGCTCAGGAGCAAAATTCAAAACCCAACATCATTTATATCTACGCTGACGACCTTGGATATGGAGAATTGGGGAGCTATGGACAAACCAAAATAAAGACTCCCAATCTTGACCGAATGGCAAAAGAAGGCATGCGCTTTACGCAGCATTATAGCGGAGCACCTGTTTGCGCACCATCAAGAAGTATGTTAATGACCGGCAAGCATTCAGGACACTCCTACATCAGAGGGAATTACGAGTTAGGAGGTTTTGCTGATAGTCTGGAGGGCGGACAAATGCCTTTGCATGAAGGAGCCTATACTATTGCCAAAATGCTTAAGGAAAAAGGCTATCAAACCGGATTAGTTGGCAAATGGGGATTAGGTGTTACCGAAACCACCGGCAGTCCGTTAAACCATGGCTTTGATTATTATTATGGCGTTCTGGATCAGAAACAAGCGCATAACTTTTACCCTACTCATCTTTGGGAAAATGATAAGTGGGATGCTTTAAACAATCATGTTTTTAGCGTACATGGGAAAATTGATCCTAAAACAGCAACTGATGCTGATTTTGAAAAATTCAGAGGCAAAGATTATGCTCCGGCAAAGTTTACTCAAAAAGCACTCAGCTTCATTGAAAGCAATAAAAAACAAGCATTCTTTTTATATCTGCCTTACACCCTTCCGCATCTTGCTTTGCAGGCTCCGGAGGAATACGTCAAAAAATACAAGGGGCAGTTTGAGGAAAAGCCATATTACGGTGAACATGGATATGCCCCAAACAAGTACCCACTTTCAACGTATGCTGCAATGATTACTTATTTAGATGATCAGGTAGGACTGATTATGGAACGAATTAAAAAACTCGGACTGGATGATAATACGATCATTATGTTCTCCAGTGACAATGGGGCTTCTTTTTCTGCAGGAGTAGACACCAAGTTTTTCAATAGTGTTTCTGGTTTGAGAGGACTAAAAATGGAGCTCTATGAAGGAGGAATCCGCGTACCATTTATAGCCAGGTGGCCAAATCATATTAAAGCGAACACAGTAAGTGATCATGTTTCTGTACAATTTGATATCATGCCAACCCTGGCAGAATTAACCGGATCAAAAGTAACGGGAATTGATGGGAAATCCTTACTTCCGGAGTTACTTGGTCAACAAACTATACAAAAGAAACATGAATTTCTTTATTTTGAATATCCCGAAAATGGAGGGCAACTGGCTATTAGAATTGGGAATTGGAAAGGGGTAAAAATGAATGTCAGAAAGAACCCAAAAGGCAAATGGGAACTTTATGATCTCGCAGCCGACCAGTATGAACGTAATAATGTTGCTGAAAAACATCCGGAAATTATTGAAAAAATGAATGCTATTTTAAAACGGGAGCATACTCATCCACATATTCTGGATTGGGAATTTATAGACCCGAAAATTATCAGAAATTAATATCTTGTACGTCAAATTATAAACACTTGAACATGAAGTTTCGCTTTCTTATTTTATTTTGCTTTTTTTCTATAAATACATTCGCACAAAAGCCTAATGTAGTTCTAATTTATGCCGATGACCTGGGTTATGGTGACCTTAGTTCTTACGGTGCAAAATTAATCAAAACACCCAATATTGATAAATTAGCCAAGCAGGGCTTGAGATTTACCAGGGCTTACAGCACTTCTGCAACCTGCACCCCATCACGTTATTCACTTCTTACAGGCCGTTATGCTTTTCGCAGAAACGATACCGGAATTGCCCCTGGCAATGCCTCTGCCTTAATAAAACCAGGACAGCAGAACGTGGCTTCTGTATTCAGTAAAGCAGGTTATCAATCAGCAGTTGTAGGAAAATGGCATCTGGGTCTTGGTGGTCCTGAGGGCCCTAACTGGAATGACAAGATCACTAATGGGCCATTAGACATTGGTTTTAATTATGCCTTCCTTATCCCAGCAACCGGCGATCGGGTGCCATGTGTTTACGTTGAAAATGACCGTGTAATAAATTTAGACCCTAAGGATCCTATTCAGGTAAATTATGTCAACAAGATAGGTTCATGGCCAACTGGTAAAGAAAATCCTGAACTTCTGAGAATGAAGCATTCGGATGGTCATGACAATACAATTGTAGATGGAATAGGCCGTATCGGCTACATGACCGGAGGGAGCAGCGCACTTTGGAAGGATGAGGATATTGCCCAAAAAATTACAGACAAAGCCAAAGAATTTATTTCTAAGAATACCAATAATCCATTCTTTTTGTTTTTCTCTACACATGATATTCACGTTCCCAGAGTACCAAATTCACGTTTCCTTGGTAAAAGTGGTTTAGGAAACCGTGGTGATGCCATTTTGCAATTTGACGATTCAGTTGGACAACTTATGAAATTATTGGATTCACTTCAGCTTAGTTCAAATACCATGGTTATTTTAACCAGCGATAATGGCCCTGTTGTTGACGATGGTTATCATGATGGTTCAAAAGAGAATATAGGAAAACATAAGCCTTCAGCAGGCTTGAGGGGCGGAAAATACAGTGCTTTCGAGGCAGGAACACGTGTGCCATTTATTGTAAAACATCCGTCAATTAAGGCTGGTGAAGTATCCAATGCTTTGGTATCTCAGGTTGATCTTTTAGCTACCATGGCCGGACTCACAAATCAAAAGTATGATATAAATTCAGCCTCAGATAGTCAGAATCATTTAAAAACCTGGCTGGGGACTGATACTAAAGGCAGGGCCTATGTCATTGAGCAGTCTAGCACATTAAGTATTGTACAAGGGAACTGGAAGTACATTAGGCCAAATAAAGGTCCAGCTTATAACCCTAAAATTGATATCGAATACGGAAATGACGAAGCTGATCAACTCTACGACCTGGGTAGAGATCCTTATGAGAGATATAATTTTGCACCATCTGTTCCAATAAAATTAAATGAATTGAAAAGTCTGCTTCAAAATGAATTACTGAAGAAATAAGAACTTTATAAGGTTTTTCAATACAAAATCATGCTGGAGTAAATTTAGATTGAGGATTTTATCATGTTTTATTTAGCAGGGTATGTTTGCATTCGGTTATTATAGTCACATGTTCTGCCCTCGTTTTTTAAAACAGATTTAACAGATATCATCAAATTCAGCATTGAAAAAATAGCTACCATCTGGGTTTATTTCAAATGGTAAATGGTCCTTTTACAGGGCTAACCGTTCCAATGAATAACAGCTCCGAGTAAAACAAACCTTGCCGGACGAGGTTCCAGCTTTCGCTGGAATGACAACGATTTTTCGCCTGTGCTTGGTGTTATCCGACCATTTGACATGATCGTGATTGGTAAGGTTAAGAACAAGGACCAAAGGAAACCATAACTTCTTACCGGAAATACTCAAGAGGAAAGGGCTGTACTAAGCTATAAAACACAGGTATTGCTTTCCAAAAATAAATTCTCCAAAACCTTGTCCGGATAATTATAACCCTATACTTCCTTTCTTCGAAATCAGATTATTATACAAATGATATCGATTATTGTGACTTGCTGTTGTTTTCTAAAAAAAACTGGTCACTAAAGTTGACCAAAAATAGCTCCTTATTAGATCGGGTCAATCCGGTATAGAGCCATCTTAAAAATTCAGTATTCAGCATTTCATCCGTTAAATAACCCTGATCAATAAAAACAGCAGGCCATTGTCCGCCCTGTGCCTTATGGCAGGTTACAGCAAATGCAAACTTGATCTGTAAGGCATTGTAATAAGGATCTTTTTTAAGTTCCTCCATCCTGAATTTCTTGTTTTCAATATGCATATAGTCCTGAAGAACTGCCTCGTAAAAGCGCTTATTATCAGCATTCGAAAGGCTTGGTGTTTCTGAGTATAAGGTATCCAACATTACTTTACAGCTTAGGGGTTCTTCATCTGGATAATCCAATAGTTCAATGACTAGCTCTGCAAATCGGAAACCATATTGCTCTTCAATTCTTCTGACCTTTCGTATTCTGGCAATATCTCCGTTGGCAATGAAATCACCACTATTATCTTCAGGTTTTAACCAGAAGTAATTATTCCTCACAATCATGATATGATCACCACCGCTTAACTCCTCTTCCCTATAGAGAATACGGTTACGGATGTTCTGATTATAAGCATTAGCATTTTTATTAGATCGACAGATTACTATGGTATTCTCCATTCCATACTTATCATAAGCATAATTAAGACCTTCTACAAGTCGCTCACCCGTCATCCTGAAAATATCTTTGTACCCTTTAATATTAAATTTCGGAAAAACTTCCTCACCTTTTCGTACCAACTCCCGGAGTTGAGTAGCATTAAACAGTATTCCAGATTCCTTTTCCTGACGGACAACATCAGTCAGTTCATAGGTAAAAACATTCAATCGGAACTGTTCAGAAACAAAGAGTTTATCTAAGGCCGGACTAATATCTGAACCAACAGGGGGCAATTGTGCAGTATCACCAACCAACATCAGTTTACAGTTTTTACCATTGTAAACATAAGAAATCAGATCCTGCAGAAGACTTTGGCGGCTGTAATCATGAACCTGATCGGAAATCATAGACGCCTCATCAACGATAAACAAGGTGTTTTCCATGATATTATCCCCTAGCACAAAATTCATTTCCGGACTTGCAGCAACTTTTTTACGGTATATTTTCTTGTGTATAGTGAATGCTTTCTTACCCGAATAATTAGTGATTACTTTAGCTGCCCGACCAGTTGGAGCAAGTAACACTGACTTCAACTTTAATTTCGGAAGTACTTTTACGAGCGCACTAATCAGGGTAGTTTTACCTGTTCCTGCATAACCCTTCAGAATGAAACAATCATCAGCATTGGTGGAAGGAAGAAAATTTTCAAGCATAGCAAATACGTCTCTTTGCTGGGCAGTAGGAATATTGCCAAAACTTTGCTCGATAAGATCCCGGATATACATGTCTGCAAAATGCAAATAATGCACCTATATTTTTTAAAAAGCATTGAAAGCATTGAAAATAAATAAAAGGCTAAATAAAAGGAAAATACAAAATATTGGTAAGAAAGCATATTTTTGTTGTTGATGATCAAATTACTTCATTTAATTGACAACACTTTACAATCTCAAACAGCAGCCAAGTGCGATCTGTTAATCCATATCGGCACCAGGAAACTGAAGTATGCTGTTATTGATAAGGTGAGAGATGAATTAAAGGCAGTGGCCGAATATGAATTAACAAACATCAAAAGCCTGAATGACCTGATTATTGCTTTAGATCGACTCCGGGAAAATAAAATTGAATTTAAATACCCATTCAATAAGATCAAAGTTTCTTTCGATTCGTATAAGTATACGTTTATTCCTGAAGAGTTATTTGAAGCTGAAAATGAACATGAATATTCGAAATTTATCAATACCACAGCATCAGATCTGATTCTGTCAAATAGAATAAAATCTGCAAAAATCAGAAACATCTTTGCCATAGATGCCAATTTAAATGCTGCTTTAATCAGAATTTTTAATAACCCGCGTATTTATAACCAGGCAAGTTCATTCATTGAAGGCATAAAAAAAACTAACCCATACAAAACTCATAACTGTCTTTTCATCGATCTGCAGAGTGATCATATTGAAATTGCTTATCTGAAGAATTCTGAGTTTATTCTATATAATCTAATTGAGTGCATCAATCCTGATGAGTTTAATTACTTTTTACTTAATATAATTAAAGAATTAGATCTTGATTTAACAGATACCAAGCTAATTTTATCTGGTCAGATCGCTTTAGAAGATGACGAAAACTATAAAAGGATACTCAAATATTTTAAAGAACCGGAGTTTGCGGATAGTACATTATTTTTTAAACACCCTGATTTATTCAAAAAACTAAACTCTCATACTTATTTTTCACTTTTTGGTTTAAACGAATGCGAATAATAGGCGGGCGATTAAAAGGACTTCGTTTAAACCCACCTGCTAATTTACCAGTCAGACCAACCACTGATGTAGCAAAAGAAGCATTATTTAATATCCTGTATAACCAGATTGATTTTGAAAATATCAGCGTATTAGATCTTTTTAGTGGAACAGGGAATATTTCTCTTGAATTTGCGTCACGGGGCGTCCAAAACATTTGCTCAGTAGACCGCGATTTTGGTTGTTATAATTATCTTAAAACACTCATAAAACAATACAGGATTCCAGAAATCAACCCTGTTAAATCTGATGTATTCAGGTTTCTTGAATCCGAAACAGAAACCTATGATTTGATTTTTGCTGATCCTCCCTACGACCTTCCTCAAATCAATGTAATTGCGAAAACAATTTTTGATCAAAATCTATTAAAACCTGATGGATATCTGATCATCGAACACCCAAGCATGAAAAAACTGGATAATCATCCAAACTTTATTGAACAGCGGAAATATGGCTCCTCTTCATTTAGCTTTTTTCAGGAAAAGGAAAGTGCGAATGAAAATTGAATTTACCCAAATATGCTTAACTTTAATCAAATAGAACAATAGAATATTCCCTGAATGCTTAAAATTCAAGGTAATTCATGATTCTGTTAGCACAGAAAAAAATAAAATAATCCAATGAAAATCGCCCTTTTCCCAGGCTCGTTTGACCCGGTTACTAAAGCCCATGTTGATATCCTCAAACGTTCATTACCCCTGTTTGATAAAGTTATTGTTGGAATTGGTTTAAACAGTACCAAAGCCCCATACCTAGGCATTGATGTCAGAAAAGCAATGTTGAGAGCAGTGTTTGCCGATGAACCTAAAGTAGAAGTTCAAACTTATGAAGGACTGACAGTTGAATTTTGTAAAAAAATCAATGCGAAGTATATGATCAGAGGAATAAGAACTGTTTCAGATTTTGAATATGAAAAGGCCATAGCACAAATGAATCATGCACTAGTTCCAGAAATTGAGAGCATCTTTATTGTTAGTAAACCGGGTTACTCCTCTATAAGTTCAACAATTGTACGCGATATTTTACGGAACAATGGGGATGTAAAACAATTTATACCTCAGGAGGCATTTGATTTACTCTAAGTCCGAATTTATCAAAATTCGGTATTCAGCAAATCCCTGATCAAGGGATAAGTATTCTGTCTGATCATCATGAAATCACCGGGATCAAGCCATCTCGCATCTGTAATTCCTTCTTCAAGCTGAGGTATCAGTTCCTTCTGATTCATAGCGCTCATCCGATACCAGGAAGTTTTCTTTAATATTCGTTCCTTATTCATTTCATAGATATGATAAGTATCACAAATTTTAAGTCCGAGCTTATGAATCTTAATTCCGCATTCCTCTTCCACTTCACGAACCGCCGCTATTTTTGTAGTTTCTCCAGGATCAAGTTTGCCTTTTGGCAGATCCCATTTACCATTTCTGAAAATAAACAGATACTGATTTTCTGTATTAGTTACCAGGCCACCCGCAGCCTTGATCATTTTCATTGAATGTTTTATCCTCTTAAAATGCAACTTGAATTTTTTACTCAAAAGAAGATATATTTTAGGGCTATTTTGCTCCTTTACCTGTTCATAAAATTGCAAGAAGTTAAACTCTGAAGGTTTAAGCTCCTGATAATCTTGAATATCTGCGGGTTGAGCATCAGTGAGTATAAGCACTACTTCGTTAACATAAATTTTATAAATTTGTAACATGATTAATAAGAGTGAAGTTGAACAAAAAGTAGCTGAATCTTTGCTACAAATTAAAGCAATTAAATTACAACCCAATAATCCATTTACCTGGGCTTCAGGCTGGAAGTCGCCTATTTATTGCGATAACCGCATTACCTTATCTCATCCATCCATCCGAACGTATATCAGGCAAAATTTAAGCGCATTGATTCAGGAAGAATTTGGCTCAGTTTCGGTAATAGCCGGAGTTGCAACAGCCGGTATCCCGCAAGGTGTGCTTGTGGCACAGGAATTAGGTCTGCCATTCATTTATGTAAGAGCAAAAGCTAAAGAGCATGGTAGAGGCAATCTGATTGAGGGTGAGTTTTCACCGGGACAAAGAGTTGTTGTTGTTGAAGACCTTATTTCAACTGGAAATAGTAGTTTACAAGCTGTTCACGCCCTCAGGGAAGCAGGCTGCGAAGTTGCAGGGTTGGTAGGAATTTTTAATTATGGCTTTGATGCAGCAGATCAAAATTTCAAACAGGCGAAGTGTCGCTTTTTGACACTTTCAAATTATAACGCCCTAATCAACTATGCCGCTGAACACAGTTATATCACTCCTGAAGAACTAAAATTATTAAGAAATTGGCGCGAAGACCCTCAAAACTGGGGTAAATCTTGAGAAAGCTAGCACTGAACTTATGACAAATATTGAAAGTACAGTTTCTATTGAAAGCCCGATAAATGAAGTATTCGACTTTCTTGCAGATCTCAACAATCACCAGCAACTGATGCCTGAGAATATCTATAACTGGTCGTCAACAAAAGAAGAGGCTCGATTTACTATACAAAATATGGCAAAATTGGCGATAAAGGTCTCATCTATAATTCAAAACAAAGAAATTATTGCTAAACCATCCGAAGCTGCACCATTTGATATGGAGTTAAAATGGACCCTAAATGATCTTGGTGACGGGAAAACACAAGCTACGCATACTTTTTCTGCAGAATTAAATATGATGATGAAAATGATCGTATCCGCACCGCTTCAGAAACTCGTAGATCATGAAACAGCTCAACTTAAAGCTATCCTTTCAAAATAAATAATTTACCGTTCAATACCTCAGCTCCAAAATACCTGCTACTATTTCATGGTAGGTAATAGTAAAACAAAATCATCATCAATCCTTTTTGATCATATTCCACCTATACTTGCCAACAGTAAATTCCTAGAATTCAGACAATTAGTCAGCTATTTCTAAAGTTTACTGCCAAATTTTCAGTTCGCCATTGCGTATCTAAACATGGCAATCTATTTGAGCATGTATAATCACTATGAATCTAAACAACTTCACTATCAAAGCACAAGAAGCTATACAGAAAGCTTCCGAAATAGCAAGCGGCAATCAGCAGCAGGCTATAGAAACTGCACACATCCTGAAAGGATTATTAAGTGTTGATGAAAATGTGATCAGCTACCTGCTAAAAAAGCTAAATGTCAATATTAACCGGATTTCTGAAGTACTTGATGCGCAGATCCAAAGTTTTCCAAAAGTAAGCGGATCTGAGATTTATCTTTCTTCAGGAGCCAATTCAGCGCTACAAAAGGCAGTTTCTTATTTAAAAGAATTTAAAGATGAATTTGTTTCTGTAGAACATGTTTTGTTGGGATTGCTTGAAACTGCTGACAAGGTAAGTTCAATTCTAAAAGATGCAGGTGTTAACCAAAAGGATTTAAAGAAAGCCATTCTTGAGCTTCGGGGCAATAACAGAGTGACTGACCAGAATGCTGAAACCACCTATAATGCCTTGAATAAATATGCCCGTAATCTGAACGAATATGCCGAATCGGGCAAGCTTGATCCGGTAATTGGACGTGATGAAGAGATCAGAAGGGTTATTCAGATTCTATCAAGACGAACAAAGAACAATCCGATACTAATTGGAGAACCCGGTGTTGGTAAAACTGCCATTGCCGAAGGAATTGCTTTTAGAGTAATTCAAGGCGATGTTCCGGAAAATTTAAAAAGCAAAACAGTCTTTTCATTGGATATGGGTGCCCTGATTGCCGGGGCAAAATATAAAGGTGAATTTGAAGAACGTTTAAAAGCGGTAATCAAAGAAGTGACACAAAGTGATGGAGAGATCATACTGTTTATTGATGAGATTCATACGCTGGTTGGTGCCGGAGGCGGAGAAGGTGCAATGGATGCCGCAAACATACTTAAACCTGCACTTGCACGTGGAGAACTTCGTGCAATCGGAGCAACAACACTGAATGAATATCAGAAATATTTCGAGAAAGATAAAGCCCTAGAGCGACGCTTTCAAAAGGTATTAGTTGATGAACCAAATACTCAAGATGCAATCTCTATCCTTAGAGGATTAAAGGAAAGGTATGAGACGCATCACAAGGTCAGGATCAGGGATGAGGCCATTATTGCAGCTGTAGAATTATCGCAACGTTATATTTCAGATCGCTTTCTCCCGGATAAAGCTATTGACCTTATGGATGAAGCTGCCTCAAAGCTTCGTTTAGAAATGGACTCCGTGCCTGAAGCGGTAGACGAACTGGACCGCAAGATTATGCAATTGGAAATTGAGCGCGAGGCAATCAAAAGAGAAAATGACGATAAAAAAGTAAAGGAACTATCCGAAGAAATAGCCAATCTTTCAGGTGAGCGTGATTCCCTTAAGGCACGCTGGAAGGCAGAAAAAGACCTGGTTGATGCTATAAATAATCAGGGAGAACAAATCGAGAGCTTTAAACTGGAAGCTGATCAGGCTGAGCGTGCGGGTGATTACGGAAAGGTAGCTGAACTTCGATATGGCAAAATAAAAGAAGCACAGGATAAAGTTGAAGAATTAAAACAACAACTTGCAAATACTCAGGTAGACAATCGCATGCTGAAAGAAGAAGTAACTGCAGAAGATATTGCTGGAGTTGTTTCACGATGGACAGGAGTGCCGGTCACTAAAATGATACAGAGTGAACGAGAAAAGCTTTTACATATGGAAGTTGAACTCCATAAACGCGTTGCAGGCCAGGATGAGGCAATTGAAGCAATTTCTGACGCTATTCGTCGCTCCCGTGCCGGCTTACAAGACAAAAGGAAACCAATTGGTTCATTCATATTCCTTGGAACAACGGGAGTAGGAAAAACTGAACTTGCCAAAGCATTGGCAGAATATTTATTCAATGATGAACATGCAATGATCCGCATTGACATGAGTGAATATCAGGAACGCCATGCAGTTTCAAGACTTATCGGTGCTCCTCCGGGATATGTTGGATATGATGAAGGTGGACAACTGACTGAGGCCGTAAGAAGAAAACCCTATTCAGTTATTCTACTTGATGAAATAGAAAAAGCGCATCCCGATGTATTTAATATTTTATTGCAGGTTCTGGATGATGGAAGATTAACTGACAATAAAGGACGCCTGGTTGATTTCAAAAATACAATCATAATTATGACCTCTAATATAGGATCACACCTTATTCAGGATAATTTCAAGGACTTAAATGAGATAAACAGAGATGAAGTAATTGCGAAAACAAAGACTGAATTATTTGAATTATTAAAGCAAACAATCAGACCCGAGTTTTTAAATAGGATAGATGAGCTGATCATGTTCACTCCATTAAACCGAAATGAACTCAGGGACATAGTAACACTACAGTTTAAAGGTGTTCAAGATACGCTTGCGGAAATGGGAATTGAAATTGATGCTTCTGAAGAAGCGCTCGACTGGCTGGCACAACTGGGCTATGATCCGCAATTTGGTGCTCGTCCTTTAAAGAGAGTGATTCAAAAGAGAATATTAAATGAGTTGTCTAAAGAGATTCTTTCCGGGAAAATTGATAAAGACAGCAAAATCAAACTTGATGTATTTGACAATCACTTTGTATTCTTAAATGCAGCAGAATCCTAAACTATACAATTAAAATAGCCGTGAAGATTCTAATCTTCACGGCTATTTCGTCAGGATGTATATCCGATTAAAAGAAGTAAAAGTTTATGCTAGTCTTACATTAACTGCACTTAAGCCTTTTTTGCCTTCTTCAACGTCAAACTCTACTTTATCGTTTTGTCTTATATCCTGTTTTAGTCCGCTAACGTGAACAAAAATTTCTTTGCCATCCTCTTGGGTAATAAATCCGAATCCTTTGGACTCGTTGAAAAATTTTACTGTACCGGTTTCCATTAATGAATAGTTTTAATTGTTTAATTTGTTAAGTTACTGCAAATTACTTATTTATTTGCAATAATAAATATATAAAAAACAAAATTAAATTCAGCTATTTTAATTTTACAAAATCAGTAAGCCAGATTAAACCATCTTAATCTTCCTTAAATCAAAAAATATTTCTACTTGCATCATTTAAACACTGATTGACAATATTTACCAATATTTTCTCCTTGTCAAAGAATTCTGACAATAATTTAAACTGATTTCTCGCCCGATCAAGATTTTGTTCAGGATAAGAGATGGGATAATAAATACTTCCATTCAAAAAGTCGCTCAAAAATCTGATTGCCTGCATATAAATCAGATACTTACCTGAAAATAAGATCAAGTCCTTTTCAACATTTGTCAGAATTGAGCCCATTTCTTGTAAATAACCTCTTACTATAGCCTCAAAATACGCTTCACGAATAAAAATTTTATCTGTATCCGGTTCATTTTCAGAATAGGCACAGAGGTAAGTCCGCATCATATCACCTAAGTCAGAAATAAATTTCCCCGACATCATTGTATCTAAATCAATCACGCAGATACCTTTCATTGTATCTTTATCAAACAGCATATTACTGATTTTGGTATCATGATGCATCGCACGGTTGGGGAAATCGGGCGAATTATTAAATGAATTAAAATAATCGAGGATAAAGGAATAATGCTTGGCTTTCTGAATTTCAGAAGCAGCTTTTAGCTTTAATGATTCACTAGTGTGCTCATGAGCTTCAGAAAATTGATTATAACGAAGTCCGAGATCGTGGAATCCAGGAATTGTTTCCTTGAGCTGTGTAGCATCAAAATCAGCGAGCAACCTGTTCAACCTACCAAACTGCACCGCAGCCTCATAGGCCTGTTCAGGATCACTCAATGTATCAAATGAAACCGAATTGTCAATAAAGTTGGTTAACCTCCAGTAGATCCCTCCAACATAAGCCATTTCACTTCCATCTATACTTGGAATAGCACCAACGAAAAGATATTCGGGGTTATGCTTTTTAAGATAATCTGATAAGAGCTTTACATTGGCGGCAATAATCTCAGGCTCCTTAAATACGTTTATATTGATACTTTGTAGGATGTATTGTTTTGAACTATTTTGAACGCTAATTAACCAGGTTGAATTGATATGACCTGTACCAAAAGATTTATAACTAACCTGATCAGTTTGAAATCCGTATTCACTAAGAACTTGTTCTAAAAGTTGTTTATCCATTATTGATTGAAAACGATAATTCTATATTAATAATTGGCAGATGGCTTGTTTAAAAACATCCTTTTATGTTTGTTGTAAAAATAAAAAGAAGAAAAGATAGTCAAACCTAATCCGACCACTGATAACCCAATGACACTATTTGAGAAGAAAGTTACCCAATTCAACTGAACCTTAAAAATCTCTTTACTCAGCATCACTCCAACACTACCAACATACCCAAAAGAATCAGCCAGATAGATCAGAAAGCCTACGTTTCCTGTATGTTTAAAACTAGCAATCAAACGTTCAAAAAACACAGAATTAAATGGAATATACACCATGTACAAGCCAAGTCCGACAAGAGTCATCCACCAGACAGGTGCCAGTCCGCCAGTAATAAAAAGGAAAGAACATAATCCTGCTAATATAAAACCTAAACCAATGAAAATATGAGAAAGCATAAAGGCTTTAAAGCTATCTTTAATGAGCACCATACTGCCAATAAGCACTAGAATAATAATTGTTATTGGAGTTTCAGTCCTTGCAAAAAGTTCTGGTTTATCAAAAAAGCCCATTTCCTTCCACATTTCAGCGCTGAAGTTATCACGCATATCCCTAAAAATAGTTGCAAAAGTATAGATCAGGATACAGGCTGCAAGCCCGGGAAAAAACATTCTGATAAACTTTTTCCGTTCGTTGGCTAACATTGGCACCCTGTTCATACGGTAAGCAATATCTTCAGCATCAGGCACAGGAATCTTTTCGATGAGGTAAACGAATACTAATAAAGGAACTGCAAAAACTAATCCTGTATAAAAAGGAACCCAAAATTCTGTAATACTAAAATTCAGCATTAACCAAGCTCCAATAGTTTTGACAAAGCCAGAAGCAAAAATAAAGCTTACTGCAAGTGTAGCCCCTATAAAATCAGTACTCCTTCGTCCCTCTACATAAGAGAAGACAACTCCCCATAACATCCCTAAAGGAAAGCCATTAATGAACAGAAAAAGAATATTATACGGGGCTGGAACTATTGCAAAAAACAACCAGCTAAGCCATGCTATTAATGTTAAAATAAGAATGATCTTTCCTCGTCCGTGCCGTTTTAGTTCTGATATATACTTAATTCCGTAAAATTTTGCGAGCATATAACCTAACATCTGGGAAATCACAAGTATAGTTTTGTAACTATATCCAGCAATTGTTAGTCCGTCGAAAGTAGCAACAGTAAATGATTTCCTGAAGCCAAAAACCATGGTATAAGTTAGAAAAACTGTAATTGCAGCATACAACCCTATTTTAAAAGGTTTACCCTTTATGTGTTCGGGTTTAAAGAAGCTCATGGTTTACCTGACTAAACATTTAAATTCAATAAGGCTGGAAGGTAATAAATCCTTTTACAATGAAAAAATCCGGACAAATAATTAGTGAAATTTAGCTGATTTAATTTCAGAAATGGCTCAATGAAATTGATAAAAATTTCCTATTTGGCATGAATTGCATACCTTCAAATCAAGATATAAATCTAACTATGAAACTAAGATTCTTAAAAATACTATTTCTATTATTTTCTGTGATTTCATCTTCGATTGCGCAGCAAAAACCCCTTCAAATTATAATGATTGGAGCCCATCCCGATGATTGTGATATAAAATCTGGAGGAACTGCAGCTCTTTTTGTAGCAATGGGTCATAAAGTTAAATTTCTATCTGTCACAAACGGCGATGCGGGTCATATGAAAGAAGGTGGCGGAATGCTTGCCCAAAGAAGACTGGAAGAAACGAAAGAAGTTTCAAAAAGATTAGGAGTTAGTTATGAGGTATTGGATAATCATGATGGTGAATTGCTTCCAACTTTAGCTATCCGTATGGAAGTAATTAAAAGAATTAGAGAATGGAATGCAGATGTAGTTATTGCACCCAGATCCAACGACTATCATCCTGACCATCGCTACACAGGCATTTTGGTACAGGATGCCGCATTTATGGTAGGAGTTCCAAACATCGCTCCGGATACCCCTCCCCTACGTAAAAACCCGGTATTCCTATATTTTCAGGATAATTTTAAAAAACCAAATCCCTTTCAACCAGATATAGCAGTGGATATTTCAAGTGTAATTGACAAGAAGGTATATAGCCTTGATGCTCATCAGTCACAATTTTATGAATGGCTTCCATGGATTGGAAACTATGAAGATCAAGTTCCAAAAGGAAAAGCAGAACAATTGGAATGGTTAAAGAAATTGCGGGGCAGCGGTATCAATCCGGCCGTTAAAAGCAGTCTTGAAAAATGGTATGGAACAGCAAAAGCAGGACAAGTGAGCTTTGCCGAATCATTTGAAATATGTGAATATGGCAGTCGGCCAAGCGACGAAGACATCAAAAGACTATTCCCAATGTTAGGAAAATAAGCTAATTACGGTATTATTCCGGTTTCGGTCCACGTTTATAAATAATGAGTCCATTGAGGAAATTCCGAAGAATCTGATCACCACAAGGTTTAAAGTTCTCATGCTCTTTATTTCGGAAAATAGCTCCCAATTCGGCTCTGGTAATTGAAAAATCGACCAATTTAAGGATTTCAACAATTTCCTGATCGTTCAGCTTGAGTGCTACCCGAAGCTTTTTCATAATGTCATTATTGCTCATATCAATTATCTGGAAACTTCAATTTTTATTTTTTTATTTTTAATCTTTTCCATCTTCAGCAGTCTCACCACTGCATCAATTTTATTACGCTTTACAGCAGCATAGGATGAAAAATCCTGAACTTCGATCAAGCCCAGTTCATCTTTATCCAATTTACCCTTTTTCAATAAAAGGCCTACAATATCAATTTTATTAATTTTATCTTTTCTACCTGCTCCAAGATACAAAGTGGCCCAATCAGTATTTGGCGGAATAACATCTTTTTCAGGCAATTTCACTACCTCTATATTATCTGAAAGAAATGAGGGTTGTTCAGCTTCAGTAAGAATTACATAGGCCGTACCGCTTGAATGCATCCTTGCAGTACGTCCGTTCCTGTGAAGAAAAGCCTCTTCATTATGGGGCAATTGATAGTGAATTACATAGTCAATTTCAGGAATGTCTAGGCCTCTTGATGCAAGATCGGTAGTAATCAGCAAGCGGTAACTACCATTTCTGAACTTCAATAAGGCTTTTTCGCGATCTTCCTGTTCCATACCCCCATGAAAAACCCCGTGATCCAGGCCCATGTCCCAAAGCAAAGCGCTTATTCTGTCAACCGCTTCCCTATGATTACAAAAAACCAGCGCTGAGCCGCTTCCAAGTTTACAAATCAAAGAGAATAAGGTCTCCAGCTTATCGGCTGCTTCAGAAACTACAGTTCTGATTTTTAAATCTGGAAGGCTATTTATATCCTTTAAGAAATTAACTTCAATTGGTTTTATAAGTCCGGCAAAAACTGGAATTCCTTCCATTTTAGTCGCAGAAGTAAGTATTCTCCTGTTGACATTTTTTAGGCGACTAATAATAAAGCTCATATCATCCTCAAAACCGAATTCTAAGGCCTTATCAAATTCATCCAACACCAGGGTATGAATTTCATCTGTAGTAAAATTCTCATGACGAATGTGATATGCTATCCGACCTGGTGTGCCAATTAAAACAGTCGGCGCCTGAGTCAGATTGTTCTTTTCAGTTCTGACCGGATGCCCTCCATAAAAACAATTAACCTTAAATCCGGTTACCATAGCTTTAAAAACCTGCTCAATCTGCATAGCCAACTCTCTGGATGGAACGAGAATCATTGCCTGAACTCCATGTATCGAATCATCCAGGCGGTTTAATAAGGGAATTAGGAAAGCAATGGTTTTTCCAGAACCTGTAGGTGAAAGAATAATCGTGTCGCTTTTCGCTGCAGCATCTATTGCAACACGCTGCATCTCATTGAGAGATGCTAATTTTAAATTCTTTAATACCTTTTCAGTCATCTTGCTTTTCAAAATACAAAGGTAATGCAAATATCTTCAATCGATTTAGTGAATCGGACTAAGAATTAAAACGATAATTTAAATGCAATTCTGTGTTTAAGCGTATTTTTCTATATTTTCGTCATCAAATTAACCAGACCACTGAAACTATCTATTTTCAAATGATGAACAAAAAGTCTATCTCATTTTATCTACTCATATTCTGTATCTACCTTTCTTCATGTCAATCAAATTCTACGACTCCGTCTTCAGACTCCGCAGGTAATATTCCAGCCAGTCAATCCATTGAAAAAAGCACTACGGAAGAGGCAGAAAAAACAGCATCAGAGCAAGTAACAGGTAAAAAGGCTAATGCTGCCGAAATTCTTGGCAGACCACAGGTGCCTATTCTTTGTTATCACCAAATCAGGAACTGGATTTCAACAGACGGAAAAATGGGAAAGGATTATATTGTACCCATTGCCGAGTTTAAATCGCAGATGAAAATGCTAGCAGACAGTGGTTACCAGACTATTTTACCTGATCAGCTTTATAATTACCTGGTTTATGGTGCAAAATTACCTAAGAAACCTATTATGCTAACTTTTGATGATACCAAACTGGATCAGTACACAAATGCACTTCCAGAATTGAAGAAATATGGATTTAAAGGTGTATTTTTTATCATGACTGTTTCTCTGGGTAAGCCAAATTACATGAGCAAGGCCCAGGTAAAAGAGCTATCGGATGCAGGTCACGTAATTGGTTCACATACTTATGACCATCAGAATGTAAAGAAATATCAGGGGGAAGATTGGGTAACACAAATAGAGAAACCAACCAAAACACTGAAAGAAATTACTGGTAAGGATGTAAAATATTTCGCTTATCCATTTGGATTATGGAATAAAGAAGCTATCCCGGAACTGAAGAAAAGAGGCTTTACTTCAGCATTCATTCTTGCAGAAAAAAGGGATGAAAATGATCCATTATACACCATCAGAAGAATAATTGCAAGTGGCTATTGGAATACCCGTACCCTTCATAACAGTATTATAAAAAGTTTTTAACCCACAAGAAATACAATTTAATTTTACCTAATCGATATATTTATAGATCATAAAAAATAAAATCATGAAAAAACTATTTTTATTAACCTTGGTTTCCGGACTGTTTTTAAGTCTTAGCTCATCCGCACAGCAGGATAAAAGTAAAAGACCAAGTCCGCCTGAAAAAGTTTCCAAAACTCTTGGATCCGGTACTGAAATTTCAATTGATTACAGTCGCCCTTCTCTAAAAGGAAGAGCGTTATCAGCATTGGCACCAGTTGGAAAAGTTTGGCGTACGGGCGCAAATGAGGCTACTGTTTTTGAAACAAGCAAGGATGTTAAAATTGAAGGTAAAACATTACCAGCAGGAAAATATGGTCTTTATACTATTCCAGGGGATGAGGAATGGACTATAATTTTCAACAAGACATGGAAGCAGTGGGGAACTGTTTATAAAGAAAGTGAAGACGCATTACGTGTGAATGTTAAGGCCGGAAAATCCTCAGGAAATACAGAAGTTTTTACTTTTGATATTGCTGACAACGGAAACGTCGCCATGATCTGGGCCGACACTAAAGTAGTTTTTAAAGTTCGATAAAAAAGTTTCTTATATTAGAAGGGCTTATGTTAACCAACATAAGCCCTTTTTTTATGTTCATTTATTTTATTTGAGACTATTCGGAACCACTTATGAAGATTATTTACTCCATTACCCTATTCTGCTTAGCATCAATAATACTTATAACATCCTGTAAATCAGACAATAAAATAATTTCAAAGAAGAGAAGTATTGAATATATTCAAAATGACCTAAAGCCTGATGAATTTTTTCCAGCAGGGCAAGTTGAATTACAAATACAATCGGATGGGTTAACCATGTACGGATTTGCATATACTGCAGATGGAAAGGGTCCACACCCAACGATAATCTTACTCCATGGTCTACCAGGTAATGAACGAAGTTTAGATCTGGCACAAAACATAAGAAGAGCAGGCTATAATGTAATTTATTTTAATTACCGCGGAACATGGGGAAGTAAAGGAACATTTGGATTTCAAAATGCAATAGATGATGCAATTGCGGTAGTAGATTATCTTAGCGATAGCATTAACGCAGAAAAATTACGGGTCGACACCTCAAAAATTGCTTTAGTCGGCCATAGTATGGGGGCCGGAATAGCACTTCTGGCTGGATTAAAAGATCCAAGAGTTAAATCTATTGTTGGAATCTCAGTTTTTAATCCGTTCACCTTATTACAGGGAGAAGGCGCTGAGGGTAATCTTATCGGACTTAAAGAATACCTTTTGACACTTGGGATGCTTAGCTGTGACCCCAATAAATTTTTGGATGATATTCTTGCTAAGCTTGATTCCTATGACATTGAGACACAAGTTTCAAAATCTAATAAAGCAATATTGGTAATTGATGAACACCAAAACAATACCAATTTCTCAAAATTTAATCCAAGGCAAAATTTTGACTATAAAATGTGGAACACAGATCATGCATTCACAAACAGGCGGATAGCGTTGACAAAAGAAATAGTTAACTGGTTTGATGATACCATTTTAAACAAAGAGAAGGTAAAATAGAAGCTATTTATTTGATTTCCTCAATTTTAAAATTCTTTCCATTAAAGTCAAACTCATATCCTGCATTTTGAAACATAAGTCTTGTCCCAATTGGTGATATCGCTGAAACAGCAAAATAATGAGATCCATCAACCTGAATTTGTCCGCAACTAATTCCAATATAAAATTTACCCAGATTGGTAATAACCAGACTTCCAGCTTGAACAACATCATAATTCGCTTTGTGTTCAATTTGGTTCAGGACTAAATTTTGTCTTTTTGCTTCTTCCAGTTGTTTCCTGTTTCTATCAATATCTTGCTGCATCATTTCGCGACTGGTTTCATACTTATCTCCGGCACTGCTTTTAGTATCATCATTTGCTGATTCAACGGCATCATCTATAGCCTTTTGGGCTGTATCAATACAATTATGAACATAATTGATACAATGTTTATACAGTTCTTCCTTTATAGTATTCATGTTTGCAAAGAAGCATATTTTTTAAGTATTAGCGAAGGAGGCATCCAAATTGAGACTGTATAGTTATAAACAATTCACCGGAAATCAGGGTTTCAACTTTTTTAAAATCCGCTTACCCCGGCTTTGTAAGGCAGCAGAAGCGTCCTTGAGTAAGAACTGAACCTGAAAGCGGAGTTCATCCTTAATCCAGGATTCTTCCTTACAAAAATGAAACAAGATGTCCATGCAGTTAGCTTGTACAGCAACCGGTGTTTTCGGATTAATCAGCCAGTCGAAAGTTGTCTCTATAATCTGCTCCTTATACCTGGCAAGTACAATACTGGTCTCTGACAAAGATCCTAAATCAACAATAAACATCATAATCTTAGTAAAATGCCTCTGGCAACTTTGATTCTTTTGGATGAGGTATCCTGCTATGAATTCTGGTAAAGATTGAAGCAAATCATCCAATCTGTAATAAAGAAACTGCTCCAATACCCAGGAAGCTCTAAAGGCAATCTCCTTTTCAGGGTCGAAACTTAAGTCAATCACATCGCTGGGCAAACAAGTCTTATCCTGTGCAATTTTAATAGCATTGGCTTTACTCAGGGCACTTGAAATTTTCTTTAGTAATTGGTCCTTGTTCATTTATAAAAATTCAAAATGGGCTATTCCCCCCCACAATCATTCTCATATGTTTAAAATACTCCATTAAATCCGTACCTTCGCAATTTATTTTATATAGATGATTACTGTATCAAATCTTTCTCTCCGCTACGGCAAACGAACTCTTTTTGAAGAAGTAAATTTAAAATTTACTCCCGGAAATTGTTATGGGATAATCGGTGCCAATGGTGCCGGAAAATCAACTTTCCTGAAAATTCTTTCCAAAGAAATCGATCCAAGCAGTGGCTCTGTTTCGTTCACTCCTGGAGAACGAATGGCTGTTTTAACCCAAAATCACTATGCTTTTGATGATTTCCCTGTGATAGAGACGGTTATGATGGGTCATAAAGAGCTTCATAGCATTATGAAAGAAAAGGATGCCTTGTATGCAAAAGAAGATTTTTCTGAAGCAGACGGTGAACGGGCAGGTGAACTTGAAAACATATTTGCCGAAATGGATGGCTGGAATGCAGAGAATAATGCAGCTACCATGCTAAGTAATCTTGGAATTAAAGAAGAATTCCATTTTAGTTTATTGAAAGATTTAGATGGCAACCAAAAGGTAAGAGTGCTTCTTGCACAGGCATTGTTTGGAAAACCTGATATTCTTTTGCTGGATGAGCCTACCAACGACCTTGACATTCAAACCATTGCATGGCTAGAAGACTTCCTGGCATCTTATGAGGGAATCATTC
>Ga0315899_10001273_pt1 | contig 28991 bp, 44 predicted proteins | sample LakEriMetagenome_2_FD_203518 | JGI IMG/M metagenome (GOLD analysis project Ga0315899, IMG submission 203518) | Freshwater fungal communities from buoy surface, Lake Erie, Ohio, United States - Buoy 4 MA112 | ecosystem: Environmental > Aquatic > Freshwater > Lake | place: USA: Lake Erie, Ohio... | reverse complement strand
TCCAGTTACTGTTTCGTATATTTTAAAGAGAATATATGGCGAACCATCAGCTTCTAAACTTTGAGGGAATTTTAATATCCCTAACTCCGATTTGCTGAAACTTGTAGCAGCAGTTGTTGTTGTTGTGACTTGTTCAAGTTCTTCTGCTGGAACCTCGTTAATAGCAGAAATACCACCAGCTGAAGATCCCCTAGTTGAAGATGCACGTGCTCCTATCGCTGATAGTGCTTTTGCTCTTGCTTCATTCAATGTTGCAGCCTGAGTTGGTGCATTAGCAATTGCTCTGTCAAATTGCCGATTAATTTCTGCTGCTGTCAGTGTTGACATTAAATGTTCCTATAAATACTTGATGGCTTACAGCGGTAAATTCAGTCCGAAAAATACCAATAAATATTTAGGTGATCCTACGAGCGTCTGGTATAGAAGTCTCTGGGAACGCCGAGTCATGGTGCGCCTTGATGACGACCCAAATGTTATTGAGTGGTCAAATGAAGAGATTATTATACCGTATTTATCCCCGATAGATGGAAGGTGGCATCGTTACTTCCCAGACTTCTTCGTTCGAGTTAAAAATCGACATGGCGTGCAAGAAGCAATGATTTTAGAGGTGAAGCCGCTGAAACAGGCAGTTCCACCGCAAGTAAAGAAGAGAATCACACGCCAGTATATCCAAGAAGTTGCAACTTATGGAATAAACGAGGCTAAATGGAAAGCGGCTACTGAATATTGTAAAGACCGAAATTGGTCGTTTAAAGTTATCACTGAAAAGGATCTAGGAATCTAATGCCATCGCTATTCGACAAATTAAATAAAGAAATGAACGCTGCGGGTGTTCGACCAAGAACAGAGGCGGCAAAAGCGTGGCTTGGAGGTAAAATCTCCAAGATGAGGATTCCGACAAATAGATCGAACATCTTAAACGATGCTACTCGAATCTCGGCTCGCGCCTTCATTGGCAAGATGTACATGTTTCATTATGATCCAAAATATAAAGATACTCTACCTGTGTGGGATAAGTTTCCGCTAACAATACCAATTGAAATCTACGACGATGGGTTCCTTGGATTGAATCTACATTATCTCGATCCATACAGCCGCCTTGTTCTCATTGATCGACTACACGACTTCATAAACAACGATAAATATGACGACACGACCGTTTTCCGTTTGTCATATGATCTACTCTCGAAATCTAGAAGATATAAACTAATCGAGGGCTGTGTAAAACGATATTTGTCAGATCATATCATGTCGTCTCTCATATACATCGAACCAGATAATTGGGAAACTGCGATATTTCTTCCAACAGCAAAGATGGTGTATAATCGTTAATGGCTACAGAAATTGAAAATCCAGAAATAGAAGAAGTTGTTGTCAGCGCAAGTACTCCGACATATCGGATCTATGATCCAAGCAAAATGCTTAATCAGAACTTGCTTAAAAGTTCTAAATTTGCAATCCGAATTCCAAGTTTACCAGAAGTTACTGATCTCAGAGGTGAGTTAGATATTTCTAGTCAAGAATTCACATTTCTTTGCGATTCAATTGAATTTCCAGGGCAGACGCTCACAACAACAGAACACCGCATTCCTGGTCGATTTAAGATGAAGAATGCATATCAACGTGATATGAACGAAGTTACATTGACATTCTATCACAATACCAAGTTACCAATTTATAAAATTTTCTCAGATTGGATTAGGAATATCTCACCAACAAGCACAAACAATGAGTATTTCGACGATTATGTTTGCAGTGAAATTCAACTTTTTCAATTTGAAGACACAGTAGGAGACAGAGGACTGTTTTCTACATTTGAGGAATTTACAAATTTGACTGCAGCGGGAATAGCAGGTAGGGCTACATCCAAATCCTTTACAGTAAAACTATTTAATGCATACCCATTAAATTTCGCATCGATGCCTTCAAATTGGGCTGATGATGGATTCCAAAAAATGACAGTAACATTCTTTTATGAGTCTTATGAGGTATTCTTATCTGATGCAACAGTCAGATTTAGCGATATTCTTCGCAACGTTCAATAACTTTTTTCGCAGATCCAAGTACAGGAATAGTAAACGCATAATGAGGTTTTGATATGCCATTGCCAAAAATAGATTTACCAATCTTTGAATTGAAGATATTATCTTATCCACTACCAGTAAAATTTCGACCTTTCTTGGTGAAAGAAGAAAAGTTATTATTGATGGCTCTTCAGAGCAGCGATGAAGAATCAATTTATAAGACGATTAAACAAGTCATCAATAACTGTTTAGTTGATGATGTTGATATTGATAGACTTCCAATTTTTGATATTGAGTATTTGTTCTTGAATATTCGAGCAAGATCAATTGGAGAGAAGGTTGAAACAGCCTTTATTTGCCGTAATGTGGTTGGTAAAGAACCAGATGAAGATGGAGTAGAGGTTGATGTCGAATGTAAAAATGTGATGCAAGTTGGTATTAATGTTCTTGACATTAAGCCACCTAATGATGATGTGCCAACAAAAGTATATGTTACGGATAAAATTGGATTGCAATTGAAGTTTCCGACTCTTCGATCGTTTAAGAGCGTTGATTTGATGCTTCAAAATCCAAGTAACAATGCAGTGTTTGATATGATTTATGATTGCACTGAATATGTGTTCGATGAAAATGGAATGTACTATGTTAATGAATCGCCAAAAGAAGAATTTGTTCTGTTTTTGGAATCATTAACTCAAGAACAATTTGATAGAATCACAGCATTTTTTGAAAAATTGCCAAAGATTGAATATGATATTGATACAAAATGCAGTAAGTGTGAGTTCGAACACAAGTTACATTTGGAGGGACTCAACGATTTTTTTATCTAACCTTTCGTGATGCTAATTTGAAGAGTTACTATAACAATATGTTTACGCTAACTCACCAATACAAATATACTTTGACTGAACTTGAAAATATGATACCATGGGAACGCGATATGTATATCTCAATGGTAAATTCTTGGGTTAGAGAAGAAACGGAGAAAGTTAAACAAAGGAATGTTGAATCTCAAAACGATTTAAAGAACATGTTTAAAAATATTAAACGCAGTAAGAGAAGATAATGTCATTAGCAAGCATAGCAACTAATCTTTACACAATACAATCACGAAAGAATGTTCCGTTAAAAACGGCATTCTCAATGATGGTTCGAGAAGATATGGCTATGCGTTTCTCTGTTTACAATTTGGTGAGAATAATTACAAAATCTGAATTTCTGGCAACGGTTGCGCAAACTGCATATGGAAAACGAACTCCAATGCAAAAAGCACAAGACGAAGAAGATCGTAAGAGAGAAATGAATGATCAGAAGTTTAAGGTCTACACACAGGTTACATTCGCTCGAATCAATAACAGATTGAACCTTTTGACATCAATTGCAGAGCGCAACAGTCAATTGATTATGAACTTATATTCTGAACTTGGATATTTTCGTGGACAAAGAAAAATGTCCTTCAACTCTAGTGCTGGGTTTGCCACAAGAGTGATGTTACCATCGAAAACAGTTAAAACTAAAATCGAAGAAATTGAAAAACAATTATATGAACTCAGCAATGTAAAGAAAACTCGTGTACGACCACGCGGTGCTGCGGCAAAAAAGAAAACTGGTGCTGGTGCGCAAACAAACCAAGATAGTGGAAGTATCGCGAATTTTATTCTTGCAAATCCTGGATTAGCGATGGCAATCGCTGCACCTGCGCTCGGTATAGGAACAGCTGCACTTGCAGGATATGCTGCATATAACCTTCCGACGACACTCGGAAGGTCTATCGATAGATTTAAAGGAGAAACTCCAACATATTATAATAACAAGGGCGAGGTAATTACTGATCCAGAAGCAATACAAAATGCAGAGTCATTAGCGCAAAAAACCGATCCACTTTTATTGTCTGGTGGCGTAGCTGCTACGACAGCAATCGGAATAAAGGCTGGATCGATGATATCTTCAACTGCTGGAAAAATTAAACAAGGAGCTATATCAAGAGATATAAACAACAGAATAGCACAACGGACTGGTCAAACACCATTAGATGCTGCCAACTCACGAAGATTATACAGAGCTTATCAACAGAACAGAGATTTAAATGCACCTGGATTGCAACAAACAGCTGCAGAAAGAGACAAAGCTGTAAAAGCCAGAGCAGAAAGAATATACAATCGCGAGGTGGTTAGTGAATGGTCAAAACTACTCCCAATATTAAGAGGATTGACTAAAGTTGTTGCAGTTGGAAAGGCAGCAGACATAACATACACGCTATCAACTATGAGCACTTTTGTTGCTGAAAGAACAAGTGGTAAAATATCAGATTCAAAATTTAAAGAGAAGATGATATCTGGTTATTCAAAATTGATAACATCGGTTGGTATCGCACCGATTGCAGCAGGACTCGGCGCACTCGCGGGCACATCGATGTTTCCAGGTTTAGGTACACTTACTGGAGGAGTTCTTGGCGGCATTGGTGGCACACTTATCGAGCTTTATCTTGAGAACATTGCGGATAACGATAACCTTATAAATCAAGGTATTACCAGCACTGCAACTGCTTTATTTAAATTGTTGCACGAAAATGCATCAGTTTCTCAGTATATGCCAACCGCAATGACGATAAAATCAGAAGGCACTAACGTTATATCAAATCTGGGTGGTGCGGTTGGCGATCTAAGTTATTATACGGGTGGTAGAGGACAATCTGGTGCGGCTACAGGTGGAATAGAAGCCATTTTAGCAACAATAAGAACTAAAGAATCTGGTAATAATTATCAAGCAGATGTGATGAAAAATGCCGATGCGCAAGCGCGAGCTAAAGCATTGGGGTATGGTAAGGCTAGTGCTTCTGGTGCATATCAGTTTGTGGATAGTTCTTGGCAGGGGTTGACAAAAAAGTATGGTATTGGAACGCAATACAAAAGAGCAGTCGATGCTCCACCAGATGTTCAAGATCGTGTTGCAGCTGCGTATGTGAATGAGATTTTAGTTGCTACAGGCGGCGATGTTTCTAAAGTTCCAGTTGCATGGTACACTGGTAATATTGAAGGTAAGATAGATGCTCGAGCACTAGCAATGAACCCTGGACTATCAGTCGCAAAATATCAAGAATCTTGGCTTTCTCAATATGCAAAAATGGGTAATAGCACTGCAGGTGACATAAGACGAAATGTCGCTACTGCCGATACTGTGAGAACATCACCACCACCACTCACTGTTTCTACTACAAATGCACCAGTTGCTACTATACCTTCTGCTGAAGATAAACCAAAAGTAGAACAAAATGTTGAAGCAGCAATTGAGGCTAAAGTCGCTTTGGGGCAAGTTAATATAGTACAAAATCAAATGGTTGCTGCAGTTGGCGCATTGAATCAAAAAATTGTTGATGTGACAAAAAAGACTACAACAGAATTCCCATTCACATCGAATCCAGAAGCAGCAATCAGTTCTTACAGAGCATAAAAAAGGGGGACTTAAAGTCCCCCCGAAAACACCTACCGTTTTCTAATCGAAATTACTCAGCAGCAAGTTTCTCGAAGAATGCCATATCGTCATCTTCGACGCTGACATTCTCAGCAGTGACCTTCTTGGCTGGAGCAGAACGAATGACAGGAGCGGCTGCTTCCTCATCATCAACACGCTTTGCAGATGCACCAGCAACGCCACCAGCACCAAGAACCTTATCCAACTTCGCCTTGAGTTCATCATAGGACTTGAAGTTATCAGCCTTCAAGAAATCCTTGAGCGAATGTGCTGACTTCCAAACCTGCTCAATCTTCGCATCGTCGCTATCGAACAACGCAGCAGGAGATTCAAACTCCGACTTGTCATAGTTGCGATAGCCTTCGACGTTACGAATCTTGACCTTGAAGTTTGCACCCTTCCAAAAATCGAAAGGATTCATTGGAGTCTCATCAGCAAACTGCGGCTCAAGTTGCTCCTTGATCTTGTCGAAAATCTTCTTTCCGAACTTGAACAAGAACACCTTGCCCTCATTTTGCGGACGCTTGGCGTCAGAGATCACAAGAACGTTTGCGATATAGGTCAACTTGCGCTTCTGCTTACGAGCAATTTCCTTGTTGGCTTCAACGCCAGAATTCCAAAGAACTGTGTTGTGCTCAGAAACAGGGTCAGTTTTGCCAAGAGTTGTGAGAGAATTCTCAATGTACCAACCACCTGGACCTTGGAATCCGTGCGACCAGATTTGAACCCAAGGAAGACCATCTTCACCGTCGACTGCTGGAGTATCGAGGAATCGGATAACTGCATATCCGTTGCCAGCGGCGTCAACTTCTGGTTGCCAAAAACGATCATCAACGTTCTTGCCACCACCATTACCTGCTGAAGATGCTTCAACTGCCTTCTTCAATTTGTCAAGGGACGAACCCTTCTTAAGACTTGATAGACTCATTTATATTCTCCGTATAGCGTTGTATTAATGTATATCGACTTGTCCACTTTCTTCATCACCATATCATTATATATCATTTCAGTCTGCAAGTAAAGTTTCTTTTGTTAGAAGTTTATACTTGTCGACGTTCACTGCAAGAAAGGCTCCATATTTGCGAATCTTTCTTGACACTTTGGGATAGATGATATCATCTGAAATCTTCTTGTCCCAAATTCGAATAAAGTCGAAGATGTTATTGAGGATAACCATCGTTTCAATCGTAACATCTTTTTGGAGAAATGTGACTAGCAGTTTTGGAAACTGCCCATCTTCGACTTTAAATAAATCATTGAATGTTTCTTTCGTCGCAATCTTTTGCAGATCCTCGACATAAATCTTGCTCATGGAATCCGTGGTTCGTTTCCAATCCCGATAAGTTTCTTCAGCCTCGTCTTCAAGCAATGACTTGGTCCAATTATCGTCACTGTGTACAAAATTAGCAACCAGAAATGGAACCATCTCATCGTCGCGATACTTGCGCGCAAGACGATGGAATAGAAACTTGTCACGACGTTTTTGAAATGCATCTATCGATACTCGAGTCTTGCCATCATAATGGAAGAAGTTATAATTCTCTGAGGTGAAGTGTAACTTGATGGCTTGATAAGTGCAATACAAATCGTAACCGTTCAAACTTTTCCTCGCTTAAACTGTTCTAGTAGAGCGCGCATCTTTGCTTGCGTCTCATCATCAATCTCGGTCGCATCTTCTGCTTTATTCTTTTCTGCTTCGTTCACTGCCGTCACCAAGTCACTTGCACTTTGCGTTCCTGTAAAGAATGCAGGAAGCAATAACCACCAAAGAGATGACTTTGTCGCATAAATCATGATGCCAGTGAATGTCCACACAAACACATTCCAGATTAGAATCTGCCAAGTCATATCGGCAATTTCCCAATCTTTGGTAGATATCTCAAATCCATTGCTTCGCAATGAATGATGCTTTTCAAAGATTCATTGATAAGAGTTGCAGCAACTTCGATCTCAAGATTATTTCTTTCGCAATAAGTTGTGATTGCATCCATATGATCAATTCTTTCTTTTATTGCCATTTCCATAATCATAATAGAGAAGTTATTTTTTTCTTCGCGAGTTGCCATATTAGATCTCATATTCACTCAAGGAATTGTTCAACTGCTGAGTCACACGAACAAACGTTGTGCGCTTACTCAACTCTTTCAATTCACTTGCCCCCACATAAGTACATGCCGAACGTAATCCACCCAAAATATCTTGCATAGTTCGTTTCACCTCGCCACGATATGGAATCTCTACAGTCTTGCCTTCAGATGCTCTGTAATTGGCAACACCACCATTATGCAGATCCATTGCAGTATCAGAACTCATTCCGTAGAATTTATTTCCACCCAGTGCACTTGCTCCGCCTTCCTTGTGACCAGCCAACATTCCACCAAGCATCACGAAATCGGCTCCCGCAGCGAATGCTTTCACCACGTCTCCAGGAACGGAACACCCTCCATCCGCTATGATATGACCCCTGAGACCATGAGCAGCATCAGCACACTCAATAACTGCACTCAACTGCGGGTAGCCGACGCCTGTCTTTTTGCGAGTAGTGCAAACAGAGCCAGGACCAATACCAACTTTCACGATGTCAACACCGCCAATAATTAGTTCTTCCGTCATCTCTGGTGTGACGACATTACCTGCCATCAATACAACATAAGGATAACGATCACGGAAATGACGAACGAAATTTACAAAGGCTTGCGTATATCCATTCGCAACGTCAATACAAACATACATGTATCGATTTTTAACTGCGTTATACACTTCATCGAATTTCTTTAAATCTTCTGCAGAAGTACCAAGAGAATAAATGGTGCTGTCTAATCTCCGCGCAAAATGACTGATTAATTCAGGTGCACCATAATGTTTAGTCACAGCAACCATACAATTATGGTTGGCGAACTCTAAATCCATTTCGAAAGTACCAACGCCATCCATATTGGCAGCAATAATCGGGATGCCTTTCCAACTATTACCACTTCTAAAAGTGAATGTTCTTTCTAGATTTACTTCGCTTCTTGAAGAAAGGTTAGAACGTTTCGGAGTGATGAGGACATCTTTATAGTCCAACTTAACGTCTTCAATAATTCTCATAAAGCCTCAATGATAAAAAATATGCTGACCAATTTTCTTGATCATCCTTTTGCTTTCAGCCCAATTAGGATTAACATATACAGCATGAAAATGTTTTGCAGATCCAATTATACCGTATTCGTGTTTAGAAATCAATATGTTTTCAGCAATTTTAACTGAATCACGCCAAGCATCAGTATTCTTACGAACTTTTGTTTTGCCTTCACAGACCCAAGAGAATTGACAAATGCCTTTGGACTTTTGGTGAACAACGCCGCAAACTGTTCTTGGATACTGCTTGCTCTTGACGCGATTCATGGTCACTTCGGCAACAGCAATCTTGCCAGCACGAGGCTCACCACCTGCTTCAAAATAGATGTTGCGAGCCAAGCACTCGACTTCTCTCATTACTGCTTGTTTCTTTTCATAAGAGAGATTTAGAAACTCAACTTTATGATTTAGAGTTTCAAGTTCTGATTGTAAGATAATATTAGCGGTTTGCTGGGCTTCTAATTTATTCTGCACTATGTTCACCATACTGAATGGCACATAAAGAACAAAGAATATTAAAGCAAAAAGCCCACCCCACATACAGAACAAACTGTGATTACGATCAAAATATTTTTCTATGCGTGTTAACACATCGACTGCATTCATGTTAGTTTCCTCCATTATTGCAGCGAACCAACGTTCTTTTCATGATATAATAAGTCTATTATTTAGGATTCTTGCGCAATTGCCACATTGCGATTATGAAATCAACTCGGTGCGCAGTTGTATGATTTGCCAAAACCTTTTCTCGACCATTTTTTGCAATATGTTCTCGCTCCTCATCATTCTTACAATAGTAAAGCAGTTTTTCAATACAGTCTTCTTCATTATTATAATATACAATATCACGATTTTCAACAAATAATTCATTTATTCTTGTTTGTGGTCCCAAACGATCTGTTAGCACCATTCTACCCGCAGCCATTCCCTCAAAAATTCTGCGAGTAATTTCTTTATGTTTGCTTTGCTGTAATACAATTCGACCAGAGTTCAAGAATTCATTATGTTCCTTTCCAACCCATCCATTTTTATTGATAACATAAAGAGGCAAATTTCTTGCCATGCTATCAATGATTGGAGCATATCGATTCATTCCCCTTGAGCAGACACCCATATACTTTGGTTTCTTTTTGAGGGGCTTGTATATTTGAGTGTCTGCAAAATGGGGAGACCAAAAAGCATTGAATCCATCGCCTCGATATCTGCCTGCACATGATGCATCTGGACTCAACACTAAATCGAAGTATGGTGCTTTGACAGCATTCTCATAAAATTGTTGAGGGTCGTCGCCAGATTCCATCACACAATATGCGCCAGTTGGTCGTAATTGAGATAAGATTGGTGACGTGTGTCGACCCCAATCCATGTGCATGATTATATCTGGGTTTGTTTTGAACAACTGACTGAGATTCGAATCAGTGTAGTTCTGATCTTTATCAATCAAAGAGTAGATTGATGTTTTCCATCCACGACGTTTAAACTCATCTACGATGGAGAGTGGGGTTGACCACTTGTCAGATTTGTTGTGCGCAAATAAAAATGATATTGTATTCATAATTTAAAAGAGGGTGGCGAGTTTCCCCGCCACCCAAACCTTTCTGTTACCGAGCGGTCAACTCTTTGTGCTCAATGTGCTTATTAGGCAGCGAGAGCCATAGGTGTAAATGAATCATCGTTTGCATTTACTGTGTTTGCGCTGATTAAGTCAGTCGCCTCACTGGTTGCTGTCAGGTTATTACTTGCCCTGTCGAAGCCAAATTCATCCCCGTCAGATAGCCATCACGTACATTGCTGCAGAGGTGATGGGCATTTGGTGGAGATGTCGGGGGTCGAACCCGAGTCCAGAACACCTTTAATTGTCAGTTTACAACCATTAATAATATTTATTCATTTAGAACTTTTGCGACAGAGTTAATTACTGCCGCAATACGACCGATATCGCGGAGTCGTTCAACAGTCATTCCTTCTTTCTTCAAAGTATCATAATGGGCTTTGACACAGAAGTGACATTTGCCAACAATCGATGCAGCGAGAGAATATGACTCAAAATTAATTTTTGAAACGCCACCATGATTTACAATCCCATTCATGCGGAGTCCTGCAGGAAGTCCTTTCAGTGCAGGGTCATCCGCCATTTCAACATAAGGATACCAAACATTATTTTGAGCCATGATAGTTGCTGCTATCAATGCTGCATTACACTCAGCATCATCTTCCATTGCTTGCTCGATAACGGACAGCAACTTCCCGTTGCCTGTAGCCATCGCAGCAGCAACTGCACATCCGTGTGCAATCACAGGATGAAGAGAACTGCGCAAAAGAACTGCATCAAGGTTCAACTTTACATCTTTTGCATACTCTGGTAGAGCATCTTTGATTGTATCAACCCAAATCATTCTTCATCCTCTTTACTAATTTCTTCAAATAAATCTTTTTCTGCTCGACAATCTGGACATTCGAAGTCATCTGGAAGATCTTCCCATTTCCCATATCTGTCGTCATACTTCCAACCACAAATTATACAAATATGTTCGACTTCTTGTGCCATATATTATCCGTTCTTTGGTACTTCCGTGCAGCGTGAAAACAAATAGGCTTTTGCTGTACGCATTTCTGCGTTTGTCAAAAAGCCATCTGAGTTCTTGTCTGCTCTTTCAAACAGTGCACTTGATACGGTGCAATAACGATTTACATCTTCAAAAGAAACTTTGCCATCCTTGTCAAAGTCATACTGCGTCACGCGGTCTTGAGCCATCGCTGGCGCAGATAACATAATCAATCCAATGATTAATTTCTTCATTTAAGTTTTCCTTTATTTTGATAGAGTTGCTTCACCAACCTGACGATTGCACTGGCAAAGTTCACCCGTCTGCAAAGCATCGAGGATACGAAGTGTTTCCTCAGGATTGCGTCCGACGTTTAGATTATTCACAGTGACATGCTGAATGATTCCATCTGGATCAACGATAAACGTTGCGCGAAGAGCAGCACCTGCTGGCTTGTAGAACACACCGAGTTGCTGAACGAGACTTTGTGTATCTTCATCCCACACATCGTCAAGATCACGTGCTGTATCAGCAAAGAACCAAGATGTAGTTTTCTTAAGATCTTCGTGAGCATTCTTCCATGCCAACTTGCAGAACTCGTTGTCTGTTGAACCAATCAAAAGAACCGCATCGCGGTCAGCAAAATCTTTGTTCAATTTGTCATAGGCAACGATTTCTGTTGGGCAAACAAAGGTGAAGTCCTTTGGATAGAACACAACGACCTTCCACTTGCCTTCAAAAGAAAGATCTGTAATTGTTTCAAATGCATCATCTGGTGTCAATGCTCCTGGCTTGACTCCAGTGATTGCGAAATGCTTTACTTTATCTCCAACTGTCTTCATTTTCAAACTCCTGTATAACCAAAACCTATACGAAACCTATACACAAGGGTATATATGCAAAGAGATACCCTGAATCGCTTTTTGAGCGATAAATTAATTTTATGGAAATAATTGATATAGACTATCAGGCGACGATGTTATATTCTTCGCGGAGAATCTTCTTGTATGGCTTACCTTCAGCCATCAATTCAGAGACAAGAAGAAGTCGATCGCGCAATTCCCAACGACCATCGCGCTGAAGTGCTTCGATGATCACACGAAGTTCATATTCATTAATGGGTAGATCCATGTTCACAACCTCCATAATATAAGAATATTATAGCGCACTTTTAGGCAAGAAGCAAGTTACTCTTGTTCTTATATGCAGTGATATACTTCAGGAGTTCTTGTCGATGAACCTCTAGTTCATCTTCTTTCACCACAAGAGTTTGGCAGAAGTTCGCAGTATCGACACCGATGAGAATAATGACCTGCTTTGGATCAAGTCCAGTCATCTCATGAAACATCTGGCGATAAGCAGCGGCTTGCATAAAGTAATTGCCAATGTTCTCTTTCTTCTTGAGACGAACAGAAGTCTTGAAGTCGATTACAGAGAGAATTCCATTATGTTCGGCGATACAATCTACAGTTCCAGCAAGACCAAGTTCGTGGGAGAATAGACGATCTTCGAGACAGTGAATGTTATTCACCTTTGCGTCTATTTCTTGCTTCATTCGAACGAACAAAGACTTGACGTTCGGGAGCATCTCGAGAGAAGAGATATCCTCATTCTTGAGATACATTTCTAGTGCTTTATGGACACCAGTTCCGCGAGTGGTGGCTTTGCGAGAGATCTCATTGGCTTTGGCTTCACCAACTCTCTTGCGCCATTCCATGATACCTTCTTTCCCATAATCAGAAAGAACAGTAGTGACAGACGGATACTTCTCACCAGTAGGAGTGACATAGCATCGAGTGCCATCGACATTCTCTTGCAAGAGTTTTGGGAAGTCATGATGAATATGGTTAAACATAATGGAGTATCTCAATCAAAACCGACATAGTCTATTCTATAGCATTATCAAGTAAATGTCAACTATTCTCTTGTTTCTCGTATTTCTCAACAGCAATTAGAAAGTCCTTAACAAGGCTGCTGCGAACGATATCGTCTGTCGTAAACTCAATATTGGTAAACGATGGCATCATCTTCGCGATCTCGTGGAACTTCTTCATTCCAGACTTGTCTTTGTTATTGCGATACAAGTCAGTTTGCTTGTAGTCACCACAGAAGATAATCTTGGAGCGATATCCAACGCGAGTCATGATTGTTGATAGTTCTTCGAATGTCATATTCTGACATTCATCAACCACGATAATCGCATCATCGAAACTCATACCACGAATGAAACTAGTCGAGATAAACTCAATGCGTCCGCATTCTTTCAATGCCTCATATGAATCGCGACGACCAAACAGCGTATGAAATATTTGCATGTATGGTTGTTCATACAAACTCATCTTGTCTTCGACAGATCCTGGAGTGAATCCTAGATCACGAGACTGAACAGCAGAGCGTACAATGACAACTCGATGAAACGAGGATGTCTTATCAAGCACTTCTTGAATGGCTTGATAACAGGCAATGAATGACTTACCAGTTCCTGCTGAACCACAAAGCATGGTGAAGTAATCACCACGTTTGTATCCCTCAAAGAACTTTGCCTGATTCTCTGTCAGTGGTTCGAACTGCTTGAGTTCGGTTGCTTTAATTCGTTGAGGTTTTTTCTCAACGACCCCTTCACTGAATTCAATAACAGTATTAGAGATTTTCTTCTTGCTCAAAGCCCCTCACTTCCCTGCTGATGCAGCGGCTTGCTTTTTACGATGCTTTTCTAAAACCTGATCTGTCTTAATTCGTTTTGCGCTTTTTCTTAAGACGTTATCTGCAAGTTGGCTTCTCGGATTCTGTTCTGCAATCTTATGCATAACTTCTTTCCAAGTATTGTCTGTTTTCTTTCCAGCCAAGTCACCAGTTCCACTGTAACTGAACATTGGTGCGTCGCTGTAATATCTTTCTAGATGCGGATTATCTGCCTTGAATTGATCATAGACAGTAACAGACATTGTATGTTCTTCAATCTTCTTTGTCTTTGTATTCACAAATTCATAAATTGGCATAAATCACCCAGTATATCGTTTTGACTTTCCATCTGGCTTCACATGATGCGCATTAAAATTAATGTGCGGAAATTCTTTCTTTAATTCTAAGAATGACTTGAGATTTTGTTCGCTGTCATCATAAAGAGAAACGTGCTTATAGTTTCCCTTTTGAATCTGATTGCGAATGATCGATGCTTTCTTATCGGCAACAGTGCCTTTGGTTTTTAAATTGCCAGCACGATGAACATGAATGTTATCAATGTCAACATCATGCTTACGAAATGCATCAAGGAAACGATCTTTGTTATCGAAATCTGCTCTTGCAGTATTGATGATCACTTTACCGCCGACCTTCTTGGTCTTATCGTGTAACTGCTTCATCTTCTGAATCATACGCTGATTTGGTTTTGATTCAGTATCGAACTTCTCTGCAGAACGAAACTCTGAATAATCGTAATGATGACCGTCTGGAAGTTTGTGTGTGTTGTATTCTGAGTTGGAAAGAGAAGCAATTTGTTTCTTTCCCTTCATCACACGGATCTTGGCAGTCGTGTGGAATAAGGTATCGTCCACATCGAATACATGTAGACCTTTATTGTAAGAGATTTCTTCTTGTAGAAAGTCGAGGAATTTCTTCATTGCCTCTTATTTATACCAGTTCGGAATCTCTCGATTCTTCCAAGTCGCAAATCTTTTCTTATACACTCGGTAATAATTATGGTATGCTTCGATCGAGTTTCCAGGAACCTTTACGTCCTCTGGCATGGCTTGCGGCGGCTCAGAGAATATCCCAGTTCGAGAAATATTATCGGGAGCAAAACTCAGTTTCTGTATCACCAACGACGACTTATGTTGCTTGTCGTCTGCTCCACCATAACGATGGCGATATTCCTGACACAATTCACTCGCCAAATTCCAGAGCCACTGATAGTGGTCGAAAGACTCACGCGCCCAAATAGCAGAAGGATGATTCCAACTCACCGCATGATAGAGTTTATCTTCGCGGTACTGATCCAACTTCCATCGGTGTATCTTGCGACCAGTCTTACTCTTATCGAAATACTGATTGCCGTCAAGAATACGATGCGCGGTTGAGAGCAATTGCGCATACTCAACAATCATCTTAACAACATGTTTGTCGCAATGTTCTCGAGCGCAGATTTTCGTATCACGATTAAGATAAAAGATGTTCATGTACAACCTCTATTGTTCGATCCTTTTCTTCCCAATATTCTTCAATCGCACGTTTGGCGTATTCCATTTCAATGTACTGACCAAGAATTAATTCTTCAGCCGCATTGATTGGAATCTTCGCACCCCAAACAATCGTATGAGCGAGATTGTATGCTTGACCAATCACCAATCCATTGTGGACTTGGAAATAGTAATGACAATCTTTCGTCACACATCGCCATTCGCGGCGCATCAATTCAACCTACCACTAGTCATATACTCTTCCATTGTACGAATAAGATCGCGACTGTTTGCAATTTCATCGATCATAGAATGATAATCTTCTTCACTCAACGATGTTTTGTATAACATCATCGCCAGTTTCGTCATGATTGCAGCAGCAGCAAGTGGTGACACTCCAGATTTCGCGAGATTAGTTGTGAGTTCCAAGTATGCAAGTTCAACTGCACCCAATTGATCAGAAAGATCATCTATTGTCATCACTTCACCTTCTTGCGATTATGCATAAATTGTTTAGTCTTTTGTTTGTGTGCTTCAACGCAAACCAACTGGCCATTATCAATACTAGTATCACCGCCAACTGAATGTTCAATAATGTGGTCGGCTTGCCATTTGCTTGCATCTAGAACTTCGTGGATAGGAATTTCTTTCCCAGACAACGGACACTTACCGTTCTGACGCTGCCAGATTTCGAATCGTTGAGCATCTGTGAAGATACGCATCGATGCGATCGGGACAACAATACCTTCATCCAAAAGATCAGAATTTTCGAAATCTTCAATGATGCATGCTTCTCGAATTTCGAGTTTGATGGCATCGTCAAGATTCATCTCACTATAGACTTTAGTATATCCCTGTTTGTTAGTCCAGACAACATTCTGACTCAACAAACGTAAACGTTCTGTTTCAACAAACCATCGTAACAATTCTTGACCGTTCTTAATCTTATAGTTGTTGCGAGTAAGGTAACAAACAAGAATAAACCAGTTCATAAAATTAAACTTGGCAAACTTGTTTATCTTGAACAGTGTTCCATCTTTGGCTGGAATCGAGAATGCATCTTCCAGCACAGCAGCAACATCATCAAGAATCAATGATTCCTTACTGTTGTCGAAATATGCCATATCAAGAACATCAGTATTGATGGTGATTTTTTTATTCTGGTGTGTGTAGTAAACAATGCACGACGCCACCAGTTCGTCCCAGGCAAGACGAATGATTGCCTTTGGGCTCACAACTTGCAAACCAACATTGCTGCGATATTTGTCTGAGATAGTTCGAACAAACTCAGCCATACGAGTCAGCATTGCATTTCGCTTTTCTTGCGCATTGAGTGGCATACCACTATTCAATCGCAAAAATAGGTCAGTGATCTCTGCACGAGTTGCTTTCTTGACCACGTGCACAGTCATCTGCGCATCATCGAATTTCTTCTTTAGAATTTTTGGCAGTTTACTGTATGTGTTCGAATCTTTATCGACAGTGAATGTCTGTGTGCTACCATCATCAATCTGAATTGCATATGGTTTACGAGGAATCAACCAGACATTTTCTTGTTGATAAAACTTATGGATGGTGATGGAACGATTGTTGCCATCAATTGCCAGATACTTGAAGTCTTTGTCAATCCATTGCTTAAAATATTTCCAATCGTTGGATTCTTCGACGCAATTCTTTAAACAGGAGTCTAGATCGAGAATTACAATCGGGTGGACTGCCATACCATAGAGAACAGACTCCATATAAGAAGTCATTAATGGTTTCGCCCATCGACCTTCGTTGGTCGAACCGACATTAAATGAATTATCAAGCGCAATGCTGGGTTTGGTTTCAGCGAATTCTGCGTGCTTGAATAGAACAGGAACTAATTGCATAGCCATAACATATACCTCTTTCGTATGTTTTGAATTTAAATGTCTCTAAAGATTTCTCGAAGAACGAGACACACGACTCCGAGAAAAGGGGCGGGTTTCCCCGCCCCACCGTTAGAATCTTACTCCGAATAAGATTCCGACAGACCCAACTCTGCCTTCAGTGACTCAAGTTCAGCATCATTATCAATCTCTTGAACATCAAGAGTCGCAACAGAACCATCATCAACAACAGCAGCCTTCGGCTTACTTACGACAGCCTTGGTCTTCAAGACCGCAACCTTCGCAACCTTCGATGCTTTGGTCTTGGTAGCCTTCGCCTTACCAACCATCTTGCTGGCGATATCGGCAGCATTGTGAAGTTGATAGCAATCCACCTTACGACCATCACGAATGGTTTCGATATCTGCATTGAAGTCTCGCTTCAGAGCACAAATCAGAACCATCGCCGAGACAGGCTTGCATCCAAGACGCGAGACAAGAGTCTCGAACTTGAACGGCTTGCCGTCTTTCAGCATCTCATAAACTTCAATCATCTTTCTGCTAGGATTAGACATAATAAAAAATCTCCAAATTAACAACGGACAAGAACATTATACTATAAACAATCGCAAAAGTAAACCAGCAAGAATTAACGAGTGCGAACAATCACTGCTCCACCGTTTTCTCGATCTCGATGCGTCGTCCACTTAAATCCAGTTTTCTTTTGCATCGAGTCGATGGCTGAAGACCATCGGTCAGTCCATCGACCAACATCAACACCCTTCGGCACAGGGAAGAAATATTCTTCACCACGCTTCATATCAGCAAGTTGACTGCGCTTGGTCTTGCGAACAGCCTTTGTGAGACCATTTCGTGTCACTGCTGCATGAACCTGCAAAACTGGACCACGATTCAACTCAAGCAACGAGCCAAAATACTCATCAACCTTACGCTCAAGAACTCGCTCAAGAGCAAGATCAAACTTCGACATAGACTTCATAACAAAATACCTCTATCAATTAAGAATTAACACAATCAAGTTGAGCCTGTTCACGCACAAGCCATTCGCGCAGACGAGTCCACCGCGCCTTCTTACCATCAGTCAGACTCTTGCGAGTCAGCACAGCATCGACACGAACAATCGCATCAGCATGAGTCGCAACACCAGTCGAGACCAGAGTCTTGATGTCACTGGCACTTGCCAGTGTAAGGGGATTAGCAGTAGTCATTAGACAGCACCTCGCTCGGTATTCAGAGCAGCAATTTCTTCAGGAGACCAGACCTTCACATCACTCGCCTTACGATAGTTCTTGCGAATCTGCTTCGGCGCATTCGCTCGCAGACGCAGATCAGCAAGACGCTGCTCCATCGCAGCAATCTTCGCTGCACGCTTCTGCTCACGAGCAACCTTTCGCTCCTCGCGTTCAGCGACACGAGCAGAACGATTTAGTGCCCGTTCAGCGGCAGCGTCGAGTCGAAGATTCTTCACCTTGACTCGCAGTTCCTTAACACGCTCAAGAGTGTCCTTGAGTTCCGACCGCGCATTGCCCAGAGCGGCTTGGGTTTGTGTTTTATTCACCATACAATTATTATCCTATATTCAAGAAGAAGAGACAAGAGAAAAAACTCTAGTCAAATCAACAACTTACGCTCGAGCCTTTAGAGCAGCGAGACGGACTTCCATCTTCGCGATTCGAGCAGCACGATTCTCGGCTCGTTTCTGAGCACGCAGAGCGCGCTGGTCTTCCTTCACGATTCGTGCAAACTTACGCTCATCCACAAGCACTTCTTGGTGCATCTTGATGTTCAGACGCGACTGCTTGATCGCGGCGCGAATCCGCATTTGGTCGTCACGCAGGTTACGAATAACGTCGCGCTCGATCTTAACCATCTCACGGCGCTGCTTTAAACTGATTCCCATTTTCTATTCCTTCCTTCTTTCGGGGTGGGGACCAATTTCCTCAACCCATAGAGATATTATCGCCGAAAACCCCTAAAAGAACAAGATTAAAAAAGTGAATAAAATCAATAACTTACGAGACCCCCGTAAAACCGAGCGAGAGGGCTGGAGAGGAGGGCTGTTTTAGGCTAGGGAAAGGGGAGGGGAGGGGGAGAAAACGACTCGAATAGCCTCAGAGAGGGGCAGTCCCCAAGAACACATTCTGAAATGCGCTCATGACATTCTTCGGAGTGTATGGTTCGACGATTTTCCGAAAGTCCTGTTTCGGTCGATCTCGAAAGTTCACGATCATATCGTAACACTCATTTTCATCATCTCCATTTTCACCATAAAGAGAATTATATCCAGAAAGCATCTGAACATGATTCCGATCAAACCCACCATCCCATGCAAGAACTGGTTTGTCGTGAAATAGAAATTCTGCAATTGCTGATCCGAATGATTCACCAAGATCTCGAGCATGTAACATCGCGTCACACGCATTAATAAAGTTGGAAATCAATTGTCGGTCGAAGATTGGATCAATGAATATTACATTCGGATGATTGATGAAATGTTCGGTGTTTAAAAACAAGAACACAATGTCATCGCGTTCGCTGACGATCTTTCGAATTGTGTCCTTTACAAATGGAATGTCGAATGTTTTAAATCCACCGTGTCTTCCAAAGACAAGTTTGTCATTTGGAATTCCAATTGCTTTGCGAACATCGAAGTTTGGTTGCGGAAGATCCACAACATATGGGACAAATGGGCAGATTGGTTGATTGTAACTTTTCGCAACACTCTCAGAAAGCCAATCAGAGATATATGCGTAAACATCTCCATGCGGATCGTAGTATTGAAAAACACAGTGCACTCCAAACCGCGTTGTGTTAACAATCGGTAATGGAATTTTAGTAGTCATGTTCACTTTCAGACCAGCACGTTGGCTGTAGCAGAAATCAAACTTCGATGCAATGTTGTTTAGATCAGACTCTGATTCATATTCCAGAGTTTGAAATTTAGATTTAAATTTATCAATAACTGCAGGAACAGAGCCAGTGTCTTTACCCGCTGGACCTTTGTTAGAATATGCAATTACGCTTTCGTTCCCGAGAATCTCTTGATTGTAATGGGCGTAATCATAAGTTGAATTTGTTGTTCCGCGATAGTTTAATTGTTCGCAGTGAAACAATATTCTCACAAATCTACCTTCTTCCCATTAAATGTAATGTTCCATTGCTGCTGCACAGATGTCTTAACAACATTTCTTGTTGATGGATCTGCGCCGAATTCTCTTTCAAAGACAGTTTTGCCTTTGTCTGGAGATTCATAAATCTTCACATTCTCTAACTTCAACTTCACTTTATTATCGTCGTTCATAACAACTCCAAAATGGTAGCGGGGGCAGGATTCGAACCTACGAAAACCAGATTATGAGTCTGGTGACTTGACCGCTAGTCTACCCCGCAGTTTTTTGTTGATCCTCTTTTTTCTTCTTTCCGAAGATGCGCTCCCAGTTATCATCAAACTGTTTGCGTGGGACACTCAATGGTCTTGGTTTACTTCCCTTTCCACCAGCACTCATGATGCCATTCTCCATACTCTAGAATTTTTAGGGATGCTTGCTTTTAGATATTCCATTTGATCAGCAAGCACTTTGCGATTCTTTAATAGAATTCTTTCATGTACAGTCGGAGCATAAGGCACATAGATCAAATGCATCTTTGCTTCTTCTGGTGTACGATCACCCTTGCGATGATTGCATGGACGACAAGCAGTGACGCAATTAGTCCACTGATTTGTTCCACCACGAGACTTTGGATGAACGTGGTCAATCGTCAACTGGCTTGTTGAAAACTCTTCTCCGCAATATGCGCAGATGTGCCAGTCGCGAGCATACAATGTCATACGATCAGCGAATTTAGTTTGCTGGCTGTAAAACTTATCACCGAGCAACGGACCATTTACGCCGATGATGCATGAGATGTCAATGCGTGACTGTTCTCCATGCTCATTGTGTCCACCAAGCATGGTTTTCATTTTCTCACCCAATTCCCAGAGAACCTTACCTTTGGCATAGTAGCACGATGCCATTTCGAAGTTCACCCAGTCTTTGGGCATCCCACCTTTATCTACAACTAATACTAAACTCATAATGTATTATTTATCTTCCACAATTTCAAGTTTATTAAAAAGATTTCCGTCACGCGCATCGTCGTTGATATAAGTTGCTTCAGTCAACAACCATAACTCGGCTCCATGCTCTGCAGCAAATGCGAGCAATGCTGATGAATCTTTAGGGAAACAAGATCCACCAAATCCATATTTTCCATCTGGTCCAGGAACACGCCAGTGTGTATGTCCAAGACGTTTATCCAACACTGCGATTTCGGCAATCTTACCATAGTCAACATCGACTTTATCGCACAATGCTTTAAATTCATTTGCAAAGATGACTTTTGTTGCCAAGAAGCAATTCGCAAGATACTTGAACAATTCAGCTTCCTTGGTTGTTCTCTGAATAACATGAGCAACGTTATCGACCTTTGTGTTGAATTCGTAATACAACATCGTTAATACAGTTGCGATACCAGGATCATCCGCACCAACAATAATCAATGGCTGACGACGGAAATCATTAATTGCATTTGCCTCTGTCAAGAACTCTGGATTGAATGCAATCGTCATTCCAAAACCCTCAGCCAAACGCTTAGTTGTTCCTGGAGTTACCGTTGACTTGATTACAATATATTTTTGTCGATCAATCTGAGCAATGTCATCGATTACAGATGAGACAATTGAAATATCGCACTCACCAGATTCTTTCATCGGAGTCGGAACACAGACGAAAATGATGTCAGATGTTTCTACAAACTTTCTAAAAGTTGCAACGTTGCGCTTTGCCTCATCTATATCCCAAACAAGGGTGTTGAATACATCCTTGAAGTTTTCATACATTGCGCCGCCAACAAATCCTTTGCCGACAATACCAACTGTGTAACTCATATCATATCTCCAATTTGGTGCCCAGAAGAGGACTCGAACCTCCAAGCCTTTCGGCAGTGGCTTCTAAGACCACCGTGTATACCATTCCACCATCTGGGCATAAAACAAATTTTGGCGGATCAGGTAGGATTCGAACCTACGGTTCCCGTGAAGGAACGACAGTTTTCAAGACTGTTGCGATCAACCGCTCTGCCACTGATCCAGTTATTTCCTCAAACTGTGTCGAGTTGGTTTCCCATTTTCATCGACACAAACAAAAACCATTTCATCAATATTTACAATAACCTTTTGTGTGACTAGATTGCGAACTTGTACTTCTAATGTAATACTAGAGTTACCCACACGCTTCAGCGCCACACCGATCTCAATAATGTCACCTTGAAATGCTGGCGCAATAAAGTTGATTGCTGAAATACTTTTCGTTACAACCTTATTGTGCCTAGTTTCAACACCAGCAAAAATTGCAGCCTCTTCGTCAACCCAAGCCAGCAAGCGACCACCAAACAGTGTTCCGCGAACGTTCAAGTCTTGAGGTTGAACCAATTTCCTTGTTAAGAATCTCATTTGTCACCAACTTGTTTATTATATTCTTTCTTGATAAAAATGTCAAGGGCATCAGCAAGTTTCTCTAAACGATAGTGTTGACATCCAGCAATCTTGATCAAGTAGAGTTTCGTTTCGTAAAGTGCAAACGAAAGAGTATTGTACTCAACACTCTTGGCTCTTGCTTTTGTTAACAGTTCTCTATATAGATTAGCACATTCGTATGCGTTGTGGGGAATACCAGAAGAGGAGGCTCCCTTATTCTCAATCGCATCACAAAGCATCTCTACATGCGGCTGAAGATCTTCAAATCTTAAATGTTTAGGTTTTTCGCTCATAAAAATAATTATAGTAAATCATCATACAATACCAAGTGAAACTCAATGCAAAGAACGTTGCACCGCCAGCCATTGTATACCATTGACCTAGAGTATACATGAAATAGATTCCAGAGACTTGCCCAAGATAGGTGATCAGTGGTGCAGCCCAATGTACACCGCGCACTTCTTTATCTCGCAACAACTTTCGAATATTGAGAATGTGAGAAGTGCAGGCGATAAAAGGGAAAATGCTATTGAATTGATCTAGTGTCATAATAAATTGGAGCGGATGAAGAGATTCGAACTCTCGACATCAACCTTGGCAAGGTTGCACTCTACCAACTGAGTTACATCCGCGTTTTAAATTAAACCACCTTTGCAGTGAGGCATCTTGTGCATATGCTTCCATATGCCTTTTCCACAACCTCTGCGTGAAGGTCACTAAACCACATTTCCCGCAGAGTTTGAGTATTGAAGTCGCCAAATTTGTATTCGAAATTGTAATCATTACAGCACAAGAAAACACTTCCTGCAGAATTCACATTAATCCATTCAGTTGTGCGATCACCCCAATTGGTGCAACCAACAACTCTTTGATTTGCTTGCAGTTTCCTTTGCATGTGTGGTTGATTTGAGATCAAATTAGAAATAGAACCAACTCTATCATACAATGCATCTTTACGAATAGTATACATTGGAAAGAGTTTCCTAGCAATTTGGAATTGTGTTTCGTGCTCGCCAGTTCTTGGATCTAGATTATAATCAAGCGAGTTAAAATCTGAACCTAAAGAAATATATCCACCATTAACAGGATTAGTATCAAGCCCATTGATGCCAATTGAAAGTTCACCTTTTAGATAACTCAATTGCTCACCAGCATATGTTAGATTGCCAATCATACGCTCAAACTGGTCTTCGGAGAATCCAGATCTTTTAGCCCAAAGTTCCTTTTCAAATGCAGGAACGTTCAATCCAACGTGAGTTACAACATCTGGATATTCTTTAATCAAATCAACTCGATTTTTGAGCAACGAAACTCCGTTACTTAAAACATAAGTTGTGAATTTATATTTTCTTAATAGATCTAAGAGTTTATCGAAATCTTTATACAACAACATCTCATTGTAATGAGATAGAGTGACTAGATTGAAGTTTGGATCGACAATCCCACTCAGAACATTTTTTTCTGCTGTTATGTCAGCGAATATCTTCTCAACCAGATCGAGAGAGATATTCCCAGCACCTTCTTCTGGTTGAGGGAAGTATTTTACAGGACAGAACCAGCATTTGGCATTACAGTAACCAAATGGATCGAGTTGCATCCTTTTAATTTTAGTTGCAGCAAATTTGGCTTTAATGGACATATATCACCGCAGATCCTCAGAACCAAATGAAATATTCACTCGTGGACCAATTGGCTTTGTATCATGCCACATTCCACGCGGAACATAAATTAATTCACCTGGTTCTAATACCTTTTCAAAATCTCTTTTTCGACCCTCAACCTTCCATTGAGTGCCACCTAGAATATTCCAACACCAAACATCCATTACATCGTTGTGTCGACCATATGTATGAGAAAGTGCAGATAAACTTATATAGCCAAGTGCAGTATAGTTCTGATTCTTTTTAAAAGAATTATAACTTTTTGAAATTTCTTTTAGGAAATCAAAAACAACAGGATGAATTCCTGCAGCCTGATGTATGACAATTGAATAATTGCTGAAGTGTTTGACAATTTCGTTGTCTCCAGTTTCAGACTGGATCTTCATTTCTCGATCGAATTCATCAAGAACATGATTCCACGTTGGAAGTGGAACGGGAACTACTCCAAAATGATAGTAGTCGCCATTATTTCTTGCATTGATGTAATTTGAATCATACAAGAAATTGCAATTCACGGAACTTTGCCCCATTTCCCAACAGGGCACTTTGTATTCGCCCATTGTGTTTTAAGTTTAAGAATACAACCACACTTTCTACAAACATTGAGTTTGTTGTGTTCGCATTTAGCACAAATCTGTAATCTTTCTTTCTGTTTTTCTTCATCAACTCTTAAATGATCGAACATTTAAAAACTCCGAAATTGGAGCGGTGTGCGAGAATCGAACTCGCTTAACCAGCTTGGAAGGCTGGGACACAACCAATATGCCAACACCGCATTTCTGGTGCCCATGGCGAGATTCGAACTCGCACTTTACTGATTTTAAGTCAGTTATCTCTGCCGATTGGATTACATGGGCTAATCTTTTTTCTACCACCTTTATGATTGAGTGATATTTTCTTTTTGTGCTCATCACTTTTCGGTTTACCTTTATTGCCTGATCCATTATCGTTGCCGATGGCAAGTTGTTTCCGAATTTCACGAGCACCTTCATATCCATATTTTTCTACCAATCTAGACCAACCAGATTTCCAAGTTCCATGTTGTTTTGCGTCAGCGACATTTTCTGCTCTTGTCCCCCAATATAGATGTTTAGGGTTAGAACATTTACCGTTACCGCAAGCATGACATAAATCTAATTTGTCTGGCAAATTTGTGCAGAGATATTCAGCAAGAACTCCTCTATGTACTGTAGAATTACCGCCCCTTTCGAGACAGGGTTCATCTAATTTTAGATGAACCGTTCTAACTTCTTTCGATTCTTTTATCCAATCTTCTACTTTAATCATTGCAGTTCTCTTTGGTATACACAATATTATTTATAATTTTGTGTTTTTTAAGAACCACAGTCGCAAATACTTATTCGCGATTCTTTATGTGTTCCATAATATCGTTATACACTTGCTGCTGTTTGTCTTCAACAAGATCCCAAATATGTTCGCACCAAATATCGAAATAAACTTGGCTCTGTTCTTCTTGATCAAGTTCGCGGAGTGATGGGACCATTTCATGCATCATCTCTTCGATCTCACCTTCTTCACCCCACTCACATCCATCAATCATACCATCTTTATTGTAGACATAAACACCAAAGAAGTTTGGCATTTCATCTTGATAAAAGACAGAGGCAACGAAATCAGGATCAACTTGTTTAATTTGTTCGAACAGCCACTCTAATCCTTGCTGTGGAAAACTCCAAGCAGAAATTGTAGTGAAGTAATCATCACCACGATCTTCAAAATGGCACCACTTCGGTCCGATATTTTCTAAATTCCAGTCATACTTATCTGTAATTTCTGGATCAAGACCGAAGATGTCACTGAACCACTCATAAATGACTGCTTTGTCAGGTCCAGTTCGAGTTCGAACGCGCGAGTATAGTTCTTGCAACTTTGCTTTACCAGCATCACTGAGTTTATCAAAATTAACATGAGTATTCACATGATTGGCCATAACAATCTCCAGTTATAAAATTGGTCGGACAGAGAGGATTCGAACCTCCGACCCTCTGCTCCCAAAGCAGATGCACTACCAGGCTGTGCTACTGTCCGATTGTTCATCTATTCTACTATATCTAGTCGCAAAAGTAAAGTGGTGGGACCACTTGGACTTGAACCAAGAATCAACAAATTATGAGTTTGCTGCATTAACCAATTATGCTATAGTCCCATATGGCGCGATCGGAGGGACTCGAACCCCCAACCTAGAGATTAGAAATCTCTTGCACTATCCGATTGTGCTACGACCGCAAAATTGGTGCGGGATGAGAGGGTCGAACTCCCGACATTCGCCGTGTAAAGGCGCTACTCTACCACTGAGTTAATCCCGCAAAAATGGTGGGACAAGTAGGACTTGAACCTACGACCTGACGCTTATCAAGCGTCTGCGCTAACCAACTGTGCCATTGTCCCGAAACTGGAGTTGCGGACTGGACTCGCACCAGCATAAAAGAGTTTTGCAGACTCTTGCATAACTTTTCTGCCACCGCAACATGGTAGCAATGGTCAGACTCGAACTGACGATAAACTCCGTATGAAGGAGGTGCATTAGCCACTATGCTACATTGCTGTCTTAAAATACTTGACCATTTGCCTCTTCAATAATTTTACCAATTCGCTTATAGCCTTTGATTGTAGGATGAACGCCATCAGGTGAAAGATGAGGAATGCGAATAGTCCAATCCTCAAACATCTCTGCTACATTCTCAACTGCTACTTGAATCTCTAAATTGTTCGCAGGCACGATCCAATAGACTTTATCAGCCTTTACTCGGTTTCGCAACTCAATCAGTTCATTGATTGTCTTGATGTTCTTATGGTCATTAGAACCCAAACTGATTGCTACAATTTTAGCAGCAAAGTCATTCTTATATTTCTTATTGAAATTGCGACTATTGATTCCAACTTGTGCGTGCACCTCACACTCTGGTTTTGCAGAATATGTGCCAACAGCAATACTATCGCCAAGAATTAGACAATCAATCATATTATTCTCCGATAAACTGGTGGGAAAGGAAGGATTCGAACCTACTCAGCCAATGGCGACAGATTTACAGTCTGTTGTGACTCTCCAACTTCACCGCTTGCCCACATAAACTAAAATGGCTGAGGAGCATGGATTCGAACCACGATAAGCAGGATCAAAACCTGCTGTCCTGCCGTTAGACGACTCCTCAATAAAAAGTGCTGGATGGGATAGTTGGGTTTGCTCACTCCAGGCATCCGATGAAGGCGACACATTACTGCTCGCCACATCCAGCGATCCTAAATTAGTTGCTTCCTCTTTGCGGCGGTTTTTGTCATCCCACCACAAACACTTATGTGGTATCCGCATCCCGACCAAAGAGGATTCACGCATTGCCAGCGCCAGTTCGGTTAGACTGGAACCACCCTACGGACATCACGCCGTTTCTCATCATCTGGGTAGACTAGCCATTGACTAGATGGCACGTAAGTTTGTTGCTTGCACTCTATGCTATCGCTCAACTGCTTTACAATTGATTACAGTTTATTGTGATAGTTACATAACGCACGATCTTGCCTCTGGGCTTGCAAGCAACAAATTTTGGTGGAGGATGAGAGAATCGAACTCTCAACTCTGCGATGCAAACGCAGCGTGTTCCCATTAGCACTAATCCCCCAAAACAGGCGTGGGCTACCATTTAAGGTTCGTTCTTATCTATGCCCCCACGCAACATAGAATGCATTCCGTTCTGCCTCATAAGTCAATCAGTGCTCCCGAAACGGAAAAGCCTCAACACTGATAGGATGAACTCGCAGAGTGCACCTGCAAGTCACCAAGATGGCTGGCGTGGTAGGGATCGAACCTACGACAGAGTGATTAACAGTCACTTGATCTACCGCTGATCTACACGCCAATAATCTAAAATGGTCCCGCGATACGGACTCGAACCGCAACCAACAGTTTTGGAGACTGCGATGCTACCAATTACACCATCACGGGATACTCACAATATGGTAGGACCAGAGGGAATCGAACCCTCGTCGAAGGATTAAAAGTCCTATGCTAGACCTTCCAGCTATGGTCCCAAAAAAACTGGTGGGTCTGCTGAGATTCGAACTCAGAACAACTGGGTAAGAGCCAGTTATGATACGCCATTTCACCACAAACCCATAATAAAATAAATTGGTGAACCCAAGGGAATTCGAATCCCTATTCCAGCCGTGAAAGGGCTGTGTCCTAACCGTTAGACGATGGGTCCGCAAATTGGTGCCCACAGAGAGATTTGAACTCCCGACCAACAGTTTACAAAACTGCTGCACTACCGCTGTGCTATATGGGCGAAATCTTTGACAACTGCCCCAACTCCCGCAGATGTCGGTGGCTTCCCACGCAAGAATATGCGCTTCGAAACCTTGCCCAGAAATTACAATTTTTAAACAGCAAGAGCAATCGCGAAGGACGCTCTATCTATCAACTCAATACAACCATTATACCGTTACAAGAGTCGAAAGTAAACTAAAAAAACTCTAATACAATCAATAACTTAGAAGATCGCTGTTTTCGGTGCGGGAGGGGAAATTCATAGGCACCTTGGGACTCAAGTCCTACCCCAAGAAGATGAGGGCGTCGCGAATCACGCAGGA
>Ga0315899_10001272_pt1 | contig 29026 bp, 34 predicted proteins | sample LakEriMetagenome_2_FD_203518 | JGI IMG/M metagenome (GOLD analysis project Ga0315899, IMG submission 203518) | Freshwater fungal communities from buoy surface, Lake Erie, Ohio, United States - Buoy 4 MA112 | ecosystem: Environmental > Aquatic > Freshwater > Lake | place: USA: Lake Erie, Ohio... | reverse complement strand
GACCTCTGCGCTCGGGTCCTGCAACACCGAATGCAGGGAACAGATGAGAAGCGATCGACCTACAAGGTCGATCGCTTTTTTTATTGCTATACCTAGACGACTCGAACTCCTGTCGCACTTCGAACGAGCTCGTCACAAACTGGGACAATCCCTCAACCGAAGCAACCTCCCACTTCCGCGTCGTGCCGCTTCTGGCGCAAACGACTCGCAAAAAGCAAAAAGGTTCAACGCGACAATCTCAACGATTTCTCAGGGATTTCCGCCTACACACCACCGCCACAACAAAATCTGAATTCTTTTTTCTGCAAAGACACTCCCTTCGGCACACTGTTCGCTCTTACCATCATGCATCAGGACAAGTGAACAGCTGACCAATGGGATCGAGCGCACGAGTCAAGAAAGACAATTTATTGCAGGAGTTGCAGAAATGTTTTCATCCGTTTTGTCCAAAGTAGCTGCTCGTTTCGTTCGTGATCAACGCGGAGCAACCATGCTCGAGTACGGCTTGCTCGTCGGACTCGTAGCCATCGCCGCTATCATCGCTGTGACCGCCATGGGTGGCGCATTGTCGAACATGTTCACCGATGCATCCAACGCTCTGTAATTCTGCAACGATCCGAACAGTCCAGAGGAAAGTGATCTGACCTCTGCGCTCGGGTCCTGCAACACCGAATGCAGGGAACAGATGAGAAGCGATCGACCTACAAGGTCGATCGCTTTTTTTTATTGCTATACCAAAATGGTTTTAGTTTCATGCCAATAACGTGACGCTGGACCTTCCCAAGCTGATGCTGGCGGAGCGAACGAATAGCTTGTGTATTTTCAAATCGATGATATGCAGATCCAGCTGATCATGCCCAATGAAATTCCAGATCAACCATCAGTGGAATACACTGCACGCTATGCCGGCGGCTCCTCAGGAGGAGAGAGCAACTTGCGCAGCAACCCCACAATCGTTAACCCAATCGCTAGCCCTAGCGTGGTGATCGCTATCGATCCAAGCAATGTGAAACTGGCAAGATAGACGATCTTGGCCGACAATTCGAGAAAGCCCCCCCGCGCAAGTCCATATAAAATCAAGTAAATACAGGCCAATCCGTTCGTTAAACAATACCAATAAACAACTGCTGGCAACCGCTCCGATGCCATCTCGCCACTTCGACAGCTTGCGACAAAACCGTAACCTAGTAACCATCCCTTGATCATCAACATCGTTACGTATACGAACTCTCCACCTTCGAGCATTGGACACCAAAAGGGAAAGACCACCCAAGCAACGACCGCTCCGCAAACGATCTCATCCCATCGATAGGGTTCGGATCCAAAAATATGCGGGCCGACAATTGTCGCTATCCCCATCACGGCTCCGACCACGAGCAACAAAACTCCGACTTGGGCCCCTAACAGCTCTTTCCAATTTTTACGCAAGTAAATCATGCTGCTATTCTCGGCGGGTTAGTGGTGCGAGGTCGCTCTCACTCCATCACTAGTTGCAGTCTACCAGATACCGGAGGCAATCAACGTAGCGATGCTCAGACGACTTGAGCTCCTGTCGCACTTCGAACGAGCTCGTCACAAACTGGGACAATCGCACAAACGAAGCATCCTCCCGCTCCCGATTTTTGCAACTTCCATCCCTCGCATTTCCCAACAAGCAAAAAGGCTCAACGCGAAAACCCATGATTTCTTAAGGATTTCGGCCTGCAGACAAAGACGGCAACAAAATCTGAATTCTTTTTCTGCAAAGACACTCCCTTCGGCACGCCCTTCGCTCTTACTTCCATGCATCAAGACAAGTGAACAGCTGACCATTGGGATCGAGCGCACGAGTCAAGAAAGACAATTTATTGCAGGAGTTGCAGAAATGTTTTCATCCGTTTTGTCCAAAGTAGCTGCTCGTTTCGTTCGTGATCAACGTGGAGCAACCATGCTCGAGTACGGCTTGCTCGTCGGACTCGTTGCCATCGCCGCTATCATCGCCGTGACCGCCATGGGTGGCGCATTGTCGAACATGTTCACCGATGCATCCAACGCTCTGTAATTCTGGAACGATCCGAACTGTCCAGAGGAACATCATGTGACCTCTGCGCTCGGGTCCTGCAACACCGAATGCAGGGAACAGATGGGAAGCGATCGACCTCCAAGGTCGATCGCTTTTTTTATTAGCACACTAAGAACGACTACGCGGACCTTCGTTCTCAATGAAGAAACAACGGTTACCTTCCGGGGTTATATCCCGAAAACATCGCCGCAACGATGGCTGGTTTATCATACACCGGTCCTGCAAACTCTTCGGTCAATCGCCCGTTCGATAAGACTACGAGTCGATCCGATATCTCGATTAACTCTTCAAGGTCACTGCTTACCACCAGCACACCCTTACCTTCAGAGGCAAGCTGACGAATCACGCGATAGACCATCTCGCGAGCAGCGCTATCGATACCGCGAGTTGGCTCGTCAAGTAAAAAAACCTTGCCGGATCGCTCAAGCCATTTCGCCAAGACAACCTTCTGCTGATTTCCGCCGCTTAGGCTCCCCACGGACTGCTCGCACGACTCACTGCGAATCCCCAGTTGCTCTATATACCGATTCGCAACATGCGACGCCCGTGCCGGTACGTAGTGGTGGAAGATACTTAACCAGCCTTGTACGAACTGAGGAAGCTGAATGTTCATCGCGATCGATTGATCGAGAAGCAGCCCGTCAGATTTTCGATCCTCACTGACCATGACAACCCCCGAACATACCGCTTCTCGAGGTGAACGAAACATCGCTCTGCTGCTCAAGCCTTGCTTTCCATCTGCCCCCGATGCCTCCTTCACCCAAACTGATCCGCTACGAGCTCGATCCGCACCAAAGATCAATCGCAACAACTCGGTCCTTCCGGATCCAACTAGCCCTGCGACTCCTAATACCTCCCCTCTACTCAAACTCAACGATACACTTCTGACCTTCGGCGGAGCATCAAGCTTCTCAACAACAAGCACTGGCTCGGTGCTTGGTTCCGAACCATCGATTTCAGAACCGGAGCATTTAGACGAGATACTTTGTTTTCCCTGGCTATGATGACACAAGTCCTCCGCAGCGGCAGTCATCTGCAACACCATCTCTTTTTGTGTCAGCTCACCTTGATTCCAAGTCCCAACTCTCTTGCCATCTCGCAAAATCGAAATCCGGTCCGCCAGCGACTCAACTTCCGCTAATCGATGGCTGACATACACGATTGCTGAGCCAGCTTCTTTCCATCGCTTTATCTTCTCGAACAATAGCTGGCTCTCTCTAACTGATAGGGCCGCAGTCGGCTCATCGAGAATCAACAGCTTTGGACTTCCCTTTGTATTCGCAATGATTTCAAGCATCTGCTGCTGCCCGATCCCCAACTCTGCAACCAAAGTATCCGGGGATATGCCATCCAACCCGAAATCAGCCAACAACCTTTCAGCACGGCGAGTGAGCTCTTTGCGATCTAAAACCCCTAGTCGATTTGGAAGCTCTTGTAGGAAGAGATTTTCCGCAACGCTCAAGGTCGAGATGAGGTTCAACTCTTGCTGAACCATCTGCACCCCTAATCGCTTCGCTTCTCGTCTTGTGGATGGCGAATAGGCAACGCCATCGAGTTGCATGGTGCCAGAAGTCGGACTTTGCATCCCGGCAATCATCCGACATAACGTACTTTTCCCGGCACCATTGGCGCCTAGTAACGCATGAAGTTGTCCTCGTTGGAACTCAATGCTCACCGCATCAACAGCACGGCTGGAAAACTCTTTCGTAAGTTCTTGGGTGCAAAACAACTTCTCTACAGCCTTACCTAATGCTAACCGGGGGAATGCAATCCGCGTTGAGTATTTGATTGAAAACTACTAGGGATTAGCAACCAGCTCGGCTTTGGTGATCAGATCTACAGGCGTCTGTCGATCTTCGGGTTTCGACTTGGGATCAGCGATAAGCTGCAATGCAACCTCAATTCCAAAGACGGCTAGCTGATCGCCGTGTTGATCGGCAGTAGCAAGCATTCGGCCTTCGCGGATCGCTTCCTGGGCTGCTGTGATGTTGTCGAAACCGACGACTTCGATCGAGTCCGATTTATTCGCCCCTTTTACCGCTGCAATCGCACCGAGCGCCATGGAATCGTTCGCTGCTAATATCGCTTTCAGATCGCTATGGGTGCTGATCATCGATGCTGCAACGGTATTCGCCTGGTTGGTCTCCCAATTGGCACTTTGACTATCGACAATCTCAATCCCCGCTTCCTTCATCGCTTGCTCAAAACCCAACCTCCGTTGCGTTCCATTGAAACTCGTTCGAATCCCTTCCAAAACTCCTACTCGATCCCCCGACTTTAACTTGGCAGCCAAAAACGCTCCCACTGTTTTAGCTCCGAGCAAATTGTCTGGGCCAACGAATGGAATCGATAACTTCTCGGCTTCCAGCACCTGAGCATCAAGCTTGTTGTCGATGTTGACCACCACAACCCCCGCTTGCTTCGCTCGCCGCAACACCGTAACTAATGCTTTCGAGTCCGCCGGCGCAATGACGATCGCCTGAACTCCCGAAGCCACCATTTCCTCGACAATGGCAGCCTGACGCGCCAAGTCCCGCTCGTCTTTGATGCCGTTGACAATCAACTCGTAATCACCCGCATGCGCAGCTTGGTGCTTCTTCGCCCCGTCCGCCATCGTAGAAAAGAATTCATTAGCCAGCGATTTCATCACCAAAGCAATTTTCGGTTTGCTTGATGATCTGCTTTCAGATCCTTTCGAAGCTGACTTGCTGGTCGCCGCAGAATCACGATTTGAATTGCAACCGCCGAGCACCGTGGCCAGCAGGAAAGCCCAGCAACACAGAGGCAATAGTCCGCTCACAGGGAATAGTCTTCGGATTTGGGAAAACGCTAAACGTTGGAAGGATTGCATGGTGTGCGTACGATGGATCTTAAGAGTGGAAGTCGGAAAGAATACGGAAATCAAATACTTCGAGTACGATCTATAGCATACCAAGTCGCGTTGGTCGGCTTAAGCTGCTGTTGCGTTTTTGAGAAAGCGTTTACATCGCAGCCCTACCGCTTGAGAATCGCTTGAACGTCCGCAGGGGTCGGTAGCGAAGGCTGCGCTCCACGGACCGTGACACTGTGGGCTGCCGCCGCTGCGGCATATCGGCAAGCTTCAACTAACGAACGATCTCTGGCTAACTCACCGACGAGAGCCCCGAGAAAGGCATCCCCAGCGGCTACCGTATCGACGGGCACCACGGAGAACGGTTCTATCCATCGAAACTCCCGCCGGCCATTTAGATCGCTTTGAGCGGCCATTGCCCCAAGACTCCCTAGGGTGATGACCACTCGACTCGCGCCGCGATCAAGGAGCTTTTCACCCGCCTGTTTCGCTTGGTCGACCGTTCGCGGTGGATCACATTGCAACAGCAAAGCAGTTTCAGTTTGATTCGGACAAAGTAGATCGACCTGAAAAAGAGATTCGGGAAACGCTCCGCCTACCGGGGCTGGATTGAGGATGACCCTCGTTCCGTGCTTTCGACATACCCGGACGAAATGCTCGACTGTAGCAATTGGGATTTCTAGCTGCGTCATCGCCCAGGTCGCCTCACGAATCGATGCTTCCGCCCGATCCACATCTTCAATTCCAAGTTTCCCGTTCGCCCCTGGAACAACCATGATCGAGTTTTCACCGGAATCATCTACCGAGACTACTGCCACGCCACTTGATCCAGCTTTGGTTGCGATGTGTTGCGTGTCAATGCATTCGTCATGCAACTGCCGCATCAACCAGGAACCAAAACCATCTTCTCCAACGCAGCCAATCATTCGCACGCGAGCACCAAGCCGAGCTGCCGCGACGGCTTGATTGGCTCCTTTACCACCCGGAACTTCGGAAAGTGCATGCGCGATAAGTGTCTCACCAGGAGCAGGGAGCTTAGGTGTTCTGACTACAAGATCCATATTGATCGAACCGCAAACGACTACCTTTGGGGTGGGATGATGCATATTGCCTTCGTTTCCATGAAGCCGGAGTGAGTAAAAGCCCGAAGCGGACGAACGTGACAACCTGTAACGATAAGTAAAAACACACAGGGCTCAACAGGCCTTCTGGATTAGCTACCCGAATGCAGCCACTGAGCGAAATATTATTTTTTAATTCGTCCATGATGAAGAGCATGCAGGCCACTAACCGCTGCGGTATACTCTCGTGGAGGAATCCCGCCCCGACGATGCTTCGTCGATTCCGACCGCATGTTTACTTAGTCACCCTCAACAACGTGGATTGGGTCGTCAATCTCCCGTGAATGCTGATTGACTTAGCATTCACGGCAAGTCTCCCACAACCACCAGAGTAATAGTTCGTTGGTTAACTCTAACCGCAAGCTACAACCGTCATGATAGCTCGATTGAAAGTTTTCTTCGGATTGAATCGGACCATCGATTATCCTCTCGATGATTCAGTGGACAACCTCATTGGTCAAGGAAAAGAGTGTCGAGTTCGAATCGAAAGCCAGAACATTGCTCGAGTACACGCAAAGCTACTTTATCGAGAGGGTTTGTGGTGGGCCTTTGCCTGCGATACCGGCACGGGTATTTGGGTCAACGGTTCGAAGACGGACTGCGCGGTGCTGCTCAACGGAACGAGACTTCGATTCGGAGATACCGAAGCTTGTTTCAATAACTCCTTAAAATCCACGGAGTTCCCAGACCTAGTATTCGGTCGCGGACTTGTCGATCAACGATTCGAGACACCCAAGAACAACGGAATATCCGACCTCGATAAAACACCTTCCACCTTGGAAATCGAAGGAGATTTCTCTGAGTTGCTTGGCACCAGCAATGCGATGCGCGAACTGAAAAGGAGGATCACTCGAATCGCCAAAACATCGGGTGGAATTCTAGTGCGTGGAGAAAGCGGGGTCGGAAAAGAACTCGTCTCGAAAGCAATTCATCGCAATTCACCTCGAGCCGCTAAACCGATGCTAAGCGTCAATTGCGCGGCAATCCCGAGCGAACTGATCGAAAGCCAACTATTCGGGCATGCCAAAGGTGCCTTTACCGGAGCAGATCGAGATCACATCGGGTACTTCCAGCAAGCAAATCATGGAACCTTGTTCCTCGATGAAGTCGGCGAACTCAACTTAGATGGTCAAGCAAAGCTTCTTCGGATTCTCGAAGGCCATCCGTTTCTTCCCGTCGGTGCTACTCGTGAAATCAAAGTCGATGTTCGGGTTGTTTCCGCAACGAATCGCGACCTAAGGGAATTCGTTGTTGCAAAGAAATTTCGGGAGGACCTGTACTACAGACTAAGCACCTTTGAAGTAGATATACCTCCTCTTCGTATGAGAGCTACCGACATTGAGTTGCTAGCGCAACATTACTTTGAGCAATTCCGATTACAGTATGATCGAGAACACCTTGGGATAAGCTCCGAAGCAATGGATGCATTGCGAGCTTACAGCTGGCCAGGGAACGTAAGGCAACTTCGAAATGTCATCGAAAGTGCGGTGGTCCTTGCAGACGGATTCTTGATCACTCCCAATGACCTATCTCTTCGCGACATCGGAACCTTAATTCAAACTCCAGGCCCTATCACTCGAATCGACAAGCCGCATTCAAACGATGCTATTGCTACTGATTTTGACATAGCCAGGCAGCCCGTAAACAACCCACCATACGATACGCTTGATGTCACCGTTTGGGAACAGCGATTGATTCAAGAAGCACTCTCTCGCACCAAGGGAAATATACCTGCGGCCGCAGAACTTTTAGGAATGGCCCGTGCAACACTTTATCGCAAACTTGAAAAAGGTCACCCCCCGGCGTTGCACCTACCCCACCCGTTCGATGCTTTGTCCAAAAAAGAGATTTAACACCACGCGAGCCCAGCCATCGTCTACAAACGAGACCGGAGAATCTCAAATCGGGACACCCAGCCCCTATGGCAGGGCACCCGAAAGCTTGCTTACTGTGAAAAACCTGGCCAGCTTCAATCAGCAGTAAAACTGCTCCAACAGCCTATTCCTATAATTTCATTGCCCTAGTTTGCATCCAACCGTTCGTCAAAAGAAATCCGATATCTTTTTCCCAAATAATCTCCTGAACGGTACGAACTTCGCACCTATAACATGAGGTATCGGGACAAGTGAATAGCTGACCAGTTGGTTCAAGCGCACAAGTCGGATAGATTTTTAGTTGCAGGAGTTGCAGACCATGTTCGCTTCAGTTTTGACCAAAGTAGTATCCCGCTTCGTTCGTGATCAACGCGGAGCAACCATGCTTGAGTACGGCTTGCTCGTAGGCCTCGTCGCCATCGCCGCTATCATCGCCGTTACTGCCCTGGGTAACGCGCTTGAGTCGCTGTTCAACGATGCAAGCAACGCGCTGTAAGACTGACCAGCCTGTGGCAGGGTAAAGAGCAATGCCCGCCGAAAGCCTGTTAGCTAATTCGAATATGCGGTGAAGCGACCGGCAGTTATTGTCGGTCGCTTTTTTTGTTAGAGCAAACGAAGTCTCGCTGTGATGAACTGCGAGATCGATGGTCAGCTGGCGCAAACCCAGCCCCCCCATTCCACGCGTCGAATCATTTTGTCCGCAAACGAGACCACTCGTCGCAAATCCGGACAGCAACGACACCCACATAGGGCGTTACGCAAATTCCCAAGCATGCAACGTAATAATACTCCATTAACATATCGCTTGATTTTCGTTGCTTAGCTCGCACGAAAAATCAAGTCAAAACAATTCCGAAGTCTTTTTTAAATACCCCCCCCAAATGGCACGCCCTTCGCACTTACCGGTCCGCATAGGGACAAGTGAACTGCTGACCAACCGGTTCGAGCGCACGAGTCAACAAGATTTTTAGTTGCAGGAGTTTCAGATCATGTTTGTTTCAGTTTTGACCAAAGTAGCCGCTCGTTTCGTCCGTGATCAACGTGGAGCTACCATGCTCGAGTACGGCTTGCTCGTCGGCCTTGTTGCTATCGCCGCCATCATCGCGGTGACCGCCATGGGTACCGCACTGTCGTCGATGTTCACCGACGCAAGCAACGCACTGTAAGACTCATGAGTCTTCAGCATGGTGAGCGGAGGCGATGAAAACCTCCCTTGCCAACTCGACCGATCTAACGAGCGATCGACCGCCGATGTCGATCGCTTTTTATTGACGCGTACCGTTACTGGCTTTCATTCATCTGTAAAAACTGCAAGGGCTTTCCTTGCTCAACACAAATTGCGTTTTACTGGATTTGGTGAAGTATGAGTCCACGAACTTGGTTGGTCTTGTTTTTTGCAGTTATGAGCGGCGCTTCTGCTATTATTGGGATTACACAGATGCGAGCAAACCAAGCCCAAAAAGAGGTTGCTACCGTCTACATGGCGAAAAAAGTAGTTGGTAGAGGTTACCAACTTCGCGAAGAAGACATCGAAGCACGACGCATCCCAAGCAACCTTGTTCACGAATCCATGGCAAGATCCGCAGAGGAAATCATCGGCAGAGTTGCCAAGTTATCCATCATCGAAGGGGAATTCGTTTTGAAAACGAAGTTGGCTGAAGCGGGTGTGAAAGCCGGCTTTGCAACCACCATCCCAAGCGGACTGCGAGCCAAAAGCATCACTGCGGTGACCGCTGCGGACCGCGTATCCGGCTTGCTTAACGTCGGAGACCACGTCGACGTTCTCCTGACCCGAGTTACCCGAAACGGCAGCAGCACAGAAGAGGGTATTACCGAGACGTTGGTGCAAAATGTCGAAGTCCTCGCTATCGACCGAACCGTCGAGAGCACCGCCGCTCGCCCAAGCACCGGAACGGCTGACAAGGGAGATTCAAAGCCCTCTTCGGTAACCCTGCTCGTTACGCCCCGAGATGCCTCGGTCCTTAGCCTTGGACAAAAAGAAGGTTCCCTCTCACTTTCCCTGCGAAGCCCTGAAGATCAAGGCATCGTTCAAGATACCGATTTGCTCGACTCCGAATTGCACGACGAAGCCGCATCGGTAAACTCTTATACAACAGACGATCCGAAGGTAATGCAAGAAGTATCCTGGATGCTCGCAAGTCTTTCGGCCCCCAACAGCCCACCTACCAAACACTCCGCGATCCGAACCCTTCGAGGTTCCTCCGCTGGCGTGGTTCCCATCCAAGTCCAGTCGAAGTAGCTAGTTAGTCTACAGATAGATCAGTAAGTCGATGAATTGGTTTAAAGCAAACGGAAAACCCCCGAAGAGTGATACGATAACCCCCAACCCAGACGCTTCCGCCAAGAACGCTGCACTTGAAGCGTCACAGGGGGCCGCCGCTCTACCGTCAGCAACCAGTACATCGACCGCTCCATCGAGCCTCGAAGATCCAACGGCATGGCTCAAGTCCTTGGAGCCGAAAGCAAATCCAAAGCTAGTAGCTCTCAAAAGACAATTGCACCAAAAGGTTATCACAGACCTGGACGTTGGTTCCATGGCTCGTTGGAACTCTGAAACCCTTCGACTCGAAGTCCGCAGGCAAACAGAGTTCATTTGCGCATCGGAAAACATCGAAGGATTGCAAATCAGTAGAGAGTCGCTGATCCAAGAAGTCCTTGATGAAGTCTTTGGTCTTGGACCACTAGAAGCTCTGCGCGCTGACCCGTTCGTCTCTGACATCATGATCAACGGGCCGAAAACCGTCTATGTTGAGCGACAAGGTCAAATGCTCAGAACACCCATCATTTTCCACAATGATGAACATCTCGTTCAAATCATCCAGCGGATCGTTGGAGATGTCGGACGGCGCATTGATGAAACCACTCCAATGGTCGATGCAAGACTTGCCGATGGTAGCCGCCTGAACGCTGTGATCTCGCCTCTGGCTCTCGATGGAGCCCTGGTTTCCATTCGGCGCTTCGGTTCGAAACCCCTGACCGCCGATCGCCTGATCGCAAATCAATCCGTTACTCCGGAGATGGTCCACTTGCTCTCGGCTTGCGTCAAGGCACGTATCAATATGCTCGTCTCAGGAGGTACAGGTAGCGGTAAAACCACGTTGCTCAATTGCCTCTCAGGGTACATCCCAGAATATGAACGGGTGGCCACCATCGAAGATGCCGCCGAACTTAGACTGCAACAACCTCACGTGGTCCGCATGGAAACACGCGTCGCCAACGTCGAGGGAAATGGCGCAGTCACCGCCCGTGACTTGGTGAAAAACGCCCTTCGAATGCGCCCCGATCGAATCATCATCGGAGAATGCCGTGGCCCCGAAGCCTTAGACATGCTGCAAGCGATGAATACCGGTCACGAAGGTAGCTTGACGACCATCCACGCAAATACTTCCCGCGATGCGGTAAGCCGACTTGAAATGATGGTCGGTATGGCCGGCTTTGACCTGCCCATCTGGGTTATCCGAAAACAAGTCGCTTCCGCTGTCCAGATGGTGGTACAAGTCAACCGACTCCCAGGTGGTGTTCGGAAAATTACCCGCATCTCCGAAATCACCGGCATGGAAGGGGATGTGCTGAGCATGCAAGACATTTTCGAATTCAAACAGATGGGGCTCAATCAAGATAAAGTGACCAAAGGACAGTTCTGGGCCACCGGCATTCGCCCTGTGCTACTGTCTCGATTAGAAGCATACGGTGTCGACGTTCCTGTCGAATTGTTTGAACGCCGAATGCTTATGGACTGCAAAGGAAGGGTATAAGCATGCTGTACTTCTTCGCCGGCTTGGCTTTTGTCGCGGGATTCGCACTTGTCGCAGGTCTAAACCTTATGCTCATCGAGCTGATGGAAGACCGAAAACGCCATTACACCGAAATCGCAAAAGAAGAGATGCGCCTCCGTAATGCCGAACGCGCACGGATGGAAATAGATGCAAAAGAAGCACAGCAGAAAGCTGTGAGTCAGATATCTAAATACATGGATAATCCAACCATGTGGGGCAAATGGAAACTTACCGTCGCTCAATCGGGTATCGTCGGCGTAAAACCGGAAACATTCGTCATCATCGCCGCCTGCTTGGTTGTCGTTAGCGGTACTGCCGTTGGACTGCTGAGCTCAAGCGCGTTGATCGGAATCGCTGTAGGATTAGCCACAGGCAGTATTCCATTTGTCTATGTAAACCAAAAACGAAACCAACGCCAGAAAAAACTCCTAAGCCAACTTCCCGACGCCTACGAAATGCTCTCGCGCGTCCTTCGATCCGGACAAACCGTCAGCCAAGCCATGCGAGCTATCGCCGATGAATTCACCTCGCCAATCGCAGAAGAATTCGCCTACTGCTGGGAACAACAAAACCTTGGACTCACCCCAGAAGCCTCCCTCAAAGAACTAGCCCGCCGAACAGGGGTACTCGAAGTCAAAATCTTTGTCGTCGCTCTGACAATCAACTCTTCAGCCGGTGGAAATCTTTCCAACCTGCTGAACAAACTCTCCCTGGTCATTCGCGATCGGGAACGGATGCGTCATAAAATCATGGCCTTGACCGCAGAAGGTCGAATGCAAGCCTACATGCTAATCGCCCTGCCTATCGGACTTGCAGTCATCCTAAGCGTCCTAAGCCCCACCTACCTGCGACCGCTCCTAGACTACAAGTTCTTGATCTTCGGTACCATCGCCTGGATGTTCGTCGGTTTTCTCTGGATGCAAAGCATTATCAACTTCGATCAATAACACCCCAAAAAACGCCTCCTCCCACATAGAATATCCATGCTCCTCAACCCGCTTGTATTGATCTTGATCGCCTCGGTCCTCGCACTCGGGACCGTCTATCTATTAACCGGAAGCAAAAAACAAGCCACTTCCGAATCGGAACAAGGAAGTTCCGGGACGACAACAGATTCTTTTCAAGCGAACATCAAAAAACGTGTTGAGAAAAATGCCAAAAATGACCGCCTGAGAGCTAGGCTTGTCCAAGCCGGATTCTACGGGCGACAGGCATCTGTCTGGCTTTCTGTCACCAAAGTCCTATCGCTACTAATCCCCTTTGCCGTCGCCCTGGCCGTTACCTACTTCACGACAATTCCCATCAAAACCACCGGAGCAGTTGCAGCCTTTACCGGAGTCTTTGGAATCATCGGCCCATCCTTCGTCCTAGATAATCTCAAGAAAAAACGGCAGCAATGCATTCGACGTGCGATACCCGATGCTCTCGATATCCTCGGGATCTGCCTCGAAGCCGGGGTTAGCTTGCCCGCGTCACTAGCTCGAGTCGCCCAAGAACTCGCGACCGCCCACCCCGAACTCGCGCTCGAACTCGCGATCGTCGACCGAGAAACCCGAATGGGACGCGGTGTAGGTGACTCCATGCGATCCTTCGCCGATCGCTTTGACCTTGAAGAACTCCGAAGCATGTCAACCGTAATCATCCAAGCGGAGCGTTATGGTTCAAGCCTTGCCGATGCATTGGAAGTCTTCGCTGCTTCCATGCGACAAAAACGGATGTACGCTGCCGAAACTTTGGCGCAACAAGCCGTTGCAAAAATCCTCATCCCAACCGTTATCTGTATCCTCCCGGCCCTCTTCGTTGTAACCATGGGACCGGCCGTCATCATGATCATCCGAGGACTTGCAGACCAATGAAAGCAACAGCATCACCAAATCCGTCGGCCTCCCGCATAACGCCCCCATCGCGTCGAATCCGAAAGTCCGCTCGCAAGAACTATCGCTTGAGTAAACAACGCACAGGGGCCGTCCTACTCGAATTCGCCGTGACTATCCCGGTGATGCTGATTCTAGCAATCGCAGTGCTCGATTTCTCACGACTCTCCTACTACCGCTTCCTCGTCGCAGACGCCTCAGGTGCCGCAAGCCGCTATGCTGCGTTCTATCCAGTCACCGATGTCAGCTACAACGTTTGGATGCAAAAACTCGATACAGTCGCCAGAAATACCGTAGAAGGATCCCCTTGGGCCTCCGCCAGCGACCTCATCGTCTATCCCGCCGAGCTCAATAAAGACACCCCCGGAGAAACTCGAGTCATCATAAAAATCGAATACGTCTACCACGCTACTATCCCCTGGCCAGGGTTACCAAGCGAAGCCACCGTGCGCAGTACAGTCCAAATCATGGGAGCGAAGTAATGCATCTCTCACCCTCTGAAGCACCTACAGTAAATACCTACCGAACAAAACGCTACACTCCACGCGGTGCGGTTTCCATGGAGTTCGGAATCGTCCTACCCATCTACGCATTGGTGATCATGTCAACCATCGCTGCCGGCGTGAGAATGCTACAAATCGAGCAGTACGCCGCCATGTGCAAATACCTTGGTCGACAAGCCATCGTTCATGGACAAGATGCCGAACGATTGGGCACCTGGGGTCCCGCATCCATGGCCGGCTCCTTCGGTGACGGCAGCGCCATCGGAGAACTTATGGCTAACAAGTACAATAACGGACTACCCATGGCTATCTACTACCGACTCAATTGGCCCGACGGTGGTAACGATGGTCGAAGCGGTCATCGAGTCGAAGTCATCATCGCTTCGGCACCTATCCCCGCTTCCTCCGACCCACTAGCTTCCACGTCGGTCGGAAGCGGAACAAGCGGTAATTCCGGACTATTCAATGTCACGACTCGCGTCATGATGACAGTCGCACACTGAATTGGAGAAGCGCTTTCTTCCAGCGATACTTTCATCCGAGTACTTTGCGTTGAGGTTCAATCATGAACAATTCTAAAAGCCCCACAAAGCGAATCAATCGCCCCCGTTGCTACACACCCAGACGCGGCGCGTATCTCCACATTTTCGCTGTGAGCCTTACTATTTTCGTCGGGATTCTCGCCATCCTATACGACATCGCGCAGCTAAACTACGCGTGGAGACGCTGCCAAAACGCTGCCGATGCCGCCGCATTAGCCGGCGGAGGTAAAATTGCCGACGGACTCCAAGAAGTTCCGGCAATGTCCAAGACCCTTGAATACTTAACCGTTTGGAATGCAACAGCCTCCACCGCCGACGATATCCACTCCCCACCAATCTCAGGAAAATATCTTGGAGTGGAAGGCTACGTAGAAGTCGTGGCAAAATGGAATGTAAAAACACTCTTCTTTCGACTCATGCCCTTCGGTAAATCAGAAATCGAGGTAAAGGCCAGAGCAGTTGCAGGCATCGAATCTTTCATGCCAGGCGACGGCGTGATCGCTCTTAACCCAGTCGTGCGCCCCGGATTGGTTATCAGCGGCACATCGAAACTGCTCGTACACGGTCGTATCGTCGTCAACTCCGAAGGTGGCGGCGTCGATGAATTCGGTAATCCCGTCAATAATGGCAACAATGGCGTCGCAATCTCTGGAGGGACGCCAAACTCCGATAAAGGTATCTATGCCATCATCGTCGACTGCGTCGGAGGTGTAGATAACCCCGCCGTGTTCAAACCCCTGACCCCCGATAAACCATCTCCACTGCACGCGAAAATGCCCCCCGAACCCGATCCATACGTCAATGTCGCCACACCGATGATCTCCAACGGGGTCGATCCAACTTTGCGAGGCTCAGTCACTGTCACCAACAACGGCACCTCTGGACTGACTCAAGATCCCGCCAAGCTAAACCGAATCGCTAAAGCTGGCGAAGTCATCGCCGGAGGACTCTACACCGCTACCGCCGGCGACGTCATCCTGCACCCAGGAGTTTATACAGGACTCTCTATCAATGGTGGCCGAGTCTATTTCGTCCCTGGAATCTATGTACTCGTTGCACAATCCGCAAATCAAAACATCTTGCGATTCAACGGTGGCACGGTGACAGCCGATGGTTTGATGTTCTACAACACCGGGAAAAACTACGATGTGACAACTGGTCTTCCCGACAAAACCGACCTTGGAATCACTCCCCCTGTTAGCCCCGCAACCTCCTTCGGCCGAGCCTCCTTCACCACATCCTTCAAAACAAGTCCCATCGACACCTCCGTGTACAATTACGCATCTCTCTACCCCGGCGCAAAAGCCGTATCGAGCGAATTCGATGGTATGATGTACTACCAACGCAGACATAACACACAAACTCTGCAAATCACCGGAAATAGCGCCGATACGACTCTCAGTGGTACTTTCTACGGGAAGTGGATGCCAATCCAAATCTCCGGTCAAGGCAAATACAATTCCCAATTCGTTGTCTCGACCTTTGCCGTAACCGGAAGTGGTAATATCGAAGTCACCGCAGGAAACAATACGCCTGTTGCTGCCGGCAAAGCCGTCGCACTCGTCGAATGATCTCCTCAACGATGTTCGAATCGCTCCTTGCTCCCGAGCACAAGCCTTGGATCCTAATCGCCCTGGTTCTGTTCGTAGCTCAGCGCGACCTGCGCCATTACAAAATTACTAACGTCTCCGTACTAGTAACACTCCTCGCGGGACTCGCTTGGAATACCTATTTCCTCCACCTACTAGGTCTTCAAGGCGGATTGCTCGGAATCCTTATCGGTGGAGGTATACTCCTACCTCTCTATGCTCTCGGTGGACTCACCGCCGGGGATGTGAAATGGCAAGCCGCCTTAGGAGCCTGGTACGGACCGAAAGCCATCATCGGAGTCTTTCTCGTCAGCGGAGTTATCCTCGGCTTAATTTCTCTGCTTTGGTTGATTCTTCCAAAGATTATTCACCGACCACCCACCCCAACAGCAACTCCGAATCAACCATCGAAAACCATCGATGAAATCTTCGACTCCTCTGATCGACGCTCACGACTAATTCCCTACGCTCTACCCGTCGGAGTCGGCGTTGTACTGATCGAATCGATCCGTCTCTTTTACGCAGCCTTCTAGCACAGACACCAAGCCTCGTTCGACCTTTGTCAACAAACGAGACCACTCGTCGCAAATCCGGACAACGACAACACCACAGATACAAATCTGTTTTCTTCTCAGGGATTCCAAGAGCTTCTGCTTTAAATATTTAAGGAGACTCCAATTACAAAACCAGATAATTTCCCAGGCTTTTACGAACACAGATACGCTCCGCAGAAAAAGCAAAAGAACTTTCTCGCGAATAACTCATCGAATGGCACGCCCTTCGCTCTTACTCTTCTGCATCGGGACAAGTGAACTGCTGACCAACCGGTTCGAGCGCACGAGTCAACAAGATTTTTAGTTGCAGGAGTTTCAGATTATGTTCGCTTCAGTTTTGACCAAAGTAGCCGCTCGTTTCGTCCGTGATCAACGTGGAGCTACCATGCTCGAGTACGGCTTGCTCGTCGGCCTTGTTGCTATCGCCGCCATCATCGCGGTGACCGCCATGGGTACCGCACTGTCGTCGATGTTCACCGACGCAAGCAACGCACTGTAAGACTCATGAGTCTTCAGCATGGTGAGCGGAGGCGATGAAAACCTCCCTTGCCAACTCGACCGATCTAACGAGCGATCGACCGCCGATGTCGATCGCTTTTTATTGACGCGTACCGTTACTGGCTTTCATTCATCTGTAAAAACTGCAAGGGCTTTCCTTGCTCAACACAAATTGCGTTTTACTGGATTTGGTGAAGTATGAGTCCACGAACTTGGTTGGTCTTGTTTTTTGCAGTTATGAGCGGCGCTTCTGCTATTATTGGGATTACACAGATGCGAGCAAACCAAGCCCAAAAAGAGGTTGCTACCGTCTACATGGCGAAAAAAGTAGTTGGTAGAGGTTACCAACTTCGCGAAGAAGACATCGAAGCACGACGCATCCCAAGCAACCTTGTTCACGAATCCATGGCAAGATCCGCAGACGAAATCATCGGCAGAGTTGCCAAGTTATCCATCATCGAAGGGGAATTCGTTTTGAAAACGAAGTTGGCTGAAGCGGGTGTGAAAGCCGGCTTTGCTACCACCATCCCAAGCGGACTGCGCGCCAAAAGCATCACCGCGGTAACCGCTGCAGACCGCGTCTCGGGTTTGCTAAACGTCGGAGACCACGTCGACGTCCTCCTGACCCGAGTAACCCGTAACGGCAGTAGCTCCGAAGAGGGTGTTACCGAGACGTTGGTGCAAAATGTCGAAGTCCTCGCTATCGATCGAACCGTCGAAAGCACCGCCGCTCGTCCAGCAACCGGAACCGCTGACAAGGGAGATTCAAAACCTTCTTCAGTAACCCTGCTCGTTACGCCTCGCGATGCCTCGGTCCTTAGCCTTGGACAAAAAGAAGGTACCCTCTCACTTTCCCTGCGAAGCCCTGAAGATCAAGGCATCGTTCAAGATACCGATTTGCTCGACTCCGAATTGCACGAAGATACCGCATCGCCAAACTCTTCTTTCGCGGAGACAAAGGCATCCCAGACTTCACGAGATTTCCAGCCCGCCGATGGAAGCCAATATGGCTCGGAATCCCAGTATGGAGCCATCGACGACAGCAATTCCAACGGCTCAACCGAATCGAATCTTTCAGACATGGATGACCCAAGAGTTCTCCAAGAAATTGCTTGGATGCTCTCGAGTCTCTCTGACCCCAACAGCCCAACTACGAAGTACTCTGCAATCCGAACCATTCGAGGTTCATCCGTCAGCGTAGTTCCCATCCAAATCAGATCAAGGTAACCACTTAGCCTACAGATGGGCAACACAAAGCTCGTTCAACCTTAGTTTACTTTACGGGTGTTGTGTATGCCGTCTGCAACACCTTCTGAGTGCGCTTCGCAGCCGCAGACCCCTGGTCTCCTTGTGCAGCATGCTCGATCCAATACGAAGCTGACTGAACGTCCCCTTCCAACAAAACAACATGCCCGATGTTTGCCCAAGCTTGTTGCGGAGTGCATCCAGATCGGACAAAACTCTCGACCGCACCCTCCCATTGCTTCTCGCGTGCTAGAAGCAATCCCTTAATCCCATGAAATCTCTCGTAACTCGGGGAACGATGCAATCCCTCGTCAACCAATTCGTTGGCGTGCAAATCTTGAGCATTGAGATAATTCCAATAAGCATAGTCCGCTAAGACATCATCGTCCTTCGGAGCCAATCGACGAGCCTCTTCAAAATGCTCCTGTGCCTGCTTCGTCGCCGATAGCCGACTTGAAATCAGCGCTAGGCGATGATGCGCCAAGCCACTTTTTTTGTCGAGAACTAACACCTCTTGATAACGCTTGATAGCGTCTCGGTATTCCTGGTTCGCCTCATGTCGCTCGGCGGCCGCAATCGCTAAGTCAATCTGAGCTTGTCGGGTGTTGGGCTTGGTTGGAGCCCCTCCCAAACCGCTCCCAGAGAACTTCTCGGTGAACTTCTCGGTAGACTTCTCACGGCCTTGCGGTCGAAGTGTATTCTTCGAGAAATCTAACGGCTTCCACGCCGCACACCCTCCGGCTGCAAATACCGTACTGATCATCCCGCCGAGAGCAAGTACTTGAATTCTACCGAACATGCAACCGTCCCCTTTGTAGAGCCTTCACCACAATGCCGTGTTCACATTGCCGTGTTCACAATACCTTGTTCACAATGCCGTAGCCCCGCCATAAGCGATCTTTGTACGACAACCCTAACGCATACCCGCGCTACCACCCGAGGCTCCTAAACTAGGCAATCCACCCATACTAGATCCCATCGCTCCACCACCAGTCCCCGAGGGAACCGAAGCATTTCCCGATCCGAGAATTCCCTTTTGATACCGCCGAATCGCTTCAGTAGCTTGAATTCCCATCGGCTTCGCAATCAATAGAATTCCATCGCTTGTGATCCCTGCCCCAACAATCAAAGGGTGCTCGACTAACCAAGCGACTCGAAGCTGATCGAGTTCCGGTCGCGACGATCGCTCGATCCGCAACGCCGACCCATAAGATTGACTGACACAAATCGCTTTCTCAAGCCGCTCAAGCCCACGGGGGGTAAGCATCTGCGATTGCGACGAATCCTCAGGATAGAAATCCAAACGATACAGCGTGGCTCGCTCGATCGCTCCGTCGCGAATGTTGCTCGCAAACGCTGCCCGATTCGATGACCCATACATGTTGCGTTGGAAATTCTCCGGATACCCCCAATGGCTCGCCTGCATGCTCCGCTTCCATCGCTCGACCACCGAAGCCCCTTCGCATTCTCCGTTCCGACAGTCCATCATCCGCACTGGATTACCATACGTGTTTGGATACGCCGGGTAATCCGACATTTTCACAACGCACTCGCCAGAACTCTTGCAATGTGGACACACCCCCGACTCCTGCAATGCTTGCGCATTACAGACTTCGTTTAAGCTCATGCACAACATGGCCTTAAACAAATAACCGGCGATTCGATTCCAACGAATTGTACTACGCATTGAATTTACCTCGAGAATCCCACCGGCCCATGAAGGCACTGGCGTTCAAGTTTCAATCGATCCACGCAATTCCATGGATCTTCCCAAGACTGTACCGTATTGAACGATCGACCCGTCTTACCTTCAATTCGACCCAAAAGATAAAACTCAAGGTCGTTCGGCTCGACAATATCCTGCCCAGGTAAAGAGAACTGCTCGCAGTTCGGAGAAGCTGCCACGAAAAACGGTGTTACCAAGACCAAGAGTTCTTTCTCGACTCGCTGATGCGTCGTGTTGCTAAAGAAAGGACCTAAGTAAGGCAAATCACCAAGACCTGGAATGCGCGTCGTCTGCGCATCCATCGCAACCTCTAGTAGCCCCGCTAAAGCCAAGGTCTCTCCTTCACGCATCTCCACCGTCGTATTGACCCGACGTGTGTTGATCCCAGGCGTTGGTATCCCACCAGGAACAAGCGTCGTTCCTAATGACTCATCGATCGTGCTAACCTCCGGTGCGACATTCAACCGAATCGTCTCGTCATCGATGATCGTAGGTGTGAAACTTAATTGCACCCCGAAATCCTTGTACTGAATCGATACTTGACCGCCCAAACCATTGACCACCGGAACGGGGAACTGACCACCCGCCAGAAAACTCGCTTCATGACCACTCATCGCCACAAGGTTTGGCTCGGCAAGGATCGATAACAACGAGTTCTTACGAAGAATCCGAAGCAACACATCGAAGTTTGCGCTGGGGAAAATTCCAAAGGCCGTCCCATTCGATCCCATCAAATTGCCTGTTCCAGCAGAGGATAACCCCGACCCATTCGTCGTCCCTTGTGCAGTGACAATGTTACCGCTGATGTTCGTTCCACCCACGTTGCCATTGCTCGAAGCAAAAATCCAGTCGGCCCCCACTTCGCGCATCCCCGTACGATTCAGCTCCGCCACGCGGACTTGTAACATGATCTGCTGCACGCCGGGTATGTAAAGCAAATTGATAATGCTCCCCTGACCACCTTGGGATGCGGCCGACGAACGATTTCCAACCTCAAATCCAGCATCTCCATCACCGCCTCCCTGCGCTCCGCTGTTGGACATCGCAGGATCACCCGACGACTGATCGCCCAATCCCTGATTACCCGGGGCCTGAGCGCCACCACTCGAGGATCGATCCTCGATGGCTTGCATACCCGCCGTGTCCCCACCTTTGCCTGCCGATGGAGTTCTACCCCCACGGTTCGAATTCCCGTTTCGCGATAGCCAGGACTCCGCAATCGCCTCAATCTGCGCCGCAACCACCGCCGAGCGAACCTGCCCCTCAAGCAAAATATTCTCTCGCAACTGCGAGACCCTCACCGATGCATCAGGAAATCGCTGCTGAATCTCCGCTTTGAGCAAATCCAAATCGTGCTTTACCAGCACTTGAAAGGTCAGAATCGTGTCATCGCCAAGCACCACGCTCAAATCGGTCAACCCCGCCCGTTTGCCCAGCAACCGCAGCATGCGCGGGTTAGGCAAAACTTCAAAGTCTGCCACGGTCGGATCTCCGACCGCAACCACTCCAACCGACTTCCCATCCGAAATCGGCTTCTTCAATGTCATCGTGCGAGCTTGCCCCACATACAATTCGAAAACGGCATCCACATTCGAGAGCGGACTGACGAAGTCCATCACCGAACCACCCGATGCCGGCAACTTTTCCTCCCCCCGCTCAAAGATTCCCATCGGCCGCGGAGGTTCAACGGGAACCTTCCCCGCGTCTTGGGCCAAGACGTGCTGATTGCCGAACAAACCGGAAATCGCCGTGATCGCCGAAAGGCAAATCAATCCCGCGAATCGGAAGCGTTCGATTTCGCCGCGATAAATACAAGTAACTGTTGCAAGGCTCAAGTTAGGGATCATGCGATCCACCCCCCAAAAAACGTTACCACTCGCACATACGATACAATCGTCGCAATCCGTTTTGGTGTCGTCTTGGGAACACTGTCAACTTTAGATGCACTTCTCTGATCCTTTAGAAACCATTTAAAATTCCCAATCGCGCCATTTCCCCCAATTAGGTGTAACCACTCATGTTCCACCCCTTTTTCCGCCGCCCCCCTTCAAATCAATGCATAGAGCGGTACAATCAAGACCGTACACGCGTCCGTGGCGCAATTGGATAGCGCATCGGTCTTCGGAACCGAGGGTTGAAGGTTCGAATCCTTCCGGGCGTACTCGTTTCATCCTGCGAACTTTAGGCAACACGCCAGTTCGCGGATGGAGAGGGTTTCTGTCGCGACGCTTCGTTCGCTCAATTCCCCAATGTTTTGGGCGCCTTTGATTTTCTGGCTCTTGCTTACCGCGCTCTCGCATTTCTTACCGCGAGCCAATTTTCCGAATGTTGCTTCCGTCAAAACGGAATTTTCTCCGGCGAACTATCGCGATCTCGCTTTTGTAAGTGGTTGCTTGTTAGAACGCCGATTGCTTCCGCCCCACCGAAACCGACCACAAACGACCCGATCGCAGGGTTAACAGCGGGGCAGATACCGGAGATTAAGGCCATATAGAGCGGCTGGGAAACTGCCCGTTCGGTTGAGCTCGAATCATTTGGCTACGATTGGTACAGTGAAATGGTTTAACACCAGCAAACGGTGACGGCGGAGCAGACAATCGAGCCGGTTGCAGTTCTGCCACGTAAAGAACGTCCGAAGACTCTCAAATGCAGGTCTAGAATGTCGACAACCGAAGCCGCATCGAAAGTCTTTGAAGAGATCGCTCAACTGTTTGGTTCCGGCCCGACCGATGAGCAGATTTTGAATTTTCGGCCGTCTGCCGACGTCGCCCAACGAGCTTCGCAGCTTCTGTCGTTGAACCGGACCGGCCAAGTGGATGACGACCTTAAGCACGAACTGGACCAGTACGAGCAAGCTGAACTTTTGATGCGCATGGTGAAGGCCCGGATACATGTACGGCAAGGAAGCTAGGTGGGGAAGAGCGAATATGTGCCTGCAGAACTGCGATGGCTGCTTCGTGAACGCGCCGGTCATGGATGTGAATATTGCCTTCTTCATGAAGACGATGCCTTCTTGCCACATGAGCCAGACCATATCATCGCTGTAAAGCATCGCAGCGAAACAAACGAAGGAAATTTGGCTTGGACCTGTTTCGTCTGCAATCGCGGTAAAGGGAGCGACCTTGCTTCGGTAGACGAGACAACGAGAGAGATCGTAAGGCTCTTTCATCCCAGGACCGATTTATGGGACGAGCACTTGGAGTTGATGAAAGACGGATCCCTTTTGGCCAAGACGGCTATCGTCGCCACTGACGAAGGCCGACTGAGTTTCCAATGTCAGCCACCTGATCGGTTCCGTGAAGAACGCGAAGATGGGACTCAAGGCTACATGAAATCGCCTTGGATTTCCGTTCAAATCGAAATGAACGAAACCGAGGAAACGGCCCAGATTGTCTTAGAGGGGGATGACTTGGACGACGGGGAAAACCCAGGACGCCAGGTGTGGAGGGCACCTGTCTACAAACGGGGCAACGAAACTCTGATCATGAACTTTGAAGCGAAAGATATTGATCTTTGGGACGGTGGGATTTGGTTCTGTCGAGTTGTCGATTAACGTTACCATGGTCGGGACTTGTACCCAACGGATTAAACGCCATCAAAGGCGCACTAGCCACCGCTGCCAAGCGGTGGGGAATTACGGAAGCACGTCCACTGTGTGGCGACGATGAGAACGACAGCGCGCTTCTTGATGTTGAGCTTTTGTCAGAATAGCCTTAGCCTGCCATTTTCAATGCGAAACATTGAAGAGAGTTTTTTCGCGGAGACCCATAAGCCATGAAATTCACTATTCGAGCCTTGATCGTTTTGACTTTATTGGTCGCTTTGTCCGCGCATGCATTTCTGCAGTGGAGGCGAATCATCCGCGTTAAGGCAGATATCGTTTCGGTCAAAACGGAAATCAATCGGTTGAACTTTGACGCCGAGTACGTGGCTTCCCATACGCAGGTCTGTGAACTCGCGATCGCAAACAACCCGCTGCCTTCGCCGTACTTTCTCGCTGCGAAACGGCGGCATGAGGAAATGGCTGTTACATCGCAGGGGAATGCAAAGTGAGCAACGCTACATCGACGAAAAGTGTTGGGTTGATGTGGATGGTAGCGATCGCTGCCTGTATCGCTGTTGCTGGGTACGGTTCTATTCTAAGTGCGCAAGCGGTCAGGCTGGAACGAGAGCACGACATGCTTCAGGCTGAGTTGCGAGATAAGCAACAACGCAAACAGCGGCTTGGTGAATTGGTGACTCAGGCTCGAGCGATTCAGTCGCAGCAGTCAGCAGAGATGACTGAGCTGAGGAAACTGCAAAAGCGAGTCACAACGAAAGACCAGTTTCTCGTGACTAGCGGCGACAAGATCGTCCGGCAATTAGCCGTTTATGCTCCCTCCAGTGAACGCAGAATGATCCTTTATGTACCTGCAGGTAACCATCGCTTGGTTTATGCCAACAAGGAGGTTTTGGGGACGCCCAGCGAGACTTACAGCGCGCTGGCGAACTGGGGAAACGATCATCGTCAAATTCAAGATACGACAGAGATTCCCTTGATGGGAGAAACTGTCTATGAGTTGCGGACAGTTGTAAAGAAAGGGACGGACAGTTCCATAGGTATTCAACTGATCGGCCCAGGAGACAAAGCGGTTCACGAAGACTCTTTTCCATTGAGTCATGTTGCGTTCCAAGGCTTGAACAACTGGCAAAACGACTCGGAAATATTCGCTACTTATCCGAATGAAATCAGATCGGCTGGCGATGCCAAAACGCACGTCGATGCGAAAAAATCGGCTCCTGTAACGCCGCTGCTGACGTTCACACTGGATCACCTTGGCGGCAAAGATCAAGACAGCAAAGGACGGGTTAAAATGCGATTCTGGATCGACTCCGATTCGCCGCCTTGCATGTCGGACATCAGCGTCGCAGTAAGTTACGACTTTCTATCCAGTAACTTGCGTCACGCTCCACAGGTCACGAAGAGCCAAGCCATCACCAAGGCATTCAAATCCTACGACGGTTCCAGTCGTTATTACTTTGCAGAAGGGTACTTCGATGGCGCGGTCATCCCTTTGTTTAACGACAAGCCGTTAGGCGACGAGCAATAGCTGATCAGTCGCCTGCGGCTCGGCGTTAACCAAATTAAATTCCGAGGCATTCGCAAGTATTGAATTCAGTTGACGTTGATTGCGATCAGAGAAGGATTTATTGAAATGAACAGATACGATGACGGCAAACTCGCTGGCCAGAGGGCGATTGCACTGTTTGAAGACCTTGGGGCGGAAGCGGAGCTTAAGCATGTACTTGCGATGGGAGTACCGTCGATCGAAGAAGTCGAATCCACGCTTCAGCAAGTCTGGGCTCGTTCTTCCTCCGGCGTGCCCGAAGAAAGGTTCGTGGGCTTCCTCTCACAATTGCTTCGCGGGCGATCCTGTACCGACCTGCTGAATATCTGGAGTCTGCAGCAGATATTGGACGATCACGCGGGAGTTGCACCGATGTGCAATATCCCGAGCGAATCAGGGTTATTTGCCTTCGCGGACTGGACAGGAGAATCGGACGGCGATTGCTGGTGTTATGACATCCCGTACTGCTGTATTCGGTGCATTCCTGTTGGCTCGGGATACGCCGATGCAAACCAATCGAGGCTTGCATCGTATGGCGTCTTTCCCAGCTTGCATCATTTCGCTGCCTATCTACGGTGCACGGCTGAATTGAGAAATTGGATCGTACCACCAACGCTCGAACCGTAATTAAAGAGAAAGTCTTCACGAACACCGTTGCCACCGGCGTACTCGTCTCATCCTGCGAACTTTAGGCTACCCGCCAGTTCGCAGAGTGAGAGGTTTTCTTTCGCAACGCATCAATCGCTGAAATCCCCAATGTTTTGGGAGTCTTTGATTTTCGGGCTCATGCTTACCGCGCTCTCGCATTTCTTACCGCGAGCCAATTTTCCGAATGTTGCTTCCGCCTGAACGGTATTTTCACTATCGCGCTCTCTAGTTGATAAGCAGTTACTTGTTACAACACCGATTGCTTCAGACCCACCGAACCGGACCTCAAACGAACCGACCGCCGGGTTAACAGCGGGGGGCCAGAATCGAATCTGGCCGTCAACGTTCAGAAGGAGAATCACTCGTCCGATTGAGGCGCTCAAACAAAGGGGCAGCCGGCTCAACTCGGCGGATGCTTGCCAACGATGATCCAGAGCGATCGCACCTCAACCAATTGCGGTCGATTCATACGCAGCAAGTTGACTGTAGCAATTCCAATTTCAGTCAGACCAACAATCACTAAAGTGTTCACCGACCAATCAAAGTGCTCAAGCCAGTTATCCCGATGAGGGTGGAACAACCGTGCCTCGGCTCCCTCATCAGTGAACCCAATGACTCGATTTGCAATAGGCACAGCGCTGCAGGAAATGACTACGAATGCGCCGTCTTAGCTCAGCAGGAATGTAGACGCTCAAAGCAATTCCTAATTCTTGATTGGATGCAGCGTAGCAGCCGCTCGAGCTTTCACGAGATTGAGTTCGTCAACTTGCGTCAGCAGAAGGTCGAGTTCGTTCGTTTCTTCGACAGATAGCGTCCCCTCGACATTCTTCGCCAGAAGATCGTCCAGTCGTGACTGGTTCTTAGGGGCCAATGCCATATTGGCTAATGCCGTCAATCCCTCGGTGGTAACCATTAGGCTTACTTCATTTGGCATTTGATATATCTCCTTTTGCGAGCGTGATTGTCTAAGTATACGAATTAACGGAACGTGATTCCACACGAAAACAGGTGCCAACCGCATCCGATCGATGAAAACATCCAGTTACTCGACCACTTCACAAGGGGAATTGACCATTTTCAGTGCCCGCCACATCTTTCGCTGTTTGTCCCAATCGAGTGTTTTAGCTATCGGACGGAGGTCGGCTTCTTTGATCGAATCGCGGCCTTGGGTGGTTCTAGGCATGAAGAGGATTTCCTCTTGGATGTCGGGGGCGAGGTTGTCTAGCCACATGATCTGCGTCATTCGTGTCGTCGAGATCTGGCCGAAGTGGGCTAGCTCTGATTGGTTAATGATGGCTCCCGTTTGAACCGAAGTGTAGAGCGGATAGCGGATACACAGGCACAAAAAAGTTAAGGTTCAAGCTCGTCTCTTACGGTAGGTGGGAAGGGTTCGCGCCGTCTATTGGCAATCCGAGCGTGACGTATCTGGGGATGAATCTCAACAGGTTTCCCTACTTGAAGGGTTACGCTGTGCTGTAGAAGATCCGCGCGATCCAGCCGAAGGGCAAGCAGGTCCTGTCGCTGTTCTGATCCCAGGAGATGTATGGCCCGATTATCTCTAGCCAACAGCCAAATGGTAGTCACCTTCTAGCAGCGTCGACAACGGACGGACAGAACTCGCTTCTACCGGAGAGTCCCCACGAAAACCGTTGCTTCGGGCGTACTCGTCTCATCCTGCGAACTTTTGGCAGCACGCCAGTTCGCACAGTGAGAGGTTGTCTTTCGCGGTCACTCGTTCGCTGAAATCCCCGATGTTTTGGGCGTTTTTGATTTTACGGGCCCAGCTTGCCGCGTTCTCTAGTTGATAAGCAGTTGATTGTTACAACGCCGATCGCTTCCGACCCACCGAACCAAACCTCAAACGAACCGACCGCCGGTTTACGCCGCATTACGATCCGGAAGAATGAACCGAGACCGCCTTTGTCGTTTATAATTCGATGTACGGATCGGATCTGGGATTTCTTAGGAAGACGCCATATGTCAACTGTCCCCAAGCATTACATAACCCCTGAAGAATATTTGCACCGCGAGAAAAAGGCCGAGTTTCGGTCCGAGTACTTTCGTGGCGAGATGTTTGCCATGGCGGGTGCGTCGGCCAATCACAACTTGATTGTCGGAAATTGCATTCAGACACTTGGTCAACAACTCAAGAAGAAGCCGTGCCGAGTCTATCCGAGCAACTTGAAGCTTCGCATTGAATCGACGGGCTTGTACACTTACCCGGATCTGTCTGTTGTGTGCGGCGAACCTCAGCTTGAATCCGATAGTGGCGAAGTTCTGCTGAACCCAGTAGTGCTTGTCGAAGTCCTATCGGATTCCACCGAGGCATACGATCGAGGAAAGAAGTTCGAACATTACCGAACCATCCCTAGCTTGAAGCATTACGTCTTAATTGCCCAAGACCGACACTCGATCGATTGCTTTACGAGATCCGCCGACGGCAGTTGGAATTTGACGAGTTGCCAAGGACTCGACGGAAAGATCAAGTTGGAGGCGCTAGACAGCGAACTGGTCGGAGCCGAAGTCTATGACAAGGTAGTCTTTGCAAGTTAGAAAAGCTCAACGCGTTAACCTTACGGTATCATCCCAACGCAGCTTGAGGACTTCCGAAGAACAGCGTAGAGTGCTGGAGTCGTTTTAGCCAGCTTGCGTTTCCAGAGGTATAACGAACCGACCGAGCAATCGATCGACTGGCAGAACTGAGCAACGGACAAGTTGGAGTTTTCGAATTGAGCGAGGCGACTCACCCAACGTTGGGCAGTCTCTTCACGACGTTGTCTTGGCATGATGAACCTTCAGCAAAGGAATTGGAGGTCGGACGTGATTTGCCAAGCCCACCTCTCAAATCAATACCAAATTCATGCCAAAATGCTGGGTCGGTGTACGCTCACCTGCTTGTTGCTTGGAGTCGAAGATTTTTGTGTTTGTCGAGTCTCGAAATGCCAGCTACAACAAACAGATCGTCAGCACGACGGCTTTCGATCCGAATGATCCCGATGCGGTCGATCCATCACCGGTGATCACAGGGGACGATCGGGTGATCGTTACCGGCTCC